>Ga0208297_1000278_pt1 | contig 123473 bp, 96 predicted proteins | sample LMS_cellobiose_e_FD_187367 | JGI IMG/M metagenome (GOLD analysis project Ga0208297, IMG submission 187367) | Rumen-fistulated moose microbial communities from Alaska, USA - LMS_cellobiose_enrichment (SPAdes) (version 2) | ecosystem: Host-associated > Mammals > Digestive system > Stomach > Rumen...
GAATGAAGACGACGAAACAGTCTACGAGCGCATCGAGGCGCAGGAAACGGAAGACGAAGGCGTCTACTTGTTCGAGGCGACGGTCGAAGAAGGCGCGGAGATCATCGTTGCCGTTCGCGGCGATATCAACCTTGACGGCACAGCGGACCTCAAGGACGCGATGATCGTGATGCAGTCTTACTCGCAGGCCTACGTCCCGAGCGAGCTTGAAGTTCTGGTGGCTGACTTTGACGATGACGTCGAGCTCAGCCTCAAGGACGCGATGATCGTCATGCAGATCTACTCTGAGGCCGTCGATCCGGCAAATCTCTGGTAAAGGCGCCGGTGCAGAGCGCACCGGAAAAACATGATCCTACGGATCAGTTTGAAACACTATGGATTTCATAATCGAGCACACGACGATAACATTTTTCAGCCTGGGGACGATCCTCATGCTGGTCCTCAACCTGATCCGCCGCAGACAGTACGGCCAGAAGGGCTGGCAGACCTTTGTGTTTACCGCCCTTCTGGTCGCCGTCGGCATGGCGGGTGTCCGGCTGTTGGCGATTCTGGAGCATCTTGATAGTTTGCTGGATGGATACACATAGCAGGGGGAATGAGCTTTTTCGGCTCGGTTTTTCTTGTCACGTTGCTAATGCCGTTGTTCGGGCTTCGATATGGACAAACCATGGATCTATGTGCTCCCTGTGGCGCGGGGATACTTGACTAATCTGGAAAGGCTGTGAAGCGCGCTGGCCGTGGTGAACGGCAACATCTCTTACGAAGAAAATGATGGAGCATGGATTACGCCACTTTCTTAAAAGTGTTGACAGGCGACTCGGGCATCGACTTGGGTGCGTTGTTATCCGGCAACTGAACAAAATGGAAGGAAGGGTTGAAGCCAATGCCGATCGTCTGGCAGCTGGATATCGTTGGACCCGTTTACAGGGGCTGTTACGTCCTCGGATTTCTGACGATTTTTATCTTCAATACGTTTTATGGAAAGCAATATGGGATCAAGCCGCAGAAGGCGCTGCCGTTCACGGTTTTGTCCTATATCGTCATCTTCGCCTGGTCGTTCGTCCTGGCTTGGATCGCCAACGGCTTCGAGTGGGGCCACCACAATGCCATCCGCGTGTATATCTGGTTCCCGCTGGTGCTGTTCGTATTCGGCAAGCTGTTCGGCGTCAGGCTCCGGGACGCTATGGACTACATGGCCCCCTCCACCTGCATCGTCTACGCCATCGCCCGCATGGGCTGCACGCTGACGGGCTGCTGCAACGGTATCCCGTTCCGCTTCGGCATCTACAGCTGTATGGTGGAGGAACGCTGCTTCCCCGTGCAGCTCTGTGAAACGATCACGGCGGCGTTGATCGCCTGGTATATCATCAAATATGTGAAGGCGCACGGCCCGTTCCAGGGTGGGATGCTGTATGCCAACATGCTCATCGTCTACGGCTACTCCCGGTTTTTCTGGGAGTTCCTGGCCGACAACGAGAAGGTCTTCCTGGGCATTTCCGAGTTGGCTGTCCACGCGTTCGTCTGCGGGACGGTGGGTGTGATGATGTACTTTTTCCTCAAGGCTTATAACAAAAAACAATCAGTTGTGAAAGCATGATCAGAAGTGATCTTTTGAAATAGATACGTTGTTTAGAAATGTGATGAAAAAAGGTGAACAGGCATGTTAAAGAAAAAAAGAAACCTGCATTTGTTGCTCCTCGCTGCGTTGATGGTTGCTGCGGCGGTCTTTTCGACGACCGTTGAACCCGAAGCGATTGCAGCCGGCACGGATCCCTTCAAGGTCGGCAGCACCACATATGCGACCTGGGAGGCGGCGATCAATGCCGCAGGAAACAGCGGCACCGTGATCCTCGTGAATGACTACGCATTTCCCGCGGGACAGGCGACCTACACGATCCCGGTCGGGGTCACGGTTGTCGTGCCGCTGGACGCAAGTCATACGACAATGAACTCTGCCACGGCAGATCATCCCTATGCCAACGAGACGACCACGATCGAGGCGACCAACGTCGGTAAGCCCGCCAGCGACGTCACTTATACGATGACGATCCCAGAAGGGATCACACTGGAAAACAACGGCACCCTCGTCGTCGGCGGCACGATCTACAGCAAGGCCAACTCCATCTGGTCCGGTGCGACGTCGGGAGCGCACTCCAACCTCGACGTCAACGGCACGCTTGACCTGAGGGACAATTCCATCCTCGCGGTCACGGGCTACGTCATCGGCTCCGGCCTGGTGAAGGCGGACGGCTTCGGCGCGAAGATCTACGAGCCCATGAGCGTTGAGTTCCGCGGCGGCGGCCATACCGAGTTTGTTGCCGCAGGTAATAAGGCCGTGGACGGGGAGAGCAATCTGTCTCCCTTCTTTCAGTGGAAATTGCAGAACATCCAGTGCGACGGTCAGTTCCGCGCCGGTAACTGTATCTATGCCTACGTGGATATGTATGCAGACAGCAAGCACAACCTCGCCTGCCCGTGTGTCGTGGGCTACAGCGCCGACGCATCCGAGCTTGAGGCGCATGGTGTGGCGACGGCGCAGTCAGGCGTTTTGACCCTCTACCGCGACAGCACGATCCTGTATACTTCCTACGAGAGCGACAAGCACCCCTCAGGCGCCAACTCCTCTTTGATCGGTACGAAGACCTTGCTCATCCATGGCCGTACCAAGACGAATCTTTGTGCGCTGACGAGTTCCATGTCCATGAAGGTGTCGGGCGCGAACATCACTACTACAAACTACAACTTTGCCATCCCCTGGAACTGGAACGTCGAGGTGGAGAACGGCACCCTCCGCATCGCCACCAAGACACAGATGCTGCCCGGCTCCCAGCTCTATATCGCTCCAAACGCGCAGCTGGATATCCGCAGTCAGTTCTTTATCTATGACGGCGCGAACGACTATACCGCGACGGCGGCGAAGTCGACCTATACGCTCACCTACGGGACTAAGAACAACACGGGCCTGATCTATCCTTCCACCGAGAATCTGCAGGCCTCCGCTTTCGGCGGCAACGGTGTTGCCAACCTGATCGTGGACGGCAGGCTGTATTTCGGCGGGAGCAACGCAACGACCGGCCAGATCTACGGAACGATCCAGACCACCGGCTCCGGCGTGATCGATGCGACCAACACCACCGTCGCCAGCGCCAGGCGCCAGTGGGGTGGTGTCGGCAAGTACGACGCCTCAAACTGCGCCGATTACTATTGCGCCGGCGCCACGGTGCGCGAGCTGTCTCCCGTCCTGTACGTCCGCGGCGTCAGTGAAGTGCCCGTCACACTTGAGGAGGGCAAGATCTACTATGGCCAATACACTGACAGCTTTGACGAGCATAACGATCCCGATTTTACCTATGATCTCTATACCGACGCCTCCAATACCGCTACCAAGGAGACCCATACCGAGACGCTGAACGCGAAGCTCCTCGGTTCCTGGGGCGATACCTCCTGCACGTTGCAGCTGTTGGACGGCGCACAGAACGTGCTGAGATCGGAGCAGTTCTATCTCATGGACGGGCAGGACCTCACGGGCCTGGACCTGTATACCGATGCGGCCTGCACCGTGAAGGCCACGGCGCTGAATGCCTCTGCGAATACCGTCTTTTACACGCAGGCGACTGCCCGCATCGTGGAGACCGAATCGTTCTATGCTGACTTCGGCGAGGCAGTGAACACGGCTGAAAATGGTCAGACTGTCCAGCTGCTGAAGAACGTTACCAACGGAAACGGCGCCGCCATTCCCGCAGGCAAGAGCGTCGTTATTGACCTGAACGGCTGCAGCTACGACTCCCTCGGCACCGCGCTTACCGTCAGCGGCTCGCTTGATCTCGTCGGCACCGGCACCCTCACCTATGCCGGGTCCTCTGCCGGGAACCTCATCGAGGTGAAGCGTGGCGGCGTTATCGGCACCATCGGCGGCCCGAATAGCGATCTGCACCTTGAAAACGCCTCGGGCGGCAGCGTGATCAGCCTTGCCGCCGGCGGCACCATTGACACCATCGGCGGGGACAACGGACGCGTGAACATTCTGCAGAGCGTCCCCAGCGGTTACAAAGCCCGCGCCTACGCCTTGGCTGTATCCGGTATGATCAATCAGATCGGCGGCGCCAACAGTACGATCAGCATCACCAGTAACAAAAACAATGATGCGTTCGTTGCGGCCATTTATCTGACCGCCGGCGGCAGGATCATCGACATTGGCGGTACCAATGCCGAGATCACTATTACTGAGAATCGCACGGCCGACGGCAGTGGCTTGTGCATGGGCATCTGGCTCTCCGGAAACGGCACCATCGACAAGCTGGGCAGCGCCGGACAGGTGACGATCAATTGCCAGAATAGCACCGGTGTTTACGTCGGCGCCAATTATCTGAATATCGCTAAGATCGGCTCCATGGGCGACGGCGGCAACGTCACGATCAACGCCCCCACAGGCATCCGTGTGGAGGGCAAGGGCAATAACGACAATACGGTACCCTGCATTGACACTGTGGCCGCGAACGGCGGCGAAGTGACCATAAACGGTGCCCTGCCTATGGTCCTCTCCTATGGCACTAAGGTAGGAACGCTCGGAGGCCCCAATGGTACTCTGAATCTGAACTCCACCAGCGCCATCGCCCTTGAGATGACGCACGGTCATATCGACCGGATCGGCAGCGAGAACAGCAAGGTCACTCTGACCACGGCCAGCACGGCTGCGGCCTCTTCTGCCATTTACTTCGGCGGCGAGGAATACGTCGGCGGCGGCTACAACACCAATAGCACCAGCACCATGAGCGCCAGCATCGGTACCATCGGCGCTACCGGTGAGAACGGCTTCGTGAAGATCAACTCTGCCAGCCAAGGCATCAATATCTCTACCTCCGGCTCCTCCATCGACTATATCGGCGGCGCAAACGGCAAGGTGGAGATCGACTCTGCCCGTGAGGCCCTCAGCGTGAGCAGCGGCGCGACGGTCGGCACTGTCGGCGGTACAAGCAGCCAGGTGACGATCACCGGCAGCGGCGCGACCGGAAAACTCATCAATATCCTCAGCGGTGCGACGGTCGACACGATCGGCGGCGAGAACAGCCATGTGGCCGTGACGAATACGATCCCTGAAACCGGTTCAACCGGCGATGCTTACAGCGTATATGTCGCCGGCACGGTCAACAAGATCGGCGGCAAGAACGCGCAGATCGACCTGACGACTACGAACAGCAAGGCGGCCCTCAATGCGACGCTGTATGTCAACGGCAAGGTCACGGACATCGGCGGCGAGGGCGCGGTCATCAATATCGTTATGAACTCCGCTGTCACGAGCAAAGTTGGCATGCCGGTCTGGGTCTCTACGAACGGCGAGCTCGGCACGCTCGGCAGCGCCGGTACGGTGAATATCACCCATACGGGGACCCACACAGGGCAGCACTACGGCATCTGGCTCGGCTCCAGCTCCGTCAATACACCCGCGAAGATCGGGACTATCGGCGACGGCGGCATCGTGAAAATCACAGCTCCTGCCTTCGGCGTCCGTCTCGACGGCAACGATTCCGTTGATGATCCCTGCATAGGGACGATCGCGGCCAACGGCGGCACTGTGGAGATCAATGCCGGTACGCCGCTCTACATCGTCAATAAGTCCACCCTCGGCGCGCTCGGCGGCGAGAACGGCACCGTGAAGCTCAACGCTTCGGGTGCGAACGTGATCAATCACAATAACGGCGGCATCGCATCCATCGGCGCGGCGAATGGCTCCAAGGTTCTCATGACGCAGCAGGGGACCGGGACCGGCTACGGCGTGTTTATGGATACTAATTCCAGCAGCTCGATCGGCGTCATCGGCGGCAATAACTCACAGGTGGAGATCATTGCCAACACTTATCCGATCTATACCAAAGGCGGCTCGACGATCGGCGAGCTGACCGGCAACACGCTGCTGGTCGCCAGAAACCATGCGGCCGATACGACCATCGTCAATACGAACAAGCCCATCGGCCTTATCTCCGGCGGCTATTATCACTGCGCCGCAGACAATACGGCAGCCAACATGCTTGCCGCGGCGAATCTGGCGAACATCAGCGAAGGCAAGCGGCTCTCTTCGCAGCCGGTACAGGATATCGTCAGCCTGGCGGACGGCAATACCTATGCGAGCTATGCCATCGTAGGCAACGTGGCGAAGGTCAAGGAGACCGGCGTCGGCTACGATACGCTGGAGCAGGCGATCGAAGCGGCGCAGGCCGGACAGACGGTCGTCCTCCAGGAGGATATCGCGCTCGAGACGGGCGTCACGGTCGCAGCAAGCAAGGACTTCACCCTTGACCTCAACAACTACAGCTTGAAAGCGCCCGGCAACGTGATCACCAACAACGGCAAGCTGAACGTCACCGGCGGCGCGCTGGGCGATAGCCTGACGCCGGGTCTGCTGGAGAACACGAACACGGCATCCGGCCAGAACAATTACGCGATCTTAAACTACGGCACGATGGACACCATCGGCGGCAATCTGTCCATCAAGACCAACGGCACGAACTTCGCCGCGATCGCTACATCCGGCGGCAGCATCGGCACCATCGGCGGTCCGGACAGCAGCGTCGTCATCAACGCCAAGAACATCGGCGTCCACGTCGCAAATAACGGTACCATTGGCAGCATCGGCGGCGACGGCGGCAAGGTCACCATCTCCGCCACACAGAACGCGGTGGAGATCAACGAGACCGGCGGCACCATCGGCACCATCGGCGGCACCGGCAGCACGGTGAACGTGACCACCTCCAGCACCAGCGGCATCAAGCTGACGAAGGGCACGATCGACCGTATCGGCGGCGAGGACTGCACGGTCAACATCACCGCTATATACGCGATCTGGGTCAGCGACAGCACGCATAAAACAGCCGGAACGATCGGGACCATCGGCTCCACCGGCGACGGCATCGTCCGCATGACCGGCACCTGGCGCGGCATTTACCTGTATCCCACAAACACGGGCAGCCGTATCGAGACCATCGGCGGCGAGGGCGGAAAGGTCGAGATCAATGCGGCCGGCTGCGTGCTGAACGTCCAGCACGGCAACAGCGTCGGCACCATCGGCGGCAGGAACAGCCACGTGGTGCTGAATCAGACCAAGGCCGACTCCGCGGTCTTCTATAACACGTACGCCGACGGTCCCATCGGCACCATCGGCGGTGAGAACGCCCATATCGAGTTCAATCAGATCAATATCAGCGAAAAAGCGGCGATCAGCGTCATCCAGGTCAACAGCAGCATCGACAGCATCGGCGCAGAGAGCGGCTGCGAGATCCTGATGAATCAGACGATCGCCAACGATCAGCTCGGCTACGGCCTGTATCTGAACGGCGGCTCCGTTGGCACCATCGGCAACGAGGACGGCCGCATGGAGATCATCGCCAAGAGCTATCCCATCTATACCACCGGCTCTGCTTCTTCGATCACGGAGCTGACCGGCAACACGATCCTGGTCGCCAAGACCGACGCCAGCCCCGATACGAAGGCGCTGAATACGGTAAACCCCATCGGAACGATCTCCGGCGGCTCCTTCTGTTGCGTCGGCGCGAACACGGTGGAGGACATCTTCACCACGACGGCGAACTTCGCCCAGGGCAAACAGCTCAACACGACGACCATTCCTGTCACCATGATGGCGGACGGCGAGACATACGACTGCTGGACCTTCCACGTCCACAGCGCATCAAATGAGTTCTCCGGCTGGAATTGGGGGACTGAGAACGGGCAGAAGACGGCTGCGGCAGTCTTCAGCTGCACCGCGCCCGGCTGCCCCGACGGCACAACGGAGTTCCCGGCCGAGGTCACCGCAGCATCTGAGCTGACGGAAACGGCTTACGTCATGCACTATACCGCCACCGTCACCGTCGGCGGCACGACCTATACCGATACGCTGGACGAAACGCTGCCCATGGCAGAGGACATCAACGCGTATTACGACGACCGGCTGAGCGGCGATGAGATCATCATCCTCGATCCTGGCACGCCCACCTCCTATAAGGTCGGCACCGAGACCCTGGATGACGCGGTCGTGACCGTCGTCGGTGACAAGGTGATCGCCACCGGCGTCGGCACCGCCATTGTCTCCATCGACGGCAAGGCCCATCGCGTGAACGTCACCAGGGCGCCTATTTCCCTGTTCATGATCACCGGCCACAGCATCGGCATGGGCTCCAGAGGCGATCAGACCCAGTCCGTCGTCAGCGAGGACGGCCAGGTCTACGCCTTCCATCACTACAACCACAGCACGAGAAAGTACACCGACTATATCAACGCCACGCCCACCATGGGCCTGGGCTATGCCTCTGAGACACGACCGCTGAACGTGGACGCCTTCACCGAGGCGGGCTCCGGCTTCCAGGGCGAGGACTCCGGCATTGCCTGGGAGTGGAACCGGCGCACCGGTGAAAAGGTCTATGTGGTCAACGCCGCCGTCGGCAGCACCAGCCTCTACCAGTGGTACATGGACGACGACACCGGCAGCACCAATACGACCATCACCACCAACGCCCTCAATATCTTCCGGGACGCCCAGGATATCATCTCCCATGAAGTCGCGGCGGGCCACTACGAGCTGAAGGATATGGCTCTGCTGTACCACGGCCAGGGCAACTTCGGCTACCGGAACGTCAGCTATACCCAGGAGGACCTCTCTGCCTGGTACGATTCCTTTATGGATCGTATGCGTGCCGCGCTGAACCGCGACGTGGACGGCGACGGAGCTGTCGACGCCATTTCGATCGGCTTCGTTCCGCTCTGGAGCCAGAATTCGGTCGGCTTCGGTTCCGACTCTCCGGCCACCATGTTCATGGGCGTCAGCAATGACGCCAAGTACGCCGACATGTTTACGGCGTCTCTGGTGGGCAGGGACGGATGGAGCACGAATGCAAAGGTCGCAGCCTATTTTGCGGACTTCGCTCCCAATGTCGCCAGTCAGTTCACCGTCCAGAACGGCAGCCGCGGCGACGAGCTCGCTTATCCGACGACGACGGAAACGGGCAGCCTCTACTACGATACGGTCCATTACCTGCAGCCCGTCTACAATGCCATGGGCATCGATATCGCAGATAATATGGTTCAGCTCTTCCGCGGCACGTTCAGCGCGGAGGACATCACCCTCGAGCTGCTGAAAACAGACGGCAGGACCGTCATCAGCGGCGAACAGACCATGGGATTCGGCGACGAGCTGACGCTTGTCCCGCACGTCGCGCCGGTCCCGGTCAACGATCTGACGATCGAAACGACCGGCTCCATGGCCGTCAAGTACCCGCTGACCATCTATCCCAACGGCGGGGGCGAAGGCGCGCTGACCATCAAATACGGCGATACGGTCTTGGCGTCCGTGACAATCACGATGCCTGAAGACGCCGCGAAGTTCGCCGAGATCGTGGAGACCGGGGAGACGTTCTGGTCTCTGCAGGAGGCGGTGGCGGCCGCTGCCAGCGGTCAGACCATCCGGCTCATCGGCGACGGCGAGTCCGACGCCAGCACGACGATCCCGGCGGGCAAGAGCCTGACCCTCGACCTGAATGAACACACGTATTCCGCCTCTGCCAGCGCACTTGTGGTCAGCGGCACGCTTGACGTCGTCGGCAAGGGCACGCTGGAATACACCGGCGCCAGCTCCGGCGGCGCGATCGTCGTGAACAGCGGCGGTCACATGAACACCGTAGGCGGCGCAGGCAGCGACCTGAATATCGTCACCACCAACGGCGGCCGTCTGATCCTGGTGAGCAGCGGCGGCACCATCGACGCCATCGGTGGCGACGACAGCAAGCTGACCATGACACAGACGATCCCCTCCACCGCGAGCCAGACCTTCGGCGTTGATATCCAGGGCACGGTCAACACCATCGGCGGGGAGAATGCGGTCATCCGTGTGACCACCAACAACGCGCAGAGCAAAATCAACGCGCCTGTGCGCGTCTGGGGCAGCGGCGCTCACCTCGGCGCCATCGGCGGTGAGAACGCGGCTATCGATATCGTGCTGAACGATACCGTCGGCGGCACGAAGATCGCCATGTGGGTCTATAACGGCGGCACGGTGGACAACATCGGCAGCGCCGGCACCCTGAACATCACCTCCAACCGCTTCGGCCTCTACATCGGCGCCAACTGGCTGTCGCAGGCCTACGTCGGCGCCATCGGCGACGGTGGAACGGTAAACATCGACGCCCCCAGCGGCGCCCTCCGCGTAGAAGGCAAGCCTGACGCGGGCAACACCGGACCCTGTGTCGGGACCGTCGCGGCCAACGGCGGCACGGTGACCATCAACGGCGTCAGCCCTGTCACAGTCGGCTACGGCTCCAAGGTGGACGTGCTGGGCGGCCCGGAGGGCACGCTGAACATCACCAGCACCGGCGCCGGCGCGGCCATTTCCATGGCCAACGGCAGAATTGAGACCCTCGGCGACGGCGGCGATGTGAATATCACCGCGGCGTCGGGCACAGGCATCTCCCTGGGCGGGTCGGAGACAACCAGCAGCGGCGGTCCTACCGTGAATACCACCGGCGTCATCGGCACTGTCGCAGAGAACGGCGGCACCGTGACGATCAACGCGTCCACAGCGGCTGCCATCCACTACGGCTCCGAGATCACCACCCTGGGCGGCGACGGCGGCATCCTGAATATCACCGGCACCGGCACAAAGACCATCGACCTGGTGAACGGCGCCATCGGAAGCATCGGCGGCGCGGACAGCCAGGTGACCATCGCCTCGAATACGGCCCAGGGCGGCGACAAGTCCGACGTCATCAGCCTGGGCGGTTCGGAAAAGCCCGTCGGCAGTTCCGATGCCGTAACCACCGCCGGCCACATCGGCACCATCGGCGCCACCGGCGACAGCGGCTTTGTGAAGATCAACGCCTCCAGCCGGGCGATCTATCTGACCACCACCGGCTCCGGGATTGACTACGTCGGCGGCGACAACGGCAAGCTGGAGATCGTCTCCGTCGGCCCGTTCATGCACATGGTGGGCAAGACCACTGTGGGCACCATCGGCGGCGAGAACAGCGTTGTGACCATGACGCAGAACGCCCCCTCCGACTACAGCTCCACGATCTACGGCGGCCGTCCCTACGGTGTCGTCGTGGACGGCACCATCGGCCTGATCGGCGGCAGAAACGCGCAGATAGACATCACTTCGAATAATAACAAAAACATCATCGGCGCCACCGTGATGGTGGAGGGCGCGGGCCGGATCGACGAGATCGGCGGCGAGGGCGCCGTTATCAACATCACGCACAGCAAGGCGTCCAGCGTTTCCAACGACACGCAGATCGCCCTGTGGATCACTGGCACAGCCAACGCCAAGGTCGGCAGGATCGGCGACAGCGGCACGGTGAATCTGACGGCCACGGGCGGCAACAGCGCGGCCATGTGGATCGGCTCCGGCGCCGGGAACCTCATCCGCATCGACTCCATGGGCGGCGGCGGACACGTGAACGTCACCGCTCCCAGAGGCATCTATATGAATGGCTACGGCAGCGCGGACAAGACCGTTGACACCATCGGCACCATCGGCTCCGACGGCGGCACCGTCGAGCTTATCTCCACCGGCAGAGCGATCTCCATTGAAAACGGCACGATCGGAGAGATCGGCGGCAAGAACGGCACCGTGAAGCTCAGCGCCGGCGGCGATTACGCCATCATTTCGTCCGCCGCCGCAAACCGCATCGGCGCCATCGGCGCCGCCAGCGGCTCCAAGGTGCTGATCAGCCAGACCGGCAGCGCCACAGGCGCAGGCTTGTACGTCGTCAAGGGCAGCGTGGGCACCGTCGGCAGCGACGATTCCCATGTGGAGATCCTTGCCAAGGCCTATCCCATCCAGGTGGGCAGCGCCGGAACGCTCTCCGAGCTGACCGGCAACACTTACCTGATCGCCTCGACGGACGCCAGCGGTACGGCGCTGAACCAGACCGCTCTCATCGGTAAGATCTCCGGCGGCTACTACTGCAGCGCGGCGAACAACGTCGTGGCAGACATCTTTTCCACCCAGAGCAACTTTGCCGAGGGCAAGACGCTGTGCGATACCCCGGTCAAGCGCACGGCGGAGATCGACGGACAGGAATATGATTTCTGGTACTTCCATGAGCATAGCTGGAGTGAACCCTTGTACACCTGGAGCGAGGACAACACCAAGGTCACCGCTTCGCGTACCTGCTCCAATGAGATCGACAGCCATACCGAGACCGAGACGGTCGACGTCACTGTGACCGATACGGCGACCTGCGCCGAGACCGGTGTGAAGACCTATACGTCTGCGGCCTTTGAGAATGAAGCCTTTGAGGTCCAGACAAAGACGGAAACCAGCCCGGCCCTCGGCCATGACTGGGGCGAGATCACCTATGTGTGGTCTGAAGACAACCGCACCGTCACGGCGACCCGCATCTGCAAGCGTGACGGGACGCACAAAGAGACCGAGACAGTGAACACTGACTCTGAAGTCACCAAACCCGCAACCTGTGAAACCAAGGGCGAGACGACCTACACGGCGACCTTCGAGAACACCGCGTTTGAGACACAGACGAAGACGCTGGAGGACGTGGAAGTCCTCGGCCACGACTGGGATGAGATCACCTATGTGTGGTCCGAAGACAACAACACCGTCACCGCGACCCGCACCTGCAAGCGTGACGAGACGCACGTCGAAACTGAAACAGTGAATGCCACCGCAGAGGTCACTACGCCTGCAACTTGTGAGGTCATGGGCAAGACGACTTACACGGCGACCTTCGAGAACACCGCGTTTGAGACACAGACGAAGACGGTCGAGGATATCGCCGCTCTGGGTCATGATTGGGGTGAGTGGAAAGTCACCTCCGAGCCCACTTGCACCGAGCCCGGCGTGGAGACCCGCGTCTGCTCCCGTGACGAGACCCATACCGAGACCCGCGCCGTTGACGCGCTGGGCCACACCGAGGGGCAACCCGTCCATGAGAACGAAGTCCCGGCGACCTGCACCGCCGAAGGCAGTTACGACGAGGTCGTCTACTGCACGGTCTGCGGTGAAGAACTGAGCCGTGAGACGAAGACCATCGAAAAGCTGGCTCACACCCCCGGCGAGCCTGTGGTTGAGAACGAAGTCCCGGCGACCTGCAAAACCGAAGGCAGTTACGACGAAGTCGTGTATTGCACGGTCTGTGAAGAAGAACTGAGCCGTGAGGCGAAGACCATCGAAAAGACTGCTCATACCCCCGGCGAGGCCGTTCGTGAAAACGAAGTCCCGGCCACGTGCTCTGCGGCAGGCAGCTACGACGAGGTCATGTATTGCAAGGTCTGCCATGAAGAACTGAGCCGTGAGACGAAGACCATCGAAAAGCTGGCTCACACCCCCGGTGGTGTCGTTGTTGAGGACGAGGTCCCGGCTACTTGCGCTGCAGCAGGCAGCTATGACGAGGTCGTCTACTGCACTGTCTGCGGTGAAGAGATCAGCCGTGAGACTAAGACGATCGCGGCACTCGGCCATGATTGGGGCGAGTGGGAGGTCACCAAGGAAGCGACCTGCGAAGAGGAAGGCGCCCGTACACGGACGTGCTCTCGCTGCGGTGAGGTCCAGACACACACGATCCCGGTCAACGACCACGATTACGATGACGGCGTCGTTACCCTCGCTCCGACCTGTGAGCGGGACGGCACGAAGAAGTTCACCTGTAAGGTCTGCGGCCACGTGGAACTGGAAGTTCTCGATGCACTGGGCCATGACTGGGGCGACCCGGTCTACACCTGGGACGAGGACAACAGCCACGCAACGGCTACAGTCGTTTGCGCGCATGATCCCGAGCATGTCATCACTGAGACGCAGAAGACTGACTACAAAGTGATAACGGAACCCACAGAGACCGAAGAAGGCAAGGGCGTTTACACCGTTGAGTTCGACGGCGAGCTGTTTGAGCCGCAGTCGAAGGAGGTAACGCTTCCCAAGGTCGGCGTGGAGTACGATGAGCCCGAATATGAATGGGCGGAGGACTACTCCACGGTGACAGCCACGACAGTCAACCTTGCCGACGAGGAGGATATTCTGACGGAGACCGTTGAGACGACGTTCACGGTCGACGAACCGGCCACCTGCGTCGAAGAAGGTTCCGGCACGTATCACGCGGTATTTGAAAACGCAGTGTTTACGGAGCAGACGCAGACGGTCACGATCCCTGCGACCGGTGAACACACCTGGGGCGAGTGGATCGTCGACGAGGAGACCGGCATCAGAACGCGCGAGTGCGAGGTCTGCGGTGAAAAGGAGTACGACGAGCACGATGTGCACGTTCCCGCGGAGCCGACGTACGTTTGGACTGAGACAGAAGCCGGTTATACCGTCACTGCGACGGTAGGCTGCAAGTTCTGCGATGAGGTGATCGTGAGCGAGACTGTAGAAGCAGAGCTTGAAGTGATCACGCCGGCAACTGTCGAGGAGCCCGGTCTGGGCGTCTATACGGCGACCTTCGAGAGCGAGCTCTTTGAGACGCAGACGAAGGAAGTCGAGCTGCCGAAGCTGGAAGGCGGTATGACGCTGCAGATCCGTGTCCTTGCAGATACGGACACCATCGCGATCGCCCAGAATGATACGCCGGTTGAGCTTGACGAGACGCTGGCAACAGGCACGCTGACGGCTGACGAGCAGCATAAGGTATCCTTCACGGTCTCGAATCCGCAGGCATGCATCGTGCTGATCGCCGAGACGAATGAAGACGACGAAACGGTCTACGAGCGCATTGAATCGCAGGAAACGGAAGACGAAGGCGTCTACTTGTTCGAGGCGACGGTCGAAGAAGGCGCGGAGATCATCGTTGCCGTTCGCGGCGATATCAACCTTGACGGCACAACGGACCTCAAGGACGCGATGATCGTGATGCAGTCTTACTCGCAGGCCTACGTCCCGAGCGAGCTTGAAGTACTGGTGGCTGACTTTGACGATGACGTCGAGCTCAGCCTCAAGGACGCCATGATCGTCATGCAGATCTATTCTCAGGCTGTCGATCCGGCAAGGCTCTGGTAAGGACGCCGGTGCAGAGTGCACCGGGAAAACGTGATCTAATAGATCAATTTGAAGCACTAATAAAATGTGTCAGCAACCTTTCGATGAGGCGTTGTTGACGTGAAGTTACCGCCCCCCTGCCTGCCCGGTCAATGGGCGGGTAGGGGGGTGCTCCCAAAAGGCTATAAGGGAGAGACGGCAGCATAGCCAGATATGCTCCATAAAGCGCATCTCTTTATTACGAAAAAGTGCATCCGGGAGGGTTCAACAGAGCTCTCCCGTGTGCTGCATTATATACTTAAGAACATGACTGATGAAGCTGCAGATTGTGACCTCAAAATGTCACAACCAAACAGCGTTATTATGTGTTTTGGAACTTATAATGCATTGTTGAATGGTTGTCATATTGATAAAAGAAACCCGGAGGAGAAAGGGAGTCGGAGTTCATGAAGCGACAAATGAGATCTGTGCTGGCGATCTTGCTGGCGTGTAATCTTATGCTGAACGCAGCGCCGGCGGCTGTTTTTGCGGCGGAGGATGAGGCGACCCATGTGAATCAGCAGGAGGCAGCAGGTCTCGACTATGGAGCATCGTTGGGGCCTGCATATATGACTGCCCATGCGCCGGCGGATGATGGCGGCGAGCTTTTGGAGAGCCCCTTCGGCTCAGTCCCCGTGGACAATGTGACGCTGGAACCGGTTGAACCCGAAGCTCCCGTACCGGCAGGCGCAGCCAAGGTGTCCGGCCTGCGCCTTGTTTCAGGAGAAGTCGTCGCCTCCGGTGTCTGCGGTGATAATCTCCCCTGGACGCTGGCCGAAGATGACGAGCCTGCTCAGGTGCACACACAGGCGCAGACCGTCGCCCGCGGCGGCCCAAGCTTCGGCGCGGGCGACACCGCCGCGATGTCGGTTATCAAGCCGGGGTATATATGGAACGGAGACCTGGAAGAAGCCAGGGCGGCCCATCAAGCGTCCAGTTATTATAACATGGGCATTGAAGGACTGACCGGGACGATAGATAATCTGGCTGGGGCATTGTCCGACCATTCGGCTCTGAATGTACTCAAAATGCAGCCTGACTTCATGGCAACTTGTGAGTGTTTGGGAATTGATCCCGCCACAGCGGATAATGAAACCCTGGCAAACGCTGCCGTTTTCTTTGTGGCTGACCAGTTCGGCAAGCTGGACGCCGCGGGGGTTTTCGATGCGATGGTCAATGATGTCGTTGATGAAAGTAGTAGCGGCAGTACGTATTTGAATGCTTATCTTACTGCCAATGACATTGATCCGACGTCCAAAGAAGGCCTTTTCCTCAGTACGGCGCTAAGGTACGGCATAGCTGTTGCGTTCGCTTATTCTCCCTGTGCGACGGAGTCCGAGCGCGAAACGATTCAGAATGCGACACCGCAAGGTCTTAGTGACGCTGTGAACATCATCGAAACAGCGACAAAGGCCGATGGATACATGACCTACCTCGGTGAAAAGGGGCAGGATGATCTGGATGCGTTTTTCAAGTTTTTCGGTGTCCTGGATGCGAACACAGACGGTTTTGAGACGATCAGCACCAGCAATCTGTTTTCAAATCCCGATGTGATCGCAGTGATCAATACGATCCTGGGCGGCGAAGGGCCTGTTTATGTCGCTTCCGGCACCTGCGGCGCTAACCTCACTTGGACTCTGGACGAAAACGGCCTGCTGACCATCCACGGCACCGGCGCAATGACGAGCAGCCCGTGGAGACCGGGTTACACCGAGTATATCAAGACAGTCGTGATCGAAGACGGCGCGAAGAATATCGGCAATTTTGCGTTCTTCAACTGCAGCAACCTGACGAGCGTGACAATTTCGGACAGCGTGACGAGCATCGGCTATGATGCGTTCTTCAACTGCAGCAGCCTGACGAGCGTGACGATTCCCGACAACGTGACGAGCATCGGCTATGATGCGTTCCAGAACTGCAGCAACCTGACGAGTGTGACGATTCCTGACAGCGTGACGAGCATCGGCTATGCTGCGTTCGACGACTGTAGCGGTCTGACGAGTGTGACGATCGGGAACAGCGTGACGAGCATCGGCAGTTCTGCGTTCTCTGGCTGCAGCGGTCTGACGAGTGTGACGATCGGGAACAGCGTGACGAGCATCGGCACTTCTGCGTTCTCTGGCTGCAGTGGTCTGACGAGCGTGACGATCCCGGACAGCGTGACGATCATCGGCAGTTCTGCGTTCTCTGGCTGCAGTGGTCTGACGAGCGTGACGATCCCGGACAGCGTGACGAGCATCGGCGATTATGCGTTCTGTAACTGCAGCAACCTGACGAGTGTGACGATCGGAAACAGCGCGACGAGTATTGGATCTGGAGCATTTGCGAATTGCAGCATCACAGACTTTACTGTAGACCCGGACAATGCGTCATATATCTTTGAAGATGGCGTTTTGTACAGCAAAGATAAAACGCTGCTTCACAGCTGCATCACAAATCATTCCGCAGAGTTTATCGTACCTGACAGCGTGACGCAAATCGGCGATTATGCGTTCGACGGCTGCAGCAATCTGACGAGCGTGATGATACCTGACAGCGTGACGAGCATCGGATATGGTGCGTTCTATGGCTGCAATGCGCTGACGGACGTTTACTTCGATGGTACCGAAGATGAATGGGGCAGAATAGAGATCGACTCATACAACGTCTCGTTGAACAACACGACAATCCATTTTAATGATGGCTCGGCGAATGTCTTTGTAAATCGCGGCACCTGCGGCGATAACCTCACCTGGACGCTGGACGAAAACGGCCTGCTGACCATCAGAGGCACAGGCGAAATGACGAGCAGCCTCATGTGGGGAGGCCCGTGGGCACCGCTTTACACCGGGGATATCAAGACCGTCGTGATCGAAGACGGTGTGACGAGCATCGCCAATGGTGCGTTCAAGGACTGCTACGTCTTGACGAGCGTGACGATCCCGGATAGCGTGACAAGCATCGATGATCGTGCGTTTTGGGGCTGCAGCAGCCTGACGAGCGCGACGATCCCGGACAGCGTGGGGAGCATCGGATATGGTGCGTTCAAGGGCTGCATCAGAATGGAGAGCGTAACAATTCCCGATGGTGTGGCGAGCATCTGGAGCTCTGCGTTCTACGGCTGCAGCAGTCTGGAGAGCATCGATCTTCCTGATGCATTGACTTATATAGGTAAAAACTCGTTCAGCGGCTGCAGCAGTCTGACAGACGTGACGATCCCCTATGGTGTTACGAAAATCGACGACTATGCTTTCTTCAATTGCACTGGCCTGACAAACGTTGAGATTGCAGACAGCGTCGAGTACATCGGCGCGTATGCGTTTTATGGCTGCAACGGTCTGACAGACGTGACGATCCCCAACAGCGTGACGTATATCGGCGAGCACGCCTTCCCGGATTCGGAACAGAGCCATATCCTGTACGATGGGTATGTCTGGCAGGGCGACATGGCTTCTGTGGCGGAGGCGTTCAACGATTCCAGCTTCAACAACATAGGCGTGGACGGGTTGACTGAGGCGGTGGATCGTTTGGCGGGTGTATTGTCTGATAATGTTGCCATCAGTCATTTGAGAGGGATGAGCAGGTTCCAGACAACTTGTTCAAAGCTCGGCGTCGATCCGTACGCGGCAGACAGAAAAACGCTTGCCAATGTGGCGGTATTCTTCATTGCGGACATGCTCGGACAGTTGGATGCCGCGGCTGTTTTCAATGCCATGGTGGAGGATATTATTGACGGCGGCGAGAGCAGCCATCTTGATGCATATCTCAGTGGAGAAGGGATAAATGTCGCGTCGAATGAGGGTCTGTTCCTGAAGACGGCGATGAGCTTCGGCCTCGCCACCGCGTATGCGTATGCCGAGGATACAGCGGGCAATTCCTATGCGACGCAGGAGGAGATCGACTACCTCAGAGGGGTTATGCCGACGAATCTTTCGTCGGCGGTGGATATCATCTCCAGCGCAACGAGCGGAGACGGTTACATCAGCTATCTCGGCGACCTTGGGGAAAGCGATCTGAACGCGTTCTTTGGTGTTCTCGGCCTTTTGAGCGAGAACGAGGCCGGTTTTGCGGATGTGAGCGTTCCGAATATGTTCTCCAGCCTGGAGGTGCGCGGCGCGATCGAGACGATCATAAACACCGTATATCCGATTGAGCCGAGCAATGGTCAGTGCGGCCCGCAGCTCTACTGGGCTTTGGACAGCGACAGAACGCTGACCATTACAGGTACGGGGGAGATGACAGATGCTCCCTGGCTGGCGGATCATGCGGGCGATATCTCCCGCGTCGTGATCGAAGACGGCGCGGCGAGCATCTGCGATGACGCATTCAACGGCTGCGAGAGTCTGGTCGGCGTGACGATTCCCTCCAGTGTGACTGTAATCGGCGTCGGTGCGTTCAATAACTGCAGTGAGACGATCGATATCCACTACCTGGGGTCATGCGTAGAGTGGAACGAGGTCGAAAAGACCGACTCCGGCGCGATTAATGTCCGCATGGATGAGCATGTCTTCACTGCGGAACCCGTGTGGACCTGGAACGACGATCTGACCGTTGCCATTGCCGGCTTCACCTGTTCGGAATGCGGCTTTAGCGAGGACGTCGTGGCGGAGATCATCGATCATGAATGGCTCGAGCCCACGCATACCGCGGACGGCTACCGCACGGCGATCGCGCTGGTCGATTATCATGATAATTTCTATCTGAAGAATGAGATCCGGACGCTCCCTGCCACGGGGCATGTCTATGGAGATCCGGTTTGGAACTGGACAGAGGAGCATGAGGCTGCTGCTGTGTTCACATGTCCGAGCGACGGTGCGCAGCAGATCATCGAAGCGGTCGTGACAACGACCGAAGAGCCATCGACTCACACGGCCGCAGGGGCGCTGACCTACACGGCTTTGGTGGAGTTCAACGATCAGGCGTATTCGGATGAAGTGACAGAGGAACTGCCGCTTGTTCCGCATACCTTCGGCGAACCCGTCTGGACGTGGTCGGAAGATCATGCGGCTTTTGCCGTGTTTGCCTGTGAGTGCGGTTTTGAGCAGACTATTCCGGCTGAAGTGACCGTGACAGAAACGGTTGAACCGACGCACACAACGGAGGGCTGGATCAGGTATAAGGCGACGGTGGTCTTCAATGGCGACGCCAGTTATTATGACGAGATGCTGCAGCCGCTCCATACTACAGAACATGTATATGGCGAGCCTGTCTGGAATTGGGCGGACGATCACACGGCCACGGCGGTGTTTACCTGTGTGAACTGTGACGCGCAGCAGAGCATTCCCGCATCTGTTGCCATCATTGAGGAGTCCCCGACGCATGCGGATGCCGGTTCGCGTGTCTATACGGCTTCTGTGGAGTTCAACGGGCAGAGCTATACTGACTCCATAGCCGAAGAGCTGCCGGTCATTCCGCACAGCTTTGGAGAGCCGATCTGGACATGGGCGGAAGATCATTCGCTGGCAGCCATGACACTTGCCTGCACCTGCGGCTATGAAGAAATTGTTCAGGCTGAGGTGACCGCGGAGACGCTGGAGCCCTCGCACACGGCAGACGGCTGGATCAAATACACGGCGACAGGGGTCTTTTGTGATGACACCTATACTGACGAGCAGACGGTCGTCCTGCCGTCGGCGGATGTGCATTACAATCTGGATCCGTTCTGGCGCTGGGCTGACGATGGGTTATCGGCGGAATATGTCGTCAAATGTGCGGGCTGTGATGTTGAGACAGCCATTGAAGCCACTGTGACAGAGTATGGCGTCAGAATAGAGCCAACCTGCACGGAGAATGGTCAAGTCAAGTATTACGCAGTGGCGCGTTATCAGGGCACACGTGTCACCGATACACTGATTGTTGTGCTGCCCGCGAGCCACGTCCCGGGTGAGGCGGTCCAGGAGAATGAAGTCCCGGCCGCTTGCGAAGCCGAAGGCAGCTACGACGAGGTCGTGTACTGCACGGTCTGCGGCGAAGAACTGAGCCGCGAAAGCACCAGCATCCTCGCGCTGGGACACGATTACGTCGCCACAGTGACAGAGCCCACCTGCACAGCGCAAGGCTACACGATATACACCTGCACGCGCTGCGGCAGTAGTATGCAAGAAGACGAAGTGTTGTTGGGCGCCGTCAACACAGCATTCTGCGCCGCCTGCATGGAGAATATGATCTTCGATCTGAAAACGGCCAACGGCGCGATCGAAACGACCGGCACCGAAGGTCACTTGAAGATCGCGACGGTCACGGCCAGTCTCGCGACTGCTGCAGACGAACCCGTTGTGATCGACCTCACGGAGTCTTTCATGAAGTACTTCAAGGGAAACGAGAACTCCGAGTTCAAGCTCTTCACCGCCTTCGTCTACGACACCGTCAACGGCGGCTTCAAGGGCGTCCTGCCCGACGGCAGCACCGCCACGATGTCTGTCACCGTCAACGGAAAGACATATACATACACGCAGGCAGCCGTTGACGCATACAGGAGCTCAAATTACAACAACGCGCAGCTCATCGAGTTGACGAACTCCTTCGACAACATAGCGACGGTCCTCGGCGATAATAAACGCGGTCTGGCGGCACTGGCCAATATGGCGACATTCAAGGCGGAACTGGTGAAGCTCGGGATCATCGGTGAGGGTGACGAGATCACCCAGGAGATGCTGAGCGACGCCGCGCTGGCCAAGAAGGTCTCCAACGCCTCTGTCCTGTATGTGGCTGAAACGATCAGCAAGATGGATCCCAACCAGATCTATGACGCGTTTGTGAGCGGCAATATCGATACCCTGGTCGAAGGCTCCGGCGTAGATTCCACATTCGTGACAGCTATACTTCAGTATGGATTGCTGACTGCGTTCGTCAATACGGAGAACGGCGCGGTGTATAAAGCCGATTTTATGGAAGACAGCAAGAATGTGACGGGCCTGGCCAGTGTTACCAACCTCTTTAATAAGTATACGATGAATGAGGATACCGGTACTTATTACGATTATCAGGATTATATTAACTCTAATGCAGCGGCCAACGACATCAAAGGCTTCCTCAGTGCGCTGAGCTTTATCAACGATAACGCTGAGAACTTTGATCTGTCTCAGGTGTATTCCAACGAGGATATCATCGCCGCGGTCAACAGCATCCTTGGCAACGATGGGAATGAGAATGCAGTGCATTTGGGGAGCATTTATATCACTGATTATACTCTTGCCCTGGGTCACGATTACGTCGGCGTGGTGACTGAGCCGACCTGTATGGAGCAAGGTTACACGACCTACACCTGCTCGCGGTGCGGCGATACTTATGTTGCAAACCATGTCCCATCGCTCGGTCATGATTGGGGTGAATGGGCTGTGACGACGCCTGCTACGACGGCTGCCGTCGGCGAGGAAACGCGTACTTGCTTACGTTGCAGCGCGGAAGAGACGAGGACGATCGAGCCGCTCGGCCCGGAGCAAACGACCGTTCATTTGAATATCCCCGCTGCTGTTGCCGAGAAGATCGCAATCACTCAAAATGGGCAGCCGATTTTTGGCGATGCAGCAGTCGACAGTGAGGGCGATGTGACATTTGAAGTCACAAGCGAACAGGCATGCGTCGTGCTGATCGCCGAGACGAATGAAGACGACGAAACAGTCTACGAGCGCATCGAGGCGCAGGAAACGGAAGACGAAGGCGTCTACTTGTTCGAGGCGACGGTCGAAGAAGGCGCGGAGATCATCGTTGCCGTTCGCGGCGACATCAACCTTGACGGCACGACGGACCTCAAGGACGCGATGATCGTGATGCAGTCCTACTCACAGGCCTACATCCCCACCGAGTTGGAAGTCCTGATTGCTGACTTTGACGATGATGTCGAGCTCAGCCTCAAGGACGCGATGATCGTCATGCAGATCTATTCTGAGGCTGTCGATCCGGCAAATCTCTGGTAAACGAACAATAAAGCGCAGCGGAGCGCCCCATCCGGGGCGCTCCGCTTTTCTATCGAGAAAACAAGTTTTCTCGACCGTATATGCTTAAAAGGAGAGGATACAACCGGAAATGACGGTTCAAAGCGATGAAAAAACGCTGATCCGTATGGAAACGACGCAGGCCTTGTCGGCCGAGAGAACGGAAACTTCGGAATTATATGTCCCTGCTATAGAGATATGCATGAAAGTGAATCCATCTGCTGTGATGGTTTTCCGGCTCAAAAGAGTTCATCAGTTTTTCCTGGTCGATCTAATGGCAGTAAAGTAGGAGGAATTGTAGTATTGCATCCCACAGCCGATATTCCGATAGATGCCGGGAACTACAGTAAACCGATGTCTGTTACAGCGGTTCGCCGTTATCCTGCGTATCCTGAGCTGTTTGTTTATCCATTATGCCCAGGATGTGATTTGCTGATGGAACGCGATTATCAGAGCTTCTGCGACCGCTGCGGACAGAAACTCGTCTGAAAAGGTTTCTCCAAAACAATTGTTGTTCAGCCCATCTCTCAAAGGGGGCCCGCTGATTGCGGGCCCCCTTTCGCATGTTGACAAAAACGACACGCTTCGGAGGAAGACCGCTTCGCGGGATCTTCCTCCGAGATACCTCGCGCTTATGGCGCGAACCTTCCCCAAAGGGATCTGTGATCCTTTTGAGATTTCTTTGAATTGAATAGATTTGCCCGAAATGACCTCGGCAAATCGGGCGCAGCACTTGCGGCGTCGCGCAGAAGCGCCGAAAGAGGCTGCACCGCGTTTAGTTAGCGAGAGCGCTTGCTTTGCTTGCTGAAAAGGTGTTATTGCGCCTCGCCGTCTGCAAAAATAACGATTCAATTCTGATCGTTTAACAGCTTCATTACAACGCGCAGGCTGTGCCTGCAGCCTGAGGGGCTCGCTGATTGCGAGCCCCTTTTTTGTATTTATATGTAAGAAAGAATGGAATCCATGATAACGGTGCCATCGGTTGATCATCTGTTCAAGCCGAAAAACAGCTGAACTGAGTTTATTCAGACAAGAATGGTTATGCCCTCTTTGCTCGGTTTGGCGTAAGACTGTAAAAAGAGAGATCGAAGCTTTTGAGATACACGCTGAAACAACGCATCGGACAGAACGGTGGAAAGATGGATTCAAGAAGCCAAATCGGAGGACTGTCTTACACCTTTCCCCCCTTTGCGGAGTAGTGTGAAGAGCGGAAAAAACACAAGGCAGTTAATTGTCCTCGCTCTTCTAAGCCAAAAAACAGAACTGTTGGAAAAAATGGCCTCTATTTTTCCCTTGCGGCACAAGGAAAAATGAGCGACTTGATACAATATACGTATGAATGAAACAGTTGTTTTGTGCCGTCAGGTTCTTGGCGGCTATGTCATTTCTGAGGGCGGTCAGAGACTGAGATGCCTTTCTGCGAAGAACTTGACGTTCTCTGAACGTGTCAATTCTGGAGCAAAACAACGTTTCCAGAAGGAAGGGGAGAAGCAAACAAGCGGTCCATCAGAAAAGAGCAACACATTCAGACGTAAATCGAAGCGGAGGTGATTGGCAGAAGGATCAGTCTTTTCGCAACAAACACATGACGGAAAAACAGGCGATGCAGCTCCACGGCGAAAGAACCGCTGGTTATCGTTGCATGAAGTAAAAGGAGGTATCATTATAGATTCCATCAGAATCATCGACGCCCCATGCGGGGCAGGCAAGACGACCTGGGCAATCCAGGAAATAAATAACCACCCGGATAAACGGTTTATTTTTTGCACTCCGTTTTTGGATGAGATTTACCGTATCCGTAAGGCGTGCGGTTTCGGACGCATTTACGAACCAGAGTACCAACAGATGCGAAAAATCGACGATTTCCACTCACTTCTGAGCGAGGGAAAGTCTGTAGCAACAACGCACAGCACATTCCTTAACACATCGTTGGATGTGACGGCTGAGTTGATTGCCAAAGGCGACTATACTCTTATCTTGGATGAGTGCATCGACGCTGTCCAGCTGTACAGAGGCACTGTTACAGATGAGCAGGGGAACGCTTACTCATTTGGTGACGCCGACATCAGAATACTTGAAGAAAGCGGCGGGATCGTTGTGCGGGAAGATGGCAGTGTGCTCGCAAATGAAGCAATGCTGAAGGGCTCACGATACGAAGCCCTTATCGAGTTGGCCGAAAAAGATAAGCTTTTTATTTCAGAAGAGGAGTCTCTTACCTTGGTCTATCCGCCGAATCTTCTCCGGCAGTTCAAAGAGGTGACACTCTTGACATATTTGTTTGACGGGACTCCGATGAGCCCCTATCTGGATGCTTATCAGCTTGAGCATCATAATGCGAGTGTCAAACGAGACGGCGGGCGCTTCATCCTCACAGAGTATGATGAAGAGATCGACCGGGTGTTTCGCAGATCGCTTGCGGAAAGACTCCATATCTGTGAAAAAGAACCGCTCAATACAGTCGGTGAGAAAGACTTTTCACTTTCCAAGAACTGGTTCAGAAAAGATAAGGCTAACAGGAAGATTGTTAAGAACGCCTTGGGCAATTACTTTTCACGGACGCTGAAGGGAGTCAGGTCCAAAGATATCATGTGGACGACATTTAAAGCATTTGAACAGGATCTTCAGGGAAAAGGGTATACCAGGATTCAGATGAAGAAAGGAACAGATAAAAGATCGCTGACCAAAAGGGAAAAAGATAGACTCAACAAACAAAGTATGTGTTTTGTACCCTGCAATGCCCGGGCCTCAAACGACTATCAGGATCGATGGGCGCTCGCATACGCGGCAAATATCTATACTCCTCCGTTCTATAATCAATTCTTCGCGGATAAAGGCGTCAGACTTGACACGGACGCATATGCGTTGAATGCGTTTATCCAATGGCTGATGCGCAGCCGTCTGCGGCAAGGCCTTACAGCTGAGTTGTATCTTCCCAGCAGACGGATGCGAGGACTCCTGGAGGAGTACCTTAAAATGTCCTGATCAAGTGTGGAAGCACTGCTTCCACACCATAACCCGAAACCCCTTATAGCAAAAGGGGTTATCAGGTCTAAACTGTAAAGAAAAGAATAGTATAACTATTTATTCTTTACATTCAAAAAACAACGCACGCATCTTTTGTCAACATCTATTTATAAAAATGGTAAATATTACTTGACAAGCATAACAAAAAGTGTATCAGCTTTGGATTCCCGATGAGTTGTAGAATCTGAGTTTAATGAAATCAACAAGGCTGTTGCGCGCTCTCTCAAGTTCTGAAAGAATGGGTGAAGCACTTGATGCTCCCGGGGGCAGCGCGCCAAAAAACAGAATCATGAAGAGGGTTTGTAATTGATCGATTCAAAGAGAAGTTGTACCAACGACCACCAAGAATTAATCTAATATTTAATTCGACTGGAGGAATGAACGGATTTGACTGATCTGAAAACAACAAATTGAAACTACCTCAAACAAAGGCCGTTCTCAGTATAACAAAAATGATGTTTTGTAGCAGTCAAGAAAAGTGAACACTAAAAATCATAAGACAGAAAGGATAATTCACGGAAGTACTGGAGATTAAGCGATCCGCGTCAATATACTGTTGAAGCGACATTGGCAGCTTTTCAGCTTGGGGCATATCTATGATTCTTTGTGAGTTTGGCTATTAAAAAATGAGAGGGATCCCCCTCTCATTTATTCTATTTATTCTATATTAGCTTTGCGTGGCCTTCTATTGCCTTTTCAATCCGCTGCGGTTCGATGCCGATATAGCGCTGAGTGACTGCGGCGGAGCTGTGCTGCAGTAGGCGCTGGACCAAAGCGATATCATAGCCATTGTTCTTATAGATTTCGGTGGCGTACCATTTGCGAAAGCTGTGAGTGCTGATGCCCTCAAAGCCCAAATAGTCACAGACGATAGCAAGCTGCTTCTGGACTGCTCGCTCTGTAATGGGAAAGATACGTTCATTCGGCTTGATGCCGTTGCGAAGACAATAGTTCTCGATGTACTGTTTAATGACCAGCGGGACAGTGAAGACTCGCCGCTTCCCTGTCTTCTGTTCCGTGATCTCCAAGCGGTAACGGTCGCCGTCGCGGACGATATCGCAGAGTCGAAGGTGCAGAACGTCGCTGATCCGCAGGCCCAGATTTCCTTCCAACACAAGAGCGGTGGCGATACGCTCATTTGGGCGGCAGCCGCAGAAGCCCTCCTTCATCGTCGTGATGATTTCTTTGTATTGCTCTGTGGTTAGGGCAGTCGTTTTCTTGTTCATGGTTTCCTCCAAAAGTGAATAGTTCGTGTTTTATGGGGCGTAAGTTCGGATTATGTCGGAGAGTGCCGAAGAATGACGGAATAGCACGTTTTTACTGTTCGTAAAACATTCATTATACGAACTCTAGGGCCCCTGTGGCTGTCAAGCCGTAATCAAGAACCAGGTCAAGCAGAGCGTTGCTCGGCGCTGTGTGGCTCCAGTCGTATTTGTCGCTGTGCTGGACCGTCAAGCCATGGGCTACGACTGCTTCTTTGAAGCGGTGGTTGTGGTAGGTGGTGCCGCGGCTGCAATCCTGTACGCTGCTAACGAAGTTCCAGTAGTGGACCATTTCGTGAAGCAGCGTGGCGGCGATTCCTCAATGGGTCACGCCGGTGTAGACGTCGCCGTTCCTCTTGGCTTTTGTTTTCCTGGAGGTAAACGGAGTGGCGACCTGCGTCCCGGGGATTACGCAGGGGATCAGGAACAGAGAATATTTATCCATCAAGCCCTTGATTTTGGACAGAATCTCTTCCTAGGAAATGTAGGTGTAGCCGTAGCAGCGCTTGTCCTTCTGCAGGATATCGACCTGCTTGTGAATCTTGGCGAGCTTTTGGTAGATGTTCATATTGCTTTCGTTTTCGGCCATGTTATTCCTCCAATACATAAGTTGCCATCATATCGGCAAGATGAAGGCACAAAGCGAGCTTGCTCCGGGTGAAGATCGCGTCGGTAAATCGGGCCCCGCCGCGCACGGCGTTGTCGAAGCCGCCCATGTGGACGCGGATCGCGAGGATCTCTTCCGGTTTGAGCTTCATAAACTGCTGGATCAGGATGATCAACTTGTCGGCGTGGTCACCGCAGGGTAACTTCTCGACGATCTCAAAAACCTCCTTGCGCTGCCACTGGTCGAACTCGTCCTTGACGTTGCGGAAGCCCTTCTTATAGAAGTTGACCTTGCAGAGGTCGTGCAGGAGGGCGACAACGGCGACGGTGTCGGGCTCGTAATTCGCAGAAACCCTGCAGATCTCGAGCTGCTTCAAAAGGCAGTCGTAGACGTTGAGGGAATGCTCGAGAAGGTCGGATTCGTGGGCGCCGTGGGAACGGGTGGAAGCCGGGGCCGTGAAAAAGTCGGATGATTCGAGACATTTGAGAAGGTCGTCCGCGCCTTCGCGGGCGATCGATTTGTAAAGGTCTAAGACTCTCTTTTGGATAGTTAATAGTTTCCAAACAATACAACAAGGTCGCCAGTAGCACGATCGGCTTGATTCATTAAGAAACTAAAGCGAGCTTGAGGAGCTTCGCTATACTGTGGAGATGCTGCTGCCTAAGATCCTGCTGGCAGCGTAAAAGGCCAAGATGCATAAAACGCAGGAAAGATAAGGAAAATAGAAATAATGAAGGAGCGTGATCCTGTTTGGAGATGAATGTCAGAGATGAACAGCAGATGGTTGAAATCTGGTTGACGAACGCAGAAAAGAAAGACCTGGAATTGCGAGCAGGTCTGAAAGACATCTATGACAACTATAAAAAGAAACAATATCTGGTAGCTGTGTATGAATCCGGAGAGAAGGATCTCTATGAGAACGTGAGGGACCTTCTTGTTTATAATAAGCGCCGAACTGCCGAACGGGAGGTTCAGCGGGAGAAAAGACAGCTCGCATCGGTACTGAAACAATAAGAGAATGAGCGGAAGGGAACATTCCCTTCCGCTCTGATTCTTTTGCTCTTGCCAAAGCTGAAAGAATAGTGTACAATATTATACAGAAATATGAAATCATTTTTCAGATATCAATGTCGATACCAGGAGGTGAACCATCTTGACCGAAACTTACGACATCGCGGGCTATGCCCGTATCTCTGTCGATGACGAGCTTGACCAGAAGAATGTCTCCATCGAAAACCAGAAGGCCATCATCGAGGACTATGTAAAGCACCATTTTCCCGGCAGTACGCTCCGTTTCTTTGAGGATCGGGATCGCTCCGGCTATACCTTCGACCAACGCGAGGGCTATCAGGAAATGCGCCGGGGATTGATGAGCCATCAGTATGATATCCTTGTTGTCAAGGACTTCTCCCGTTTTTCCCGCCGCAACAGCCGCGGCCTGGTGGAGCTGGAGGATCTGCGGGACGCCGGTGTGCGCATTATTTCCATCGGGGACGGCATCGACTTCCCCAACGACGACGACTGGCTGAAGATCCAGTTTCAGTTTCTCATCAACGAGATGCCCGTAACGGACACCTCCCGCAAGGTGCGAAACGTCATCAAACGGCGGCAGGCGGATGGCGAATGGCTCTGTGCCGCGCCCTACGGCTATATCATCAACAAACGTAAGGAGTTTGAGATCGTTCCCACGGAAGCTGAGATCGTGCGCAAGATCTTTGACCTCTATAACAACTATGGCTGGGGTTACAAAAGGATTGCCAATTATCTGACTGACCAGGGCATACCTACCCCCCGCATGTCCGAGCAGATGCGCAGGGAAGCAGATGGTATGGACTATAAGCGCGTCGTCAAAGCTACGTGGGCGATTGCGACCGTGCAGGGGATCCTGGACAACGATTTCTACATCGGCACGCTCAGGCAGGGTAAGTACACCCGTGCCAAGATCAACGGAAAAGAAATCAAGCGCGACGACGGCGAGCAGATCGTTATTGAGAACCATCATCAGGCCATTATCGACTACCGTACCTTTGCCGTCACCCGGGCCCTGCGGGAGAAACGCAGCAGGAACAATTACCGCGGCGTGAAGATTAACGACAACGTGTATTCCGGCTTTTTGCAGTGCGGCGACTGCGGCAGTCCCATGTTTGCCTTGAGCCGCAGTGACCTGGCGCCGGCTTATGCCTGCGGAACCTATCACCGGCGCGGCCTGAAGGGCTGCACCAGGCATCACATCCGGGTGGACAAATTGGACGAGTTGCTGAAGCATTATGTGAAGAAGCTGGCCGATAACGCTTCTTCCATGATGGAACAGCTCAATGAGGAACTGAGCAAAGCGACCGATCAGGTGGCCGAAACCGAGCAGTCCGCCGACCATCTGGCAGAGGTGCTGGACGACCTGAGCGAAGAACTGAAGGCCACCAAGCGCCAGCGCATTCGGGACATCATGAAGCACCCGGATAACGAGGCGTCGCTGGAAGCTCTGTATGATGAGATGGAGGCCGAGCTGCAAAAAAAGATCGACGGCTTGCATCACCAGATCGACCTTCTCTCCGACAAACGGAACACCATTATACAGTTAAATCGCACAGCGAAAACCGCCATCGACGTCTTCCGCGACATTCAGGAAAAGGACAAGCTGGAGCGAAACGACCTGGAGCTGCTCATCGACCGGATCCTGGTCTTTGAGGATCATCTGGAGATCCGGCTGCAGGCGGACATTGACACGATCCTGCGCAGCTCCAGTCCGGAGGAAGTTGTAAATTTTAATTCCGACACGGGAAATATCGAAAAAACGCTGATCCAGTCCTACAAAAAGCATGAGGACAAGGTTTTCCGTGTCAATGTTATCAGCAACGGAGAGCCCATGGAGATTTTCACGGACGCGGGCGGGAGCGTGATCTTCCGCAAGTATTCGCCCATGGGCGAGCTGTCGGAGGTGGCGGGGCAGATGGCGGACAGTCTGGCCAAGGAGGCGGAGCGCCCCTGCGTCATCTGCGACCGGGACGCGGTGATTGCCAGCGCCGGGATCCGCGCCGAGGGCAAGAAGCTGACGGCGGAGGTTGAGCGCCTGGTGGAGCAGCGGCGGCTGTGGCAGGGCGACGGCGTCAGCCTGTGGGAGGGCGGCCCGCCCATGGGTCTGCTGGCCCCCGTGATCACGGGCGGGGACCTGTCCGGGTGCGTGGCGCTGCTGGGCGACAAAAAGACCAGGGACAACGAAGCGTCCCTGGCGCGTATGGCGGCGGGTTTCCTGGCGCGGCAGATGGAATCGTAGATCGCCCTTTTCATTCCTTCAAAAATGTGGTAAGCTGTTCTCAGATCATAAACAAGAGAGGAGCCTTGCCATGAACGACCTTGTGACGCGCATCCGCGCAAAACTGGAGCAAAACGGTCTGCTGCCCCTGCGGGCGCAGGCGAAAAAGGCCGAGGAGCTGATCGAATACCGTCTGACGACGCTGCTGCCCGCCCTGATGGACGAGTGCGGCGCAGACTGCTGGCTGATCACGGCCTACGAGAACAACGAGGACCCCGTCATGCGCACGCTGCTGACGCCTGACATGCGCACGGCCCGGCGCCTCAGCGCCATCCTGTTCTGCCGCAACGCCTCTGGCGGGATCGACCGCCTCAGCTGGGGCATCCCCTCAGCGCACATGAAGCGGTTCTACACCCCGGTCAAGCAGGGCGACGAGACGCTGGCCGCGGGCGTGGAGCGCGTGATCCGGCAATATCGGCCCAAAGAGGTCCTGATCAACGTCAACGGCGAGATGGGCGGCTTCTGCGATGGCCTGTCGGCGTCGCTGCTGGAGCAGCTGAACACCATGCCCGAGGACTGCCGCAGCCTTCTGAAGCCCGCGCATCCGCTGACCACCCGCTGGCTGGAGACCATGACGGAGCCGGAGCTGGCGATCATGGAGCTGTTGGTGGAGATCACCGAGGACATCATCAAAGAAAACTTCAGCCGGAAGGTCATCAACCCCGGCGTCACCACCACCGAGGACGTGGAGTGGTCCATGCGCGAGCACATGTGGCAGAGCGGCCTCGATTTCTGGTTCGGCCCCGACGTGGACCTGCAGCGCAGGGGCGTGCAGAGCCTCGGCTTCGAGGGCGTCATCCTGCCCGGCGATCTGCTCCACTGCGACGTGGGTGTCTACCTCAAGTATATCCCCGTGCTGACGGACAAGCAGTGGATGGCCTACGTCCTGCGGGAGAGTGAGACTGAATCGCCCGCCGGCGTCAAGGCGCTGTTCAGGCGCTGCAACCGCTTTCAGGACATCGCCTGCGAGCATTATATGGCCGGTCACACGGGCAATCAGGTTTTCTGGGACGCCATCAACGGCGCGCGGCGTGAGAACATCGACGCCAGCTTTTACTGCCACGGCCTCGGCGTCCATGGTCACGGCGCGGGCCCGATCATCGGCCGCTGGGACCATCAGGACAGCATTTATCCCCGCGGCGAGCTGCCCCTGGGCATGCACACCAGCTACGCATTGGAGCTGAACATCAAGGGTCAGCTCCCCGAGTGGGACGATCAGACCGTCCGCATCGCCCTGGAGGAGGACATCCACGTCGCCCCCGCGCCCCGCTACGTCAGAGGCCGCGAAGAGGAGATACTGGAAATCTGACAGCATAATACCCGATCGGATATACTTCTGCGTGAAAGACAGAAAATATATCTGATCGGGTATATTTTTGACAATAATTCTTGACATTAGACCCGAACGGGTATAGAATCAAATTATGAATACGATCGCTTTATTTGTGAAACAAAAGAGAAAAGAGGCAGGCCTCACGCAGGAGGAGTTCGCGCTCCGCTCCGGACTGGGGCTTCGCTTCGTGCGCGATCTGGAGCAGGGGAAAGAGACCGTGCGCATGGACAAGGTCAATCAGGCATTGGCGATGTTCGGCATGAAGGCCGTTCCGGGAAGGATGGATGAATGATGGACGTGACGTTCAGGACGGCTTATGTATACGTGCGGGACTCCTTTGCCGGAACGCTGGAGGAAACGGATAGCGGCTTCGTTTTCACATATGACGAGGCGTATCTCGCGTCGCCGAAAGCGCCTGCTGTCAGCCTGACACTGCCCAAACGGCCGGAGCCCTTCCGGTCCCGGACGCTGTTCGCGTTTTTTGACGGCCTGATCCCCGAGGGCTGGCTGCTGGAGCGTGTGGTGAGGAACTGGAAGCTGGACCCCAGAGACCGCTTCGGCCTGCTGCTGGTGGCGTGCAGGGACTGTATCGGCGCGGTGAGCATCCGGGGGGAACGGGTATGATCAGATGTCTTTGCTGCGGAAAGCCGATCGAGGAGACGGCTTCCGAACGGGAGAAGACCCAACGATGGCATGACAGGTGCGTGCGCAGGTTCTTCGGGATCGACAGGCTTCCGGAGCTCGAGCTCTCTGCCGCGGCCCTTGACCGCATCGCCGCCGAGAGCGCGAGCAGAGGCTTTACGGTGCCCGGCGTGCAGAAGAAAATGTCGCTGCATCTTTCCCGTGACGCGGGGTCGCCTCGTCTGACGCTGGTCGATTACCCCGCCGGTTATATCCTGAAGCCCCAGGCGGAGCAGCATGAAGCGCTGCCGGAGGCGGAGTATCTGGTGATGCAGATGGCCGAAAAAACCGGGATCGCGGTCGTTCCCTACGCGCTGATCCACATGAGCGGGGGTCCCGCGGCGTACATTACGAAGCGCATCGACCGGGTGCTGCCTGCAAAGGGGCGCGGCAAGGTGAAGCTGCTGGCCATGGAGGACTTCTGCCAGCTGGAGAATCGGCTGACAGAGAACAAGTACCAGAGCTCCTATGAGCGCTGCGCGAGGATCGTCTCACAGTATTCCGTGAGACCGGGGCTGGATTTGTCCGAGCTGTTTCTGCGCCTCGTCTTTTCCTTTGCCGTCGGCAATTCGGATATGCATCTGAAAAACTTCTCTCTGATCGAAACGGCGGCAGAGAGCGGGGAATACGTTTTGTCCCGGGCTTACGATATGCTGCCTGTCAACGTGATCGTCCCGGAGGACCGGGAGCAGACAGCGTTATCCCTCAACGGAAAGAAGCGGACCCTGCGCCGCGGGGATTTTCTCCGCTTCGCTGAGACGGTGGGCGTCCCGCGGGAAGCGGCCGTCAAGATGATCGGGCGCGTCGTGTCGCTGCAGAAAACGTATCTGGCGATGTGTCGGCAGTCATACCTCCCGGATCACATGAAAACGGCGCTGGCAGTCCTGCTTGCGGAACGGATCGAAACGCTCCGCGGGCAGACCGATTAAGGCTTCAAAACATCTTTCAGCATCCCGACGGCCGTCGGGATGCTGTTTTTGTCCAGGGAGGAGAAGCCGAGGACGAGGGCCGGGGACAGGTCGGGGCGGGGAACGGCGCGGTAGCTGTCGAGGCCCCGGACGGCGAGGCCGCGGGCAGCGGCGCGCGCGGTGATCTCGCGCTCGGACAGGCTCGTTTCGGGCAGGAAGAGGAAGCCAAGGCCGGTGTGGACGTTCTCCAGCCTGCACCCGGGGCCGAAGGTCTCCCGCAGGGCGGCGACAAGCAGGTCCCGGCGGGCGCGGCAGAGGTTGCGCGCCCGGGACAGGGAGCGGTCGAAGTGTCCCTCGTCCAGATAGCGGAACAGCGTATGCTGCTCGAACCGGGAGACTGTACTGGAGTAAAAGCCGAAATCGCGCTCGTACCGCGCCAGAAGCGCCGGGGGCAGCACCAGATACGCCACGCGGATGGCGGGCGCCACGGTGCGGGAGAAGGTGCCCACATAGATCACCCGCTCCGGGGCCAGCGCCTGCATGCAGGGCATGGGCCGCCCGTCGTAGCGGAACTCGGAATCGTAATCGTCCTCGATCAGGAAGCGGTCGCCCTCGGAGGCCCATTTCAGCAGCGCGGAGCGCCGCCCGGCCGGAGTGACGAGGCCCGTGGGGAACTGGTGACTGGGCGTCAGATAGGCGGCGTCGGCCTGCGATGCGTCCAGCGCGGCGGGAGAGACGCCCTGCTCGTCCAGCGGGACGCACACCGTGTGCAGCCCGCCGGCGGACAGGATCTGGCGCGTCTTGGGGTAGCCCGGCTCCTCCACGGCCACGCACCGCCCGGCGAGCAGCCTGCACAGCAGCCCCAGCAGATATTCCATGCCCGCGCCCACCAGGATCTGATCGGGCCTGCACAGCACGCCGCGGGAGCGGTAGAGGTACGTGGCGATGGCCTGCCGCAGGTCGAGGTCGCCCCGGGGCTCGCCGTGGTTCAGCAGGTCGGGCCTGGTGTAAAGCGTCTCCTTGAACAGCCGCGCCCAGGTGCGGAAGGGGAACAGCGACCCGTCGATCCCGCCCGTCAGGAACGAGCAGACGGGGTCCGGTGCGCCGCGCGCTTCCGGCTGCGCCGGGGGCGGGGGAGACGCCTGAGGCAGCTGCTCGATCCGGCAGGCGACGAAGCCCGACCGGGGCCGCGCCGTCACGTACCCCTCGGAGGCGAGGAGCTGGTACGCGCCGTCCACGGTGCTCAGGCTGACGCCCAGCAGCTTCGCCGCCGTGCGCTTGCCCGGCAGGCGCTCCCCCTCGCGGATGGCGCCCGAGGCGATCTCCCGGGCCAGATGGTCGTGCAGCTGCAGATACAGCGGCGTGCGGCTGTTCGGGTCGAGGGTGACGGTGAGGGTATTCATGATCTTCCTCCAAACTGATCTCATAAAAAAGTCATAAACTGAGCATAGCAATCGGGTCAGATTTGCTCTACAATGATGATAGACAAAAGAAGCGGGTTTGTCAACCCGCAGGAAAGAAGGTCTTATCATGGAGAGCAAGCGGTTCAATATCCGCCGCGTGGCGCTGATCGGCGTGCTGTCGGCGCTGACATTCGCGGCGACGTATCTGCACATCGACATCCCCACGGCGCTGGGCAAGACGATGATCCATCTGGGCAACGTGGTGTGTCTGCTGGGCGGTGCGCTGTTCGGCCCGCTGACGGGCGGGCTGTCCGCGGGCATCGGCTCGGCGCTCTACGACCTGATCGACCCCGTGTATGCGCCGGAGGCGTGGATCACGTTCATCAACAAGTTCCTCATGGCCTTTGTGGCCGGGCTGGTGTGCAACGCGGGCCGGGGCCGGGGCCTCAGGCTGGAGAACACCTTCACGCTGCTGGGCGGCGTATGCGGCGCGGTAACGTACGTGTTCCTGTACGTCAGCAAGACGATCGTCGTGCAGTATTTCATCAACTCCGGCGTGTGGGCCACCGTCGTCACGGTGGCCATCCAGAAGGGCTTGGTGTCGCTGGTCAACGCGCTGATCGCCGTCGTGGTGTCCACGGCGCTGGCCATCTCCCTGCGCCCGGCGCTCAAAAAGGCGCACATCTTCGAGAAGCTTTAGCCTATACCGTTCCCACATCCCGTAGCGCGGCGGCCTTTCTTCATCGGGCCGCCGCGCCTTTTTAACCGTTTTTAAATGGTTTTTAAATGGACAAGAACAGATAAAAGGAGTATCATAAGACCAGAACAAAAGAAAAGGAGCGCTCAAAATGGATAACAAGAACACGAAGCTCTGGTCCGTCGTCAGCTACATCACGTGGATCGGGTGGCTGGCCTCATTTTTCCTCCACGACAAGAGGGACAACATGGTGAACCACCACCTCAATCAGGCGCTGGTCATCAATCTGGTGTCCACCGTCGGCGGCATCCTGAACCGCTTCGGCGGGCTGCTGGGTCTCGTCGGCTCCGTCGTCAGCCTGGGCGGGATGGTCCTGCTCGTCATCGGTATCGTCCGCGCCCTCCAGCTCAGCGACAAGCCCATCCCCGTCGTCGGCGACATCCACATCATCGGTTAAACGAAGCGGCCCTCATCCGAGGGCCGCTTTCATGTATTTGGTATCTTAAGATTTCCTTCATTTCCTTGACCGCCGCGGGGCGCGGTGCTATGATGGCGGCGGAAGGAGGGAGAGCGCATGAAGCGATACGCGCGCACCGTCTACGCCGCGGGTGCGGGGCTCTTGTTCCCGGCGGTGATGACGCTGACGGAGCGCCTGGGGCCGGGGTACTGGGTCAAGGCGGCCGTCAAGGCGCTGGCCGTCGGGCTCATCGTGCTCAGCTACGTCAGGCTGTTCCGCGAAACGCCGCGGGAGGCGGTCTTCCTCCGCCCGGTCAGGCCGAAGCGGGCGCTGGTGCTGGCCGTCGCGGCCGCCATGGCCGTGATCTGGGGCGGGTTCCTGCTGCTGCACGCGTCCCTCGACCTGGGCGCGATCCGCGCCTCGCTGGCCGCCAAGGAGCAGCTGACCCGGGGCAACTGCCTGTTCGTCTTCACCTATATCATCCTCGTCAATTCGTTTCTGGAGGAAGCGCTGTTCCGGGGCCTGATCCCCCACGCCATGGCCCGGGACGGCCTCGGGCGCGTCGGGAACGCGTTCAGCGCCCTCGTATTCGCCGTCTACCATCTGGGCATTGTCGACGGATGGTTCAGCCTGCCGGTGCTGCTGCTGTGCATCGTCGGACTGGCCGCCGCGGGGCTGTTCCTGCAGTTCGTCTGCGACCGCGGCGGGACGCTGCGGGCCAGCTGGCTCGTCCACGGCGGCGCGAATCTGGCGATCAACGCCATCGGGGCGTATCTGATGTTCTTTTACTGAAACGCTTATGAAAACAGCCGTGACCGGATCGGTCGCGGCTGTTTTTTTATTTACGGTCTCGGATGGCCGCAGATGGGACAGAACTTCCCCGTGTTGCCCGTGACGCCGCAGTTGGGACAGATCCACTCCGCGCCGTCGGGGACGTGAGGGACGTCGGGCGTCGGCGCCGGCGCGGGCTTGATTCCCGCGAGCCCCATAAGCATATTGGGCGAGAGGTCCATCATGCTGGGTACGCCGGGGACCTGCCGCACCTCCTCCGTCAGCAGGTTATCCGGCCGGATCGAGCGCAGAACGAGGCTCCGCAGCGCGCTCCACGAATCCGTATCGCCGTGCTGCTGCAGCGCCAGCTCGTTGACGGACACCATCGGCCGACCGTCGAACAGCAGCGTCAGACTCGCACTGGACGAGTAGTCGAGGACCTGCGGCACCAGGTCATAATTGACGTCCCACTCGTCCCAGCGTTCTGCGTCATGCGCCGCGACGTATTCCTCCAGTGCCGGGATCACGTCGGGATCGACACGGTAGGTGCGGATGGTCGTCTCCGTGTGGAAGGCCAGCTTCTCCCGGTCCTCCAGCACCGGCTCGCCGCCGCCCCAGACCAGGGACAGATTGCGGCTCGCATTGCTGTTCATCATCATGCCGGAGCTGCTCGTGTTCATCAGCACGCCCTTGAGTTTACTTGCCATCTGCTTCTCCTTTCTCCAGCCGGAACTCGGCCATGTCGTCAAGGCGCAGCAGCACGGGCTCGTTGCCGTGGCCCGCGCCGCAGTCGATGCACGTCCAGGTGTCGGTGTGCAGCACGCGGCCCTCGAAGGCAGGATCGAAGGACCCCGTGGGCGTGTGGCCGAACACCGTGCGGATATCGTCAAAATAGCGGTCCGTCAGCGCCGGCCACGCCCACAGCAGCTCGTCGGATGAGTAGTCGCTGAGACGCCGGTCGGGCCGGAAGTGCTCCAGTCCCGCGTGGACCAGCAGGAAATCCCTGCCGCCCGCCGTGACGAGGTCATACAGGGGCGCGTCGCGCAGGTAGTCCAGCAGGTCGGCGATGGTCTCCCGGTCCAGCCGCTGCAGCGCCCGGATCGTGACGTCGCCGCCGTTTTCCCGCCATGTGTCGAGGACCGCCATGTGCTCCGCCGTCAGGGCGGCGAGGCTGTCCGCCGTCACCTCCTCGAAGAGGAAGCTGCAGGCCAACAGCATCGCCTCGTGATTGCCCAGCAGCAGCTGGGCGTTGGGCTGCACCGTCAGCCACCGCAGCACGCCCACGCCGCCGTCGCCGCTGCGGTCGATGACGTCGCCGAGGACGTACAGAAAATCGTCCTGCCCGAACCGCGCCAGGCGCAGCAGCGCCTGCAGCCGCTCCGGCGGATACCCGTGCAGATCGGAGATCGCGTAGACCAAAAGCCTCACCTCCCGGCAAATGAAAAATCGGCGTCCTGCGACGCCGATTTCGTGTTCTTTTTAGCCCAATTCCACCTTGACCGCCTCTTCGGGATTGAAGTAACCCTTGAGGTCGTAGATGTTGTGGCGGGTGGAGTCGCTGAGGGCGCGGCCCTCCAGGAAATAGCTGCGGATGAAGCGCTTGGCGTCAAGCGCCACCCAGTTCTCGGCGTCCCATTTCAGATAGCCGTCGCTGTCCTGATGGACGGAATCAAAGGTCAGGTCCACCTGACGGTTGTGGTGGACGATCAGGTCGATCAGCTCCTCGGTGGTCAGATCGACGTCTTCCTTCTTGATGCGGTCGTAAACTTTCATCTCATATTCCTCCGTTTGGGCCCCCGGGCCCCGTTTTCTACATCATAGCACAACAGTGCGCGCAATGCAAATCATTCTGCGTCCGTCCCCAGCCTGCGGCGCACCAGCCGCCGCACCATGACGAGGCAGAAGCCGAAGGCCGCCAGCTCCGCGCACCAGAAGGCGAACCACCCTGCCCGGACGCCGAACAGCCGGGCCAGCAGCGCCAGCGCGGGAACCAGCACGATCACCTGCCGCAGCAGCCCGCCGATCAGGTTGACCATGGCGTTGCCGAGGCCGGAGCAGTAGTACCCGCTGACGTAGGTGAACGTGGCCAACGGGAACGTCACCGCGATGATCCGCAGGGCGGGCACGCCCAGCTTCATCATCTCTTCGCCCGCGCTGAACAGGCTCAGCAGCTGCCCCGGCAGGGCCTCGAACAGCAGCAGGCCGAACAGCGACACTGCCAGCGCGTACCGCAGCGCCACGCGCCACACCTCCCGCACGCGCGCACGGCTGCCCGCGCCCAGATTGAACGCCGCGATGGGCAGCACCGCCTGCCCCATGCCGTTGACGGGCATGAAGACGAAGTTCTGCAGCCTGAAATAGACGCCGAAGAACGCCACGGCCGTGGACGAGATCGGCATGAGGATCGCGTTGACCAGCGCCGTCATCACGCTGCTCAGGGACTGGGTGATCATGCTGGGCATGCCGATGCGGTAGATGGCCCTGACGTCCTCCCAGTTCCATTTCCAGCCCCGGAAGCGGATATGGATCGTCGGATTGCGCATCTTATTGAAGTACAGCGCCGCGATCGCCCCCAGCCACTGACCCGCCACCGTGGCGATGGCCGCGCCGCGCACGCCCATGGCCGGCAGACCGAACCAGCCGAAGATCAGTATCGGGTCCAGGATGATGTTGCTCAGCGCCGCGGCCAGCTGGGAATACATCGAATACTTCGACAGCCCCACCGACGTCAGCATGCGCTGGGCGACCTTTTCGATGAAGATCCCCTGGCTGAACATGACGCAGATGCCCATGTACACGGCCGTCATGGACGCTGTCTCGGGGTCGTCCGTCATGGATGAGGCGATGGCGCCGGAGAACAGAAACCCGATCACCGTGAACAGGCACGACACGGCGAGGCAGATGACGAAGCCGGTGGTGGCCACGCTGCAGGCGCGCTTCTCATCCTTCGCTCCCGCGGCCCGGGCCATGACGGCGTTGAGGCCCACGGCCGTGCCAACGCTCAGGGCGATCATCAGATGCTGCATGGGAAAGGCCAGGGACGTGGCCGTCAGCGCCTTTTCCGATACCCGGGCCACGAAAATGCTGTCCACCACGTTGTAAAGCGACTGGATCAGCAGCGACAGCATCAGGGGGAAGCCCATGTCCAGCACCAGCTTCGACATGGGCATGGTCGACATTTTGTTTTGCTTTTCGTTCATAAAGCCCCTCCGTTCGTTCTTTCGCGCTTTATTGTATCACATTCCGTTTGCCGCTGCAAACTGTACTTGACAAATCATTTTTCATGTACTATGATAAATACACACCCCCCAGGGGTGTAGTCTGGAGGAGATCCAACATGAAACAGCAATTCAACGTCACGGGCATGAGCTGCGCCGCCTGCTCGGCCCATGTCGAGAAGGCAGTCAATAAGCTGGAGGGCGTCAGGGAGGCCGCGGTCAGCCTGATGACCAACAGCATGACCGTGGAATACGACGAAGCGGCGCTGTCGCAGCAGGACATCATCGCCGCCGTGGAGAGATCCGGCTACGGCGCGTCCGTCAAGGGCGGCGAGGGCAAAAAGCAGTCGGCAGAGGCTGAACGCGCCGCCCAGGAAAAGGCCGAGGCCGACGAACTGCGCGTCAAGCGCAACAAGCTCTTCTGGTCCATCGGCCTGCTGCTCGTTCTGATGTACGTCTCCATGGGCAGCATGATCGGCCTGCCCCAGCCGAAGTTTCTGGTGGGCAAGGAGAACGCCATCGCCTTCGCCTTCACCCAGTTTTTGATCGCCCTGCCGATCATCATCATCAACAGTCACTATTACACGAACGGCTTCAAGCGCCTGTTCTCCGGCGCGCCCAACATGGACAGCCTCATCGCCGTCGGCTCCTCGGCCTCGTTGGTCTACGGCGTCTTCGCCATCTACCGCATGTGCTGGGGCATGGGCGTGGGCGACATGGAGCTGGTGCACCGCTACCATATGGACCTGTACTTTGAAAGCGCCGCCATGATCGTCACGCTGGTAGGCGTAGGAAAGTATATGGAGGATAAGAGCAAAGGCAAGGCCAAGAACGCCATCTCCAAGCTCCTCGACCTGGCTCCGAAGACCGCCGACGTGGAGCGCGGCGGCACGGAGGTCAACATCCCCGTGTCCGAGGTGGTGCAGGGCGATATCGTCCTGGTGCGCCCCGGCCAGTCCATCCCCGTGGACGGCGTCGTGCTGGAGGGCCATTCGCAGGTGGATGAATCCGCCATCACCGGCGAGTCGATCCCCGTGGAAAAGGTCCCGGGCGACACGGCCATCGCCGCCACCATCAATAAAAACGGCTTCTTCAAGTTCCGCGCCACCCGCGTGGGCAGCGACACGACCCTGGCCCAGATCGTCAAGCTGGTGGAGGAGGCGTCGGCCTCCAAGGCGCCCATCGCCAAGCTGGCCGACAAGGTCGCGGGCGTCTTCGTCCCCGTCGTCATGACCATCGCCGCCGTCACCGGCGTCGGCTGGCTGCTGGCCGGGCAGAGCGTGGAGTTCGCCCTCAGCTGCGCCATCGCCGTGCTGGTCATCTCCTGCCCCTGCGCCCTGGGCCTTGCGACCCCGGTCGCCATCATGGTGGGCACGGGCGTCGGCGCCAGGAACGGCATCCTGATCAAGAACGCCGCGGCGCTGGAGACCTTCCATTCTATCGATACCGTCGTGCTGGACAAGACCGGCACCGTCACCCAGGGCGCCCCTGTCGTCACGGATATGAGGTCCGCCATCGGCGAGCGGGAGCTGCTGCGCGTGGCCGCCTCGCTGGAGCGCTCCAGCCAGCATCCGCTGGCCGAGGCCATCCTGCAGAAGGCCGCGGAGGAGGGCGTCAAAACGCCCGTCTGCTCCGCCTTTGAGACCCTCGAGGGCCGCGGCATCGCGGGCGTCGTGGACGGCAAAAAATACTACGGCGGCAACCGCCGCCTGATGCAGGAGGTCGGCGCCGACCTGTCCGCCTTCGAGCAGGCGGCCGCGGAGCTGGCCCACGACGGCAAGACGCCCCTGTTCTTCGCCGAGGAGGGCAGAGCCATCGGCCTCATCGCCGCCGCCGACGTCGTCAAGCCCACGTCGAAGAAGGCCATCGACCGCATGAAGGAGCTGGGTCTTGACGTGGTCATGCTGACGGGCGATAATAAGGTCACGGCCGAGGCCATCGGTCGCCAGTTGGGCGTCCGCGCCATCGCGGAGGTTCTGCCCGGCGACAAGGAGAGCGAGATCCGCGCCCTGCAGGAGCAGGGGAAGAAGGTCGCCATGATCGGCGACGGCATCAACGACGCCCCGGCCCTCGTCCGCGCCGACGTGGGCGTGGCCATCGGCGCCGGCACCGACGTCGCCATCGAGAGCGCCGACGTGGTGCTGATGAAGAGCGACCTGCTGGACGCCGTCACCGGCTACCGCCTCAGCCGCTCCACCATCACCAACATCAAGCAGAACCTGTTCTGGGCGTTCTTCTATAACTCCATCGGCATCCCGCTGGCCGCCGGTCTGCTGTACAAGACCTTCGGCATCCGCCTGTCGCCGATGATCGGCGCCGCCGCCATGAGCATGTCGTCTGTGTGCGTGGTGTCCAACGCCCTGCGCCTCAATTTCTTCAGGCCCGAGCCGTCGCAGGCAGCTCCCGCCGATGAACCCGTTAAGCTCACCCCCGAAATAGAAGAATCAAGCGACGAAGGAGAAGAGAAAATGACAAAGACCATGAAGATCGAGGGCATGATGTGCCCCCACTGCCAGATGCGCGTCACCAAGGCCCTGAACGCCCTGGAGGGCGTGGAAGCCACCGTTGATCTGGAGGTCGGCACGGCCACCGTCAACTGCCCCGACACCGTCACGGACGAGATGCTCACCGCAGCCGTCGTAGACGCCGGCTATGAGGTGGTGTCCGTCGCGTGAGAGCCGACAAAGCAAAGGTCACCCGCCTGCTGAAAACAGCCGCCGGGCAGATCGAGGGCGTCCTCAAGATGATCGAGGAGGACCGCTATTGCCTGGAGATCTCCAGCCAGATCATGGCCGCACAGAACGTCCTCAAGCGCGCCAACCGCGAGGTCATCTCGGCCCACATGGCCGGCTGCGTCCGCGACGCGGAAAGCCCCGAGGAGCTCGAGGAAAAGCTGGAGGAGATCCTGACCCTGCTGGAAAAACTCTTATGACCCGCGCAGCGCCGGAGAGCAAACGCTTTCCGGCGCATTTTTTTGCCGCAAATCAGGATTTGCGGCAGGAAAGAGCCCGCCGGATCAAGAGCATGATCCGGCTCGGGCCGGTCTGCTGCAGCGCACTCGCTGACGCTCGCACGTTTGCAGACCGGAAAGTGTTTTTTCGTCGGCGCATGTCCGCCGAAAAAACTGATCCGTTGCGCCGCGCTGCCGCGCGACGGGAGCTGCGCCGGAGAGCAAACGCTTTCCGGCGCATTTTTCATTTATAAATCCGATAAAGGATGCGGCATATTATCGAAAAAAGCGATTTGATTTCTATCGGCATATCCAATAGAATAGACGATGAAAGATTTGCTTTTTTAAAAAGGAGATATTGCGATGGAACTGGTAAAAGAGCTGCCGGCGATCTTCGATGAGTTTTCCGAGCAGCGCAAAAAGTCCTTTATCACGGCGTATGAGTTCAAGCAGAAGGGCATCCCCATGGTGGGCGGCTTCTGCACCTACCTGCCCAAGGAGCTTCCCATGGCCATGGGCGCGTGCATGGTGGGCCTGTGCTCCAAGACCGGCGAGACGATCCCCGACGCCGAGAAGGACCTGCCCCGCAACCTGTGCCCGCTGATCAAGGCCAGCTACGGCTTCGCCAAGACCGACAAGTGTCCGTTCTTCTACTTCTCCGACCTGATCGTGGGCGAGACCACCTGCGACGGCAAGAAGAAGATGTACGAGATGCTGGGCGAGTTCAAGAACGTCCATGTCATGCAGCTGCCCCAGACCCAGAACGAGGACGGCGTGGAGCTGTACCGCAGGGAGGCCATCCGCTTCAAGGAGAAGCTGGAGGAGCAGTTCGGCGTGACGATCACCGACGATCAGGTCCGCGAGGCCATCAAGACGAACAACGAGCAGCGCCGCGCCATCAAGGCGTTCTACGAGCTGCAGAAGATGGACCCCCCTCCCATGGGCGGCATGGACATCCACAAGGTCCTGGACGGCGTCCAGTTCCGTTTCGACATCCCCGCGGCCACCGAGGACATCAAGGCCTTGACCGAGAAGGTCCTGCGCGAGTATGACCCCAAGAAGTTCGAGGGCCGCAAGCGCATCCTGATCACCGGCAGCCCCATCGGCTGCTCCACAGAGAAGGTCGTCAACGCCATCGAGCAGAACGGCGGCGTCGTGGTCTGCTACGAGAACTGCGGCGGCGCCAGAAGCGTCGACGAGCTGGTGGACGAGAACGATCCCGACGTCTACCATGCCCTGGCCAAGCGCTACGTCAACATCCCCTGCTCCTGCATGTCGCCCAACCCCGGCCGCACGGAGCTGATGGGCCGCCTGATCGACGAGTACAAGATCGACGGCGTCATCGAGGTCGTCCTGCAGGCCTGCCATACCTTCAACGTCGAGAGCTACAAGATCAAGAACTTCGTCCAGCAGGAGAAGCACATCCCCTATATGTACATGGAGACCGACTACAGCAGCACCGACGCCGGCCAGGTCAACACCCGCGTCGGCGCGTTCATCGAAATGCTGTAAACGAAAACGATATCGCGCTGAAAAGGCCGCCCCATCCGGGGCGGCCTTTTGTCGTCTGTGATGCTATTGCCGGGGGCCCGGCTTGTCCACCGATCCGATCAGCGGGACCATCGTTCCGTCGCCGGAGAGGATCATGTATTTGACCGCCGCGGCGTCCGGCAGCGCTTCGAGGGTGGGGAAGGCGTAAGACCTGCCCCAGCGGAGCGTCTTCCGGCTCTGTGAAACGCTGAGCAGGCGGCCGTCGTGGCCGTAGCAGGCCGAGAGGATCACGACCGGCAGGTCGCCCGCCGTACGGTTTTCCAGATCCAGCGCCCCGGAGCTGAGGACGTCGCCAGAGATCACGCTCTCCTCCGACGTCAGCACGGCCAGATCGTCGCCGTCGTTGACGCTGACGCGGCGGCTGAACAGAGCCGCGCCGTTTTCGTCCAGCGTCGTCAGCGTCGCCGTCCCGCAGGCGAGGGCGATCGCCTGCCCGTCCGGATCGATCTCCGCGACGGCCGGGTCGCTGCTCCGCCATGCGGCGGCGCCCTCGGGCAGGGGAATGACGGCGCCCGGCGCTTTCATCATCGCGTCGGACGCTTCCGCGCCGCAGGCAGCGTTTTGCAGATAGTCCGGCGTCACGCTGACCCAGGACAGCCATGTGTCGCCGCCGTCGGCTTCGCCCTCCCTGCCTTTGTAGGACCAGCGGAGGCTGCCGTTTTCCTCGAACAGGCTGAAGAGCGCCAGGCTGGCTTCTTCAGATGCGCCGAAGTTGCAGTCGTAAACGGAGAACTGCGGCATATTGCCGTCGTACCGCACGCCGAAGACCGCCAGCGTGTGGACGTAGCCCTCCGCGGGGCGCTCCATGTCCGCGGCGCCATAGTGGACCGTCGGGGTCAGGCCCAGATCCGCAAGCTCGTCTGTAAAAGCGGTGCCTCCGGCGTCCGCCCACTGCTCCTCCGTGCCGCCGAACCAGATATCTGTCAGCGCCGTACAGCCCGAAAAATCGGCGCCGCGGAGGCCGCACAGCATCACCGGGAGCCAGATATCCGTCAGCGCCGTGCACTGACTGCACAGGTTGCCCGCGTTGTGATCGACCCGGATCGTTCCCGCGGGGAAGCGGATGGCGCGGACAGACGGATTGCCGAAGAACGCCTCGCCGCCGGAGCAGGCGACGACGCTGTCCGGCAGGTAAAGCGTCTCGATCCCGCAGGTCCCGCCGAAGGCGTAAAAGCCGACGGACCTCACGCCGTCCGGCAGGGACAGCGCGCGCAGGCTCCCGCAGTCTTCAAAGGCGCGGATGCCGACGCTTTCCACCGTTTCAGGGACGTTGATCGACGTCAGTTTCCCACAGCCGCGGAAGCCGCCCAGCTCCGTGAGCCCCGCGGGCAGCGTCACCTCCGTGACGGCGCAGCCGCGGAAGGCGTCCGTGCCGATGGAGCGCAGGCTCTGCGGCAGCGATACGTCCCGCACCTGCGTCAGATCGGCAAAGGCGTGGTCGCCAACGGCCGTGATCCCCTCCTCCAGCACGATGCGTTCGATCCCGTCCCGCAGGGAATACCAGGGCGTGGGGACGCGGTCCATGGTCTTTTGGCTCTTGTCATCAAAGTCGGGGATCGCGCCCCGGCCGGACACGGTCAGCGTCCCGTCCGCCAGCTGCCAGCGGATGGCGCCGTCGGCGAGCTCACCCCCGTCTGCGGCGCGTGCGGGCAGCGTGCCCGCCAGACAGACCAGCGCCAGCAGGATCGCCGCCGACAGCCGCAGCGTCCGTCTCTTCACGTCAGATCCCTCCGGTTCCTTCAGCGCTTTCATGCTTTTATGTACTGATTATAAGACACTGCCGAAAAACCTGTCAAGCGCGCTCGCGGCCGGAAGCGGTTTCCGTCTTTGCAAATAAACGATTAACAATCTCGCGGGGCAGTTGACAGCGCAAGGGATTCATGCGAAAATGAAGCGTTAAAACTTCACGATCCGAAGGGAAGCGAGTCTATGGCAGAGATCAAAACGCCCGAGACCGTCGATAAGGACCGGGCCGCCCAGGAGCAGCTGGAGCAGATGATGGCCGCCTCGAAGAAGAAGAGCCGCCGCAGGAAGCTGCTGATCGGCGCGGCCGTGCTGGCTGCGGCGGGCTGGTTCATCCTCAGACCCATGCTGGGCGGCAAGGGCCCCGTGGACACGGGCTATATGAATTACGCGGCGGAGCGCCGCGACCTGACCGTCACCATCAGCGGCAGCGGCGCGCTGACGCCCGCCGATTCCTACAACATCATCGGCCTCGTCAGCGGCGACGTGCTGCAGGCCGACTTTGAGGAGGGCGACCTCGTCCAGAAGGACGAGCTGCTCTACCGCATCGACAGCTCCGACGTGGAAAAGAACATCGAGCAGGCGGAGCTGTCGCTCCAGAGCGCCGGGCTGAGCTACCAGGCGGCGCTGGACGGAGTCGACAATCTCAGCCCCAAGTCCCACGTGGCGGGCAGCGTCACGCGCCTGTACGTGGAGCAGGGCGACGAGATCAACATGGGCGCGCCCATCGCCGATATCAGCGACACGGATACCATGACGCTCAAGGTCAACTTCCACGCCTCCGACGCCGAGCGCATCAGCGCCGGCCAGACGGCGGCGGTCATCATGACCGAGACCGGCGAGCACCTTGCGGGCACGGTGGTCAGCGTCTCCGCCGTCACCACTGTGGGTGTGGGCGGCACGCAGCTGCGTCAGGTGGAGCTCAGCGTCCGCAATCCCGGCGGCATCTCGGCCGGCGCCTCCGCGGCCGCCGAGATCGGCGGCGACTACTGCGCCCAGAGCGGCCTGTTCGAGCCCAACGCCGCCACCACGGTCTTCTCCACCGCCTCCGGCACCGTGGAGCGCCTCAGCGTCCATGAGGGCGACCGCGTGCAGAAGGATCAGGTCCTCTGCACCCTCTCCGGCGACGCCGTGCGCCGCCAGGTGGAGAGCGCCCAGCTGGGCGTTCGTTCGTCTCAGCTGGCGCTGGACAACGCCCGGGACCTGCTGGACAATTACGAGATCAGATCGCCCATCGCGGGAACCATCGTCGAAAAGAACGTCAAGGCCGGCGACAAGCTGGACGCCGGACGCACGGGCGTCATGGCCGTCATCTACGATATGACATACCTCAAGCTGACGCTTGACATCGACGAGCTGGACATCGGCAGCATCCGCGTGGGGCAGGAGGTCAGCATCGAGGCCGACGCGCTGCCCGGACGCGCCTTCACGGGCGTCGTGGACCGCGTGGGCGTCAACGGCGCCGTGGCCGCGGGCGTCACTACCTATCCCGTCAAGGTCCTCGTGCGCGATTATCAGGAGCTGCTGCCCGGCATGAACGTCACGGCCGAGGTCCTCATCGAGGAGGCCCGGGACGTCCTCACCGTGCCCATCAGCGCCGTCAGCCGCGGCAGCACGGTGCTGATCGCCGACGAGACCGGCAAGGGCGATCCCGACAAGGGCGTCCCCGCGGGCTACCGCCTGCAGGAGGTGCAGACGGGCCGCAGCAGCGACGAGTACATCGAGATCCTCAGCGGCGTCGCCGAGGGCGAGCAGGTGGGCGTCAGCACGGCCACCACGTCGCTGATCGAGCAGATGATCAGCATCGGCCCCGCCGGAAGGGAATAGGCCATGATCGAGCTGAAGGACCTCTACAAGCTCTACCATATGGGCGACACGGTGGTGCGCGCGCTGGACGGCATCGACCTGACCATCGACGAGGGGGAGTTCGTCGCCATCGTCGGCCAGTCGGGCTCCGGCAAGTCCACCTGCATGAACATCATCGGCTGCCTGGACGTGCCCACCTCGGGCACCTATAAATTGAACGGCATCGACGTCTCCACCATGGACGACGACACCCAGGCCGTCATCCGCAACAAGTTCCTGGGCTTCGTCTTCCAGCAGTATAACCTGATCCCCAAGCTCAACGTGGTGGAGAATGTGGAGCTGCCCCTGCTGTACGCCGGGATCAGCGCCGCCGAGAGGCGGCAGAAGGCGCTGCGCGCGCTGGAGCGCGTGGGGCTGCTGGACAAGGCGAAGAACCGACCCAACCAGCTCTCCGGCGGCCAGCAGCAGCGCGTGTCCATCGCCCGCGCCCTGGCGGGCGACCCCGCCGTCATCCTGGCCGACGAGCCCACGGGCGCGCTGGACTCCCGCACCGGGCGGGAGGTCATCGCCTTCCTGCAGGAGCTCAACCGCGACGGCAGGACCATCGTCCTGATCACCCACGACAATTCCATCGCTGTCAAGGCCAAGCGCATCGTCCGCCTGGCCGACGGCAAGATCGTATATGACGGCCCCGCCGACGATCCCCGGGCCGTGGAGATCCCGCGAGAGGAGGAGGATGCATGAACTTCGGGCAATCCTTCCGCCTCGCCATCAAATCCCTGACGGCCAGCAAGGCCCGGGCGCTGCTGACCATGCTGGGCATCATCATCGGCGTCGCCGCCGTCATCATCATCATCTCCCTGGGCGACGGCATGCAGAACATGGTCAACGAGCAGTTCGAGTCCATGGGCACCAACATGCTGGTGGCCACGATCATCGGCCGCAGCTCCTCCCGCCAGGTGCGGGACGAGGACATGTTCGCCCTGGTCGAAAAGAACCCTGACCTGCTGGCGGGCGTCAGCCCCTTCGTCTCGGGCCGCACCAGAAACAAGATCGGCGCCGAGGTCCTCACGGCCACGTCGGTCTCCGGCGTGTCGGAGCAGTACGCCGCCATCCGCAGCCTCAAGCTCACCGCAGGGCGGTTCCTGCAGTACGCCGATGTGATGAAGATGAGCAAGGTCTGCGTCATCGGCTCGTACCTCAACGACGAGTATTTTGACGGCGACGGCGTGGGGCAGACCGTGCGCATCGGCGGCGACAACTACACGGTGGTGGGCACGCTGGAGGAAAAGGCCGGCTACGGCAAGGGCTCCGACGACGACGCGGTGTTCATCCCCTATACGAACGCCCAGCGCCTGAACAAAAACGCCCACACCGCCCAGTATTACTTCACCGCCGTCGACAGCGACGCCACCGACACCGCCAAGTGGCTCATCGAGCAGAAGCTCCAGTCGGTCTACGGCGACAGCGACGCCTACCTCGTCATCAGCATGTCCGAGATGATGAATATGATGTCCACGATCCAGTCGACGCTGATGAGCGTCCTGGTGGCCATCGCCGCCATCTCGCTTCTCGTCGGCGGCATCGGCATCATGAACATCATGCTCGTCTCCGTCACCGAGCGGACGAAGGAGATCGGCATGCGCAAGTCCCTGGGCGCCAAGCGCCGCGACATCCGCAGCCAGTTCATCATCGAGGCCGGCACCACCAGCGCCGTGGGCGGCGTCATCGGCATCATCGTCGGCGTGCTGCTGGCCAATGTGGCAGGCAGCATCGTCGGCATCACGGCCATCCCGTCCACCTCGGCCATCGCCGTCAGCTTCGGCGTGTCCGTGGCCGTGGGCGTGGTGTTCGGCTATCTGCCCGCCAACAAGGCCGCCAAGCTCAATCCCATCGACGCGCTGCGTTACGAATAAAGGGAGGTCTGTTCCTATGAAAAAGCTATTGTCCGCCGGGATCATCCTGGCGCTTATGACGTCGCTGCTGGCGCTCTCATCGTCCGCCGCCCCCGATCTGGAGGGAGAGGTCCTGCCCGTGCTGGGCATCCTCGGCGTGATGAACGGCGACGAGCGCGGCGAGCTCAACCTGACGGCTCCCGTCACCCGCGCCCAGTTCGTCAAAATGGCCGTGGCCTGCTCGGCCCTCAAAACGACGGGGCAGGCGGGCGCGTATATCTCGCCCTATCCCGACGTCCGCGCAGGCACGTGGTACGCAGGCTACATCACCGCCGCCCGGGACGCGGGCTGGGTGACGGGCTATCTGGATGGCACCTTCCGCCCCGACAATCAGGTGACGCTGGAGGAGGCCCTCAACATCGCCCTCAAGGCCATGGGCTACGGCGCGGCCGACTTTGCCTACGGCTTCCCGGCCTCTCAGCTGGCGCTCTACCGCTCGCTGGAGCTGGACGACGGCATGACCGCCGTGCAGGGTCAGCCTCTGACCCGCCGCGACTGCGCGATCCTGCTGTACAACTGCCTGGGCGCGAAGGCGAAGAGCGGCATGGTCTACGCTCAGCAGCTGGGCTACGCCGTGGACGCCCAGGGGAAGATCAACTACGGATCCCTGATCCTCACCCAGGCCCAGGGCCCCGTGATGCTGGCGACGACCGTGGAGGACGCCGTGGGCTTCGCGCCCCGGCTCGTCTACCGCGACCGCCGCGACTCCGACGTCGGGAGCCTGCGTCAGGCCGATGTGCTGTATTATATTAAGGACGTCGCCACGGTCTGGGCCTATTCCGACAAGGTCAGCGGCGTCGTCCAGGCCATCAGCCCCTCCACCGTCGCGCCCTCGGCCGTCACGGTCTCCGGCGTCACGGTGCCCCTGGGCAGCTCCGGCGCGATCTTCGCCTTCTCCGATCCCGGCACCGTCAAGGTGGGCGACAAGGTGACGGTGCTTCTGGGCGCGGGCGGTCAGGGCGTCTTCGTCCTGACGGGCGGCACGCTGGAGGAGAGCGTCACGGGCGTGGTGCTGTCCGTTGCCACGGGCGCCCAGGCCGACGCCCGGGGAAATCTGATCCAGAGCAGGCAGCTGACGCTGTTCGGCGCGGACGGTCTCACCCACGTCTACCCCTATTCCGGCAGCCTCAAGGCAGGCGATATCGCCGCGGCCGCCGTCCGCGGCGACGAGCTGACCGTCAAAAAGGTCAAGGGCAGCGTCACCCCCTCCGGCACCGTGGAAAACGGCCTGCTGGACGGCTATACCCTCGACGAGGACAGCCGCATCGTCGATTTCCTCTCTGCCCGCGCCGTGCGCCTGACGGCCCGGCGGCTCGAAAAGGTGGATATCGCGTCGTCCGACGTGGCGTACTGCAGCGTCACGGGCAGCCATATCGACACGCTGATCCTCAAAAACGTCACCGGCGACATGAACGACTTCGGCGTCGTCACGAGCGTCAGCCGCAGCGAGAACCTGCTGGCCGCCCCCAGCACCTACGTCTATATGATCGGCGGCGTCCCCGGCGTCCTGTCGGCTCAGTCCGGCTTCAGCGCCAAGGTCGGCCCCGCTGTCTTCGAGTATAAGGACGGCGCAGTGAAGACCATCAAGGCGCTGGTCGGCAAGCGCGTCCAGCTCCTGGGCCAGCTGACCGTCACCCTCTCTGACGGCACGGTCATGGACCTCGGCGGCAGCGTCCAGTTCTACCGCCGCTCCGGCGACGACTGGTATCTCTCCAGCCGCGCGGAGCTCGCCGGCCTGACCCTCACCGCCTATTACGACGACACCGCCGCCAACGGCGGCGCGATCCGCGTCATCGTCGGCGAATAAAAGCAAAACCGCCCCCCCCGGGGCGGTTTTTCAGTTGACAGTGGACAGTGAAGTGCGAATTGACAGTTGACAATTGACAATCGTCGTGCCTGCGGCCGCTATGGCCGGCTCGCGCACATCACGGCACCGTCAGCCGTCGTAGGGGCCGATGCCCACATCGGCCCATGGTCACGCCCGCGTTATGTGGTCGTCGTCGCCATGACCGGCTGGCGCACATCACGGCCCCGTCAGCATAGCCTCCCTCTATGAGGGAGGGGGACCACCGAAGGTGGTGGAAGGAGTTGCCCCGGGCTTTGAGACGCTCCGGAAACGCGTGCATCCCGCTGCAACTCCCTCAGTCAAACGGCGCTGCCGTTTGACAGCTCCCTCATGGAGGGAGCCAAGGAAGGGCGTCGGCGCACATCACGGCCCCGGATACTGGTCTTCGTAGGGAACGGCGCCCACACCGTTCCGCACTGGTCGGCGCATATCATGGCCCCGTCAACGCACCCGCCGCCTCAACCCTCTTGACAAATCCACTCTACACCTGTAGAATAAACATATACTACAACTGTAGAGGAGATGATCCCATGGAACTCCGAAAGCTGCCGGATTCTGAACTGGAGGTCATGCAGGCGCTGTGGTCCATGGAGCCGCCCGTGGAGCGTGCGCGGCTGGAGAACGATATGGCGCTGCGTCACCCCATGGCCCAGACGACGCTTCTGACGCTGCTGACCCGCCTGCACGCCAAGGGCTTCATCCGGATCGAAAAGCAGGGCCGCTCCTCGGTCTACACGCCCCTCGTCGCGGAGCACGACTACCTCGCCGCCCAGAGCCGCCGATTCCTGGACAAGCTCTGCGGCGGCTCGCTGCCCGCCTTTGCCGCCGCCCTCGCGGACAGCGGTCTCAGCCGGGAGGAGCTGGATGAGCTGCGCCGCCTGCTGGAGCGTGACGCCTTATGACGACCTATTATCTGTTCATGCACGTGATCCTCGCGCTCATCGTGTCCGGCGCGGCCGCGTTCCATTTCGAGCGACGACGCGCGCCTCAGGGCGTGTACGAGCGCGGCGACCGCTACCGCCAGCGGCGCTATACGCCTCTGATCCAGCCCGATCTGCTGCTGATATGCATCGGGGCGCTGATCGTGTTCCTGCCGCTGATGGGCGGGAGAGAGCTGGCGCTGCAGTTCCTGCGCCGGACGATACCGGGCCTGTTCCTGCACATCACGCTGTATTACGCCCTGCTGCTGCCGCTGATGATCCCCCTGCGCAGGCGCGTCAGCGCCGCCGCCTGCGCCGCGCTGTGGATGCTGCCGAACCTCTATTACATCTTCTTCAACGCCATGTTCTGTCTGGACCGCCCGCTGTGGCTGATCCGGCTGCCGCTGGGTCACGCGGACGGGACGCGCATCCTGGCTGTCTGGTTCGTCGGCGCGGCGGCCGTGCTGCTGTGGAGGATCGCCTCGCACCTGCGCTTCCGCCGCACGATCCTCCGGGACAGCCACGACGCGCCCGAAGAAGCGCAGACGCTGTTTGACGCGCTCCTGCCCGAGATCTGCAACAAAAAGCCCGGACGGCTGTGGTCCTGCCGTCTGACCGTGTCGCCTCACGTCCGGGTGCCGCTGACCGTGGGGCTGTTCAGCTGGTCCGCGGTGGTGGCGCTGCCCGACCGCAGCTATACGGCGGAGGAGCTGTCCCTCATCCTGCGCCACGAGCTGATCCACGTCCAGCGCCGTGACAGCGCCGCCAAGTTCTTTCTGACCTTCTGCACAGCGGCCTGCTGGTGGAACCCGCTGATGTGGCTGGCCATGCGGCGCTGCGCCGCCGATCTGGAGCTGTGCTGCGACGAGCTGGTCCTGCTGGACGCAGGGCTCGACACGCGGAAGCGCTATGCCTCGCTGATCCTCAGCGAGGCCGGGGACGAGCGCGGCTTCACCACCTGCCTGTCCTCCTCAGCGGAGAGCCTGCGCTACCGCCTCAAAAGCATCCTGGAGCCGGGCCGCCGCAACAGCGGCGGGCTCATTGCCGGTCTGGTGCTGTTCCTCGGGACCGTGACCTTCGGCGTCGCCGCCTTGGGGACGAACGCGCGCCCGGCGGGAGAGCTGCTGCCCCGGGAGACCATCGCTGCCATCGACGGCTGCCTGCAGGGCGGCTGGAACAGCACCGAATACGAGGACCGTGACGGCGCGTTCGGATCGTACCTCAGAACGCTGACGGTCTGCGATCTGTCCGGCGAATACCTGAACCGCGGCGACGCTGACGATCCCTGGGTCCGTTTCCGCTGGGAGACCGACGAGGCCGTCGTCTTTGCGGAGCTGGGCGAGCATTCGCTGACGATCCGCGGCGACGGGACGTACTACCTCCCCGACGCGCCCGACTGGGCGTATATCGAGCGCTGCCTGACATCGCTGCCGCCCGGGGAGGCGGAGCCCGAGCCGCCGTCGATGATGGTCTGGTTTTTCGACGACCGGAGTACGACGATGATCGCCGCCGACCGGGAGATCGCCGTCAAGCGCGTGAACGGCGAAGAGCAGGAGCGGAAGCTCTGGTACGACCGCGACAGTGAGATGAGCCCTATCGAAACGACACTCGACCGCTGCAGCCTGGCCTTCGAGCCTGTGACGCCGGTCAGCTTCACCGTCACGGCAAAGAACAAGCAGGGCGAGGTGATCGACACCTGGATGGGAGACCATATCCGGCAGATGGAGAACGCAGTCCCCCTCTGCGAGGGCGTCACGCACTTCGAGGTCGACGCCCGGTTCGTCTATGAGGATCACGCTCCCGCGGAGATCGAATACGAGATGCGCTTCTGGTTCAGCGTCCGGAGGCAATAGCAAAAGCCGCCCTTTTGGGCGGCTGCGCCTGTCGCAAATCAGGATTTGCGACAAGGAAGGGCCCGCAGGCAGAAGCGCATCTGCCTGCTCGGGCCGGTCTGCTGCAGCGCAAGGGGCTTTGCCCCTCACGTTTGCAGATCGGAAGGTGTGTTTTCGTCGGCACATGTCCGCCGAAAACACTGATCCGTTACCGCTCGCGCCGCGAGCGTAAAAAGAGAACGACGAGCGATCCCCTTTTTGACAGCCTGAGCCGCCCGCAATGGGCGGCTTTTTTAATTGACAGTTGACAATTGTTGTGCCTGCGGCGCATTTGATACCGCCTGCGGCATGGGGCGGGCAGTATCCGGCTCTCCCGTCATTTCCCGACCAAAGGCGCGGGGCTGCCGCTCTATAATGGTGACAAAACCGTGGGAGGGGCGGAGCATGCAGACGCTTGAGACGAAAAACAGGGACAGGCCCGGGTGGCTTTTGGGGCTGGGGCGGTTCGCGCTGGCCTTTTTGCTGTCCGACGCCCGGCTGCCGGGGGACATGCGCCCCTTCGGGCTTTGCTACGCGCTGGCGCTGCCGGGCTCTCAGCAGCTGTGGGCGACGCTGGGCGCATGCACGGGCAGTGTGATGATCTATGGCCGGGCAGGTCTGGTCTACGCCGGGATCGGAGCGCTGACGCTGGCCTGCCTGCGCTTCGCCGTGCGGACGGAGGAGACGCGGGAGCTGCTGACGCCCGCCGTGCTGGCAGGCGTGCTGCTGGTGCTCAGACTGCCGCTGGCGGCGCGGAACGGTCCGGAGGGACTGCTGAGCCTGCTGCTGGAAGCGCTGCTGGCGGCCGCCGCAAGCGCCTGCCTCCGGCGGGGCGGCGATGTGCGCGCGACGGCGCTGACGGCGATGCTGCTGTGCGCCTTCGCGCCGCTGAAGCTCTTCGGCCTGCTGACCCCGGCCGCCGCCGCGGCCGGGGTGACGGCCATGCTCGCCGTGCGGCGAAGCCCTGCGGGCGCGGCGGAGGGGACGCTTCTGGGGGCGGCCGTCGATCTGGCGGGCGGAGGAGCGGCGGTGTGCGCACCGTCCTTCGCCATGGCCGCTGCGCTGCAGGCAGCGCTGCCGGGGCTGGACCGCGTCAGCTTCGCGCTGTGCTGGCTGGCGATCTGCGCCGTCACGTCTGTCGCCATGGGATCGTGGGGCGGCGCGCTGGACGCGCTGGCGGCCGTGACGGTCTGGCTGCTGCTGCCGGACCGAGAGGAGCCGGAGGACCCGGGCCCCCTGCCGCAGCAGAAGACCCCGGGCGGCCTCACGCGGCTGAGCCGCGCCCTGGCGGTCTTCTCCCGCGCGTCGGCGGAGGGACCGGCGGAGGAGGACGTCTCCGCCGTCTTCGACGGCGCCGTCAACGACGTCTGCCGGGATTGTCCCCGGTGGAACAAATGCTGGCTCGAGGATTACTCGGACGCCGTGGCGTGGCTGGAGTCCCTGCGCCCGACGCTCAGAAGCAGGGGCGCGGTCAGCGCCTCCGATCTGCCCGCGCCGCTGTCAGAGCGCTGCATCCGGCGGGAGCGATTGTGCGGGGCCGTGAACCGCGAGTACGCCGCCTGGCTGCGCCGCAGGGCGCGCATGCGGCGGGAGACGGAGCGCGACGCGCTGCTGCTGCGCCAGTACGAGGGCCTCAGCGCCGCCGCGAGGGGCATGGCCGAGGCTGAGGAGCGGGAGCGCCGCCCGCGGCCCACGCTGGAAAAGCAGCTCAACGAGGCGCTGCGCGCCTACGGCCGCGGCCTCCGGGCCGAGGTCTGGTCCGGGGGCGGGGGACTGACGGTCCGCGTGGGCCCCTTCGACGGTCTGGAGCCATGGGTGGACGAGAGCGCCTTCCTCCGCACGGCGGAACGCGTCACGGGGACGCGCTTCCGTCCCGCCGAGGCTGTGCCCTTCGACGACTGTGAGGTCCTCGTCTACCGCGAGCGCGAGACGCTCCGCGCCGCCGTCTCCGCCGCCGTGCGCAAAAAGCCCGGGGAGGAGCTGTGCGGCGACGCTTACCAGACCTTCCGCACCGGGGACGGCCGCCAGCTGGCGCTGCTGTCCGACGGCATGGGCTCGGGCCGTCAGGCCGCGCGTCTGGCCCGCTCGGCGCTGGAGCTGACCGCCGCCTTCCTCCGCGGCGGCTGCACGGCTGCTGAGAGCGCCGGGGCTGTGATCCCCTTTCTGCAGGCGCGCTACGGCGCAGAGGGCTTCGCCACGCTGGATCTGCTGGAGCTGGACCTGTTCACCGGGGCCTGCACGATGATCAAGTGCGGCGCCGCCGACAGCTACGTGGTGCGGAACGGCCGCGCCGAGCGCCTCTCGCGCCCGTCGCTGCCGCCGGGACCCGGCGGTCAGCCGGAGACGATCCGCTTCTTCCTCCGGGAGGGCGACGCCGTGATCATGGCCAGCGACGGCGCGGACCTCTCGCCCCTGACGGAGGAGACGTGCCGCAGCCTGACGGCCAGCGAGCTCCTCGCCCGGTTCGGCCGCGGCAGCCGCGACGATCTAACCGTGCTGGTGCTGACGACGGATAAGGGCGAGCCCGGCGGGGAAGACTGAGAGGGAAAGGGGCGTGAGCTATGGTAAGCGGCGTGACGAAGCAGGCGGTGATCCTGCACCCCCGGGCGGACAGCGGCTTCGAGCAGGCCATCTTCATCCTGTCGCCCCGGCGGCAGGAGCTGAAGGCCGAGACGCCCGAGGAGCTGGTGGCGCTGGCCGACGCCATCGCCCGGGAATACACGGTGACGGGCGTGCGGAGGGTCAGGCTGCATCGCCTGTGGCCCCTGCTCGTCTCCTTCGCACTGGGGGCCGCAGCGTGCGCGCTGTGCTTTTTTCTGGTATTTCGGATGTACCCTTGACAACGGAGGAGCGTTGTAGTAAGATTGTTACAGTTGTTACCAAATTGTAATTGTTGCCGTCTGCAAGGGCGGCTGAAAGGATATCAATGGCTTCTCTCGACCGATCCTACGGGGGCGCGTCCCCCCGGCATTCCCACCGTCTGCGCCGCAGATGGGTCGTGACGCGGCTGCACCTGTCCCGCATGGCCGGCATCGGCATGGGCTCGGAGACGGTGCACGATCTGCTGGGCTTCTGGGTCCGGCTTCTGTCCGTCGTTCTCGGCGGTCTGGCCCGGGTGGGCCGCGCCGTTTTCCTGCCCCTGTACCGGACGCTGGCGCGGACGGCCTACGGGGTGGAGCGCCTGTTCCAGAAGGCGCTGTCCGGCTTGTGGCAGCTTCGTCTGCGCGCGCTGCTCCGCCCGGCCCATGTGCGGGGCAGGCTCATCCCTGCGCTGATGCTGGCGGCGGCCACCGTGGGCATCCTGACCGTTTGCTTCCTCAGCGTCGGCCTGCGCGTGGAGATCAACGGCGTGCCCGTGGGCATCGTCAGCGACCGCGCCGAGATGGAGGAGATCCTCTCATCCGTCCAGGACCGCGTGTCCCAGTATGTCGGCGTGCCCTACAGCCTCGACGTGGACGTCTCCTACTCCATCGCCTACGACGACGGCCGCGGCGTCGACCGCGAGCAGATCTCGGATTACCTCATGGCCGGTCTCGGCGACCTGGCCGTCAAATACGTACTGACCGTAGACGGTCAGCCCATCGGCGCCAACCGCAGCCGCACGGCCCTCGAGCTGCTGCGCCAGCGGCTGCTGGAGAAGAACGCCACGTCCTTCAAGGGCGGCAAGGTCGACTTCGTCCAGGACGTGCAGGTGGTGCCTCAGGGCTCCATGGACGCCCGTGAGATGTCGGTGGCCGACATCGAGTCCCGCCTGACCGGCGAGACCCGGAGCGCCGTCATCTACGAGGTCCAGCCCGGCGACACGCTGTCGGGCATCGCCGCGCGCTACGGCACCACCACCGCCGACGTCATGGCCAACAATCCCGGCGTGCAGGCGGAAAACCTGCTGGTGGGCACTCACGTCGTCGTGCAGGCCTCCGTGCCCGTGCTGTCCGTCAAGGAGACCGTCAGCGAGCAGTACGTCCAGCGCATCGATTACGACACGGTCAGGCAGGAAAATGACGAGATGTACACCACCCAGAGCCGCGTGATCAAAAGCGGCGTCTACGGCGAGGCCTCCGTCACGGCGGACGTCACCTACGTGGACGGCCGGGAGGATTCCCGCGTCGTCACCGACTGGGTCGTGACGAAGGAGCCCGAGAGCGAGATCATCGAGGTCGGCACCCAGACCCCGCCGCCCAAGTCGGCCACGGGCACGTTCATGAAGCCCTCCAACGGCGTCTATTCCTCCGGCTTCGGCTACCGCAAGAACCTGCGCGATTACCATACGGGCGTCGATTTCGCCGGTCCCGTGGGCACGTCGATCTTCGCCGCCGACGGCGGCAAGGTCTCCTACGCCGCCTGGAAGGGCAACTACGGCTACTGCGTCTTCATCGACCATGAAAACGGCTACGTCACCGTCTACGCCCACTGCAGCAAGCTCCTGGTCAAGGAGGGCCAGCGGGTGGCCAAGGGCGAGACCATCGCCCGCGTCGGCGCCACCGGCCGCGTCACCGGCCCCCACGTCCACTTCGAGATCCGCGTCAACGGCACCCAGGTCAACCCCCTCAAGTACATCGGCAAATGATCAAAAGCCCCGCTCCGGCGGGGCTTTTCCGCGCCGCGCTTCCCGCGCGCGCGGGTGGATAAAATATTTTTATAAAACCCTTGACAACACGGGAAAAATGGGTATAATAATCTATGCTAATCGATATTGCGACATTGTGTAACGGTAGCACGACTGACTCTGGATCAGTTTGTCAGGGTTCGAATCCTTGTGTCGCAGCCATTGACCGCAGGCCATCGGGCCTGCGGTTTTCTTTTTCTGTCTGTGCTTTTACGCATCACCGCGCAGACTTGCCTTCAATTTTTCTGGCACAGGTTGACGGATTGTGTTATACTGTATTTGTACAAGTTTGTCACGCAAGCGAGGTGTCATCCATGAAACTGATGGCCATCGACGGCAACAGTCTGATCAACCGGGCCTACTACGGCGTGCGGCCGCTGAGCACGAAGAGCGGCGTGCCCACCAACGCCCTGTACGGCTTTCTCAATATGTATTTCAAGCTGCTGGACGAGCTGAAGCCCGACGGCGTGTGCGTCTGCTTCGACCTCAAGGCCGAGACCTTCCGCAAGAAGATGTACGAGGGCTACAAGGCCCAGCGCCGCCCCATGCCCGAGGATCTGGCGGCCCAGATGCCGCTCGTCAAGCAGGTGCTCGACCTGATGGGCGTGCGGCGGCTGGAGTTGGAGGGCTATGAGGCTGACGACCTGCTGGGCACGCTGGCCCGCCGCTCCGCGGAGCGCGGGGACGAGTGCACCATCGTCACCGGCGACCGCGACAGCCTGCAATTCATCTCCGTGGGCGCGAAGGTGGCGCTCGTCATCACGAAGATGGGCCTGACCACCACCGAGGTCTACGACGAGAAGCTGTTCGAGGAGAAATACAGCGGCCTGTCCGCCGACAAGATCGTCGATCTCAAGGCGATCATGGGCGACAAGTCCGACAACATCCCCGGCGTCCCCGGCATCGGGGAGAAGGGGGCCATGGACCTGCTGACGCGGTTCGGCTCCCTGCAGGGCGTCTACGACAATCTGGAGACCGGGACCTTCACGCCCTCCGTCAAAAAGAAGCTCACCGAGGGCCGCGAGTCGGCCTTCCTCAGCTACGAGCTGGCCAAGGGCGTCACCGACGTCCCCATCGACGAGGGCGAGGGCTTCGCGCTGAAGCCCGCCGACAGCGCCGGCCTTTACGAGTTCCTGACCTCCATGGAGCTCAAAAGCGTCATCAAGCGCCTGGAGCTGGAGCCTCCCGCCCGGGAGGAACAGCAGAACAGCGTGACGCTGCTGGACTACGAGACGGCCGCGTCCATGGACGCGCTGGCGCCCATGCTGGCGGGGGAGGCCGTCTGCGTTGCCTCCTCGCCCGACCGTCAGGCCGCCGCCTTCTGCGACGGCGCCCGGGTGCTGTGCTGCACGGGTGCGGCGGCCCGGGACGCGATCGTCCGTCTGGTGCAGGCGGGCAATTATATCGCCCACGACGCGAAGGAATATTCGCTTTTCTTATATGATCTCGGCCTGGAGCCCGCGCCGCCGCGGTTCGACACGGCCATCGCCGCCTATCTGCTGCAGCCCACGGCGGGCGACTTCTCGCTGGAGACCGTCGCCGCCTCGGCGCTGGACGCCGCCCCGGAGACCGAGGAGTCCGGAGGCCAGCTGACGCTGGGCGAGGCGGCCCCCGACGCGCTCAGGGACCTGTCCCGCCGGGCGCAGCTGACGTACGCCCTGTGGCGTCACTTCGCCCCGCTGCTGGAGCGGGACAACATGACGCCGCTGATGAACGATATCGAGCTGCCGCTGGTGCCGATCCTCGCGGAGATGCAGCACGTCGGCATGATGCTGGACGCCGGACGCCTCACGTCCTTCGGCGATTCCATCACGGGCGAGATCGGCGAGCTGGAGCAGAAGATCTACCGGCTGGCCGGCGGCCCCTTCAACATCGGTTCCCCGAAGCAGCTGGGCAAGATCCTCTTCGAGGACCTGCACCTCAAGGCGGGCAAAAAGACGAAGACCGGCTATTCCACCGACGCCGACACGCTGGAGAAGCTACGCTCCCAGCATGAGATCGTCGGGCTGATCCTCGAATACCGCAAGCTGACGAAGCTGAAATCCACCTACGTCGACGGCCTTCTGAAGGTCGTCGGCCCCGACGGGCGCGTCCACTCCACCTTCAACCAGATGGTGACGGCCACGGGCCGCCTGTCGTCCACCGATCCCAACATGCAGAACATCCCCGTGCGGCAGGAGCTGGGTTCCGAGATCCGGCGCTGCTTCGTGCCGGGCGACGGCTGTGTCTTCCTCGACGCCGACTATTCCCAGATCGAGCTGCGCGTGCTGGCCCACATCGCCCATGACGACATCATGCGGCAGGCCTTCCTCAGCGGCGAGGACATCCACACCGTCACGGCCTCCCAGGTCTTCGGCGTGCCCGTGGGCGAGGTGACCCACCAGATGCGCTCCCGGGCAAAGGCCGTCAACTTCGGCATCGTCTACGGCATTTCGGCCTACTCCCTCAGCGAGGACATCGGGGTCTACCCCAAACAGGCCCAGCAGTATATGGACGCCTACCTGGAAAAGTACCACGGCGTGCGCGAATATATGGCCGCGATCAAGGAGCAGGCAAGGCAGGACGGCTTCGTCACCACGTCCTTCGGCCGCAGGCGCTGGATCCCGGAGCTGAGATCGTCCAACTTCAACGTCCGCTCCTTCGGCGAGCGCGTGGCGCTCAACACGCCCATCCAGGGCACGGCCGCCGACATCATCAAGCTGGCCATGATCCGCGTCAGCCGCGCCTTGCGCGAGGCCGGACTCCGGGCGAAGCTGGTGCTGCAGGTCCACGACGAGCTGATCCTCGAATGCCCCGCGGAGGAAGCGGAGCAGGCCTCCGCCATCCTCGGCCGCGAGATGGAGGGCGCCGTCAGCCTGTCGGTGCCCATGAAGGCCGAGGTCAGTCAAGGGGACAACTGGTATGCAGCCAAAAGCTGAGTTCACGCTCAGACGGACCCTGCTGCCGCAGGACGTCCCCGCCGTCGCCGGGATCGAGGAGGAGTGTTTCACCGACCCCTGGCCCGCCGCCGGGATCGAAGCGGAGCTGACGAACCCCTACGGCGTCTACGTGGTGGCGCTGTATGACGGCGAGATCGCCGGATACGTCATGGGCAGCGCCCTATACGAGGACGCCGACGTGACGAACGTCGCCGTGAAGCCCGACCTGCGCCGCCTGGGCCTCGCCCGGGCCATGATGACCGATTTCCTCGCCCAGTGCCGGGAGAGGAATGTGGAAAAGGTCTTTCTGGAGGTGCGGGAGAGCAACCTGCCCGCCATTCATCTGTACGCATCCTTCGGCTTCGCCCCCATGGGCCGCCGGAAGAATTACTATATCAAACCAATGGAGGACGCCATCGTCATGGCGTTAAGCCTATGCTGATCCTTGCAATCGAAAGCTCCTGCGACGAGACGGCCGCCTCGGTCAGCCTCGACGGCAGGAAGATCCTGTCAAACGTCGTCTATTCCCAGATCGACATGCACGCCCTCTACGGCGGCGTCGTGCCCGAGATCGCCTCCCGCAAGCACGCGGAGAAGATCACCGCCGTGGCGGAGCAGGCCATGAATCAGGCGGGCGTCCGGTTCTCCCAGCTGGACGCCATGGCCGCCACCTGCGCCCCCGGCCTCATCGGCGCGCTTTTGGTGGGGGCCAACTTCGCCAAGGCCGCCAGCCTCATGCTGGACAAGCCCTTCATTCCTGTCCATCACATCCGCGGCCACATCGCCGCCAACTACGTGGCCTTCCCGGAGCTGGAGCCGCCCTTCACGGCCCTCGTGGCCTCCGGCGGCCACACGCTGATCGTGGACGTGCGCGACTACACCGACATGGAGGTCCTCGGCACCACCCGCGACGACGCGGCCGGCGAGGCCTTCGACAAGATCGCCCGGGTGCTGTCGCTGCCCTATCCCGGCGGCGCGGCCCTCGACAGACTGGGGCAGGGGGCCGACCCGAAGAAATACCGTCTGCCCCGGGCCGTCGTCAGCGGCCATCCCTATGATTTCTCCTTCTCAGGCCTCAAGACGGCCGCCGTCAACCTCACCCACAACGCCGCCCAGAAGGGCGAGGAGATCGACCGCGCCGCCCTTGCAGCCGCCGTCTCCGACGCCGTAGCGGACTCCGTGGTGCCCCGCGTGGTGGCCGCCGCCCGGGAAAAGGGGAGGACGAGCCTCTGCGCCGCCGGCGGCGTCGCCGCCAACAGCGTCCTGCGCCGGAGGCTCCAGCAGGCCTGCGACAAGGCCGGGATCAAACTCTATCTGCCGCCGCTGAGCCTCTGCGGCGACAACGGCGCCATGATCGCCTGCCAGGCCTATTATGAATACCTGGCCGGCAACGTCTCGGACAGCAGCCAGAACTGCTACGCCAACATGAGCGTCTCCGAGACGCTCTGCGGCCGCTGAGTTTACGATCCGTATTCAACGCAAAGTATTGTCAGGCCTGTCCCCGGCCTGGGAAACGTGTGCAAAAACGCCGGAAAGCCGGGGAACGGACGTTGCAGAAAACCCCGCCTCCGCCAGTCAACAGCGGGAGCGGGGCTGTGGAAAACCCTGTGGAAAATGTTGATAACTACGCGTATTTTCATCGAGAGCCCGCCGTCGAGGGCGGGCAGGAAGGAACGCTGCTATGGATAAGAAAGTATCACAGGCCGTAATCAGACGCATGCCCAAATACTACACCCACCTCAAGGAGCTGCAGGCTCAGGGGGTCATGAAGATCTCCTCCCGGGATCTGGGTCAGCAGATGGGCCTGACGGCCTCGCAGGTCCGGCAGGACTTCAACTGCTTCGGCGGCTTCGGCCAGCAGGGCTACGGCTACCCCGTGGACGGGCTGATCGAGTCGATCAGCGAGATCCTCGGCCTGGGCCGCCAGAAGACCGTCATCCTCATCGGCGTGGGCAACCTGGGCCGCGCGCTGATGAACAACTTCAACTATTTCCAGAACGGCTTCGAGCTCATCGGGGCCTTCGACCGCTCGCCCAACATCGTCGGCACCACCCAGCAGGGCACCCTGGTCCGCGACGCCTCGGAGCTGCGCGCCTTCTGCATGGAGCATCACCCCGACGTGGCCGTGCTGACCATCCCCCGGGAGTCGGTCCACGAGATCGCCGGGCTGCTGTGCGACTGCGGCGTCAAGGGCATCTGGAACTTCACCAACGTGGAGCTGCATCTGGAATACAGCGACGTCAAGGTGGAAAACGTCCATCTGGCCGAGAGCCTCATGGTCCTGTCCTACAAGCTCAGCGAGCAGGAGCGTTAGCGCAGCGCGCGGAAAAAGTCCTGCAGCACGGCGGCGCACCGGTCCGCCAGAATGCCCTTGTACAGCCTCGGCTTGTAGCCGAAGGCCTCCTCAAAGAGGTTGATCACGCCGCCGCAGGCGCCCATATTGGGGTCCGACGCGCCGTAGAACACGCGCCCCACCCGGGCGTTGAGGATCGCCCCGGCGCACATGGGGCAGGGCTCCAGCGTCACGTAGAGGTCGCAGTCGCTGAGCCGCCAGCTGTGCAGCGTCCGGCAGGCCTCGGCGATGGCCGCCACCTCCGCGTGGAGCAGCGCGTTCTGCTCCTCCTCCCGCCGGTTGCGCCCGCGGCCGACGATCTCGCCGCCCCGGACGATCACACAGCCCACGGGCACCTCGCCCGCCGCCGCGGCCTCCTGCGCCAGCGCCAGCGCCTGCTCCATATACCGCTCCTCGGCCGTCATGGTCATGACCGTCCCTCCTGTTTTTTCGTATGACAGTAGTATAAAGCCTGAAAAGAGAATTGTAAATGACGCTTACACAGTATTTGTACGACCTTCTCTATTACGCCCTGCCCATCATCGCGGGCGTCCTGATCTGCAAACGTCTTGCCCCGAAGTTCGGCAACGACTTCCGTATGATGAAGATCAACCCGATCTATCTGCTGGTGTGCGTGATCGTCTTCGCCCTGTGCTTCGCCCTGAACGCCCTGATCTGGGTCACGGCGGCGTTCTTCGTGCTGAGAGGCAGCCTGTGATGGAACAGACCGCGGAGATCCTCGCCCGGCTGGATGCGCTGGGCGTCGCCTATGAGTATCACGAGCATCCTCCCGTCCACAAGGCCCTGGACCGCTACGACATGGGGCTGGACTTCGGCGCCTGCGTGTGCAAGAACCTGTTTCTCACTACGCGCAATGAGAGCGCCTTTTACGTGCTGATGCTGCAGGCGGAGAAGAACGCCGACCTGCGCCGCCTGGCCCGGGCCATCGGCAGCTCCCGCCTGTGCTTCGGCAGCGACGAGCGCCTGTTTGAGCTGCTGGGCCAGCGCCCCGGCATGGTCAGCCCCCTGGGCGTGATCCACGACCGCGGCCGCGCCGTCACCGTCCTGCTGGACGTGGGCCTGCGCGGCCGGCGCCTGTGCGTCCACCCCAGCGACAACACGAAAACCATCGTGCTGGAAATGGCCGGCCTCGAGCGCTATCTGACCTCCTTCGGCGCGAAAATAATTTTCATCGAACCCTGAAAAAAAGCCTTGACAAAACCCGATCCGAGTGTTATTCTATACAAGCAGTTTGGAACTGCCCCGTGGGGGTATAGCTCAGCTGGGAGAGCGCTTGAATGGCATTCAAGAGGTCAGCGGTTCGATCCCGCTTATCTCCACCAAATGAAAACGGTCATCCGAAAGGATGGCCGTTTTTCATTTGGTAAAGGGTAATCAGCAGATCGGGCCGCTGACCTCTTCTATTGAATCAACGGTCAGCGACCGCCAACGGCGTCAGCCGTTGGCGGTTCGATCCCGCTTATCTCCACCACACGAAGCCTTGAAACACTTGTGTTTCAAGGCTTTTTTCATGCCCGCAACTTTAAGGGACCTCGCGCAACTTTTCCCGACCAGAATTCTGACCAGAATTACGTTTGTGCACATTAGACAGAATAGACAGCGGTACGATTTTGCAGTTTGACGAAAAATCGGGCAGCGTATTCGAACCGCCGAATGCTGCCGAAAAGCGCGCGATGGCGTTCTGCCGGATGGGCTCCTGCACATGGAGATAATGCTAGGTCATGTCCATGTCCGCGTGACCGACGATGCTCTGGATGGTGGCGAGATCCACGCCCAGGGCCTGCATCTGGCTCACGTAGGTGTGGCGGCAGCAGTGCGGCGTCAGTATCTGTGAGCTTTTTGAACTTGATAGATGATGTTTTGATTCTAGGAAAAGATCGGAAAGAGCCGGAGTTCATATTCCCAATACGAACTCAAAGTCGAGTTGTTTCTTTCTCTCTTGCCAATCTGGCATGTGTACAGTTAAAAGGTCGTAGAAGTCCTTGTTGTGATGCGGGTAAAAGGGAGTGGATCAACTCATGCAGAATAACATACTCAACACAAGGAGCACTTGCTTTGTGCAAGTAATAGTTCAGGTTAATAGTTGCATTCCTTCGACTGCAGCTGCCCCACAAAGTACTCATCTTTTTTATAATGATGCAGCGGACTATAGCAGAAAGGAGAACGAAGATGAAGGAGCAGTTGTTTCTATGCTGTGATTTCGGATACGACGTCACGTCGCCGATCCCGTCGGCGGAGCCTGGCCACAAGAACTTTCACAGCGTCGTTCCGGCAGTCGTCGGCACGACGGTGAAGCTGTTCCCGAACGAAAGGCTCGAGGTCGCGGAGTTCGTTTCCGATATCACAAATGAAAACGGACAGACCGTCGACTTGAAATACAGGATCAAAATAGACCCCGTGATCGCCAGGCACTTCGACATTCAGGACGAACCCGGGTGGGAGATCGATCTGATGCGCGATAAGCCTGTCTACGTCGATGACAACGCGTATGAAAACGGCAAGAGCACCCACACCTATCGCAGGCTGCTCCTGACCGAAAAAGGAGAGAATGATGGCAGCTGGGCGTGATCCTCTGCAGCCGTCCGCCGAGCGGGCCGAAAATCCCTTGCAAAAGGGCAGGGGAGCGGCTATAATAATAAACGGTTCCGAACGATCCCGGTTTGCTCATTGTGATGCGGCCTGCATCAGGCCGTCCGGCGATGGGCATTTTCAACAGCCTTTAGTTAGCATAAACTAACTAAAAATGCCTGCCCTGCAGTCTGCCGGGCCCGTGAGCGTTGATATGCGGAGATCGCGGCGGGAAATCCGATGGAAGGGAGCTGAGAAAAATGAGCTTGCTGTACCGCATTTTGAAGCCCGTGGTCCGGAAGGTCGTCAAGGGCAGCGCCCTCCATCGGGAGGAGAGCTATGAGGCGTTCAGGCAGGCGTCCTATGACGTCCAGAGGAGGTTCAGGTTCAGACTCCCTGCGATCGGCGGCCTTGAGTTCCGGGACGAAATGCTGGATGGCTTTCACATCATCGTCGGGAAGAAGACGGGCAGCAGCCCCTACAAGGCCATCGTCTATTTCCCCGGCGGCGGCTCCCGCAAGTGGCAGCTGCCGTACCGGCGCTCCATGAAAAACTATATCCTCGAAACGGGGGCGGAGCTGTGGATCCCCCTTTACCCGCTGCTGCCGGACTATGACCTGCTGGACGAGACGGAGTTCACGATCCGGGTCCACGAGAAGATGCTCGCGCGCTTCCGGCCGGAGGATATCGTGTGGCTGGGCTTTTCCGGCGGGGCCGACGTGCTGATGCAGGCGGGACGGCACCTGGTGCAGACGAAGTCCGCGCTGCCCATGCCGGGGATGATGATCCCGGTGTCCTGCTCCGGCCTGCTCGTCAGCGACGAGGCGAAAGCGCGGATGAAGGAGATCGACCCCCGCGACCCGCTGCTGCACTGGGACATGTTCGAGACGATGGTCAAGTATTACGACCCCAACGGCGACCTGCCGCAGTACATCCTGGGCAAGGCGGACGAGGACGACTATACGGGCTTCCCGCGGATCGTCATGTACTTCGCCGGGGACGAGGTCTTTGCCGGGATCGCGCCGGACTACGAAAAATCCTTCATCCGCTGCGGCGTAAAGGAGTACGAGATCAAAATCAAGCCGGGGATGGTGCATGCCTGGCCGGTGTTCACCTTTCTCCCGGAGGGCCGGGAGGGCGAGCGGGAGATCATCGGGGACATCGGCGCCTTTTTCCGGCGATAGTAAACAATCATGTTCAGGAGGACGATATCATGCTTTTGACGGTTTTTCTTGCGATCGTATTCTGCGCGGCGATGGCGATGATGCTTTTGTCGTGCGTGGCGTTCATTCAGGATAACAAGTTCTTCGGCTCGGCCCCCAAGGAGGCGCGGGACGTGATCACCCAGAAGGAGCACGAGCTGTTCTACGGGGCCAGGGCGATCGGATGGACGCTGTTCATCATGAGCGTTCTGATGATCCTGGGTGCGGCCGTGATCGCCGTCTGGGACGGGCTTCGATGCGGTTTTACCTTCCGGCAGTTCTTCCTGCGGTTCCTGCTGATCCTGACGATCTACAAGCTGTGCGACATGACGCTCATCGACAACTTCCTGCTGTTGAAGTATCACTTTTTCCAGTATTATTACCCCGAGGCGAAAGACGCGATGGCGGGAAGAAAGTACGGCTTCAACCTCAAAAGCCAGCTGCTGAAGCTGTTCGTCATCTTCCCGGCGGTGTCCGCGCTGGCAGCGTGGGCCTGCACGAAGCTCGGATAGGACGGAAGGGAGAAAGAATCATGAGGATCCACACATACGGACAGGAGGGCGCCCCGGTCGTCGTCATGCTGCCGGGCTCCTTCTGCAACGCGGACACGATGGAGAATATCATAACGGAGCTGGAGCGGGACTTCCGCATCCTCGCCGTCGATTACAACGGGCAGTACGAGGGCAGCGACAGGCCCTTCACCTCCCGCAGCGGCGAGGCGTCCGGGCTCATCCGGTACCTGCGGGAGCAGGGGATCGCCTCCGTGGCGCTGGTGTACGGCCAGTCCATGGGCGGCGAGATGGGGATGGAGCTGCTGGCGCAGCTGAAGCGGAACGGCATCCCGGCGGGCGCGGCCTTTTTCGACGGCGGGCCCTTCCTGCGCTTCCCGAAAATGGTCTCAAAAATGCTGGGGAACAAGTTCAAAACCATCGTCGGGAACCTGCGGGGCAAAACGCTGGAGGAGGCGCTGCGGGAGCCGACGATCGTGAAGTTTTCCGGCGGGAAGCCGGAGCGCTACGCCAACATGCTGGGCCCCATCTGCCGGAACGCCGCCTATATGAGCGACGAGACGCTGGAGCGGGAGGCCGACGCCTGCGTGACCTTCGACTACCCGGCCATGGACGAGGCATTTCAGAAAAACCTGTATTTCTTCTATTCCGAAGAGGAATCCGCCTGGCGCTTCTGCCATAAGAAGCTGCAGCGGGCCTACCCCTACGCGCAGTTCAAGCTGGTCCGCGGCTACGGTCACGTGGGCTACCCCGGGGAGCATCTGCGGGAATACTGCGCCTGGCTCGCCGCCGCGGCCCGGGGAGAGAGGCCATTTGCGGACGATGCCCGAGGGTGAGCCGCGATGCGCCACGGAAAGGAGCTGACGCCATGAGGATCTGTGAATACGGCCGGGAAAACCCGGAGAGCATCGTGCTGATCCACCCATCGCTGGTGACCTGGGACTATTTCGAGCTGGTCGTCCCGCTGCTGGAAAAGCAGTATCATCTGCTGATCCCCGCGCTGCCGGGATACGACCTCGAGGACGAGTCCGCGTTCACCTCGGTGGAGGAGATCGCCGCGGAGCTGGCTGACGACCTGCTCAAAAGGGGCGTCCGTGAAGTGAAAGCGCTCTACGGCTGCTCCATGGGCGGGAGCGTCGTCCTTCGGATGGCGGCAGACGGAAGGATCAAGGTGTAGCACTATATCATGGACGGCGGCATCACGCCCTATCAGCTGCCGTGGCTTCTGACCCGGTTCATCGCCCTGCGAGACTTCGGTATGATGGCGCTGGGGAAGCTGGGCGGCGAAAGGCTGATCGTCCGCGCCTTCAGCTCCACGCAGTACAGCGAGGAGGACATGAAATACGCGGCAAACATGTTCCGGCACTGCTCTTATAAGACCCTCTGGAACACCTTCGACTCCTGCAATAACTACAGCATGCCGAAGGAGCCCCTGCATCCATGCGGGAAGGTCCATTACTGGTACGCGGAGAAAGAGCGCAAAGCCCGTGACTGGGATCTGAAATACGTGAAGAAGTTCGTCCCGGACGCCATTATCCGCAGCTTTGAAAACATGGATCACGGCGACCTGGCGCTGTTCCACCCCGACCGCCTGGCCCGGGAGCTGCAGGACCTGTGACCGGGAAATCGGACGATCGCAGAGGAACCTGTTGACAAAACAGCCGCGGGCGTCTATAATGATAACAAAGTTAGCGAACATTGTTACTGACGGAGGTGAGACCCTTGGCGCACGGGACGTATGACGAGACCCATCGGCGGATCCTGGAAAGCGGGCTGAGCATGTTTCTGGAAAACGGCTTCGAGCGCACGAACCTCCGGGACCTCTGCGCCCGGGCGGGGATCACCACGGGCTCCTTCTACCGCCACTTCGAGAGCAAGGAGGACCTCTTTTCGCACTTCGTCCGGCCCGCCGTGGACGAGATCAGGAAGGACTTCGCCGACGCCGAGCCCGTCTGCCGGGAGGCCGTGGAGACCGGCGACATCCGCAGGCTGTGGATGATCATGGACGCCGACCGGCTGCTGGATTACATTTACCGCAATTTCGACGCGCTGAAGCTGCTGCTGAAATGCTCGGACGGCACGCAGTACAGCGATTTTCTCAACGATGTGGTCACTATGGAGGCGGATATCTCCCTGCGGTCGCTGACGCTGGCGAAGGAGCGCGGCTTCCTCACGGCGGAGCTTCCTGCGGGACCGGAAATGCACATGATCTGCCACGCCTACGTCTCCGGCGTCTTTGAAGCGGTGCTGCACGACCTGAGCCGGGACGAGATGGAGACATACATCCACACCATCGTGAAGTTCTTTACCGCCGGGTCTTACGGCATACTGGACTTGTAAAGTATACAAAGGCGAGCCTCACGGGAGTGAGGCCGCTTTTCAGGGCGTGAGTTAGCAGTGACTAACAACAGAAAGGAAGGTCGCTATGCTCACATGGATCACGGAAAACATCGCCTCCGCCGCGCTGCTGCTGGCGGTGGCGGCGCTTGTTTTCTTTTTGGTGAAAAGCGCGATCAAAGAGAGGAAACAGGGCTCGTGCGGCTGTGGCTGCGGCTGTGCAGGCTGCAGCGGCTGCGCGCACCGCAAAAAGGGAGGTAAAGCATGAAACTGACAGACATGAAGCAGGATCAGCAGGGCGTGATCCGGAGGATCGGCGGGGACGAGCACTTTCTGAACCGCATCACCGCCATCGGCGTCACGGAGGGAACGACGTTCCAGACCGTGCGGAGCGACAGGAAGATGCCGGTGCTCGTCTACCTGCGTCAGACGCTGATCGCCATCAACCGCGCGGACGCGGAAAGGATCGAGGTGGAAGCACGATGAAAAACGCGATCGCCCTTCTGGGCCAGCCCAACTCCGGCAAATCCACGGTCTACAACGCGCTGACCGGCTCCCGGCAGCACGTGGGCAACTGGCCCGGCAAGACCGTCGAGAAGAACGACGGCTTTTACACCTATAACGGCACGCGCTACACCGTCACCGACCTGCCCGGCAGCTACGGTCTCTCGGGCAATTCGGACGAGGAGGTCATCACGGCCGATTTCATCAAGGCCGACCAGGCGGACCTTGTCTGCATCCTCGTGGACGCCTCCCAGCTGGAGCGCAGCATGTACATGGCGGCGGAGTTCGCTCAGCTTAACAAGCCCGCGGTGCTGCTGCTGAACATGATGGACGTGGCGAAGGCGCAGAACAAGGAGATCGACCACAAACTGCTGGAGAAGCGCCTGGGCATCCCCGTGCTGCCCTTCACGGCGGCGGAGAGCGGCGGCTACGAGGGGCTGAAGGCCCTCTTCGCCCGGGAGCTGGCGCAGCCCCATAAGCTCGCCTCCGTCCCCGAGATCCCGGCGGGCGGCGACGTGCAGGCGGAGAGCGAGGCCAAATACCGCTGGATCGCGGATATGCTGGACGGCGTTATCCGCACCGAGGAGAAGCGCTTTGAGCTGAGCAAACGCGACAGGCGGCTGCTGAGCCCCGTGGGCGGCAAGCTGGCCTGCTTCGGGACGATCCTCGTGGGCTTCCTGGCGGCGATGTTCATCTGCCTGCCCCTGATGGGGATCGGCTCCATGATCCCACAGCTGCTGAACAAGCCCATCGCTGACCTGCTGAACGGCTGGCATGTGCATCCCTGGCTCGTCTCAATCTTCAGCATCATCCTGCCCAACACCGTCTATTTCTGTCTCGCCATGGCGGGCTTCGTCTTCGGCGTCAACCTCGTCTTCGGCTATCTGGAGGAGATCGGCTTCCTGGCCCGGGCGGCCTATCAGTTCGACGGTCTGCTGTCCGGTCTGGGCCTGCAGGGCAAGGCCATCTGCCCGATCCTGATGGGCTTCGGCTGCACCATCGGCGGCGCCTGCGGCACCCGCGTCATGGACAACTGGGGCCAGCGGATGCTGACCATGGCCGTCGTCTGGGCCGTGCCCTGCGCCTCCATCTGGACGATCATCCCGGTGATCAGCACCATGTTCTTCACGCCCCTGCAGACCATGCTCGTCATCCTCGGCATCCTGCTGTACGTGGTGGTGCTGATGACCGTCGTCTCGAAGGTCTTCGGCCGCAGGCTCGTGTCGGAGACCGCCCGCAGCGGCATGATCATGGAGCTGCCCCCGTACCACAAGCCCCACTGGAAGCACATCCTGAAGGAAGCCTTCATGAAGGCGTGGGACATCTTCAAGCGCGCGCTGCGGACCGTCACGCTGATCTCCCTGCTGTTCTGGGCCTTCTCCTACAGCGGCACCGGCGACGTGGCCGACAGCCTGCTGTATAAGATCGGCACGGCCATCGAGCCCGTGACGCGCATCTTCGGTCTGGGCTGGCGGACCTTCATGGGCTTCCTCAGCTCCGCCTTCGCCAAGGAGGCCGTGCTGGGCGTGCTCAACGCGGTCTTCGTCGGGGAGGGCACCGTCCTCGACGCCACCTTCCGCTCGGCCTTCAACGTGGCCACCGACAACGCCGTGCTGGGGCAGGCCATGACCGACGTGGTCAGCAAGGCCGAGGCGCTGGCCTTCATGTGCGCCTGTACCTTCAACATCCCCTGCGTCATGGCGCTGAGCACCACCTACCGGGAGTCCCACTCCCTCAAGTGGACGGCCCGGATCGCCGGGTTCTACGTCTGCGGCGCGCTCGTCCTCGCCTGCGTCGTCTACCACATCGCGTCGCTGTTCGCGTAACGCGAAACGTCCGAACCGCGCCGACGTCTGTCTTTGCCGCAGACGCCGGCGCTTTTTTGCGGCCGCATCTTGCATTCTGGGGGAAAGGGCATTATAATGGATTTAGTTAGAAAATCTAAAAGATCCCAGTCCGCCGGACCGTCGGGCGGCGCTGAAGCGGGAGGCGCGTATGAGATCCTTCACTGTATTTACGGACGGCACGGCCAATCTGCCGAAGAGCTACCTCGACGGCATCGAGCTCCTGCCGCTGGAGTATACCGTTGACGGTGAGACCCGGGTCTACCGCGGCGACGTGGACAGCTTCGACGGCCACGCCTATTACGAGGGCCTGCGGCAGGGGAGGAGCATCCAGACCTCCCTCGTCAACACCCACGCGTTCCTCACGCACTTCACGCCCTTCCTGGAGCGGGGGCAGGACATCATCTACATCAGCATGAGCGCCGGGATCAGCGGCACCTACCGCGCCGCGGTCAGCGCCGCGCAGGAGCTGATGGAGCAGTTCCCGCAGCGGTTCATCCACATCGTGGACTCCATGGGCTGCGGCTTCGGCGACGGCCTGCTGGCCATCCGCGCGCAGGAGCTGAGCCGGGAGGGCGTGCCCGCCCGGGAGGCCGCCGCGATCCTCGACGACGACGTGCCCCACGTCTGCCAGTATTTCACCGTGGACGACCTGAACTTCCTCAAGCGCACCGGCCGCGTCAGCGGCATGACGGCCCGCATCGCCACGATCCTCTCCATCAAGCCCATCCTCTACGGCGACGCCACCGGCCACATCGTCGCCTGCGAGAAGGTCCGGGGCCGCGAGCGGTCCATCGAGGCCATCGTGCGCAAATACCGGGAGAAGCGGCTGCACCTGCCCCACCAGCAGGTCTTCATCTCCCACGGCGACTGCCTGGCGGACGCCGAAAAGCTGGCCGCCATGGTGCGGGAGGTCACCCCGGACTACACCGTGACGGTCTGCCAGCACGAGCCCTTCTCCGGCGCCCACGTGGGCCCCGGCATGCTGGCCTTGTTCTTCCGTGGCACGGAACGATAAACAAAGCTTCACCCGGGACCGGCGCCCTGCGCGCCGGTCCTTTTTTTACAAATACCAACATTTTTTCTGCTTCGAGGGTTCCAAACGTTCCTCAGGTGTGCTATTATATACTTATCTATGAGATAACGCGGTAAAACCGACCGAAGGCAGGTGAGGACGATGCAGGCGGCTTCCGGGAAAGAACTGAATATGCAGGCGCTGGAGGCCCGCACCGACGAGCGGAAGCTGGAGCAGCTCATCCGTCAGGACACGCATTTCATTCTCGGCTGCGCCAACAAGACCATCGGCCGGTACGTCACCCGCAGCGACGACGAGTGGTCGGTGGCCCTGATCGCGTTCCACGAGGCCGTGCAGGCCTACGACGCGTCCAAGGGCGAGTTCCACCAGTTCGCGGCCCTCGTCATCCGCCGCCGCCTGATCGACCATCTCAACCGCGAGAGCCGCAACCGCGGCGAGGTGCCCGTGGACCTCTCCGGCACCGAGCAGGACAGCCGCGGCGACGACGAGGACGGCAGCAGCCCCATCGTGCTGGAGACCCGCCGTCAGATCGCCGAACAGTCCCGCGCCCGGGATGCCGAGCGCAGCAGCCTCAAGGAGGAGATCGAGGCTCTCACGGGCGTCCTGTCGGTTTACGACATCACGTTCCCCGATCTGGAGCGGCACTCGCCCAAGGCGAAGAAAACGAAGGCCGGCTGCGCCGTCGCCGTGCGCGCGCTGGTCCGCGATCCGGAGCTCATGGCCCAGATGCGCCGTCTGCGCTCGATCCCCGCAACAAAATTGCAGGAATCTGCCGGCGTACAGAAAAATATTTTAGAGAAGCATCGAAAATATATAATAGCAGCGGCCGAGATCCTATACGGCGACTACCCGTACCTGGCCGAATACCTGCAATATATCGTGAAAGGAGGCGAGGAGAAGTGAAAGCAGTCGTGATGCACCGCGAGGGTGAATACGTCTACGCGCTGTGCGACGACGGCGTCGTGCGCAAGGTCAAGCGGACCGGCGACGTGGGCGACACCTTTGAATACCGCCCGCAGACGACGACGTTCCCTGCTCGCTGGCTGCGCCGCGCCGCCGCCGTGGCGGCCGTGTTCGTTCTCCTCGTCACACTGGGCGTGCGCGAGCTCAACAGTTCCGTGCGCGATTTCTCCTACGTCACGCTGGACGTCAACCCGTCCTTTGAATACGTCCTCAACCGCCGCGGCCGCGTGCTGCGCGTCGAGGCGCTCAACGAGGACGCCGAGCGGCTGATGGGCTCCCTCAAACAGGGGGAGAGCGACCTGTACGCCGCCATCGGCGAGACCACCGCGCTGCTCTATGAGACCGGCTATCTCGGCGACGACAAGGACAACGTCGTGTTGATCGGCGTCGCCTCCAGGGGCGAGGCCGAGTCCAAGAACCTGACCGAGACCATCGAGACCTATTGCCAGACGACCGACGCCTCCGTGCAGACGGTGGTGACCGTCGCCACCGTGGAGGAGTTCCAGCAGGCCCGCGAGCTGGGCATCAGCGCCGGCAAGTACAAGCTGATGGAGGAGGCGCTGGGCGTCAGCGGCACACTGACGAAGGACGATGTGGCGTCCATGGAGACGCTGAGCATCAAGGAGATCGTCGCCCGCCGCGACGCCACCATGGAGAGCAAGCCCGCGGAGACCGTCCCGGCCAGCCCCGTGCCCGCAGAGCCCGACAAGAAACCCAGCGAAGAGACGAGACCCGAACCCGTGAAGCAGCCCGAGGCCCCGAAGCCCGAGGTGCAGCCCGAGGTTAAGCCCGAACCCAAGGAGACGAAGCCCGCCGTCAAGCCCGCGCCCTGGATCGATCCCAATTACGATCCCCCGCAGGAGCCCGAGCCCGTCCCCGCAGAGCCTGTGACGGCGCCCGTTGAGGAACCCGTCCAGCCCGAACAGCCTGTTCAGCCTGAGGCGCCCGCGGTCGATCCTGTGGAACCGGCGGGACCAGTGCTTCCCGCAGAGCCGGTCGTCGAACCTGTGCAGCCCGAACAGCCTGCAGAGCCTGTCGGCCCCGAGACGCCCGTTGAGCCTGTCGATCCGGCCGAGCCCACTGATCCTGTCGATCCCGTGCAGCCGGAACAGCCCGATGAGCCGGATCAGCCTGACGATCCCGTGACGCCGGATGAGCCGGTCGAACCTGGTACTCCCGACGAGCCGGAGCAGCCCGACGAGCCCGAGACCCCGGACGAGCCGGAAACGCCCGACGAGCCTGACGACCCGCAGGAGCCCGAGACGCCCGACGAGCCGGAAGACCCCGACGGACCCGAAGATCCCGAGGAACCGGAAACGCCCGACGAACCGGAGGACCCCGCGGAGTCCGAAAAGCCCGACGAGCCGACGGAGCCGGAGCCCATCGATCTGCTGGACCCCGTAGACCCCGAGGACCCGACCGATCCCGTCACGGACCCCGAGGACCCCACCGAGCCCGAAGACCCGGAGGAGCCCAAGAAACCCGAGCAGCCCGTCGAGCCGACGGAGCCTGAGCAGCCTGAGGAGCCTGAACAGCCCGAGGACCCGGAGCAGCCCGGCCATCCCGGCCATCCCGGCCACCCCGGTCATCCCGGCTGGCCCTGGCCCTGGTGGTACTGGGACGATCCCGCCCGGCCCCAGCAGCCCGCGGCACCCGATCAGGAGCCTCAACAACCTTAATCAATACGCATTATACGAAGCGCCCCGGAGCCTCCGGGGCGCTTCTTTACATTTATATTATAATATGTGTTCCCCGCTTGCATTTTTGCCCCGCACCGTGTATGATGAGCTCACTCGGCACGGCGAAGACCCATGTTTCAGTTGTGTTACAAACCCGTTTCCGCGATTGACAGGGCCGAAGCGCTTGTGCTAATATAATCACGAAAACAGAACGTCCGCGGTAGAGCTATCTGCCAACGCGTCTGTTGCCCGCAAGGGCGAAATATTATAAGGAGGAACAGAACATGAGAATTCTGAAGCGTAATCTCGCGTTCGTGCTGGTTCTGGCTATGGCCCTCGGTCTGATGGTCACCGCCAACGCCGCCGGCGTGAAGGATTACAAGGACAGCGACGACATCACTTATGTTGAAGCTGTCGACACTCTGACTGCTCTGGGTGTTCTCGAGGGTAATGCCGGCAACTTCATGCCCACCGATACCCTGACCCGTGAGCAGGGCGCCAAGATCGTTGCTTATCTGATGCTTGGCCAGAAGGCTGCCGATAACCTGAGCACTTCCAAGGCTCCCTTCGATGACGTCGCTGCTAACCGCTGGAGCGCTGGTTACATCGCTTACTGCGTCAGCGAGAACATCGTCGGCGGCTACGGCAATGGCAAGTTCGGTCCTGCCGATCAGCTGACCGCTACTCAGTTCGCCAAGATGCTGCTCTGCGCCGTTGGTTACAACCAGCTGGGCGAGTTCAATGGCCCCAACTGGGAGAGCGCTGTCAACAGCCTGGCTCTGAAGCTGGACATCTTCGACGGCAATGAAGACGTCGTCCTGTCCAACCCCTGCAAGCGCGAAGAGGCTGCTCTGTACGCCTTCAATACTCTGACCGGTGTTATGACCGTCAAGTATTCCAAGGACGCTGAAGAGTATTACTCCGGCACCGTTTTCAACAGCATCCGCAAGTTCGACGAGGACTACACCCTCGGCGCCGAGCTGTACAACCTGAACAGCAAGGGCACTGTTGATGATTTCGGCCGCGCCAGCCACTATTGGGCTAAGAAGAACAACAAGATCACCGAAACCTATCATGATGATCCCGACGCTACCTACACCAAGGAAGTTAAGAGCTCTGCCATCTACGCCGACCTGGGCCTGACCAAGACCGTCATGGCTACCGTCGTCCGCAACGGCAAGGATCAGCCTGACTTCCAGCTGAAGAAGGGCCTGGGCACCAAGATCGGCGGCAACGGCGTTCTGGTTGAGGCTTATCTGGATGAGGACGAGGAGAACGTCACCCTGGTCGTCATCGACACTTACCTGGCTAAGGTCACCGCCGACTCTGAGGACGGCGAGACCGAGGTCGAGATCTACATGGCTGCCGACGACAAGAAGGCCTCCGTGTATGAGACCGGCGTTGAGTACAACAAGGACGACTATGTCCTGGTTACCTACGCTGATGGTGACATCCAGTCCATGAAGCTGGCCGAGAAGGAAGTCGGCAAGCTGGATACCGTTGGCTCCAACTATGTCAACCTGGAAGGCACCAAGTACACCAAGTCCGCTAACTGGTTCGTTAACGAAGCCAACTATGACGACACTCTGGCCGTCGTGCTCGATGAGTACGGCTACATGATCGGCCTGGTCGTCGAGGAAGAGGCTGAGGATGAGCTGGATGGTTATGTCTACGTCCTGCGCGATCAGGGCCGCGGCGATAGCCTCCTGACCACCCGCGCTGCTGTTGTTGAGGTCCTGTACCTCGATGGCACCGGCATCGAAGTCCTGCCCCTGCCCACCCGCGTCAAGACTGTTGACGGCGTGAAGCAGACCCAGTTCAAGGCCGAAGGCAAGTGGAGCAAGGTCGACACCAAGCTTGGCCTGGCCGGCGCTTTCTACGGCTACTACCTGAATGATGACGACGAAGTCGTCCTGGTCGCTCTGGATAAGGATGAGGCCAAGGCTGTCTACGGCGCCAACGTTAAGTTCAACAAGAAGACCTCCGGCGACTTCGGCGGCGACACCTCCTTCGTCCTGAACTCCAAGACGCAGCTGGTTACCGTCAATGAGGACGACGGCAAGATCAACACCGTTACCGGCTACAAGAACATCAACGTTACCGAGGACAACGCTAACGCCCTGATGGTCTTCAACAAGAAGCTGGCCAACACCATCTATGTCCTGGATGCCGATCTGGTCACCGACGACGTCTATGCCTTCTTCAATGGCACGTCCTACCAGAACAGCAAGGGCACTTGGGTTACCCTGTTTGTTGACGGCGAGACCGTTAACTACAAGTTCTCCGACAACAAGCTGACGTCCGCTCAGGTCAAGGCTGACATGGCTGAGGGCGCTTACATCATCGAGACCAAGGATGACGAGCTGACCTCCTGGAGCAGCCTGAAGTACAGCGACATCAACCTGAAGTCTGAGAAGGTTCTGGTCACCGCCTCCAAGGATCTGTACTTCCAGACCGCTGACGGTTACCACTACTATGCTGAGGATGCCAAGATCTACGACATCACCGATGATGGCGTTGAGGGCTCCGTCGAGAAGAACGACTATGTCGTCTTCGAGAACAACAAGGACAACAAGACCCTGGTCACCAAGGTCTGGGTTGTCGGCCACGAGGACAAGGAAGTCAAGCCTGACACTGTCGCCGGCAGCACCAAGGTCACGTACACCAACCTGACCAACAACACCGTTGACATCGTTGTCGAGAACGCCGGCGACAAGGCCATCACCGTGAAGGCCTATCGTATGGTCAACAACTCCTACAACGAGTTCGGCGGCTTTGAGTTCGACGGCACCACCTTCACCTACACCGGCTCTGAGGCTACCGACCTGTACATCGATGTGTTCGTCGGCGGCGTCAAGGCTGACCGCATCGGCCCCTTCTCCTTCGACGCGAAATAAGTAACGTTCAAGGGTTTGGACTGAGCAAGTAGTCTGAATCAAGCCCCCGCGCTTCGGCGCGGGGGCTTTTCTTATTTCGAAAACAGAAATACTCGCGCAGCGAGCAGTATCGGATTGTATTTTGGGCGGACGTGCGCCGCCCAAAATGCACCTTCCGGTCTGCAAACGTGCGCCCGGAAGGGCGTGCGCTGCGGCGGACCGGCCCGAGCATGCGGAGGCCCTTTCGCCTGCGTGCCCTTGCCTTGGCGCAAATCCTGATTTGCGCCAGATATGTGACCCCGCGCTTCGGCGCGGGGGCTTTTTGCACTCTTTTTGCGGTTTGGCGATCTTCCGTTTTACAATCCCCGCCTTTTCTGCTATACTGTAAAAAAGCACAGAATATGATGAAAAGGAGCATCGCTATGGAATTGGAACAGAAGCTGCTGGCGTATTTTCAGGAGCATGAGCAGGAGATCTTCTCTGATCTGGAGAAGCTGGTGGCCTGCGAGGCCGACACCGCGGATATCGAGGGCCTGAAAAAGGTCCGAGAGGTCCTCAAGACCATCATCAAGGAGCGTGTGGGCGCGGACGCCGTGGAGCTGGGCGGTGAGAACGGCCACAGCGTCGTGCACTTCGAGCAGGGCGCGGGCGAGCAGTTCGTCGCGCTGATCGGCCATTATGACACCGTCCACCCGGCGGGCTCCTTCCGCTGCCGCCGTGAGGGCGATCGCTGGTACGCCCCCGGCGTCTACGATATGAAGAGCGGCCTCGTCTCCGCGATCTGGAACGCCAAGGCCTTCAAGGACCTGGGCATCGACCCCGGCAAGAAGCTCGTCTTCCTCTTCAACGGCGACGAGGAAACAGGCAGCGGCGAGTCCAAGGAGCCCATCAGGGAGCACGTCCTGGGCGCCAGGGCCGCGCTGATCTGCGAGCCCTGCATCAACAACGGCGACCTGAAATCCGGCCGCAAGGGCGGCCTCAACTTCACCGTGACGATCCACGGCAAGGCGGCCCATGCGGGTAACGCTCACCAGCTGGGCGTCAACGCCATCGAGGAGATGGCCCGGGAGATCCAGTTCATCCACACGCTCACCGATTATGACAAGGGCACCACGCTCAACGTCGGCGTCTGCAGCGGCGGCTCCAAGGTCAACATCGTCCCCGACACCGCCGTCTTCCAGGTGGATTGCCGCGTCAAGACCTTTGAAGAGATGGACCGCGTCAACGACGCCATCCTCAACTACGTCTGCACCGTCCCCGGCGCCACCCGCGAGGTCGTCTCCCGCGCTCCCAAGCCTCCCTTCATGGAGACGGAGGACAACATGGCCCTTGTCAGGCTGGCCCAGGCCTGCGGCGAGAAGCTCGACATGCACTTCGGCTACCAGTTCGTCGGCGGCTGCAGCGACGGCAACTTCACCTCCTCCTACGGCGTCCCCACGCTGGACAGCATGGGCACCATCGGCGACGGCGCGCACACCCCTGATGAGTTCATCTACGTCGATCAGTATATCCGCCGCATCGCCCTTTTGGGCAGCGTCCTCTGCGGGATCTGATCATGGTCATGGGGAAGAAACGCCTGTGGGCCGCGGCGGCGCTGCTGCTGGCCCTCGCGCTGTGCGGAGGGATCGCCATGAGGCTGTTCGGCCATCGTGAATACGTCGTCGGCAGATCGATCAAAAACGAGGAGATCACCGACTTTTATTGGACTTATTCGTCCTCCACGAACCCGCCCGCGTACCAGCGGTACCGTTTTTTCGTCGAGGACGGCAGGCGCCTGTTCTTCCACGAGACGCGGGAGGGCGACCACTGGCCGCTGACCGAGCAGGACGCCACCGTCACCGGCACGGCCGCGCTGACGGACGAGCAGTGGGACGCGTTCCTGACCTGCGTCGCGGGCGGGACAGTCGTGAGCCGGGAGGAATCCGTCGCCAGCGGCGACGCGGGCCCCTGGACGTATCTCTACTGGCAGCGCGACCGCGGCGAATATCAGCAGTTTTCCTTCGCGTCCTACGGCGCGGAGCAGGATTTCGTCGCCCTGTGCGAGACGCTGAGGGGCTGACGCGGTTGAAATCACAAAGCGCCTCTGCTACAATAGAGGAAGGATCGATCATTCTTTCTTACGGAGGGGAATATCTATGGAAAAGCTGATCAAACTCATCAAGAACGCCGACGTCTACGCCCCCGAGCATCTCGGCCTGCGCGACATCCTGATCGTCGATCAGAAGATCGCCCGCATCGACGAGGACATCCAGGGCTATGAGGACCTGCCCGAGGTGGACGTCTACGACGCCATGGGCATGGCCGTCACGCCGGGCCTCATCGATATCCACGTCCACGTCACAGGCGGCGGCGGCGAGCAGGGCCCGTCCTCCCGCGTGCCCGAGATCAAGCTGAGCGAGCTGCTGACCAACGGCGTCACCACCTGCGTGGGCCTGCTGGGCACCGACGGCATCACCCGCAGCCTCGAAAACCTGCTGGCCAAGGTCCAGGCCCTCAACGAGGAGGGCATGACCGCCTACATGCTCACGGGCTCCTATCAGTACCCCAGCCCCACCATCACGGGCAGCGTCATCAAGGACATCGCGCTGTTCGATGAGATCATCGGCTGCAAGGTCGCCGTCAGCGACCACCGCGCCTCCAACCTGACGAAGGAGGAGCTGATCCGCCTGGCCTCCGACACCCGCATGGGCGGCCTGATCTCCGGCAAGGCCGGCATGCTGTGCATACACATGGGCTCCGGCGCCAACATGCTCAACGACGTCTTTTACGCCCTGGAGAACACCGAGATCCCCGTCAAGACCTTCGTCCCCACCCACATGGGCCGCAACGTCTCCCTGCTGAGCCAGGGCATCCGTCTGGCCGGGATGGGCGGCAACGTGGACATCACGGCCTCCGACCCCGCCATCTCAGAAGAACCCGCCTCTCACAAGGTGGCCTACTGCCTGAAAAACGGCGCCGACAGCGACCGCATCACCATGTCCTCCGACGGCTGCGGCTCTCAGCCCCGGTTCAATGAAAAGGGCGAGTGCATCGGCCTGGACTATACCTCGCCCAAGGTCCTGCTGATCGAGCTGAAGAACTGCGTCTTCCTGGAGGGCATCCCCCTGGAGACCGCACTCAAGTTCCTGACGGCCAACCCCGCCCGCGTCATCGGCAAGCAGGGGATCAAGGGCGTCGTGGCCGAGGGCGCCGACGCCGACCTGCTGGTCCTGGACGAGTCGCTGGACATCGTCCACGTCATCGCCAAGGGCAAGCACGCCGCCCACAAGGGCGAAGCGATCCTCAAGGGCCGTTTCGAGCAGTAATTCGAGCAGAAAAATACCATTTTTCTGTACTTTTGCCGTGTAAAAGGCTTGCAATGTGCGGAAAATAGTGCTATACTTGACAAAGAAGTTGAACGTAAGCATGAAAGAGTGGGGCGCGCCCCACTCTTTCTTCTTTGATACTGAGGATTTGGGGGGATACCATGACGACGAAAGAGCTTGTCAAAAAGGTCTGGGACAAGGCCGCGCCGCTGTGCGAGGAAAACGGACTGACCCTGTGGGACGTCACCTTCGAGAAGGAGGGGCGCAGCTATTACCTCAACGTGTTCATCGACCGGGACGAGGGAGTGTGGATCGAGGACTGCGAGACCATCAGCCGCGCGCTGGACCCGTTCCTCGATGAAAAGCAGTTCGACAGCCTGCCGGGCTACACGCTGAACGTCTCCTCTGCCGGGCTCGAGCGGCGGCTGACCCGCCCCGAGCATTTCGCCTGGGCGCTGGAGCAGGACGTGGACGTCAGCTTCTATAAGGCCCGGGAGGGCGTCACGGGCATCACCGGCACCCTGAAGGAGAAGGACGGCGACCGTCTGGTGCTGGAGCAGAACGGGAATCTTTTGGAGCTGAGCATGGCCGACGTTGCGGCTGTGCGGCTGCATTTTGAAATATAAAGGAGAACACTCATGAACAGCGAAATGATAAAGGCCCTGGAAGACCTGGAAAAGGAAAAGGGCATCAAGAAGGACTACATGCTCGACCGCATCGCCCAGGCCCTGGCCGCCGCCTACAAGGCCCGCTACAAGGCCAACGTCCAGAGCACGGCGCTGGATAACCTGTTCGTCGACATCAACGGCGAGACGGGCGAGATCAAAATGCATGCCGTCAAGACCGTGGTGGAGGACGTGGAGAGTCCCGCCACCGAGATCAGCCTGGCCGACGCCGCCGCTTACGCCCCCGATCCCCAGCTGGGCGATCAGGTGCGCCTGGAGGTCGAGGTCAACGACTTCGGCCGCATCGCCACCCAGACGGCCAAGCAGGTCATCATCCAGGGCATCCGCGAGGCCGAGCGCGGCATGATCGTGGAGGAGTTCGCCTCCAAGGAGCACGAGATTCTCAACGCCACCGTCAACAAGATCGAGCCCCGCTACGGCAATGCCATCCTCGAGATCGCCGGCAAGCGCGAGAAGACCGAGACGATCCTCTCCGCGCAGGAGCAGATCAAGGGCGAGGTCCTGCGCGAGGGCGAGCGCGTCAAGGTCTACGTGGTGGAGGTCCGCAATGCCGGCAAGGGCCCCCAGATCGTCGTCTCCCGCACCCATCCGGGCCTCGTCAAGCGCCTGTTCGAGCTGGAGGTCCCCGAGATCTACGACGGCACCGTCGTCATCAACAGCGTGGCCCGCGAGGCGGGCTCCCGCACGAAGATCGCCGTCAGCTCCAACGACGCGAACGTCGATCCCATCGGCGCCTGCGTCGGCCCCAAGGGCGGGCGCGTGTCCGCCATCGTCAGCGAGCTGAAGGGCGAGAAGATCGACATCATCAAATACAGCGAGGATCCCGTCCAGTTCATCGCCGAGGCGCTTTCGCCCTCGGACGTCATCTCCGTCCAGCTGCTGGAGGACGGCAAGAGCTGCGTCGTCATCGTCCCCGACGATCAGCTGTCCCTCGCCATCGGCAAGGAGGGCCAGAACGCCCGCCTGGCCGCCAAGCTGACCGGCTACAAGATCGACATCAAGCCGCAGTCGCAGGCCTGATAGAAAGGACGTGCGTCCTATGCCAAAGAAAATACCCATGCGGCAGTGCGTCGCCTGCCGTGAAAAAAAGGAAAAGTTCGCTCTGGCCCGGGTGGTCCGCACGCCCGACGGCAGGGTGCTCTATGATGCGCGGGGAAAGGTCACCGGCCGCGGCGCCTATATCTGCCGCGACCTCAAATGCCTGGAAAAGGCGGTCAAGAGCCGGGCGCTGGCAAGGGCGCTGGAATGCGAGATTCCCGACGAGGCCTTCGAGGAGCTGCGCGCGCAGTTCCTGAAGGAGGAACAGGAGGCGCAGGATGGACAACAGTGAGCTGCTCCCGTACCTGGGCCTGATGCGCAAGGCCGGGAGCCTCGTCTGCGGGGCCGAGGACGTCTCCGCCGCCTGTCTGGGCGGCAAGGGGCGCGTCGCCCTGCTGGCGCGCGACGCATCGAACCACACGGTCCGGTGGATCGGCGAGTCCTGCGAGCACAAGCAGGTGCCGATCCTCACACTGGACTGCGACAAGAACGACCTGGGCGGCGCGCTGGGCATCGGAGAATGCGCGGCGGCTGCCGTATGTGACACCGGCTTTGCCCTCTCTCTGGCAAAAAAGCTGGCGCTGCCCGAGCTGATCGCTCAGCTGGAGCAGCGGGCGGCCAGGGAGAAGAAACGGAAGGCCAAAAAGCTTGCCGGCAAGGGCAAGACCGACACATCGAAAAGGGGGAAAAACGTATGAGCATGATGGTCAAATATAAACTTTCCGAGGTCGCAAAGGATTTCGGACTGCAGAATAAAGAGATCGCCGACATCCTCAAGCAGGTCCTGGACGTCAGCCGCAGCAATTCCCGTGCGCTGGACGAGCAGGAGCTGAACGTCATCTTCGAGACCATGACCCAGAACCGTCAGGTGGAGGATTTCGCCGCTGTGTTTAAGGCCATGGACGAGCAGAAGCAGGCCGAGAAGGCCGCCGCCGAAGCGGCGAAGAAGGCCGAGCAGGAGGCCGCCGAGGCCGCCAGACGCGCCGAGCAGGAGAAGAAGGAGGCCGAGGAGAAGAAGCGCCAGGAGGCCGCCAGAAAGAACGACCGCGGCAAAAAGCCCGAGCAGCCCAGACAGGGCGAGAAGAAGCCCGAGCCGCAGAAGAACCAGACGCAGCAGCCTCAGCAGCAGAGCCAGAAGGGCCCCAAGGTCCGCTACGTGGACACCCGCGGCTCCTCCGTCAATCTGGAGAAATACGACGAGCGTCTTGACACGCTGGCCCCTGAGGACACCGACAAGATGCAGAGCAAAGCCGGCAAACAGAAGATCAAGCAGAACCAGCAGAAGCGCTCTCAGTACGGCGGCAGCAAGCGCCGCGCCGAGGAGCAGGAGAAGATGCGCCGCCTGCAGCAGCAGGCCCAGGCCAAGAAGGTCCCGCTGAAGGTCCAGATCCCCGACGAGATCACCGTGGGCGAGCTGGCCCTGCGCCTGAAGAAGACCGCCGCCGCCGTCATTAAGGAGCTGATGAAGGAGGGCGTCATGGCCACGGTCAACCAGACCGTCGACTTCGACACCGCCTCCCTCGTCGCCATGGAGCTGGGCGCGGTCGTCGAGAAAGAGGTTGTCGTCACCATCGAGGAGCGCCTCTTCGACGAAAGCGCCGACAAGGAAGAGGATCTGGTGGAGCGCGCCCCGGTCGTCGTCGTCATGGGTCACGTCGACCACGGCAAGACCTCCCTGCTGGACGCCATCCGCAACACCAACGTCGTCTCCGGCGAGGCCGGCGGCATCACCCAGCACATCGGCGCCTACCGCGTCAGCATCGACGGCAAGGAGATCACCTTCCTCGACACGCCGGGCCACGCCGCCTTCACCTCCATGCGCGCCCGCGGCGCGCAGGTGACGGATATCGCCATCCTGGTCGTGGCAGCCGACGACGGCATCATGCCCCAGACCATCGAAGCCATCAATCACGCCAAGGCGGCCAACGTGCCCATCATCGTGGCCGTCAATAAAATGGATAAGCCCGGCGCGAACCCGGACCGCGTCATGCAGCAGCTCACCGAGTACGAGCTGGTCCCCGAGGAATGGGGCGGCTCCACCATCGTGTGCAAGATCTCCGCGCTCAAGGGCGAGGGCATCGACAACCTGCTGGAGATGGTCCTGCTGACCGCCGAAATGCAGGAGCTGCGCGCCAACCCCAACCGTCTGGCCAAGGGCACGGTCATCGAGGCCAAGCTGGACAAGGGCCGCGGCCCCGTCGCCACCGTTCTGGTCCAGAACGGCACGCTGAAATCCAGTGACATCGTCATCGCCGGCACCGCCGTGGGCCGCATCCGCGCCATGGTGGACGACAAGCACCGCAAGGTCACCTCCGCCGGCCCCTCCGTTCCCGTGGAGATCGTCGGCCTGGCCGAGGTCCCCGCCGCCGGCGACGTCTTCTACGCCGTCGAGGACGAGCGCATGGCCCGCACCCTGGCCGAGCAGCGCCGCGAGGAGGAGAAGGAGCAGCGCGCCAACCAGATGCAGAAGGTCACGCTGGAGAACCTGTTCTCCCAGATCGAACAGGGCAGCGTCAAGACGCTCAACATCATCGTTAAGGCCGACGTACAGGGCTCGGCCGAGGCGGTCAAGGCCTCGCTGGAGAAGATCTCCAACGAGGAGGTCCAGGTCAAGGTCATCCACTCCGCCGTCGGCGGCATCAACGAGTCCGACGTCATGCTGGCCGCCGCCTCCGGCGCGATCATCGTCGGCTTCAACGTCCGTCCCGACGCCAACGCGATCATGAACGCGGCGCGCGACCACGTGGACATCCGCCTGTACAGCATCATCTACAACTGCATCGAGGAGATCGAGCAGGCCATGAAGGGCATGCTGGCGCCCAAGTTCCGCGAGGCGATCATCGGCCACGCCGAGATCCGCCAGACCTTCAAGGTCTCCGGCGTCGGCACCATCGCGGGCGCTTATGTCCTGGACGGCAAGATGCAGCGCAACGAGAAGGTCCGCATCGTACGTGACAACATCGTCATCCACGAGGGCAACCTGGCCACGCTGAAGCGCTTCAAGGACGACGTCCGCGAGGTCCTGCAGGGCTTCGAGTGCGGCATGAGCTTCGAGCGCTACAACGACATCAAGGAAGGCGACGTGGTCGAGGCCTTCGTCATGGAGCAGATCAACCAGTAACCGGGAGGGATCGATTTGGCAAGCAACAGAACCGCGCGCATCAATGAAGAGATCATGAAGTGCCTTGCCGAGATCCTGCGGGAGGTCAAGGACCCCAGGCTCAGCGGCGTCATGCTGTCGATCCTGCGGTGCGAGACCACCACGGACCTCCGCTGGTGCAAGGTCTTTTTGTCCGCGATGGGGGATTATGACCCCAAGGAGCTCAAACGCGGGCTCAAATCGGTGTCCGGCTTTCTGCGCAGGGAGCTGGCTCACCGCCTGACGCTGCGTTACACGCCGGAGCTGGTGTTCGTCCTGGACGACTCCATCGCCTACGGCGCGCATATCTCGCAGCTGATCAATCAACTGGACATCCGTCCCGCCGAGGATGAGCCGGAGGACGAGGGGAACGAGGATGAGGATATCATTTGACGCGCTGACCGACGTCCTGCGCGCATCCGACAATGTGGGCATCCTGACCCACCGCCGCCCGGACGGCGATACCCTGGGCTGCGCCGCGGCGCTGTGCCGCGGCCTGCGGCAGCTGGGCAAGACAGCCTGGCTGCTGCCCAACCCGGAGCTGACGGCCCGCTACGTCGCCATGACCGAGGGCCTGTGGGCCCCGGAGAGCTTCCAGCCGTCCTTCGTCTGCGCCGTGGATGTGGCCGACAGGCAGCTTTTGTGCGATAACGCCCCGGCGCGGATCGACCTGGCCATCGACCATCACCCGTCCTTCACCGATTTCGGGGAGAAGGGCTACGCCGACGCGTCCATGGCCGCCTGCGGCGAGATCATTTACGAGCTGCTGCTGGCGCTGGGCGTGCAGATCGACGTGCCCATGGCCGAGGCGATCTACACCGCCGTGTCCACGGACACCGGCTGCTTCTGCTACAACAACACCACGTCCCACACCCACCGGGTGGGGGCCGCCTGCATGGATCTCGGGGCCGACTGGCACGAGATCAACTACCGCTGCTTCCGCCTCAAGACACGCGCCCGTGTGGCCATGGAGGGTCATCTCTACTCCACCATGACCGCCTGCAGGGGCGGGGAGGGGGCCGTGGCCGTCATCACGCGGGAGGATATCGCCCGGGTGGGCGCCGCGGAGGACGACCTGGAGAACCTGTCGAGCCTGCTGACCCAGATCGAGGGCGTGCGCATCGCCGCCCTGCTGACGGAGACGCCCGAGCGCGACGGCTTCAAGGTCTCCATGCGCAGCTATGCCTACGACGTCTCCAAGGTCTGCGCCGTCTTCGGCGGCGGCGGACACGCGGGAGCAGCGGGCTGCACCATCAAGAATATGGACCGCCGTCAGGCCGCCGCGGCTGTGGCCGAGGCCATGGAGCGCGCCCATGCTTGACGGGATCATCGTGTTCAACAAGCCCCGGGGCTACACCTCCCACGACGCCATCGCCCGCATCCGCGGCATCACCCACGCCAAGGTGGGCCATGCCGGGACCCTCGACCCCCAGGCCGAGGGCGTGCTGGTGGTGCTGCTGGGGGCGGCCTGCAAGGCTTCTGACTACATTCTGACGAACCACAAGACGTATCGGGCGGGCATCCGCTTTGGCATGACCTCCGACACCCAGGATATCTGGGGCGAGGTCACTCAGACCAGCGCGCCGCTGCCCGACGAAGCGTCTTTTCTGGCAGCCTTCGCCGCCTTCGAGGGCGGTTACGATCAGCTGCCGCCCATGTACTCCGCCGTCCAGAAGGACGGCGCCCGTCTGTATGACCTGGCCCGCCGGGGCATCGAGGTCCAGCGGGAATCGAGATGGGTGGACCTCAGCGATTTCCGCCTGCTGTCCTTTGAAAACGGCCGCGCGGAGTTCGAGATCACCTGCTCCAAGGGCACGTTCATCCGCGCCCTGTGCCATGATATCGGCGAAAAGCTGGGCTGCGGCGCGGTGATGGACAGCCTGATCCGCCTGAGCTCCGGCGATTTCACGCTGGAGCAGGCCACCACCTTCGAGACGCTGGAGGATCTGGCCCACACGGACCGCCTGCAGGAGGCCGTAATCCCCATGGAGACGGTCTTTTCCTTCCTGCCCCGGGTGGATCTGGACGAGAAGGGCTTGATCCGCGCGCTGAACGGCGCGTACATCGGCCCCAAGTGGATCACCTCCGGCGAGGTCCCGGCGGAGGAAGGCGTCCTCTGCGCGCTCTACGCGCCCGACGGGCGCATCGCCACGCTGGCCCGCAGCGGCAAGCTCGCCGTCGGCGGCGCGCCGGCGCTTTTTTACGAAAAGACTTTTTACACGGGTGACCGCCCATGAATCATAAAACCGCAATCGCCCTGGGCTTCTTTGACGGCGTCCATCTGGGCCACCGGAGCATCCTGCGTGAGTGCGTCCGCCTCGCCCGGGAGCTCGGCGCGAAGCCCGTCGCCGTCACCTTCGACAAGCAGCCCCGGGCCTTTCTCAACCACGTCCGCCCCAACCTGATCCTCACCCGCGAGGACCGGGAGCGGGCCATCCTTGACGAGGGGATCGAGGAGGTCGTCATGCTGCCCTTCGACTACGCGCTGGCGTCCATGAAGCCCGAGACCTTCGTCCGCGACCTGCTGGCGGGTCAGTATCACTGCGCCGCCGTCGTCTGCGGGTACAATTATTCCTTCGGCGCCATGGGCAAGGGCAACGGTGCTCTGCTGCGCGCCATGGAGGAGCCTCTCGGCTTCCGCACCAGCGTCATCGAGCCCGTTTTGTACGAGGATACCGCCGTCAGCTCCACCTGGATTCGCCGTCTGATCGCGGACGGCGACGTCAGGCTGGCGGGCACGCTGCTGGGCCGCCCCTGGACCATCGGCGGCGTCGTCAGCCACGGCCGCGGCGTCGGCACAGGCCTCGGCTTCCCCACGGGCAACCTGGCTTTGGACCCCGACCTCGTCACGCCGCGCTACGGCGTCTACGCCGCCCGCATGACGCTGGACGGCAAACCGTACGCCTGCGCCCTCAACGTCGGCGTACGGCCCACCTTCGGGCTCACGGAGCCCGTCGCCGAGTTCAACGTCCTCGGCTTCAGCGGCGACCTCTACGGCCGCACGGTACGGCTGGAGCTGCTGGATTTCCTGCGGGAGGAGCGGATCTTCGACAGTCCCGATTCGCTCTCCCGTCAGATCGGGGAGGATATCGCGCGCATAGGAGAGATCGTCAATGGACCTGCTCAGTGAGCTTTACGCCCGTTTTCTCATCGCAAAAAGCAATTTCACCGCCCGCTGGAGCTGGCTGATCCTGCCGGTGTTCCTGGGCTTCGTGGCGCTGTGCTTCCTCGTGGGCGTGGCGCGGACGCTGCTGGCCGGCTGGCGGCTGCGCCGCAGCACGCCCTTGCGCGAGGAGGAGCCCGACCCCGCCCTCAAGGCCCACGCCGCTGAGAGCCTGCAGCAGGCTATCCGCATCCCCACGGTCACGGGGGACCGGGAGGCCATGCAGCAGCTGGATCAGTGGCTGCGTCAGCGCTATCCTGCCGTCTTCCGGGAGCTGACGAGCCTGTCGGCCCCCGCGGGCTCCGTCGTCCTGCGCTGGCGCGGGCCCAAGGACGCCGAGGGCGAACCGATCCTCTTCTGCGGCCATCTTGACGTCGTCCCCGCCGGGGACGGCTGGCAGGAGGACCCCTTCTCGGGCCGCATGGACGAGGATGAGGTGATCCACGGCCGCGGCGCCATCGACTGCAAAAACGTCGTCATCGGCCTGCTGGAGGCGATCGACAGCCTCCTCAGCGAGGGCTGGAAGCCTCAGCGGGACGTCTATTTCGCCTTCGGCCACGACGAGGAGACCGGCGGCGCTGAGGGCGCTGCCCGCATCGCCGAGGATTTCGCCCGCCGGGGCATCCACTTCGGGACCGTCCTGGACGAGGGCGGCTATATCACCCGCAGCCACTACGGCCGCGCCAATTTCCCCGCCGCGCTGATCGGCGTGGGGGAGAAGGGCTGCTGTTACTACCGTCTGACTGCGGAGGGCAAGGCCGGACACTCGTCCATGCCCCCGCGTCATTCGTCCGTGGGCTATCTGGCGGAGGCCGTCTGCCGCATCGAGGCCGCGCCGCCCAAGGCGCGTCTGCTGGAGGTGACGGAGACGAACGTCCGCCTGTCCGCCCCCGCCATGCGCTTCAAGCACCGCTTCGCCGTGTGCAACCTGCCGTTTTCCACGCGGATGCTCTTCCGCATGTTCGGCAGCGTCCCCGACGTCAACCCCATGTTCCGCACGACGCTGGCCTGCACCCAGGTGACCGGCGCCGCCGCGCCCAACATCCTTTCGGCGCAGGCGACGGCCACGGTCAACGCCCGCGTCCTGCAGGGCGACACGCCAGAGGGCATCCGGCGGTATATCGAGTCGCTGGTGGGCGACCTGCCCGTGAAGGTGGAGCCGATCCTGGAGATCCCGGCGTCTGAGCTCGCCTCTACGGAGAGCGAGAGCTACGCGCGCCTCTGCGGCGCGCTGACGGACAAGTACCCCGGCCTGCCCTGCATCCCGGGCATCCAGTCCATCACCACCGACTCCCGCCACTACCAGAGCGTCTGCGGCAGCATCTTCAAGTTCATGCCCTTCGTGCTGGACGGGACCCTCTACGACCGTATGCACAACTCCGACGAGCGCATCCCCGCCGCATCCCTGGCCCACGCCGTGGAGCTGTATAAAAAGCTCATCAGAGAGTTATAAAAAGAAAAAGCCTGTCCTCAAGGACAGGTTTTTTGCTTATGATGGGGATCATCAATGAGTATCAAACAAGGAAAGCTGCGCGTGTGGAGTATCTGTGTATCTACGCAGCAGTTCCAGAAATTGAAGATTTGCGAAATCAGGGCTTTTGATCATGGCAAAATAAAGCTTTAACAGGAACTCTTTGTCTGCCCATTGAGAATCTGCTGGAACTGTCCACTTTAAGTTCAAGCGTACACTTGAGAACAGACGGTCGTTTTTACTTGAAGCGCCAGCTATAAACTTCTTTACATGTAGAAGATACTTGGCTTGTGGCCATCCATCGTCATGTTTTAGTTCGCTTAGATAGTTTTCAAGCGAGTTGAGGTTCCCTTTTATCAAAGCCTGCGGTGAAAAAGGCGTCTGAACGATGATACTGCCGATCTTCTCAACCTCTGGAGTTCCCTTCAGATAGGCGATGTAGTCTTTTTCAATCTGTGAGAGCAAGGAGCGAAGACAAGCATTATCCGATTTCTTTGATATTTTGCCAAAATTGGGAATATTAATAGTGTATTTAGCTAACACTTCGTCTATCGCGCGGCGTGCGATACCGACATCCATAACCTTTCTTGCCCGGACGGGATCGATCAGGTTCCAGCTGCCTTTGAGTTGCCCCTTTGCGATTTTATGCTTCGCGTAGAAATCAGAAAGGCTGATTGTTTTCTTTTCTATCGACGCGCCGGTTATCGAGACGTCGATGATTTCGTATTGGTCATTAAAGACTTCTTTTAGCTTTGCAGCTATAAGCTCATGTTCCTGGTCAATTTCCGGAGTTGAAAAGGAAGCAGAAGGACCATCATTAAGATGCTGATCCTCAATCAGACCGGGCTGCGGTTCGGATGCAGGGAGAGCAGACAAGAGACTGTCATCGATAGAAATGATCGTTTTTACATCATCGCGGCGTACTGGCGCGATGCGAACGACATTGGGTGAAGCGTCGTCAACATCGTCAGGGAAATCACCAAAGACAAATAATTGATCATCAAAATGGAGATAATTCAGTCCGATGAACGGCAAGTAGCTTAAACTGATGTTTTTCGCCGAAAGCAGACAGTTTACTGCGTCAAGCGGCTCCAAAGACGTCGGAGCCGTCGTGACAATAGTACAATGATCCGGAAATTTAATAAAGGCAAGAGCTTCTTTATATAAGATTGTTTGTTTAATAACTAACGTATCGCCTTTAGCTAAGCATAGAAGATCCGGCAGGCTATAGGAGGTGATGTGTTTGACTGATACCTGAGAGCCGGGGGTCACAGTGATTTTCGTTTGCTTGAAAAGCTCAAATAATCCCATAGCAGCATCTCACCTTTCTTAAGAGACCATGTCAGTTACCTGAAAAGGGCTTCAGTCCACCTTCTGGAACTCCAGCAGGTACCCGTTGGGGTCGCGGAAGAAGAAGGAGTAGACGGGGAAGCGGGGGTGATGGGCAGGGGGCTTGTCGAGGCCGAGGACGCCGGGGGTCTGCCGCAGCAGCGCGTAGCGCGCGTCTACCGCCTCGCGGGAGTTCAGATTGAAGGAAATGCACTCCCCGGTGGCCATGGCGCGTCCGGGGCCGTAATCGCAGAAGGCGAGATACCCCGCGCCCGTGTCGAACCAGACGCTGCCGGCCTCCTGACGGCTGTGGACGGTCAGACCGACCACCTCGGTGTAATAGCGGATCGTCTCCTCCAGGTCTTTGCAGGGGAAAAAGATCGTCATGGATTCGGGCATCGGATCGTCTCCTTTCAGCATGGTATGCAGGGCCCCGACCGTTTCCGCGATGGCCGCGGCCCCGGCTTCTTCCAGTTCCTCGCGGCTGCCGTAGCCGAACAGGACGCCGACGCAGTCGAGCCCGCACGCCCGCGCGCCCTCCACGTCGTGGAGGCGGTCGCCCACCATGACCGCCTGCACCTTGTCCGTCACGCCCGCCTGCTCCAGCGCGTAGGCGATCACGTCGGCCTTGGCGCTGCGGATCGTCACGTCCATGGTCGCGCCGCAGATAAAGTCGAAATACTGCGCCAGATCGAAATGCTCGAGGATCTGCCGGGCGAACTTTTCGGCCTTCGACGTGGCCACCAGCAGCACCTTGCCCCGGGCCTTCAGATCCGCCAGCATCTCCGGGACGCCGGGGTAGACCTCGTTTTCAAACAGGCCCTTCACCGAGAAATACTCCCGGTAGCGCTCGATAGCCTCCAGCCCCTGCTCCTTTGGGAAGCCGTAATATTTGGCGAAGCTGTCTACGAGAGGCGGGCCGATGAAGGGCGTCAGCCTGTCGGGATCGGGCTCCTCGATGCCGTAGGTGTGCAGGGCGTGCTGGACTGACCGCGTGATGCCCACCTTGGGATCCGTCAGCGTGCCGTCCAGATCGAAGAGGATATAACGTCTGTTCATTCTCTCACCACTTTCTCGATATTCGATACCCGGAAGCCCGCCGATACGTAAAGACGCATGGCCTTCCGGTTCCACGCGGCCACGTGGAGCGTCACGGGGCCTCCGCTCCGCTGCCGGATGTGCTCCACGCCCCACAGCAGCAGCTGCCGGCCGTATCCCCGGCCCCGGAACGTCTCCGCCACGATCAGCCCGTCCAGCTCATTGCCGAAGCAGGAGACGGAGCCGATCAGGGCGTCTCCCTCCGTCAGCAGGAAGATATCTTCTGCATCACGGGCGATCTGGTCAAAGGACTGCAGATAATCGACTGGCTCCAGCGCCAGCGCCTGCCGCATGGGGCGGAAGCAGTCGTTGTAGACGCGTTTGTATATCGGGAAAAGCGATTCCGTCAGGGGGCTGCAGGCAATGTAGGGCCGCGGGAGCGCGTCTGCGCCCAGCGTCATCTCATAGGCGTAAAACGTCACGGGGACCCCTCCTTTTCGTTCATTATACCGTACCGCGCCCGATGACGCAAGGCGCGGCTTTTTCTTGTGAAAAGGGATATCAAAACGGGCCCTATCTATGGTATAATACGCTTAGGAGTGTGAACCGCTTTGAGGATACTTGGCATCGACCCCGGGTACGCCATCGTCGGCTACGGCGTGGTGGATCACGACCGGGGCAGGAACACATACATCGGCCACGGGGCTGTCACCACCCCGGCGGGCATGCCGCTGCATCTGCGCCTGATGGAGATCCACATGGACGTCGGCACGCTGATCGACAAATACAAACCCGACGCCGTCGCCATCGAGCAGCTTTTTTTCAACACCAACATCACCACGGGCATCCAGGTGGCGCAGGCCAGGGGCGTGATCCTGCTGGCCTGCGCGGAGAAGGGCGTCCCCATCTCCGAGTACACGCCCCTGCAGGTGAAGCAGGCCGTGGTGGGCTACGGCCGCGCCGAGAAGCGCCAGGTCATGGAGCTGACGCGCATCATGCTCGGTCTCTCCACCGTCCCCAGGCCCGACGACGCCGCCGACGCCCTGGCCATCGCCATCTGCCACGGCCACACGGCGGCCTCGCAGCTGAATCAGTTGTGAACAGCCTGTGAAACATCGCCCATCGGTTGTCCGCAGAGGACCCGATGTGGTATAATAAACTATCAAACCAGTGAGGGCAGAATATGTTTTATTACGTCAAGGGCAAGGTCGCGATCTGCGAGCCCGGACTCGTCGTCATCGACGCGGGCGGCGTGGGCTATGCCGTCCAGACATCCGCCACGTCGGCGTCGCAGGTGCAGCCCGGCGACAATGCGACCTTTTACACATATCTCCACGTGCGGGAGGATATATTTGATCTGTACGGCTTCATCACCCGCGACGAGCTCGACTGCTTCAAGCTGCTGCTGGGCATCTCCGGCGTGGGGCCGAAGGCCGCGCTGTCGATCCTCAGCGTGACCAATCCGGCGAGCCTGGCGCTGGCCGTGCTGACGGACGACCAGAAGGCGCTGTCCGCCGCGCCGGGCGTCGGCAAGAAGCTGGCCCAGCGCATCATCCTCGAGCTCAAGGACCGCATGTCCAAGGGCCAGCTGGAGAGCGCCGCGTCTGTGGGAGAGACTATGGGCGTCCTGCCCGAAAGCGGCACGGCGGCCGACGACGCCATCGCGGCGCTGATGGTGCTGGGCTATTCCCGCGCCGAGGCGACCACCGCGCTCAAGGGCGCCGATCTCACGGGCCTCAGCGTGGACGAGATCGTCCGCATCGCCCTGAAAAAGCTGTTTTAAGGGGGAGTGACCATGGCCATCGAGTTCAACGACGCCCCGCAGGAGGAGCGCATCGTCACCTCCGCCTTCACCCGTGACGACGAGGAGACCGAGGTCTCCCTGCGCCCCCACACCATGGGCGAATACATCGGTCAGGAGAAGGCCAAGGAGAACCTTTCGGTCTTCATCAAGGCCGCCAAGCAGCGCGGCGACCAGCTGGATCACGTGCTGCTGTACGGCCCGCCGGGCCTGGGCAAAACGACGCTGGCGGGCATCATCGCCGCCGAGATGGGCGTAAACATCCGCATCACCTCCGGCCCCGCCATCGAGAAGGCCGGCGATCTGGCGGCGCTGCTGACGAACCTCAACAAAAACGACGTACTGTTCATCGACGAGATCCACCGCCTCAACCGTGCCGTGGAGGAGATCCTCTACCCGGCCATGGAGGATTTCGCGCTGGATATTATCATCGGCAAGGGCCCGGCCGCGCGCTCCGTGCGCCTGGACCTGCCGCGCTTCACGCTGATCGGCGCCACCACCCGCGCCGGGCGCATCTCCGGCCCCCTGCGCGACCGCTTCGGCGTCGTGTCCCGGCTGGAGCTGTACAACACGGCGGAGCTGGCGGCTATCGTCATGCGCTCGGCCAACATCCTCGGCATCGCCATCGACGAGGGCGGCGCCACGGAGATCGCCCGCCGTTCCCGCGGCACGCCGCGCATCGCCAACCGGCTGATCAAGCGCGTGCGCGACTTCGCCCAGGTGGCGGGGTCCGATACCATCGATCAGGCCGCCGCCCAGAGGGCGCTGGCCGCGCTGGACATCGACCCGCTGGGGCTTGACATGATCGACCGGCGGATGCTGGAGAGCATCATCTACAATTTCGCGGGCGGCCCTGTGGGTCTCGACACGCTGGCTGCCACCATCGGCGAGGAGGCCGTCACGCTGGAGGACGTCTACGAGCCCTATCTCATGCAGATCGGGTTCCTCAACCGCACGCCCCGCGGCCGCTGCGCCACGCAAAAGGCATATCAGCACCTCGGCATCCCCTTTCAGGGGCAGCTGGAGCTTTAGGAGGATTGGATCATGGCAAAGTATTTCGGAACTGACGGCGTCCGCGGCATCGCGAACGTCGAGCTGACGCCCGCGCTGGCCTTCCGCATCGGCGAAGCGCTGGCCCACAGTCTGGGTGAGCTGCTGGGGCGGAAGCCGAAGGTCTGCATCGGCCGCGACACCCGCATCTCGGGTGACATGCTGGAGTGCGCCATCGCCGCCGGCATCACATCCCGGGGCGGCGACGTGTGGCTGCTGGGCGTCATGCCCACGCCCGCGGTGGCGTATCTGACGAAGGAGGAGCGCATGGACGCCGGCGTCGTGATCTCCGCCTCCCACAATCCCTTCGAGCACAACGGCATCAAGATCTTCGGCGGCTCCGGTTACAAGCTGGACGATGAGCGCGAGGAGGAGCTGGAGGCGCTGATGGACGGCGAGCTGCCCAAAGAGACGCCCAGGGGCGGCGCGCTGGGCCGCGTGTACGACCACAAGGCCGAGGGTTGCCAGCGCTACAGCGAGCACGTCCGCGCCTGCGCCGAGGGCGACCTCAGCGGCCTGCGCGTGCTGTTCGACTGCGCCAACGGCGCTGCCTCCCAGACGGCGCGCATGATCTTCGAGCCTCTGGGCGTTCAGTGTGATTTCATCGCCTGCGCGCCCGACGGCGTCAATATCAACAACGGCTGCGGCTCCACCCACATGGAGACGCTGTGCGAAAAGGTCCGCGCGGGCGGCTACGATCTGGGCGCGGCCTTCGACGGCGACGCCGACCGCTGCCTGCTGTGCGACGAGACCGGCGAGCTGATCGACGGCGACGACATCCTGGCGCTGCTGGCTGTGTGGATGAAGGAAAAGGGCGCGCTGCGCCGCGGCGTGGTGGCCACGATCATGTCAAACATGGGCCTGGGCGGCTTCCTGCGGCCCCAGGGCATCGACGTCACGGCCGTCAAGGTGGGCGATCGCCACGTGCTGGAGGAGATGCTGGCCTCCGATTCCAATCTGGGCGGCGAGCAGTCCGGCCACGTGATCCTCACCGATTATGCCACCACCGGCGACGGCGAGCTGACCGCCGTGCGGTTCCTGTCCATGCTGGCCGAGGTGCAGGTCAAGGCTTCCGTCCTGCGGCAGCAGGTGTACCATTACCCCCAGAAGCTGATCAACGTGGAGGTGCCCAACCTCGTCAAGAAGCAGATCACCGACGTTCTCGGCGTCAAGGCGCTGGAGCAGCGGGCCAAAGAGCTGTTCGGCGGCGACGGGCGCATCAACGTCCGGCCCTCCGGCACCGAGGCGCTTGTCCGCGTCATGGTCGAGGGCAAGGACCCGGCGCTGGTGGAGCAGATGGCCGAGGAGGGCCGCAAGGCCGTGGAGCAGGCGGCGAAAGTGCTGCTGATGAGCCGCGCGGATTACTGATCACAGATCGGGATCTGCGCCGGGAGAGACAGACCGGAAGCGTGTTCTGGGCGGCGCATGTCCGCCCAGAACACGATCGGATACGGCATGAAACCAAAGAGAGAGGGGTGAGACGTGAAGAGGGGACCGACAAGCAAGCGCCAGAACTGCCTGCGGGCAGTTGACGAGGGGGAGGTTTATCGAAGCTTCGGCGGATGCCTCCTGCCGCCCCGCCGCGGCACAAGTCCTTTTACAAAGGCCGGGAGCGATCCCGGAGACAGAAGAAGGGCAGACGGGAACCCACTTTTACCTGCAAGGAGACTTCATATATGTGTGGAATCGTAGGCTTTACGGGCGCCAAGCAGGCGGCCCCGGTCCTGCTGAAGGGCCTTTATACACTGGAATACCGCGGGTATGACTCCGCCGGTCTGTCGCTGCAGACCGCCGGGGGCATCCGCACCATCAAGACGAAGGGACGCGTGGAGGAGCTGGAGAGCAAGGTCAACGCCGCCGGTGAGATCGAATCCTGCTGCGGTATCGGCCACACCCGCTGGGCCACCCACGGCGCGCCCTCTGACCGCAACTCCCATCCCCACAACAGCATGGACGGCACGATCTCGCTGGTCCACAACGGCATCATCGAGAACTATCTGGAGCTGAAGACCATGCTGCAGGCCGAGGGCGTCGTGTTCAAGAGCGACACGGACACCGAGGTCGTCGCCCACCTGTTCGCCAAGTGCTACCACGGCGACGGCGTGGCAGCCATGCTGGACGTCGCCAAGCAGCTGCGCGGCTCTTACGCGCTGGCTGTCATTACCGCCGACCACAAAAACGAAATGATCTGCACCCGCCGTGACAACCCCCTGATCGTGGGCGTCGGCGAGGGCGAGAACATGATCGCCTCCGATATCCCGGCCATCATGGCCATCACCAAGCGCTTCATCGTCGTGGGCGACGGCGAGGTCGTCCGCGTCAGGCCCGAGGCTATCGAGGTCTATGACAAGCACGGCGCGCGCATCGAAAAAGAGATCCAGACCGTCAACTGGGATATCCAGGGCGCCATGAAGGGCGGCTACGACCACTTTATGATCAAGGAGATCATGGAGCAGCCCAAGGCCGTCCGCGACTCCATCGCCTCCCGCATCACCGCCGACGATCTGCCCGACCTGATGAGCGAGGGCGTAGGCGCGGAGCTGTTCCGCGATATCCGCAACATCCACATCGTCGCCTGCGGCTCGGCCTACTACGCCGGCCTCGCCGGCAAGGTGGCCTTCGAGCGCCTGGCCAAGATCCCCGTCATGGCCAACGTGGCGTCCGAGTTCCGCTATTCTGACCCCATCATCGACAAGCACGACGTCTGCGTCGTCATCAGCCAGTCCGGCGAGACGGCCGACACCGTGGCCGCATTGCGTGAGGCGAAGGCCAGGGGCGCCACCACCGTGGCTATCGTCAACGTGCTGGCCTCCACGGCCGCCCGCGAGGCCGACCATGTGATCTACACTTGGGCCGGTCCTGAGATCGCCGTCGCCACCACCAAGGCGTATTCCGCCCAGCTGTCCGTGCTGTACCTGCTGGCGCTCACCGCAGCCGGGGCCCGCGGCACGCTGACGCCCGACGAGATCCGCTACTACTGCCGTCAGCTCAAGCGCCTGCCGGACGAGATCGAGCAGACGCTCCTCTGCGGCGACAGGATGAAGGAGCTGGCCCAGCTGTACTACAGCTCCGACGACGCCTATTTTATCGGCCGCGGCATCGACTACATGACCGTGCAGGAGGGCTCTCTGAAGCTCAAGGAGATCGCCTACGTCCACAGCGAGGCCTACGCCGGCGGCGAGCTGAAGCACGGCCCCATCTCCCTGATCGAGGACGGCACCCCGGTCATCGCACTGGCCTGCGATCCGGAGCTCTATGAGAAGCAGATCTCCAACATCAAGACCGTCAAGGCCCGCGGCGGCCGCGTCATCCTGATCACCAACGGCGACTACGCCATCGATCCCGACCTGTGCGACCACCTGATCAAGCTGCCCGCCTGCCCTTGGTTCATGACGGCCTCCCTGTCCGTGATCCCGCTGCAGTTCCTGGCCTACTACGTGGGCGTCCTGCGCGGCTGCGACATCGACAAGCCCAGGAATCTGGCCAAGTCTGTAACAGTAGAATAATATAATATTAATATCAATTGTAATAATGCACAAGAAACCCCGCCGATCCCGGCGGGGTTTCTTACATTATGCTTGACAAGTTGACAATGTTTGGATATACTTGTATTTGGGTTAGTTGGCTAACAATTATGCCGGACGATCCAGACGACCGCATCGCAAACCGGAAGGAGCCCCTGTTTTTGGAAAAGAAAAGCGTCCCATCGGAAGAGGCTCTCGTGCGGGAATATGCCCGTCTTGTCCGGCGCTGCATCCGGCCGTATTTCCTCCGCGGCGGGGATTTCGACGATCTCTACCAGGAGGGTCTGATCGGCCTGCTGGCTGCCGTGCGCAGCTTCGACAGCGCGCGCAGCGACAATTTTGAAGCCTACGCCGCGTTGTGCATCAAACGAAGAGTCATCGACGCCGTGCGCCGGGACGACGCCCGCGCCCGTCGGCAGGCCCGTGAAGAGTTCGTCCTGCGTCCCGCCCTGCGGGAGGAAGCGGGCGACCCCGAAGTCAGTATCCTTGCAAGCGAGACCGCGAAAGAGATCAAAAAGGACTTGTCCGGACTGTTATCTCCTTTTGAAGCGTCTGTCCTTGACCGTTATCTGGACGGTTATACGTCTTCGGAGATCGCCGGGATGCTGCATCGCAGCGTCAAGTCGGTGGACAACGCCATCGGCCGCATCCGGCGAAAGCTCAGCATCTATTTATCAGGAAGGCGTTAACGGGGTTTCCCGTTCGCATATATTCTTATTTCGACCCCGGCAGGGGAAAGAGAGGTAGCAAAATGTACGAGGACAAGATCTTAGTGTGCAAAGAGTGCGGCAAGGAGTTCGTCTTCACCGCCGGTGAGCAGGAGTTCTACGCTGAGCGCGGCTTCCAGAACGAGCCCCAGCGCTGCAAGGCCTGCCGCGACGCCAAGAAGCTCGCCGCCAAGGGTCCCAGAGAGTACTTCACCGCTGTCTGCGCCAATTGCGGCAAGGAAGCCAGAGTGCCCTTCGAGCCCAAGTCTGACAGACCTGTTTACTGCAGCGAGTGCTTCGCCAAGATGCGCGAGCAGCGGCTTTAATCTCTGTTATATAAGGCACGGCAAGATAAAAGCGCCTCCCTTCCGGGAGGCGCTTTCCTTTTATTCGCTTGTCGACGTCTATCTCTCGAAAACGACCTTGCCGCCCAGCATCGTCATCAGGACCTTCGCGTCCTTAATGGCCATGGGGTCGCAGGTGAAGATATCGGTGTCGAGCACCGCCAGATCGGCATAGTAGCCGGGCAGCAGCTTGCCCTTCTTCGTTTCCTCAAAGCTGTTCCACGCGCCGTCCGCCGTGTAGTGGTCCACGGCCGTCTGCACGGGCACGCACTCCGTCGGGTACCAGCCGTTTTCGGGGAAGCCCGTCAGATCCCTGCGCGTCACGGCGCAGTAGAGGTTGTTCATGGTGTTCAGATCCTCCACAGGGGAGTCGGTGCCGTAGCAGTTGCGGATGCTCAGCTTGTCCATGGTGCCGAAGGCGTAGGAAGTGGAGGCCAGCGCGTCGCCCACGCGGTCTGCCACCATGTGCAGGTCGTAGTGGAGGAAGATCGGCTGGACCATGGCCACCACCTGCTGCTCGGCGAAGCGCTTCACCAGCGGTCCGTCGGTGATCTGGCAGTGGACGATGCCCCAGCGGCGCTGGCCGCAGCCCTCGGGCAGCGCCTTCTGATAGGCGTCCAGCACCAGCTCGATGCCCCGGTCGCCGATGGCGTGGACGGCCACCTGCATGTCGTTCTCGCGGGAGATGGCCATGAAGCGGTCCAGCAGCGCGTCGGGGACCACCTGGATGCCCTTGTTGCCCGGCATGTCGTGGAACTCCTGCCGCATCAGCGACGTCCGCGCGCCCAGGGAGCCGTCGATCAGCAGCTTCAGCGGGCCGATCTTGTTCATCTCGTCGCCGAAGCCCGTGCGGAAGCCCTTCTTGATAAAGTCCTCATAGCCCTCGGCTGTGGTGAACAGACACTGCTGATAGCTGCGCACCGTTGACTTGCCCTCCTTGCGCAGACCCTCGTAGGCCTCCCACAGCAGCGGCCAGTTCTGCTCCGACAGATCGTTCGTCTGAACGGACGTGATGCCGTTCTCGCTGGCGTGAGCCATGGCTGCCTGCAGGATGGCCTTCGCCTCCTCCAGGTCGGGGTCGGCGATCAGCTTTTGGATCATACCCATGGCATGCTCCTTGAAGATGCCGTTGGGCGCGCCGTCGTCGCCCAGCTCGAAGCGGCCGCCCTCGGGCTGCGCCGTGTCCGCCGTGACGCCTGCCAGTTCCAGCGCCTTCGTATTGCAGGCCAGCGCGTGGCCGCAGGCGCGGGTGTAGATAACGGGACGGTCGGTGGAGACCTGGTCCAGATCGTGACGGTCCAGCATGCGGTGCTCGTCCAGGAAATAGTCGTCGTTCCAGCCGCGGCCTACGATCACCGCGCCGGAGCCGGGCTGCTGCTCCTCGATGAACCGGCGGCCCAGGGCGATGCACTCCCGGATGGAATCGACGCCGTGGAGCTTCACGGAGCGCAGGGCGCGGCCCGTGTTGAACATGTGCAGGTGGGAATCGATGAAGCCGGGCACGACGGTCCTGCCGCCCAGATCGACCTCCCGCGCGCCGTCGGGCGTGCAGTCGACGCCGGCCACGAGACCGTCCCGGATCAGCAGGGAAGAGGCGAAGCGTCCCTCGCCCAGATAGATCTTGCCGTTTTTCAGAAAGGTGTCCATGTGTAAAATCCTCCGTTCAGTTGTACTTCGCGGGAAAATCAGGTATAATATACTCAGATATCTTTATTATAGCGGCTCCGGGCCCCGCAATCAAGAGGGACCGGGCCCTCTGACCATGTGAAAGGAAGGTTTTCATGGAGCAGAAAAAACTGCTGCTGGTGGTCAACCCTGTGGCGGGACGCATCCGCGTCAGCGAAGCCTTTTTCGAGATCGTCAAGACCTTTAACGACGGCGGCTACAGCGTCACCGTCCATATGACGAAGGAGCGTGGCGAGGCCGCGCGCGTCACGGCCCAGCGGGGGAGCGAGTATGACCTGATCGTCTTCTGCGGCGGCGACGGAACGCTGAACGAGGGCGTCACGGGCCTGCTGCGCGGCAGCGTCCAGCGCCCCATCGGCTACATCCCCTGCGGCACCACCAACGACTTCGCCGCCGGGCTGGGGCTGGAGCGCGACGATCTCGTCCAGGCCGCCCGGAACATCGTCGCCGGGAAGTCCTACACCATCGACGTCGGCATGCTGGAGGGGCGGTATTTCAACTACATCGCCTCCTTCGGCGCGTTCACAGACACGTCCTACAGCGCCCCACAGGCCACGAAGAACGCCATCGGCCACCTGGCTTATATCCTGGAGGGCCTGCGCAACCTGCCCAACATCCGCCCGGTCCACGCCGTGGTGAAGCTGGACGGCGAGACCGTGGACGAGGAGTTCATCTTCGTGGCCGTGACGAACGCCACGTCCATCGGCGGCGTGCTGAAGCTGGACTCTGACAAGGTGGATTTCAGCGACGGCGAGTTCGAGGTGATGCTGGTGCGCAACCCCACCACCGCCCTGGAGCTGAGCCGCGAGGTCGTGGCCATCCAGACCGGCCGGTACGAGGACAGCGGCATCCGCTTCTGCCACACCTCCCGGGTGTCCTTCACCTTTGACAACGACACCTCCTGGGCGCTGGACGGCGAGCAGTACCGCGGCGGCAAGCAGTGCGACATCTCGGTCCTCAAGCACGCCGTGACCATTATCGGTTAATACCAAAACGTGCGAAAAAAGGCTCCCCTTTCGGGGAGCCTTTCATCAGTTGTACTTTGGAGTGACCCTCTCGGGGCTTACCGATTAAAGACCGGACAGGCCGCCGGTGGCCGCCAGAACGATCTGAGCGATGATGGCGGAGCCGATGAAGGTGCCGATGAAGGTCAGCAGGGAGACGATAACGATCTTAACGCCCTGCTTGCGGAACTCGTCGAGGTCCTTGCCGATGGAGATACCGGCATAGGCCAGGATGGGGGAACAAAGAGCCATCAGGTTGATGGGGGAGATGTACTTCACGATGGGTCCCTGGAAGGGAGAGCCGTTCATGGCGATGAAGGTGTTGATGATCGTCATGTACATGGCGACGGGCAGGGTCTTGGGCCACTTAGGAATCTTTTCCATCAGGGCCTTGAAGCCATAGCCCATGAAGATGATGATCGTCATGATGATCAGGCCGGGGATCGCCTCAACGGGGGTCACGGCGTGATCGGTGGTCTTACCGGTATAGATCCAGTTGCCGAAGGCAGCCATAACAGCCGACAGGAAGAGGACTTTGCACCGGACGACCCAAATGTTGTCAGCCCAGGATTTGCTGTTGTTCATCTTTATGTCCTCCTATCGATTAATAATCTTCGACTTCAACGTCGGCGACTTCGGAAGCGTCATGCTTGCTGCTGACAGGAGCGGGCTTGCCCTTCAGCTTCCACATCAGCTTGTACAGGCCGTTGGAGATAGGAATAGCAAGCAGCAGGTTCATGTACATGCCGTCAAGGCCGGACAGAGAGTTCGAAGCGTAAGCCAGAGCGTAGATCTGATCGGAAGCCTGAGGCCATTTGTCCATCAGAGGAGCGACGTTCGCGCTCATCATCGAAGCAGAACCGGTGCCGCAGGCCATGGCCAGCGCGTAAGCGTCGAACAGGCCGGTGTTGGCGAGCATGGAGGACATGATGCCGCAGAGGATGGTGCCGAACAGAGTACCGGTGATGTAGCCGCCCATGACGCCGAGACCTTCATCGGAGTCGAGGCCGTACATTTCGCCGATGACCATCAGCGAGCCTTCACGAGAGATCGAGAAGCCAGCGCCGACGACGGAACGTCCCATGCTGAACAGCAGGACGCCGATAGGGATCGAGAAGAAGATGGTGCCCAGGTTACCAAGCTCCTGCAGGACCAGAGCCGCGCCCGAGTTGAAGATCAGGCCGAGGTTGGGGCCCAGGGTGGCGGCGCCGCGGGCGCCGAGGTACAGGACCGAGATGGTGATGTAGGGCGAAGCGGTGTGCATCATGTCTTTGGGGATCAGCTTGAACAGTGCAAGGATGATGCCCATGGCGATACAATACAGCATCGGGAACAGCGTGAAGGAGATGGGGCCGAGCTTGACGGCGTGACGGCCGATCAGCTCCGCGACCAGAACCATGATCGCTGCGAGTACGTGGACTTTCCAGTCCTTCAATAACTCTTTCATAAGCTTTTCAGTTCCTCCCTTGAAGTTTGTCGGCCGCAACACGGTGAAGGTCGGTCGCGCCGCAGCCCTTACTTTTGATCCTTGCGGACCCAGAACTTTGTAATGCAATTATACCAAAGGGTACCCAATGAAACAAGAACTTTTTTGTGCAAGCGGCCCCGGAAAGTCGCCAAATGAAACAATTTTGAAACCGTTTTTTGTATAGAAAACACAAATGTAAAAGTTCACAATTAGCGATTTCGCAAATTAATATGGTAAATCTGAACAGAGTTCCGTTAAAAATTTTGTTACAATCGCAGAAAATCCGAAAGATTCACAAAATGTTCAAAGATCGCGCGCCCGCCGCTTTGCGCACTTGAAGCGCAGATACAATTATGGTATAATCGTGCAGCAGAGGCGGGAAAAACCCGCCCGCAGGGGGAAATGAGATGAAGAAAGTGATCCTGGCGCCCGATTCCTTCAAGGGCACCATGAGCTCCATGGAGATCTGCGACATCATGGAGACGGCCATCCGCGAGGTCGAGCCCGGCTGCCGGGTGATCAAGCTGCCGGTGGCCGACGGAGGCGAGGGCACGGTGGCGGCCATGCTGGCCGCCGCGGGCGGCACGCGCGTGACCGCGCGCGTCAGCGGCCCCTTCGGCGACGAGATCGAATCGTTTTACGGCCTGCTGGACGGCGGCGGGATCGCCGTGGTGGAAATGGCGGCGGCCGCGGGCCTGCCCATGGTCAAGGGGTCCGAGGACCCGCTGCGCACCACCACCTACGGCGTAGGACAGCTGATCGCGGCAGCCGTGGACCGGGGCGCAAGGCAGGTGCTGGTGGGTCTCGGCGGCAGCTGTACCAACGACGGCGGCTGCGGCGCGGCCGCGGCGCTGGGCGTCATATTTTATAATAGGGACAATGAAGTGTTCGTCCCCACGGGTGGGACGCTCCGGGATATCGCGCGCATGAACCTGACGCAGGCGAAAAAGCGCCTGCAGGGCGTGCGGGTGCGACTGATGTGCGACGTCAACAACCCGCTGTACGGCGAGACCGGCGCGGCCTATGTCTTCGGCCCTCAGAAGGGCGCCGACGAGGCGGCGGTCCGGGCGCTGGACGGCGGCCTGCGCCATCTGGGCGCGCTGCTGGACGAGCTGTGTCCCGGCGTCAGCCAGCGGCCCGGCGCGGGCGCGGCGGGCGGCATGGGCGCGGGACTGACGGCGCTGCTGGGCGCGGAGTCCGTCTCCGGCATCGACGGCGTGCTGGACGCCGTGCGGTTCGAGTCGATGCTGGAGGGCTGCGACATGGTCTTTTCCGGCGAGGGACGCATCGACGGCCAGAGCCTGAGGGGCAAGGTGATCTTCGGCGTCTGCCGCAGGGCGAAGCAGTACGGCGTCCCCGTGTGCGCCGTCGTCGGCGACGCGCTGGACGACCAGCTGGGCGAGGCGGACGGGCGCGGCCTGTGCGCCGTGTTCACCACCAACCGCCGGGCCGTCTCCGTCAAGGAGGCCCGCCTGACGGCGCGTAAGGACCTCTACCACACGATGAAGAACATCATGTCCTTCCTGAACGCCGCAAAATAGTTTTTCGATCAAAAAGGGCTGTCCCATCTGGGACAGCCCTTTTCTCTTATTTACTTGATCGTCGTTTCCAGGATCGGCTCCGCCATGGGCACGAAGCCGTTGGCCGTGTCGATGGCGAAGAGCTTGAGGACGAGCCCCTCGGCCGCCGGAGCCGTGAAAGCCGCCGGCTGGCTCTCGAAGGCCGCGGGGGTCAGATACCGCAGGCCGTAGAGCAAGCCGTCGCGACTGTAGAGGGCCGCCGCGGCGCTCTGATGCTCCTCCAGCAGGCCGACACCCAGGCTGACCGTCACGGTGCCGTCGCCGTTTTCCGTCACGTCATACGGCGCGCCGCCGAAGGTCTGCAGCGGGACGATGCCGCTGTTGTCGGAGCCGGATGCTTCCGTGCCCGCGCCGACGCGGACCGTGAAGGTGATGGGCGCGGGATCGTAGACCTTGACGCCGCCGCTGTACTTCCAGCCGCTGTCCGCGGCCGCCGCGGTGATCGTCGCCTCGCCGGGGTTCATGGCCGTCAGCATGCCGTTTTCGCTGACCCAGCAGACCGAGTAGGCGCTGGAGTCCCAGATCAGGGTCTTGTCCGTGGCGTTGGAGGGCGTCACGGACACATGGCGGCTCAGGTCGTAAGTTTCGCCGGGGACGAGAGTCAGATCCGCGCCGTCCGCCATGAGCTTCGCGCTGCGGGTCAGGCCCGTGACGGGCTTGTAAGTCCCGGCCAGCGCCGCCCAGCTGTTCAACACCTTGTCCACCTGTGCCTGGTTGCCGGCGCTGCCTTTGGAGTAGAAGTTCCTGGTGTACTGGGTGAAGTTGGTGGCCCGGTTGACGTTGGAGTAGAGGTGATCCAGTACCGTATTGCGGATGCTCGTCCGGCGGGAGGGATCGCGGATGTAGTTGGCCTTGTATTCGTTGAGCTGGTCATAGAAGATGGCGGCCTCGGCGTTGGCGCCGTTCTGACCGGTGAACTCGGCGTAGGACTTCTTGAAGTTGCCTGCGTCAAAATTATAGAGGACCTGCCCCTCGCTGGGGTTGGCGAGATACGTGTTGTTCCAGCCGTCGTCCTTGCGCCAGCCGGCTGTCAGGTGCGCATCCTGCATCTCGTCCAGATTCTTGAGCGTGCCGCCGCCCAGCTCCGCCAGCATAAGGCGGCACTCGCCGTTGTCCTGGAAGGTGTTGTAGGTCGTGTTTTTCGAGCCCAGCTGCGCCTTGTATTCCGCCTCCAGCTCTTCCATCTCCAGCTGGTCCTGCAGCCACTTGTCATGAGCCTTCGTGTATTCGTTCCACATCTCCGTCAGCTCCGCGCCCAGCTCGTCGTAGAGGGCCTGGAAGGCCGTGAAGTCGCCGCCCGCCTGGGTCCAGGGGGAGGCATCCTCCAGCTGCTGCTTCAGCGCTTCGTCGTTGATCTCGCCGTAGCCGTTGTAGAACTTTGCGTCGGACCGGTTGATGATGTCGCTGATCTGCTGCGCCAGCTTTGTCGCCTCGGCGGCGAGGATATCGTGGCGGGCCTGCAGCGCGGCAATCGCATTGTAGCGGGCCAGCAGGTCGCGCTTCAGCGCCTCGGACTGCTCATTCCACTCGCTCTCGCGATCATCCAGGCTGTCGCGGTAATCGTTCAGCTTTTTCAGAGCGTTGTCCAAGGAATCATCGCCCCAGTGGCCGCAGCGATTGTACATATCCTTGAAGATATACAGTTCGATCCGGTCCGTGGGGATCTCATCGATCGTCCGGCCGAAGGTCTGCGCCGCAGCCTTGTAGCCCATCCATTCTCCCTTGAGTTCTGCCCAGCGGGAGGCCATGGCTTCCAGCTCCGCGTTGTAGTCGTCGATGTAGGTCTCCAGCTTGTCGATATCATCGTCCGCCTCCTGCATGGCGCCCGTAAAGGCGTCGTCCATACCCGCCAGCAGGACGGGGAAGGCGTAACGGCGCTCGCCGTTCACACTGCAGACGGCCACGCCCGAGGGCGTGTACATGGAGGTGAGGTCCAGGGTCTGCATCTTGTCCGGCGCGATCCCGCCGCCGGGCCACTTGGAATAGCTCATGGCGTCGCTCTGCAGCTGGCTCTTGCGCCCGGCGAGCTCATCGACCTTTTTGGCGGCCGCGCTGTACCAGGTGTTGTAAGTGCTCTTGAACGTGTTCCAGGCGGCGTCGAAGGCCTCCCTGGTCTCGAACTCCATGGGCACGGCCGTCGCATCGGCGGCCTCGGCGAACGTTTTCATCTGCTCTTCGGAGGCCTGGGCCATCGTGCCGTTCTCCTCGATGTAGGCCGACACGGCGTCGGCGGCGTCGGAATACAGGCTCGCCCGCCTGCCCTTGCAGCTGACGAAATGGTTGATGCACTGGTCGCAGTACTGCTCGTTGAGGTTGATGATCTCCCAGCACTGGTCGATGATCTTCCGGGCGTCGGAGGCGCTCAGACGCTTGCCCGCGCCCTTTTCGATGATCTTGTCCGATATGCCCGTGATCTTGTCCGCGATGCTCAGCAGCTCGCCCGTCAGGTTGGGGGCCAGGGCGCTCAGCCCGCCCGGGGTGATGCCGGGCACCAGTGCGCGCTCCACGATCAGCGAGATCAGGTCGCCGGACAGGCTCGTCACGGCTGCCGAGACCTGGGAGGTTTTGGTGCTCTTGAGGATGTTGTAGCTGCGCACGCCGACGTTCCACGTCAGCTGCAGCTCCAGCTCGTTGTCGAGGTACTCCTTCACCTCGGGCAGGAAGGCGTAGGCCGCCGTGGGCTTATGCTCCACGTCGGGCAGTTCGACGGCGACCTTGTCGGTGAAGCTGCCGCTGAAGGCCGCGGCAGCCCGCGGGAACTCGCGCTTGGCGATGCGGTCCTGCAGGACCTTCTTCGCCCCGGCCCAGCCCGTGACGTCGTTCCACCAGGCATTCATCTTCTTGACGTTCTCCGAGCCGAACTGCTTCGTCATCCAGCCGGGGCCGAAGGCGTAGTTCGTCATGACGTCCTTCTTGTCCTGGGCGCTCAGCATGTTCCACAGGTCATAGTTGACGTTTTCGCCCAGCATGTCGGAGCGCAGCTCCGTCCCGCCGTACTCGTAAATGACGTAATAGCCGCTGAGGAAGTCGCCGGACATGTCCTTGATCGTCACCGTGCCTTTGACGGCAGCATCCGCCTGTAAGGGCATCAGCGCGAGGAACATCGTCAGTACCAGCGCCAGCGACATGAATCGCTTTAGTTTCATATGGATCCCCCTTTACTTGATCGTCGTTTCCAGGATCGGCTCCGCCATGGGCACGAAGCCGCTTTCCTCCAGGGCGAAGACCTTGAGCACGAGGCCGCTGCCGTTCTCCGCCGTGAAGGCCGCGGGCTGACCCTTGAAGTCGTCCCTCGGCACCAGATACTTGAGCCCCACCAGCATGCCGTCGCCGGTGTAGAGCGCCGCGGCGACGTTGACGCCCTCCTTCATCATGCCGACGCCCAGGGAGACGGTGGTCGTGCCGTCGCCGTTGTCTACGGCGTCGTAGAGCTCGCCGCCGTAGACGTTCCAGGTGGCCGCGTCGTTCTCGATCGTATCGTCGGGCGCGGCGCCCGTGGAGACGCGGACCGTGAAGGAGATGGGTTCCGGCGCGTAGACGCGCTCGCCGCTGTAGCCGAAGGTGAAGTCGCTGTCCAGGGCGCGGACCGTGACCGTGGCCTCGCCGGACTGGTTGGCCGTCAGCACGCCGCTTTCGCTGACCTCGCAGATCATGTCGTTCGTCGTCTCCCAGAGGAGGCTCTTGTCGGTGGCGTTCGCGGGCGTCACGGTGACGTACCGGCCCAGATCATAGCTCTCGCCGGGCAGCAGCGTCAGGTCGTACCCTTCCGCCTGCAGCTTTCCGGCGCTCAGGCCCGTGACGGGCGTGTAGCCGCCGCCCTCGCCGCGCCAGCCGTTCAGGATCGAGCTGACCCTTTGGCCGCCCATGGGCGAGACGGGGAAGTACTGATCGGACGTGTATTTGAAGTTCATCGTCGCGTAGTCGCCGTGCTGGATGTAGGTGTGGATGTTCTGCTTGATGCTCCGCTCCAGAGAGGTCCTCGCCTCCTCGTCGGCGCGCATGTACTTGCCCTTCCACTCTATGATCTCGTCGAAGAAGAGCCCGGCCTCGGCGGTGGCGTTGTTGAGGCCCGTGAACTCCTCGTAGAAGTGTTTGAAGTAGGAGGCGTCCAGGTTGAGGTTATACGCATTGGGGTCGGTGCCGCCGGCCTCGGCCAGGTTGGAGCCGTCGTCGCCCAGAAGACCGGCCGAGTAGATGCGATCGGTGACCATCTCATCGTAAGACTTCAGCTTCCCGCCGCCGATGGCCTCGGCCACCAGCTTCTGGTCGCCGCCGAATTCGCCGTAGGTGATCCCGGCCACGCCGCGGACCTTTTCCTCCAGCCACTCCAGCTCATAGAGGCCCCGGCGGTACGTATCGCGGGCCTCGCTGTACTCCTCCCAGCGGCTGCTCAGATCGGCGCCGCACTGGTCGTACAGGGCGCGGTATCCGTCGAAATCATCGTATTCAAAGGACGCGAAGCGGTCGGCCAGGTCCTGATTCAGCTCATACCGGCCGTAATCCGCCTCGGCCTGCTCGATGATCTCGGCCATTTTCTCCTTGGCCGCCACCACCTCGGGCAGCAGCGCCTCGTGCTGGGTCTGGCAGTCCCTGATCACGTTGTAGATATTGGTGACCTTGGCGACCACGTCGCTGATGCCGCTGTTCCACTGGCTCTCGTGCTCGGCCAGCATCTCCTGATACTTGACCAGCTCCTTGCGGTACTCGCTCAGCGGGACGAAAACATAATCCGAGTCAGTCCAATGCATGGCGCTGCCGCAGTCCTGATATCCGACGATCAGCAGATATTTGATGTCCTCGTCGGGCGGATCCCTCGTGATGTTGAACTTGGCGTAGGCCGCCTTGTAGCTCATCCACTGGGCGCGCCAGCTGGGCCACTCATCCTTGACCTTCTGGGCCCAGGCGTCGTACAGAGGGATATAGGCGTCCAGCTCCGCAATATCACTGGCGGCCTCGGCCTTGGCGCCGGAGAAGGCCGCGGGCATATCTGCCACGTCCTTGGGCAGCGTGGGCTGACGCGTGCCCGATTCGTCATAATACGTGGAGGCGTACCAGCCGCTGTAATAATAGCTCAGGTTCAGCGGCCCCGGCTCGTCGGGGCGGACCGGGCCTTCGGGCCAGCTGCCGCTGTAGGAGCCCGCGCCGCTCTTGATGGCGCTCAGCTGCTCAGACAGCTTGGACTCCTCGTTCTGCACGCCGCGGTACCAGGCGTCGTAGCGCTTATAGAACGCTTCGAACATCTTGTCCAGCTCCTCCAGATCGCTGACCTGGAGCGCGCCGGAGGAACCGGTCTGGGACGTGCTCTTGGCTGCGTCCTCCACCGCCTTGGTCGACGCCTCGTTCTCATCGATATACTTGTCGATGGCCGCGGCGGCCGCCGCGTACTTGCTCGCCTTCTGCCCCTTGAGGGACAGGAAATGGCTGATGCACTGCTCGGTGTACTGCTCGTTCAGCTCGATGATCTGCCAGCACTCGTCGATGACCTTTCTGGCCGTGGCGGCGTCCACGCGCTTGCCCACGGTCATCTCGATCACCTTGTCCGAGCAGCCCGTCATTTTATCGACCAGCCCGATCAGCTCGCCCGAGAAGCTGGGCGCCAGGGCGCTGAGGCCGCCCGGCGTGATGCCCGGGACAAGGGCGCGCTCGACGATCAGGGAGATCAGGTCGCCGGACAGGCTGGTGATGGCGGCGCTGGTCTGGGCCATCTTCGTCTTTTTCAGCGTGTCGTACGCCTTCTGGCCGACGTTGAAGGTCACTTCCATCTCCCTGCACAGGTCGAGGTACTCCCGCACCGCGGGCAGGAAGCCGTAGGCCTCCGAGGGCTCGTGCTCCACCTCGGGCAGCGTGACGGCGGACTTCTGCTGATAGGTGCCGCCGAAGGCGCTCTCGGCCCGGGGGAAGTCGCGCTTTGCGATGCGGTCCTCCAGCACCTTTTTGGCGCCGGCCCAGCCGGAGTCGTCGTTCCACCAGTCGTTCATCTTCGCCACGTTGTCCGTGCCGAACTGCTCCTGCAGCCAGCCGGGCCCGAAGGCGTAGTTGGTCATCAGCTGCTTCTTGTCCGCGGTGGACAGATGCTGAAACAGATCGTAATTCGTGTTTGCGCCCAGCTCGTCCGAGCGCAGCTCAACGCCGTCCACGTTGTAGACGACGTAATAGCCGCTGAGGAAATCGCCGGAGGTGCGCGTCACCTTGACCTTGTTGACCGCCGCGTGGGCGGGCAATGCGCCCGCGAGGAGCGCCAGCGTCAGCAGAAGGGAAATAAACCGCTTGCCTTTCATTTCGGGTACCTCCTTATAATTGGTATCTGCTGACAGCATACCATATAAAAAAGCGAAAAAAAGCCTGTGCCATTCATTTGTCAATGACAAAATTTCTGGCACAGGTGTATATGATTTAACAATGTTATCCGTGCGGACGGCCCGCCGGGAGACAGGCGGACCGTCCGGTGCGGGTGCGGGCGTCAGGATTCGCCGGGGACAAAGGCGACGCCGACGTAGTCATGCTGGGCGCTGAACGGCGTGTGATGGGAAGATGCATAGCCGTATTCCAGGCCGCCCTCCACGGCCCAGCGGGTGACGTTCCAGCCGAAATCGAGGATGGTGCGCGCGCCCCAGACGCTGTCGGCGTCCGGCTGCGTGACCGTGACCTGCCTCAGATGGCCTGCGGGCTGAACATACCGGCGGCAGGTCTCGTCATAAATGCCGTAACCCGTTGCCTGTCCGGCTTCGGTGAGCGAGGTGTAGTAGGTGTAGATGGTCCTGGTCCCGTCCTCGTCGTCGAGAGAGACGGTGAGAAGCTCGTTGTTCCCTTCATAGGTCTCGCTGCAGCCTGCGGTCTGATAGGAGCGGAGCGTGCCGTCCGAGTTAAAGGAGCGGGCCTCGCCGAACAGGCCGTTGCCGAGGTCACCGTAATAATTCTTGTCGAAGGAAGGGTACTCGTGCACCGAGGTGGTTTTCAGCTGCAGCCCGCCCTCCGGGATCGCCGGAAGCTCTGCGTTCAGGTAGTAGGTGTAGACCTGCACGAGCCTCTGGCCCTCGGGGCCGTCAAAATAGAACTGCTCCATGGTCAGCTGCCCGGTGGGGGCGTCGTAGAACCGTGACCACTCCAGCTGGCGGTTCCCGCCGTAATAATACTCCCGGATGAGGTTTCCGTCGCCGTCGAAGACCTGCTGCAGATGGTCGAAGCTGTCGAGCTCCTCATAATAGAAGTCATTGAAGTCCTCGTCGAGCTCCTGCTTCACTTCCAGTTCAAAGCTTTCGGCGATCTCCTCCAGATCCACGTCAAGCTCCATGTCCGCGATGATGTCCTCCAGGAAAGCGTCGTCGCAGGGGCGGTCCGCGACGAAGTCCTCCAGGACCTCGTCGGCGGTCATTTCGCCGGGCTGCTGGTCAAAGCCGGTGTCCACGTCCAGCAGATTCTCGGCCATGTCCTTCACCGTCTCGCCGTCCTCGGCCTTAAGGGTGAGCACGTCGGCGGTGACGCCGCCCTCGCCGTCCTCCTTTAGGGTGAAGCTGTCATACAGCTCCTTGGCCCGGAAGCCCAGGTCGCCCAGGAAGGCCAGCTTCTCCCCGGCGGAGCTGCCGCCTCCGGTGAACAGGCCGAAGACGAGTGTGGCGTCGCTGAGGGGCTTCATGGTATCGTCCAGGCGCTTGACCACCTTGCTGTCCGGGCCGAAGATGATCTTGGCTCCGGCGCTGGTGACCTCGAGGGTGGCGTCCACGGCTCCCACGACGATGCCAGCGGCCTCCGTGGCGGTGACGTAGCCCAGGGGGGCGGCAGCAGTGGCGGAGGCCGCAGCGGTCCCGCCTGTGGCGATGGTGGCGCAGACAAAGAGGCCCACCTTGCACCCGGCCTTGGCGGCGATCATTCGCTTTTCCCAGAACTCGTTCAGGTCGCCCTCCACGTTGGCGTAGTGCCCCTGAAGGATGTTCTGGGCCACGACCAACTGGGCATAGGCCCGTTTCGCGTCACAGCCCATGTCCCTGGCCAGCTGGGCGATCTTTTTGTTGCTCTCGATGGCGTCGTAGTGCTCGGTGATGGACTTGGCCCAGGCCAGCTGCTCGTCGGAGACTCCGCCCTGGAGGGACACGGCCTCCATGGCCTTCACCTCGGACTGAAGGACGGCGGCCTCCCGCTCGGCGGCGGCAGCCAGCACGGCGTTGGCCTTGGCCATCTGGCCGCAGCGCGTCAAAGCGTCGTTGACCTTGTCCATGGAGGGATCAAACGTCGGGTGCGCCTCCGGGAGCCTGATGACCGGAGCCATCACCGGGACGGTGACGTTCAGGTCGGGGCGGCGGGGCAGATCCTTCCCGATCCCGCCGGGGAGGAGCCTGCCGCCGGAGGAGGAAGAAACGGCGTCGAGCCGCGTCTGGCCACTGTCGTCCGTCTCAGTCAGATAACGATCCACCTCTGAGAGGGCCAGCATCACCTGTGCGTAAGAGCTCAATGCCGAGGACAGGGCACGGGTGACCTCCGGGTCTGCGGTGGGCAGGCTCACGGTATCATGGAAGACCACCATGTCGTCAGGGTCCAGATAGTCCGGCTCTCTGACGACCTCACGATCGCACAGGGGCCGGCCGCTTGTCGGGTCGATGGCGAAGACCCGGACGAGATAGGCTTCGTTCAGGCCGTCGAAGATCGCGGTGTCGCCGCCTTTCACGTTCGGTTGGGTCTTCACCTGGGTCATCCGGCCGTTGTCATAGGATGCGGCCATCAGGGTGGCGGTGACGGAGGACGGGGCGTTGAAGCGGATGGAGAACCTGCCGTTCTCCCATTGTCCGCCGGTGAGCTCCGTCTGATCCGCCGCATGGGCGGGCAGGACCCCCGCGAGGAGCGTCAGCGCCAGAAACAGGGAAATGAACCGTTTGCCTTTCATTTCGGGTACCTCCTTATAATTGGTATCTGCTGACAGCATACCATGGAAAAAAGAAGAAAAAAAGCCTGTGCCATGCATTTGTCAATGACAAAACTTCTGGCACAGGCGTGTTTTTTTTCACGATGTCATATGTACGGCCGGTCCACGGTGATCTCGGCCGTGTACTGCTTGTCGAAGACGCTGACGGCCTGCTCCATGGCGGCCTTGGCCTCTTCGGGGGACAGACGGGAGTCCAGCGGCAGCACCATGTCGAACTCCAGCACGTCCCGGCCCGCCTCACGGCGCAGCCGCAGGTCGTGGACGGAGCTGCCCGGATCGATGACCCGGGCCAGCAGGGATACCTTCTGCGTCAGCATGGCCGTCTCGTCGTCGTTGTCCATGGGGTCCATATGGATCACGGCGGCGCAGCCGAAGCGGTCGGTCAGCTCCTTTTCGATATGGTCGATGACCTCGTGCAGCGTCATCAGGTCCCCGTCACGGTCCACCTCGGCGTGGAGGGACACCATGCGCCGCCCGGGGCCGTAATCGTGGACGATCAGGTCGTGGACGCCGCGGATCTCGGGGTGCTCCAGCACGCAGTCCGTCACCTGCCGGACGAAATCGGGGTCGGGCGGCGCGCCCAGCAGCGGGGTGGAGGTCTCCTTTGCCGCCTTCCAGCCCGTTATCAGGATCAGCACGGCCACCGCCGCGCCCAGCCAGCCGTCCAGCGGCAGGTCGAGATACGCCCCGGCCAGCGTGCCGATCAGCACCGCGGAGGTGCTCATCGCGTCGCTGAGGCTGTCGGAGGAGGCGGCCGCCAAGGCCGCCGACCCGATCCGGCCGCCCAGCTGCTTATAAAAGCGGCTCATGAACAGCTTGACGAGGACCGAGACGATCAGAACCGCCGCCGACAGCAGGTCAACGCGCAGCGCCTGCGGCGCCAGGATGCGCCCCACGGAGCTTTTCAGCAGCTCCACGCCCATCAGCAGGATGACCAGCGACACCAGCAGTCCCGACAGGTACTCGGCCCTGCCGTGGCCGTAGGGATGGTCCCGGTCAGGCTTCTGCCCCGCCAGCCGGAAGCCGATCAGCGTTACCACCGACGACCCGGCGTCCGACAGGTTGTTGAAGGCGTCCGCCGTCACGGCGATGGATCCCGTCAGCAGCCCCGCCAGCAGCTTGCCCAGGAACAAAAGCAGGTTGAGGAAAATGCCCACGCCGCCGCCCAGCTGCCCGTAGGCGCGGCGCACGGCGGGGTCGGACGTGTCCTGATGATTTGAAATGAACCGCCGGACGAGAAAATCAGTCATGGCAGCCTCCTGAACGATTGAAAATCATTGCGAAATATTATATGATAAAGGGCATAACAGCAGAACAGAAGGAGATCGATCCCATGGAACGCAGAGACAAGCACAATTATTATCTCGACATCGCCCAGACCGTTCTGGAGCGCGGCACCTGCCTGCGCCGCAACGTGGGCGCCATCATCGTCAAAAACGACGTCATCATCTCCACGGGCTACAACGGCGCGCCCCGCGGACGGGCCAACTGCAGCGATCTGGGCTGGTGCCGCCGGGAGCGCCTCAGCGTCCCCCACGGCCAGCGCTACGAGCTGTGCCGCAGCGTCCACGCCGAGCAGAACGCCATCATCGCCGCCTCCCGGGAGGAGATGATCGGCTCCACGCTCTACCTGGCCATGGCCGACGCCCTGACGGGCGAGCTGACCCCCGACGCCAGCCCCTGCAACATGTGCAGGCGCATGATCATCAACGCCGGCATCGAGCGTGTCATCATCCGCAACACTCGGGACGAATATACGATCCACAATGTCGCGGACTATGTCACACAGGATGATACGCTCCCCGAAAGCGAGCTGAAGGACACCTATAAATAAAGACCCTTCCTTCCCTGATGAGGAAGAGACGCTTCGGCGCGGAACGGGACGGTCTCAGATCACCATCCCGCCGTTGACGCCCAGCACCTGTCCGGTGATGAACGACGCCTTGTCGGAGGCCAGGAACAGAACGGCCTCCGCCACGTCCTCCGGCGTGCCGATGCGCCCCAGGGGGATGTCCTCCAGCACCAGCGACTGCGTCTCTTCCCCCAGCTGGTCGTACATCCGCGTGCGGATGACCCCCGGCGCCACGGCGTTCACCGTGACGCCCGACGGCGCGCACTCGGCGGCCAGCGCCTTCGTCATGCCGATCAGCCCCGCCTTGACGGCGGAATAGTGCACCTCGCAGGACGCTCCGCACACGCCCCACATGGACGAGACGTTGACGATGCGCCCGCTCTTGCGCCGGATCATGTCGGGCAGGATCGCCCGCGTGACGTAAAACGGCGCGGAGAGGCACACGGCCACCATGCGCTGCCAGTCGTCGTCGGTGATATCGGTGAACAGCTTCTGCTGCGCGATCCCGGCGTTGTTGACCAGCACGTCCACGCCGCCCATGCGCTCCAGCGCGAAGCGCGATGCCCGGGCGCAGTCCTCCGGCCTTGCCAGATCGGCCTGCACCGCCAGCGCGCCCTGGGACGTCAGACGCTCCAGCGCGTCCGTATTCTTATGATATGTAAAGCAGACCTGACAGCCTGCTTTGAGAAAGGCCCCGGCGATGCACGCGCCGATGCCCGTCGCGCCGCCCGTGATGAATACTCTCATGTCACGCCTCCGTTTTTGGCATTAACACGATTTTATCACAGCGCCCCCGCCGAGGCAAGTGTCAGGCCGTGCGGCGGTCGTCGAACAGCATCGTCACGCACCACAGCCCGGCCAGCCCCACCAGCGTGAACACCGCGCGGCTGCCCATGCTGAGCTGCCCCGCGAACAGCCACGCCACCACGTCGAAGCCGAACAGGCCGATGGAGCCCCAGTTCAGCGCGCCGACGATCACGAGCGCCAATGCCAGCTTGTTGAGCACAAATAGCCCTCCCTTTCCGATGATTTGCTTTTAGTCTTTCCGGAACGGGCAAAAATATAGCAAAAATCCATAGAAAAAGGTGATCCTCCATGCCCTGGTGCGACCTGCACACCCACACCGTCTTTTCCCACGACGCCCGCCAGCTCCCCGATCAGCTGGGCCTCGACGCCCTGCAGAAGGGTCTGTTCGGCATCGCCGTCACCGACCATTACGATTTCTACGCCGACAAAAGCGGCAGCAGCTACTACGAGAGCTTCCGCGACCTCCGTCCCGGCGCCGTGCGCCGCATGCAGAGCCTTTACGGCGGCGGCGCCACACGCATCTGGTACGGCATCGAGCTGGGACAGCCCCATCATAATGTCAAAGCCGCCCTGCGTGTGCTGGAGCAGGAGGACTTCGACGTCGTCATCGGCTCCCTGCACAGCATGCCCGGCTTCACCCATTTCCTCCGCACGGACTACGGCAGCCGCGAGGGCTGCATGACGTTCTTCGGGCACTACTTCCGGGAGATGCTCGCCATGGTGGAGAACTTCGAGTTCGACATCCTCGGCCACCTGGACTATCCCGTGCGCGTCATGGGCAAGTATATGCAGGACGACCCGGAGCTTCGCGCCTGCCGCGATATGATCCTGCCCGTGCTGGAGGCCTGCGTCCGGAAAGACGTGGCACTGGAGATCAACACCGCCGGTCTGCGCCGCTGGCTGACGACCCCGGGCCCCGCCCGCTGGGTGCTGGAGGAATACAGGGCCATAGGCGGCGACAAGGTCACCATGGGCAGCGACGCCCACGTCTGCGGCCACTGCGCCTATCGCTTCGACGCTGCCGCGGAGCTGATCCGCTCCGCCGGCTTCGACCACACCGTCTATTACGAGGGGCGTCAGCCCCGCGTCCTGCCTCTTTAGGAGGATCGCCATGGATCGCCTGAGAAGCAGCGCCTACGGCAAGCTCAACCTCATGCTCGACATCACGGGTCGCCGGGAGGACGGCTATCACACGCTGGAGACCGTCATGCAGACCGTCTCCCTGCGCGATACGGTGGAGATCCGGTTCAAAAAGGGCGGTGGGATCGTCCTGCGGTGCGACCTGCCCTACGTGCCCTCCGACAGCCGCAACATCGCCTGGAAGGCCGCCGACGCCTTCCTGAAGGCCGCCGGGCTGACCCGAAGCATGGAGATCGACATCCGCAAGACGATCCCCGTGGGCGGCGGCATGGGCGGCGGCAGCACAGACGCCGCCGCCGTGCTGCGCATGCTCAACCGCATGTTCGGCTTCCCGCTGACGCGGGAGCAGCTTGACGCGGTGGCGCTGACGCTGGGAGCCGACGTGCCCTTCTGCCTGCGCCGCGGCACCTATCTGGCCGAGGGCGTCGGCGAGGTGCTGACGGAGGCCCAGGCCATGACGGACTGCCAGATCGTCCTGTGCAAGCCCCGCGTGTCCGTCTCCAGCAAGAGCGCCTTCGGCCTCTATGACGAATACGAGCCCAAGACCCACCCCGACGCCCGCGCCATGCTGGACGCGCTGGCCTCCGGCGACCTGGATCGCATCGCCGCGTCCCTGGGCAATTCCTTTGAGCCGCCCATCGCCGCCGCCAACCCGGAGATCGCCGCCGTCAGATCGCGCCTGCTGGAGCTGGGCGCGCTGAACGCCGCCATGACGGGCTCCGGCTCCGTGGTCTTCGGCCTCTACGGCGACGCTTCCGCCGCCCACCGGGCCAAGGACATCCTGCGTCAGGCCGGCTGGCGGGCTTACTGCGTCCATCCCGTGGGCAGCGGCCGCTGAATAAATCCGCGTCATCCGGTCCATACTCTCTCCGAAGGGAGGGTCGGTATGGATCGTCAGAGACGTTTCTGCATCGCGCTGGCCGTCGGCTTTTTATTATCAATATGTGTCTGCTCCGTCCAGGCCGCGCGTCAGCGGGCCCTCAGCGACAAGCTGCTGCGGCTGCACGTGATCGCGGATTCCGATTCCGACCGCGACCAGGCGCTGAAGCTCCTGGTGCGCGACGCCGTGCTGGCCTGCGCGCCGGACCGTCATCCCACCGTCGCCCAGCTGCGCCGGGTCCGCCGGGCCGCGCTGACCTGCCTGCGGGAGAACGGATGCGATGATCCCGTGACCGTCTCTGTGGCGCGCACGTGGTTCGACACCCGGGAGTACCCCGGCTTCGCTCTGCCCGCCGGGGAGTACGACGCGCTGCGCGTGGTGATCGGCAGCGGGCAGGGGCACAACTGGTGGTGCGTCGTTTACCCCGCTTTGTGTACCTCCTTCGCCGAAGGAGAGGCGGAGCTGACCGAGGACGAGACGCTTTTCATCAGCCGAGGCGGAGAAAAATATGTGATCCGGTTCCGGCTGCAGGAAATCATTTCGCAGCTTTCAAAAGATCTGTTTTAGCGTCCGTCCCGAAAACCGACCCGTATTTTGTATCAAAATCACCTCGATTTATCAACATCTTGTGGAAAACTTTTCGCAAAAAGTTTTTTGAAAAAATCCGAAAAAAAGTGTTGACAAAGGGGGGAGGTCGTGTTATTATAAACGAGCGCCAGAGAGAGGGGCCACCGAGAGAGGGCCGGGCGAGAGGCTGCGAAGCCGCTCCAGGAGCCGATCGGCGAGGACTTCGATGACATGGCGAAGGACTTCGGAAGAGGTCAGCGAAAAGCACTTTGTAAATTAAACAACACCAAGAACAAGCACAACCCTGAGATTTATTTGAGTTTGAAAAGATACTTTTCAAGCACAGTAAGAC
>Ga0208297_1000279_pt1 | contig 123153 bp, 83 predicted proteins | sample LMS_cellobiose_e_FD_187367 | JGI IMG/M metagenome (GOLD analysis project Ga0208297, IMG submission 187367) | Rumen-fistulated moose microbial communities from Alaska, USA - LMS_cellobiose_enrichment (SPAdes) (version 2) | ecosystem: Host-associated > Mammals > Digestive system > Stomach > Rumen...
ATGTCCGCCTTGTAGGGGCTTCTTCAGACTCCTACTTTGTCATCTCGAAAGAACTGCATACGAAAAAACATTTGAAATTCATGTAGTAAAGTTTCAAATAGTATCGTCTTAGTAGCAGAGGAAATTATAGGGAAAGCCTGTATGTCAGAAGAAGCGGACGCTTTGAGGGGGAGAGTATGAAGGCGGCGGGCTGCTTCCCGCGTCAGTGGGCAAGAAACTCACGAAAGCACGGATGAAATGTACACATTGCCCATAAGGTTATTGACACCCACTACAAACCATGTTATAATGAATATGAAAATATGGAAGAAATTCCAATGAAACGCACGATTTCTCTTATTCTCGCACTGATCCTGTTCTGCACGCTGCCGGGTATGTTCGCATCGGATGAATTCGACCTCATCGATGAAGAGGAGATTTCAGAGGAATACATCAGTTATCCTGGAATCGATGATGGGACCACGCATGACGGCTACTGCCCATATTGCGGGCATGACACATCATGTGAATACTGTATCGACTATTCTGCAACACAGTATTGTTGCATTGACCACCTCTCCCATTATGTTGTCCTTTATTATACTGAAGTGTGTACAACTTGTAGCAATCGATGGGGTAGTTACCATTATGGCGATTTTATCGAATCACATACTTTCGATATAAATGATGCCTGCATTTACTGTGGGTACTAAAACATCGGTTTGTCATCTCAGCCTCCCCTGTTGATATAGCAGGGGAGGCTCCCCGCATTTACTTCAACTAACGGAGGCAATCACATCATGCGTTTCCACTATTATCACTGGGTAGTATTTCTTTTTCTCTGTCTTCTCGCCTCCTGCCGATCGGCACAGCAGCTTGCGCAAATAGGCACCTCAGGTACTGCTGTGTCAGACGCGGAACCCGTCGATCCGAACGCACCGGTGACGTTGCTGGTATGGGAGCTGGATATCCCTGCCGTCACGCTGGACTGGTCGGAATTTCTATGGGATGCGCCGGGCGTCACGGACGTTCGCTGCACAGATTATATTCATTGGATCGATCTGACGGAAAACGGCGGCGCGTGCATGATCGCGCTGCGGCCGAAGGTATTGCGGCCGGAGGCCGTCAGCGGCGCATGGTATCGCAGTACGGGTGAATGCTGTGTGAATCAGGCCGCTTACGATCGATTAACGGCATCGGGCGAACTGAGCGGAGTGGGCGGAGCCTTCACGCTGCGCGCGGACGGAGAGCGGTTTGCCGAGCTGACCGTCACCGGCATCGTACAGGAGGAGGGCCGCTTTGCGGACGCCACGCTGTACGGCGCGGAGCATTTCTATCTTTCGCAGGAAACTCTCAATACTTTCATCGCCGGATACAATACGACAAACAAAAAATGTCAGAACGATTTCTCTGCGTTTCAGCCATATCAGCGCAAGAACGCGCTGGAGCCGATCGCTTTCCGCGAAGGGGAGGACGGGGAATTCCTCACCCGCACCAAAGACGGGACCGTGTATACGAGGGTGGAACTGGCGGAAGCACTGGGAGAAATGCAGGTAACATCCGGATTCTCCGTCGAGGTCACGCTGGAAAACCGCGCGGCGCTGCCCAAATGGGAAGAATACATGGATAGCTTCCTTTGGCACGCGCTCAGCACCGTTTCCGAGCGCGTTGCCGCTTTTCGGGCGCAGAACACCAGCGCCATGAAAGAGCTGGCGTCATATGGCGAAGTGCCCGTCGGCTCTTCTCTCTACAATTCGGAAATGTACCAGAAGCTGCTGCAGGCGGCAAATCAGGGGGTGCCGGCATGGTACCTGGCAATCGATGAAGAAGGCGAGGGGGACGACTGGTACGTTTACGGGAATCATTATCACTATTTCTACCGCATCCTCCAAGATGCGGCAAACTGAAAGTCGCTTATGTATAGAATTCTCACACCATGCCTTTCCCTTCTGCAAAACAAAGGAAGATACCTCATTTTCGGTGCGCTGCTTCTGATTCTGCTGCTTCTTTTGTGCTGCGCCGGGGTCATCGGTACGGCGGCGCAGTCGCAAAGCGATGCGGTGATCGAGAAATACAGTTCTACGCTCCTGCTGTTTGACGCTGTGCGTCCGCAGGGAGATTGGGAATCGCTCTCGCAGGCTGCGGCGAGTTGTCCCTATGTCAAGCGTGTGGAAAAGCTCGTCATGCATCAGTTGAATACGCTGCAGGACATCCGCATGCTCGGCGCGACGCCGGACTTCTGGGGCGTCGAGCCGATCGAAGGCCGGATGTACGAGACGGACGACGAGTGCGTGATCAATGCCTCCTACGCGGAAACGCTGCGGATGACCACAAGCTGGGGCGGCATCGGCGACACGATCCGCGTGGAAGACAGCGACAACAAAATGCAGGCGTACTTTGTATATCTGGACAGATATACTGCCGAAAAGCACTATACTGTTCGTGAAAAAACGGTCGCGCTGACCGTCGTCGGCATCGTCGCGGACGACGCCACGCTGTTTTCCGCGCGTCGGTTTTTCAGCCGCAACCGGATCTATACGACACCTGCAGCGGTGGAGGACGCGATCGAGGGGATCGAAGATCGGCTGTATCAGGCGGATGGGAGCGGCATTTCGCAGAAATACCCGCCGTCTTCCGCGCAAACCGCGTTTGTTTTTTCTCTGCTGCCGCCGGGCCAGAGCAACACCACGGGAGTGTACCTCTGTCGCCCGAGTGACGACAACTCGCAGTGGATTTTCTATAACGCGAACCTGCAGCGCGCGCAGCGTTTTTCGGATATGGACATGCAATTTGCCCAGTATCCGCCGAACGAGGGGTATGTCGCGCTGGTGACTGTGGATGCGGCGGAGCACGCGGAGCAGTTCCGCCAGGCCGCGGGAGCTGCCTTCACAGGTGTTTCACGCACTGTGGAGAACTTTCCGAATTCGAAAAAAGAGCTGGCATTAGACGGAGAAACGCACACGTGGTACCAGATCAACGCAATAGAAGAATGGTGGTACGCGGCGTATCTGATCGCGGATCCGGCGTCGCTTGTCGAATCCCTCGCGCCGATCGCGCCGCTGTGCGACTCGATCGCCAAGGCGGCGACGACCGCGACGGCGGTGCTGATCCTGTTGATGACGATTTTGCTCGTCCACGACCGGCAGTATGAGATCGGCGTGCTGCGCTGCATGGGCGTGACGTCCGGCGGCGTGTGCGGCCGCTTCGTGGCGGAGATCCTGGTCTTTCTCGTGATCGTCGCGGCGCTGGGCCTCGCGCTGGCTGTGCCCGCCGCCCGCCTCGCGGCCGACTATCTCGGCCTCGGCGGCGCGCTCGGCGGCGTGCTCTCGACGGCGCTGCCGCAGCTCGCGCTGATCGCCGCCGCGACGGTCGTCTCCTGCGTCCTCGCCGCGGTGATGATCCTCCAAAAGAAGCCGATGGAAATCCTCAACAGCCGGACGTGAGGGAGCGCGGGGATGCGGGGGGGGAGGGACTTTCTGGAGAAAGTCCCTCCCCCGCGCGTCTCCGTATCTCATCGTACCTTCAGCTCGCCGTTCTCGTCGGTGAGCTCCACGAAAAACGGGTGCTCCTTGCCGGAGGCGTTCGGCGTATGGAAGGTGAGCCAGAGCCGCTCCCCGGCGCGGAAAATCATCCCGTGTCCGCCGTCCCTGGTATAGAGCGGCGGCAGATGCGTCAGCGCCCGCCCCAGCTGCCCGTCGGCGAAGCGCACGGCGAGCTCGACGTAGCGTCCGCCGATGAACGACGACCAGATCATGAACAGCGCTTTTGTACGGGAGCGATACAGAAACGGTCCGTCCGTCACGTAATTCATCCCGCCGCCGACCGGGATGGCTTCGGCCACGCCCGATTCGGACGCCTTGAACAGCTCCACCGGCTCGCCCTCGGTGGCACGCAGATCCTCGCGCAGCCGCACATAGCAGATCGTGCCGTTCCGGATCTGCGTGTGTTCGTGGCAGAAAACCAGATACGGCACGCCCTCCGGGCTGACGTACAGCGTGCCGTCGAGGCATTCCCAGCCCGCCGGCGTCAGCGCGTCCGAGCCATGCGGCACGAACGGCCCGAGCGGGCTGTCCGCGCGCAGAACGTAGGTCGCGTGCAGGCCGTCTTCGCGGTTGAAGGTGGCGAACATGTAGTACGCGCCGCGGTACACGTGCACCTCGGGCGCCCAGTTCACGTCGCGGTTCAGACCGTACCGGGCCGAATCAAAGCAGGGGATCGGCTCGCTCCACGCGGCGAGATCCGTTGAGACGTAGGCGTCAAAGCCGCCCGTTCTGCGGCCGAAGTTCGCCGCGCGGGTGCCGTACATAATATACTTCCCGTCCTCGACGAGGACGAAGGGATCGCGGATGTTGATTTCCCGGTTTGTCATTTTTTCTGCCCTTTCCGGTCGGTATGACCTTTCTGCGATTATTGTACACCGACGGGGAGAAGATTGCAAGAGGAATTTCCGCCGATCGCCGAAGAAAGAAGCAGGCGGGCGCCGCCTGCCTGTTTTTGTTTTTTCGCCGCATAACGCGGTCTGGCCGTGGACAAATCCCCTGCCATGTGATACAATAATAGAAAGAACGCACTGAAAAAGAGGTGCACCGATGCGCATTCACATCATTGCCTGCCGGATCTTCGAGCGCGAGCTCAGCTATCTGGCAGCCAAAAGCGACAATCAGGTCGATCTGACGTGGATCGGCCGCGGTCTGCACAACACCCCCGACGCGCTGCGCGCGCGCCTGTGCGGCGCGGTGGACGAGCTCTACCGCCAGCTTGAGACGCGCGAGCTGGAGTTCCGGCCCGACGCGATCGTCCTCGGCTACGGACTCTGCTCGAAGGCCGTCGTCGGGATCTGCTGCCGCGACATCCCGATCGTCATCCCGCGCACGGACGACTGCATCGCCCTCTTCATGGGCTCGCAGGCGCGCTATCTGGAGGAATTCGCCGCCGTCCGCGGCGCGTACTGGCTCAACAGCGGCTGGCTCGAGCAGAGCCGCAATCTCTTCGACAGCGACGACTTCAAGCGCCGCCGCTGGCTCGAGTACGCCGAGCGCTTCGGCGAGGACAACGCAGATTATCTCATCGAGGTCGAGAGCAGCTGGGAAAAGAACTACTCCACGCTCGGCTACATCCATTCGGACGTCCACGACGCGCCGGACAATCTGCGGCGCGCCGGGGAAGAGGCCGCGCGCAAGGGCTGGCAGCTGCGCGAGCTGCAGGGCGACGACCGGATGCTCCGCATGATGACGGAGGGCACGTGGAACGAGGAGGAATTTCTGATCCTGAAGCCCGGCGAGACGGTCGCGCCGGATTACTCCGGCAAAAAGCTCTGCGCCGCCGCGGAATGAACCACCGCCGTATTCGTACAGAATCCGGCCGTCCCGGTACAGCTTGCCGGACGGCCGGACTTTTTTTCTTGCGCCGTTCCCCTCCCGCGCGGCGCTTACAGCTTGCCCCGGACGATCCGCGAACGCACGAGACATCCGCCGTCGCCCGTTGCGCCGCTGCCAGCGCAGTAGGAGAGAAGAAAGCCGTCCGGGCCGGTGAAATGGAGCGCCGGATAGCAGAAGCCGCCGAGCGGGTCGTCCTCGATCACCTGCGAATCGGTAAACGAGATCCCGTCGTCTGAGAAGGCCATGACGAGCGGCGTGCGCCCGCCCGTCCAGACGGTCGGTTTTTCCGTCCCCAGATAGCGGAAGGGCGACTCGGGCGTCGGGTTCCAGACAGCAAAATACTTGCCCGAATACGGATTCCGTTTGATGAGCATGGGCGAGCAGGGGCTGGTGAAGGCGGACGGCTGCGGATCGGACCACGTCGCGCCGCCATCCGCGGAAAAGCTTTCGTACTGCCGGCCGAGGTCGGTACGAAAATAGGCGCAGAGCACGCCGCCCGGCAATTCGTACAGTCCGGGCTCCTGCAGTCCCGATCGGCAGTGCGCGCCGCCGGGGATCGAGAGAAAGTCCGAGAGCTGCCGCCACGACGCGCCGTCGTCGCGCGATTCGTAGAATACCGCCTTCCCCTTCCACCAGACGTGCTCGCCCTGTCCGCGGTAGTTCATCACGGACGCCGTCCACGACGCGGGCGCGATCAGCCGCCCATCCGAAGCGCGAAGCACGCGGTCGTTGTTCACGACGTAATAGGCGGGATACAGCGGGTTCAGGACGGACACCGGGTCGCCGAGCGTCGTCAGCTCGTCCGTCGAGCGGCGCATCACGTAGGCCGACGCGGACGAACCGTATTTGATCAGATAGAAGATCGCCGCGCTGCCGTCCTTCAGCCGTAGCGCCGACACGCTCATATAGTTCGTTTCCCCCGCGGCCGCGTCCGGACGCGCGAGAATGACCGGGCCGGAAAAGTCCGAGCCGTCCCAGAAGATCGCCGCGATCTCCGCGTAGGCGTGGTCGTTTGCGCTCGTTCCGCGGTAACGGCTGTAGATCCAGGCGATCCGTCCGTCGCTCAGAGAGAGAAATGCGCCTTCGCTGTTGCGCTGGTTGTTTTCTCCCGGGGCAACGTCAAGCAGGCGTTCGATTTTCAAAAGAATACTCCTTCCGTATCCGCTGAGATCCGTCTGTCTCCGTCGGCAGACGGTGCGGGATCCGATGATCCGCTTTTTATTTTACCATATCCGGCACGATTTATCAAGAACGCACAAGGAAAAACGCCACGAACGGGGGATGCGCGGGGGAGACGCGAGGGAGACGCGAGGGAGACGCGAGGGAGACGCGAGGGAGACGCGAGGGAGACGCGAGGGAGACGCGAGGGAGGGACTTTCTGAAGAAAGTCCCTCCCCTCGACCCCTCTTCAAAGACTTTGAAACAGGGCACGGGACAAGGGGGCGTCCGGCCTGTGCCTGACTGCGTTTCTGCTTTTGGCCTGATCTGCACGGTATGAGGCAGCTCGAAGCGATCGCTTCGAGCTGCCTTTTTTGTTTATGGTCTCTTTTTGCGGAGCAGCAGAAGCACCGCGGCGACGCCGCCGAGCGCGCCGCCGATGATCGCGGCGAGCAGGGGGGCGGGAAGTCCGGCGGCCGAGGCGGGCGGGTCGCTTTCCGTCGGCGCCGTCTCCGCCGCCGGCTCCTCGGCGTCGGACACAGGCGCGGCGGACGTTTCCGGTGCGGCGGTCGTGTCGGGTGCGGGCTCGGCGGAGAAGGGCGCGACGTCCAGCATCATCACGCCGTCGTGATTCGTATCGTAATCCGAAAGGCGGCGGTTGGCGTTGAAGACCATGCGTCCGTCCGGAAGGAGGTCGCAGTCCTCGATCTCAAAGAGCGCGCGGTAGCGGTCGCTGCCGATGAAGAAGACGAGCTCGGGCTCCGGCTGCACGCGTCCCTTCGCGTCGCTGATATTGTAGCCGAGGATCGCGCTCTGGTGCATCGTTTCCGTTTTGGCGCAGCCGGCGATCACGATGTAGAGGATATTGTTCCTGTAGCAGAAGCCCTGGTTGAGAAAGTCCGACAGGTCGGTCTCCTCGCCGTCGAGGGGGATCCTCGTGACGTCGAGATTGCACTTGACGGAGACGGGGATCTCGCCGTCCTCGGCCCCGCGGGCGATCTCGCCGAGGGAGACGGTGTAGCCGCTGCGGAAGAGGAAGCGGATCTTGGCGCGGTCCACCTTGTAGACGGAGAGGCCAGAGGGGCTGAAGGGGCTGCCGTTGTAGGTGATGTCGTACTCGCCGACCTGATAAAGGTGATCGTCGTCGATGCGGAACATGACGAGCTTTTCCGCGGAGGCGGCAAAGAGGTACTCGACGCCGTCGATGGTGTGGACGTCGATGCCGTTGGCGTGGCGCAGGTTGCGGAAGTAGGTGCGGCGGGTGTCCTCGTACTTCATGAGGTCAGCCTGGCCGGTGACGGGGTCGACGCGGTGGACGACGGAGAGGGAGTCGTCGCCGTTGACCTGGATGGAGTAGACGTAGGAGGCGCCGGCGGCCATGCCCTGCGTGCTGAAGCAGCCGTTGGCCTCGGGGGTCTCGGCGATCTCGCGGAAGGCTTCGTCGCCGTGTTTGTCGGCGGCGAGCGCGGCGGGGGTGAGGAACGCTGCGGCGAGCAGAAGCGCGGCGAGGCGGCGGAAAGGATGATTCATGGGGAGCTCCTTCTCATGCGCCGTGTGACAGCGCGAAATGGAATCTATCATAATTATAACCGTCAGGCGCGGCGTCGGCAATGAAAAAATGCCCGATAACCTTGCCATTTTGGCAGATTGCAGGGCGGCGGGCAGTGCCCGCTGCCGGGCCCGCTCACCGCTTCAGCGGGCGGGCAGTGCCCGCCGCCAGGCCCGCCCAGTGCTTCAGCGGGCGGGCAGTGCCCGCCGCCAGGCCCGCCCAGTGCTTCAGCGGAGTTCCAGGCCAGCCCACGTCGTTTTGTATGGCGAGGCGAGACAGTGCTCGCTGCCGGGCCCGCGCATTGCTTTGGCGGGATGAACTGCGAACCCTGCCCGCAGCAGAGAAAGAAATCGAGGATTGCCGTTGCGCGGCGCTCCAAAATGCTGTATAATATACATGCATTGCATATCCCCACCCGGGGCCACCGCCGCGCGGCGAAGACGCGCGCCGCGTAACCATTCCAGCTGACCGCGCGGTGCGCGCGGGAAAGGAGAGCCGATGGCTCACAAAAACGAACTGATCCGCGATCTGACGACGGGCAGCGTTCCCGGCACGCTGCTCCGCTTCTCCATGCCGCTTTTTCTGTCGGGGCTTCTGCAGATGGTCTACAACATGGTAGACATGGTCGTCGTCGGCCGCTTCGACGGCACCGGCGGTCTCTCCGCCGTCGCCATCGGCGGCGAGGTGCTGATGCTCATCACCTTTGTGGCGATGGGCTTCTCCAACGCCGGGCAGATCCTCATCTCGCGCTATGTCGGCGAGGACCGGCGGGACAAGGTCGGCGAGATGGTCGGCTCGCTCTTCACGCTGCTGATGAGCCTGGCCGTCGTGATCATGACCGCCTTTCTCTTCTCCTATCAGGGGATCCTGCGCTGGCTGAACACGCCCGAAGACATCTGGGAATATACGCGCCAGTACAGTGTCACCTGCGTCTACGGCACGGTCTTCATCTACGGCTACAACCTCGTCTCGGCGATCCTGCGCGGCATGGGCGACTCGCGCCATCCGTTTCTGTTCATCGCCATCGCCTCCGTTATCAACATCGTGCTCGACGTCGTCTTTGTGGGGCCGCTGCGGATGGGACCGCGCGGCGCGGCGCTGGCGACGGTGATCGGGCAGGCTGTCAGCTTTCTTTTCGCCCTGCGGCTGCTCTACCGCAGCCGCGCGCAGATCCATTTTGATTTTCATCCCCGGCATTTCCGCCTCTACGGCGAGGTGACGCGGGCGCTCGTCGCGCTCGGCATCCCGATGGTGATCCAGTCGGCGGCGGTGACATTCTCGATGCTGTTCGTGAACTCGTATGTGAACACTTACGGCACGGTGGCGGTGGCGGTCACGGGCGTGGCGCGTAAGCTGGAGAACATGATCGGCGTCGTCTCGCAGGCGATCTCCTCCGGCGGCGGCGCGATGGTGTCGCAGGCGCTGGGTGCGCGCAAGATCGAGCGCGTGCCGCGCATCGTCTTTACGGCGCTGTGGGTGGTGGCGATCCCGGCCGGGCTGTTTGCGATCGTGACGGTCGTGCGGCCGGAGTGGCTGTTCGGTCTCTTCTCGGACGATGCGGCCGTGCTGACGATGGCGCTGACCTACGTGCCGGTGGCGCTCGTGCAGTATCTTGGCGCGACGCTGCGCCCGGCGAGCTTCGCGCTCATCAACGGATCGGGCAACTCGCGACTGAATCTGATGGTCGCCCTGCTGGACGGCATCGCCGCGCGCATCGGCCTGGCGCTCCTCCTCGGCGTGCGGCTCGGCTGGGGCATCCGCGGCTTCTGGTACGGCAACGCCTTCGCCGGCCTCGTGCCGTTCCTGATCGGCTCCGTCTACCTCCTCTCCGGCGCCTGGAAGCGCCGCGCCGGACGGCGCGCGGAGAGGAAAGAGTGAAAAAAGAAACGAACGAGAGGGCCCTTTTGAAAAAGGGCCCTCTCGCGCTCTCCCCGAAAACCTTCGGGCAGGACACGGGACAAGGCGCGGCGGAAACTGTGTGTCCTGTGTTTTTTGTCTGGCCAACGTCCGCAGGCAAAACGAAAAATACAGAACACGCGATACGCGCTGCACCTTGTCCTGTATTTGTCCAAAGGTTTTCGTGGGGGTTCGGGGGCGCCTTTTTCAAAAGGCGCCCCCGCGCGTCCTCCGCGTTCCTATACGTAGCAGTCGTAGCGTATCGCCGTGCCGGCGAGAACGTAGCTCGGGCGGGCACCGGCGAGGTGCGGGCCCTTGGCCGGGCGTTTGACGAGGATTTTCTTCGGATGCAGCGCCATCGCGGCCGCGAGCAGCGCCGCCTCCTCCCCGCAGGGCTGCTCGAGCCGCTGCAGAAGCTGGAGCTTTTTCTTGATCCGCCCGCTTTTCTGCCGCTCCGGAAACATCGGATCGAGCAGGATCACGTCCGGCGGTGTGCGGAGCGCGCGCATCACTTCGATGCTGTCGCCCTCGATCAGCGTCATGCGGGCGACGAGCGGCGCGAGATCCGCCTCGCGGGCCGCCCGTGCGAGGCTGTCCGCGAGCAGCGCGGCGATGACCGGATCGCGCTCGCAGAGCGTGACCGCAAAGCCGGAGGCCGCGAGCAGCAGCGCGTCCTCGCCCAGCCCGGCCGTGGCGTCGAGCGCCGTCGGCGAGGGGCCGAGCGACTTTGGCTTCGCCGCGCGCACCAGCAGTTCGCCCACCAGATTCGCGCGCCGCAGCCGCGGCCGCATCTGCGTCAGATCGGCGCGCAGCGTCATGCCGCCGCCCAGAAGCGACAGCCCGTCCGCGCCGCAGCGCAGACAGATCGGCGCCGCGTCCGCCGCCGCATCCCGCACGAGCGGCACGCCGAGGCGCGCGCTGAGCGCGGCCGCCGCCGCTTCGGCGGACGGATCGGCGGCGCAGACGCAGAGACCGTCCGGGAGCTTCATGGCGCGAGCACGTCCGTGCCGACGCGCAGACGGAGGCCGCCGCCGAGCAGCAGCCGCACGTAGGCGTCGGCCGAGGTGATCTTTTCCTCGGACAGCACCGCCGCGCCCCCCACGTCCTCGACGCGGTGCGCGTCGGAGCCGGCGCTCATGGGCAGACCGTGCGCGCGCGCGATGGCGAACGCCTCGTCGTTGTAGTTTTCGTGGCGGAGGCAGGCGTTGTGCACCTCAAAGGCGTCGGCGATCTCCGGATGCGGCGTGCATTTGCCGTCGCGCAGCGGATGCGCCTGCACCATCGTCACGCCGTGCGCGTGCGCGTGATCGCGGAACGCCTCGAGCGGCATCGTGAAGACGTCCTCGCGCGCGAGCAGAAAATCCCGGTCGACGCCGTAGAGGAGCCAGTGGTTCTCCGCGAGGCTCAGCTCTGCGCCGAAGAGGACGCAGAGGCCGCAGGCGTCTCCCGCCGTGCGCGCGCGCTCGTAGGCGTGCAGCATCATGTCCACCTTCGCGGAGAAGGGGAGCGCGTGCTCGGGATCGATTTTGTTGAAATGATAGGGGGAGAAATGATCCGTGATGAAGAGCGTGTCGTAGCCCGCCTCGCGGTAGAGGCGCACCATCTCCTCCGGCGCGAGGCGGGAGCAGGTGCTGACGGGCGTTACGTGGGCGTGGGTTTCGGTGACGTACATGATGGGCTCCGCAGAATCGAAAAAAATACACAGCCGCCGCGGCGGCTGTGTATATTATAGCATATTGCGCGCGGCAATGCAATCGCCCGCCGCGATTCAGACGTTCAGCGCGTCGAGATCGAGGACGGTCTCCTTTTCGCGGAAGAGGACGGTCAGGCGGCTGCCGTCGCGCGTCACGCGCGGCGCGGCCTCGCCGGCGCGCAGCGGGAAGAGGAGCGTCACGAAGCGGTAGTCGCGCACGCCGCGCACGGTGCGCGACACGGTGAGCGCCGGGTGGAGATTCTGCTCGTTGCGGCCGTTGTACCACCCCTGCATCTGCCCCTCGCGCACGCCGGAGACGGCGGTCAGCGTCACCTCGGGCCCCGCGTCGTCCGCCGGGATGAGGGCGACCTCATACTGCCGGCCGAAGCCGGAGAGAACGGCGTTTTCGCAGCCCGGGATCGTCTGCCACTTCGTCGTGTCCATGCGGAAGAGGAGCTCGTAGTCATGCGCGGCGCCGTCCGCGGTGCGCAGCGTGTCGGCGACGACGAAGAAATCCGGCCGGCAGAAGCGCACCTCGCGTCGGTGCGTCGCGGGAGAGGTGAGCTCGGGCCCGAAGGTGTCCTCGTAGACGGCGGCGGCGTAGTCGAAGACGTCGTTTGTGATCCAGCCGGCGTCGATCGGCGCCTCGGAGACGGCGGGCCCCTTCCGGTTCTGGGCGAGACCGTCCACGAGGACGGTGTTGTGGCCGTAGCCGGACTGACCGTAGCGGCGCGCGGCGGACTGCTCGTACTGGCCGCCGCCGTCGTCGTAGATCAGCTCCTCGCCGCCCTTATAGAGGATGACGTTCAGCTTGTCCTGATGGATGTGCGCCATGCCGGTCGGACCGACGTCAAAGCAGAGATACGCGGCGTCGGGGCCCCAGTCGCTGCGCATGACGGCGAACCCGCCGTAGGGCAGAAAGGCCGAGGCGGTCTCGCCCGCCGGCGGCGCGCCCTCGGCGCGGCGCGTGTTGACGAAGCGGTATTCGTTCCGATCCTCCAGCAGCTTCGCGGTGCGCGACGTGAACCACTCGGTATGGATCGTGAAGCAGTCGTTGGTACGCGGCTGCGTGAAGGCGGGGGTCGAGAGGAGCACCACCGAATGCACGGTGCGGTGGATCAGCTCCGCGAGCTTGTCCGCGCCGTCCCCGGCGCCGATGTCCAGCTTGCGCATCAGCTCGCCGAGCGGCAGGGCGCCGCCGCCGAGAACGGACTGATGATCTGCAGGCGAGCCGTGTGCCGCGGGGGAGGCGGGCCGGCCCAGCTTCGCGAGGAGACGGCGCACCTCGGGGTCCGTTTCCGCCGCCCGGCTGAGGCTCTGCGTGAGGGCCAGCTCATAGAGATTGGCGGCGCAGCCGAAGACGACGGACTGATAATCCGGCGAAAGCTCGTACTGCATGCCGTCCGGCAGGATCTGCTTCTGCATCTCCGAGATGAGTCGGTTGGCGGCGGCGCGGCGGTTTTCGTCGGCGTCCTTCAGCTCCGGAAAATAAGCGGAGAAGGTATAGACGCCGTTCATCTCCATCATCAGCCAGTTGCCCATGCGCCAGTTCTCGCGGCCGACGTGCGCCATCAGGTGGAGCGACTGGCGGTGCATGGAGGCGATCATGAGGAGCAGCGGCACGTCGCCGAAGGAGGGGGAGCGGCGGAAGCCGTCGAAGGCGACCTGCCAGGAGCCGAGCAGGCGGATGCCGCACTCGATCGTGCGCCAGGCGCTGCCGGCGCCGTTGTAATTTTCGGGGATGTCGGTCTGCGCGATCCACCAGAGCAGCTGGCGGCAGAATTCGACGGCGTACCGCTCGTCGCCCTCGGCGGCGTAGGCGCGGGCCAGCGTCAGCCAGGCGCTGTGGCGGTTGAACTGCCAGAGCCATTCGTTGTTGCGCGGGCCGTGGATGGCGGTCGGATCAAAGAGAAAGTCGATTTTTCCCTCCGGGAAGGTCCAGTTGATATTGATGACGCGGGCGGTTCCGCCCATGATGCGCGCGACGGCTTCGCGGCTGTAGTCGCCGCGGGCAGAGGTGCCCGGCGTGCGCAGGGTCTCCTTCCGGCGGTAGTAGGCGGCGAGATGCGCCGCGGCGTCGGCAAGGCGGCGCTCGGTGAGCGCGTGGGCGTAGTCCTCGCCGATCTGCGCCGGGTCGACGGCGTCGAAGAGCTCGGCGAGGTGATCGGCGTATTTTTCGGCGGCGCCGGCGTTCTCCGCGCTCCCGGCGGCGAGCGCGAGCAGCTGTTCTCTCGGTGTGGCAGACGACATGATCTCGTCCTCCCGGATGATTTCAGATTTGCCGCCGCATCGCGCGGCCGGCCGCTATCATCATACCACAGCGGGAGAAAAAGGTCAACACATCCGGAAAAAATCGCCGGTTTTTTGGAAGGATCCGCCGCGCGGCGAATCTCGCCGCATCGACTGTGCCGGAGTATTCAGCGTTCTGCGCGACAGATCGTCCCGGATTGCTCTGCAGCAGCAGGGGGAAGGCTGTTATTCCGCCAGATCCTTGCAGGCCTTCTGCATCATGCGCACATTTTCCAGCGCACGTGGCGGCGCGCGCGGCACTGTTCACGGAAGAGATCGGTCTAACTATCCTTGAGAAGAACGCAACAAAGAAGAAACCGATTCTAATAGAAGTATCCCTGCTCTTTGAGGATAGTTCAGCGCTGTTGATCGAACGGGATTCCGGTGAAATATTCGATCTCACCGACCCGGATCAAGTCGTTTCCGGCTTCAGCAGTTTTATCCTGAGTGGTTTGATGGAATCCCACAAGGAAAAGGCTTATCTCACAACCACTGGTTATAACCGAAATATGATGCGGTTTTCATGAGAAAGGTAAATGGTCCGAAAACCGTACTGACAAATTCCCATTTTCCGAACAGGTCTTCTATTGTCCGCAGTTATAACGAGCATCGGATTTTGTACCCCATAATCCAAGAGACAAAACAGGCGTGACCATCATGGCCACGCCTGTTTCATGTCCTTTTGGGCTGGTAATTGCCACCTCAAGGCAGCTCCCTTATGAAGTACCGCCCGAGCGGCCGGTTTTCCTTTTCGTCCCCGCCGCCTACGCGCCCTTGAATCTGCGGCGCAGCCGGGTGAGGAGCAGCGTGAGCGGCGTGGCGAGGATGAGCGCGAGCGCAAAGTTGGCGCTCATATGCATTACGTCGAAGGGGATGCCCGCGGCGGTGTAGGCGATGGCGGTTTTGAGGCCGCCGCGCGCCAGCCAGGGAATCGCGGTCAGCGCGCCGAAGGCCATGCCGTAGGCGCCGGCAAGGAGCGCCCACAGCAGCGTCGAGAGCAGAGCCTTCCGGGGTTCTCCGGGCACCTCGCCTGGGAAGAGCATCACCAGTCCCCACAGGATGAACCAGATGTACAGATACGACACGAACCAGATGCCGAAACCGTACATCAGACCCTCCAGCAGCACGAAGACCGCGATGCCGGGCAGCGCCCCAAAGCGGAAGACGCGCGTCCATACGAGGATGAAGAGCGTCACCAGCTCCACGTTCGGCAGGGGTGCGAGCACGACCTGCGAGACGTAGAGCAGCGCGCCGAAGAGCGCGCCGAGAACGAGCGACAGGATCCGCCAATGGGCGGCGGAGAGCGCGCGCATCAGAAGTCGTAGCCGACCGTCAGCGTGAGCTCAAAGTGATCGCCGTCGGCGATCGGCGTCGTGTCGGCGCCGGTGAAGACGGTTTCGCCGCCCTTTGTGATGCACCACCATTCCTGGTTTTCGTCGTTGGCGGTGATGCCGTCCACCGTCTTGATGAAGATGCCGTACTCGCTCTCGGTGCCCTCGATCAGCTTTTGCTCGTCGAGCGCGCCGCGCAGGTATTCGGCGTCGGTATGGATGGTGACGGTCTTGGTGTTCGTCGTGTCGCCTGCGGGCGTCACGATGTCCACCGTGATGGTTTTGGCGCCCTGCTGGGTCTCCTGCCGGCAGGAGACGAGTGCCGTTGCCGCGATCAGCACGCAGAGGGCAAGGAGAAGAAGGCGAATGTGCGATGTTCTGCTCATTGTTCTGTTTCCTTTCATATTTTAATTATAGAAATACCGGGGCTGGGCGGCTGCGGCCGGAGGCCGCCGGACGCTTGCGGATACCGGGCGGCGGATGCCCCGTCACGGCGACGGGCTCGCGGCGGATCTGCACCGCCTTCCTTTTTTTTCTGCCCGGTGAGGACAGTATATCATGCCCGCGTCCGTTTGTCAATAGAGGGCGGACGGGAAGACAGAAAGACGCGCGGATGGAGGCGGATTTTCGGTAAAAGTGACGAAAATTCTCCAATTGTGATTTCTGCTCTTTACAAGCGGGGCGATTTGTGGTATCCTATTGCAGAAAAAAGCAGGTCTTTAAGAGCGGTACCGTGATGCCGACAAGATTTGACGATATACCCCGCCCGGGGAGAATCTTGTCGCAGGACAGGATTTTTTCTTTTGCACACCGGAAAGCGAGGAATCGGCATGTACGTGTTCAAGGCGCAGATCATGGACGAGGGCGCCGTCGGGCGCGCGCTGAAGCGCATGTCCTACGAGATCCTCGAGCAGAACCGCGGCACGGAGAACCTCGTGCTGGTTGGGATCCGCCGCCGCGGCGTGCCGCTGGCGCGCCTCATCGCCGCGAACATCGCCCGCACCGAGGGCGTCTCCGTCCCCGTCGGCGAGCTCGACATCACCTTCTACCGCGACGATATCACGGAGCATAAGAGCGCCGATCCGGTCGTCGCCGAGACGAGGATCCCCTGCGGGATCACCGGGCGCAACGTCGTCCTCGTGGACGACGTGATCTACACCGGCCGCACGGTCCGCGCCGCCATCGACGCCCTCTTCGCGCACGGCCGGCCCGCCGCCGTCCGCCTCGCCGTCCTGATCGACCGCGGGCACCGCGAGCTGCCGATCCGCGCCGACTGCATCGGCAAAAACGTTCCCACCGCCAAGTCGGAGATGATCGTCGTGCACGTTCCGCCCTTCGACGAGGACGTCTGCGTCCAGCTCCACGATTCCGTTCCCGCCGGCGACACGCCGAGGAAATAAAAATTTCAGGAGGAAATCATCTTGAAACTCGTCTACAACGTCAAGGACAAGCCCTCTGTGGGGCAGACCATCGTCTTCGCCCTCCAGCAGCTGCTGGCGATCATGGCCGCGACGATCGCCGTGCCCTCCATCGTCGGCAACGGCATGAGCCAGACCGCCGCGCTCTTCGGCGCCGGTATCGGCACGCTGGTCTATCTGCTCTTCACCGGCTTCAAGAGCCCCGTGTTCCTGGGCTCGTCGTTCGCCTTCCTGCCCTCCATGTTTGCCGCCTTCGGCGGCGCCGTCTCCGTGCAGGCCGGTTACCTGGGCCTGCTCATCGGCGCCGGCTTCGCCGCTCTCGTGTATGTGATCCTGGCCATCGTCGTCAAGCTGGTCGGCACCGCCTGGATCGATAAGGTCATGCCCGCCGTCGTCATTGGCCCGACCGTGGCCATCATCGGCCTGGCGCTGGCCGGCAACGCGATCGGCGATCTCACCTCCAACGGCAACTACGGCGCGGCCATCGGCACCAGCACCTATGTTTCCCTGATCTGTGGTCTTGTCACGCTGGCTGTCACCATGCTCTGCTCCGTCTACGGCAAGAAGTTCCTCCGGATGATCCCCTTCATCATCGGGATCCTCGCCGGATACGCCGTCGCCGCCTGCTTCACGGCAATCGGCATCGCCACCGGAAACGACGCGCTCCGCGTCGTCAACTTCGACCTCTTCAAATCCATCGCGTGGGTGCCGGACTTCACGTTCCTCACTGCCTTCAAGGGGATCTCGGAGATCAACGGGACCTACATCGGCACCATCCTCGTGGCCTATGCGCCGGTCGCCTTCGTGGTCTTTGCCGAGCACCTGGCTGACCACAAGAACCTCTCCTCGATCATTGAGAAGGATCTGCTCAAGGAGCCCGGCCTGCACCGCACGCTCCTCGGCGACGGTGTCGGCTCCTTTGCCGGCGCGATCTTCGGCGGCTGCCCGAACACCACCTACGGCGAGTCCATCGGCTGCGTGGCCATCTCCGGCAACGCCTCCGTCATCACGATCCTCTACACCTCCATCCTGGCACTGGTGATTTCCTTCTTCGGCCCGTTTGCCACCTTCCTTGCGACGATCCCCTCCGCCGTGATGGGCGGCGTCTGCATCGCGCTGTACGGCTTCATCGCCGTCTCCGGTCTGAAGATGATCCAGAAGGTCGATCTGAACGACAACCGGAACCTCTTCGTCGTCTCGGTCATCCTGATCGCCGGCGTCGGCACGCTGACCATCTCCTTCGGCGCCGTTACGCTGACCGACGTTGCCTGCGCGCTGATCCTCGGCATCCTCACCAACTGGATGCTTGGCGGCAGCAAGAAGACGGCCGACGAAACGGAAAAGAAATAATTTCCTCCTCGCGCACAGGACGCCCCTCTCCGGGGCGTCCTTTTTCGCGCGGCGTGAAAAAAATCCCGCGCGGCGGGAACTTTTGCCGCGCGCATGCGTCCAATGGGCAAAACGATTCGGACTCTGACTGAGGGAGGATACCATGAAAGGATCGCTGAAACGCACCGCCGCCGTGCTGGCGGCGCTGATGCTGCTGGCGCCGCTGGCAGCCTGCACGGCGCCCGTCCTGCCGCCCGTCGGCACGGGCAGCCTGTCCAGTACCATTCGAGAGGGGGCACAGAATTTCTTGTCAACCGCCGCCGTACACACCGCCGCCATCCGCGGCGTGGGGATCCCCGCCGCGCTCCGCTCGCTGAGCGTCTCCAATGAGACGGAGTCGGGCGGCATCATCGGCACCGAGGGCGCCTTCACCGTCGTGACCGCAGAGGCCACCGACGCCGGGACGCTCGAAAAATACCTCAAGGTCACCCCGTCGGCCGATTTCGAGATCACCGGCGAGGGCACGACCTTCACGCTGCGCCCGCGCACGGCGCTCGAGGCCAACACCGTCTACCGCTTCCGCGTCACGGATCCGGATGCGCCCCAGCCGTCGCTTCTGACGCCGGCGGCCTTCGTCTTTCAGACGGAGGACGCGCCGCGCGTCACCGGCGTCTTCCCGGCGCACCACGCGACCGACGTGCCGTCGAACACCGGCATCGAGTTTTCCTTCAGCGAGCGCGTCAGTTCGACGGCCGATCTGGCTTCGTTTGTCACGCTGAGCCCGGCCGTGCCCTTCCGCGTAGAGCTCTACGCGCACGCGCGGACGCTGGCCGTGATCCCGAAGGAGCCGCTGCCCGAGGGCGAGACCGTCACCGCGACTCTCGCCGCCGGTGTGCCGACGGCTTCCGGCCGAACGCTCGCCGCCGGCGCGGAGACGACGTTCCGCGTCGCCTACACGGAGATCGAGCGCACCTTCACCTTCGGCTACGGCCAGCGCGAGCTGACCGTGCGTCCGGGCGAGGAGACGCAGTTCTCCTACGTGATCAGCTGCGCCGGCGAAAAGAAGGAGCAGCCGACGCTGAAGCCGGCCGACACCGCCGTCACCGTCTGGCAATATCCGGATGCGGCGGCCGCCGCCGCGGCGCTGCTCGAATATGAGAAGCACGCCGGCGACGACACCGTGCCCGGCAGGGAATACGTCTTCCCGACCGACGGACTGACGAAGGCCGGCAGCTACACGCTGAAGACCGAAGGCTCGCTTCAGTCCTACTGGGGCGCGGGCGAGCAGGTGAACTGCACCGTCACGCTGCCGGCGCTCGGCGCGGGCTGCTATCTCGTCTCCTTTACGGCCGCCGGCACGGCGGATTCGCTCGACTATTCGTTTGAGAACCGGCAGATCCTCGTGCAGGCGACGGACATCTCCGTCTCCACCGCCGCCGCCGGCGACGATCTCATCGTCTGGCTGCAGCGGGACGGCGCGGCCCTTGCCGGCGCGTCCGTCTCCGCCTCGCTCTACACGCGTTACGCCGGCTGGAATCTCTGCGCGCCGCAGAAGGGCGCGGCCGAGATCGTCACGGCCGCCGCCGCGGCGGACGCGGACGGTCTTGTGCGCCTCGATACCGATGGCCGCAGCGCCGCGCTGCTCGTGATCCGTGACGGCGCCGCCTCCCGCTACGTCTGCGTGACGAACGGCTCCGTCGCCGCCGAGACGCGCCGCGTCTACGTCTATACCGACCGCGAGAGCTACTTCCCGAGCGACCGCGTCTCCTTCTGGGGCGTCGTGACGCCGGCGGCCGGGCTGACCTCGCTTTCCTTCACCTCGAACGCCGCCGACGGCGGCCGCGTCGCCGTCAGCGAGGACGGCACCTTCATCGGCAGCCTCGCCTATTCTGATTTTGTCGGCTACGGCGTCAGCCTCAGCTTCACGGACGCCGACGGGAACGCCGTCGCCACCGTCTACAAATCGATCTCCCGCGAGGAAAAGCCGGTCTACACGGCCTCGCTCTCCTTCGATAAGCCGTACTACCGCCGCGGCGACACCGTCACGGCCACGCTGCGCGCGACCTTCTTTGACGGCACGCCGGCCGGCGGCCTGCGCTTCCGCTACGACACCGGCTCCTTCGGCGCCGGCGACGTCACGACGGACGCGGACGGCCTCGCCACGCTGACGCTGCGCGAGCGTTCGCTCTCCGCCTACTCCACCGCGCCGGTTACGGTCTGGCTCTCCTGCGAGCTGATCGGCGACGAGCTGTCCCAGCTGATGGTCAGCAGCCGCTTCCTCTACTTCCACAGCGACCGGGTGCTGGAATACGCCCGCCGCGAGGAGGGCGTTACGCTGACGCTGAACGAGCTCGACACCTCGCAGCTCAAGAGCGCGGAGGAATACTATAACTTCACCTTCGACCGCTCCCTGCTGCTCGGCGCACCTGCCGAGGGCAAGATCTCCTATACGCTGACGCGCAGCTGGACGGAGCGGGTCGTAACCGGCACCTACTATGATCCGATCGAGAAAAAGACCCGCGAGACCGTCCGCTACGAGAACCGCTCGGAGACGCTGGACAGCGGCTCCGCCGCCTTCCGGGACGGCAGGATTGTGCTTCCCTACGTCAGGGAGCCGATCGAGGGCTCGAACTATCGTTACGAGATGACCTTCTCCGAGAACGGCCGCACCTACCGCATGACGCAGAGCGCCGCGCCCTATGTCGCGCCGACCTACGTCGAGCCGGTGACGACGGAGACCTTCGCGCTCACCGTCCGCCGCGCGGACGGCAGCGAGAGCGAGGCCTACAACGGCCGCTTCACGCCCGGCGAGCATGCGTCCTTCACCGTCACCTACGGCGGCAAGCCGTATACGGCGGGCAAGGTGCTCTTCGCCGCCGTCTCGCCGGACGGCGTGACGGATTCACGGGTGACAGGCACGTATGAGATGACCTTCGCCGGCGCGCTTATGCCCTATGCGCGCCTGCTCGTCCTCGTCTCCGACGGGCAGAAGGACGTCGCCGAGTTCACCTATGAGATCACCTACGACTACGAGAAACTCAACCAGCTCTCGCTGACGGTCACGCCGTCAGCGGAGAAGGCCGTGCCGGGCGAGACGATCGAGGCGGAGATCGCCGTCGTCGGCCCGGACGGCAAGCCCGTCCCCGGCGCCGAGGTGCTGCTCAGCCTCGTGGACGAGGCCTGCTTCGCCCTGCAGGAGCAGCGGCTCGACCCCTCGACGCCGCTCGCGCAGCTCATCTCCTTCCGGCCGATCCAGAGCGTCGTCAACGGACGCTTCTCGATCCTTGATCCGATCCGTCCGCTCTTCGGCCGCTATATGATGAAATCCGCCTACGGCGGCATGATGATGGAGTCGGCCATGGCCATGCCGACCGCGGCCCTGGCGGCGATGGACAACGCCGTCGCCGAGGCGGAGGCCGACGGAGGCGCCGGCGAGAACGTCTACGTGCGCGAGACCTTCTCCGACAACCCGGTCTTTGAGACCGCCGTCACCGGGCCCGACGGCCGCGCCGTCGTCACGGTGAAGCTGCCGGACAACATCACCACCTGGCGTCTGAGCGCCGTCGCCGCCGTGCGCGACGCGGCCGCCGCCTCGCCGATCGACGTCTCGATGGGCGCGGACACCGGCGCCGTGGTCGTGACCCAGCCGTTCTTCGTGACGACGACCGTCGGCTCCGTCTTCCTTGACGGGGACGACATCGCGCTGAGCGCGAAGGTCAGCGGCGTCGGCGATTTCACGGAGGCGACGTTCGTCGCCGAGCTGCTGGACGGCGCGGACAAGGTCCTCGCCAAGGCCGAGGGCACGGCGAAGAAGTTCGCCGCCGCCTATCTGAATCTCGGCAAGGCGCCGGCGGGCGAGTATTCCGTGCGCGTTACGGCGCGCGCCGGCCAGTACGCCGACGCGATCCGCCAGAGCTTCACGGTCGTCGATTCGGCGATATTGCTCCGCGTCAACAAGGTGATCGCGCCGGAGGCGGTCGGCGGCATCGCGCCGTCGCTCTACCCGGTGACGCTGACCTTCTTTGACAACTCGAACACCCTCGTCTCGCACGCGGTCGGCTCGCTCCTCTGCGGGCGCAGCGGGCGCACGGACGCCAAGGCCGCCTACCTTGCGGCGCTGATGATCTGCCAGAAGCTCTACGGCACGACGCTGTACGAAGACGAGATCGCCTCCATCCTTGCGGAGCTGAACGCGGTGAGCGGCGGCTGGGGCATCTACTCCTACGCTGAGAGCGATCCGGCGCTGACGGCGAAGATCTGCCTGCTGTTCGCCGATCAGCTCTCCTTCTCCGCCAGGACGGCGCTGACGGAATACCTGTCGGATGTTGTGACGAGCGCGCAGGACGCGCAGTCCGTGGCGTCCGGCCTGCTCGGCCTGGCCGCGCTCGGCCGGCCGGTGCTGGGAGATCTGCACTTCGCTCTTGACCATTGGGATGAAATGTGGGGCAAGAACGCGGAGACGCGCGACGTGGTGCGCGCGCATCTGACGCTGGCGGCGGCATACGCTGTGATGGGCGACAGCGCGACGGCGCTGGCGCTCTACAACGAGGACGCCGCGCGCTGGCGCCGCGAGTCGTCGGGCGAGATCTATTTCTCCGATGACGGCACGCTGGAGGACGCGCTCGCGCTGACGAACGCCGCGCTCGTCGCCGCCTCGCTGACGCAGCCGGCGGAGGCCGCGTCGCTTATGGAATATCTGCTTGCGCGGACCTCGGCGTATGAGCTCTACGCGCTGGAGACGGCGATCTTCGCCGCGGCCTACGCGCCCGACGAATACGTGCCGAAGACGCTGACCTACCGTCTCGGCGGCGAGGAGAAAACGGTCGAGCTGGACGGCTGCCGTCCGTTCAGCCTGACGCTGAACCGCGACCGTCTCGCGGACTTCGCCGTCGTGCGCGCCGATGAGGGCGTGGCGGTGCGCGCCATGTACTGGGGCACGCCCGCGGAGGCCGACGCGCAGAGCGCGCCGAACTTCACTGTCAAGAAATCGATCGCGCTGTGCGACGCCGCCCGCGGCTTCTACCGCGTGACGGTGACTATCTCCGGCACGACTGACCGCAATTCGTTCTATGCGTCGATCACCGACCGGCTGCCGACCGGCTCCCGCTTCGTGCGGCTGGAGAGATCGGATTTTGAGGGCTCCGATAAGAACGTCTACGGCTGGATCGGCGAGAGCGGCGGGCAGATGCTTGGCTCGATTTACGTCTCGAACTACCAGCGTCCGACGACTGCCGGACGGGTGGAGAAATCGTTCACCGGCACCTTCACCTACGTGATCCGCGCCTATACGCCCGGCGAGTTCGTCGTCGAATCCGCCTACGTCGTGGATCGCGCGCTCAACACCTTCGCCTCAAGCGAGCGCAGCGTGGTGCGGTTTGTGAAGTAAGGGACGCGGGGAGACGCGCGGGGGAGGGACTTTCTGGAGAAAGTCCCTCCCCTCGACCCCTCTTCAAAGACTTTGAAACAAAAAACACGGGGCAAGGCGAGTGCGGAGGACGAACGAGAGGACCCTTTTGAAAAAAGGGTCCTCTCGCGCTCTCCCCGAAAACCTTTGAAACAAAACACGGGACAAGGTGCGGTGCGGAGCGCTTGTCCTGCGTTTTTTGTTTTTGCGGCGGCTTCAAACTGACCGTCCGGCTTCTCGTATACGACCGCTCCCGCCCAGTCCCTTTTCCCCCTCCCCGGCTGCGCATTATGTCCCATCCATGGGGCGGGGGCCGCGCCCGGGGGCAGGGGGGCGCGCGGGGGATTCGGGGGCAGAGTCCCCGAAAGTTTATTTGATCCGCCCGGGGGCGTGGGGGCCTCCGGCCCCCACTGAATCAAAAATAATCCTTCCCCCTCGTGCAGGCGAGGGGAAGGTGGCCGCGCAGCGGCCGGATGGGGGTGCCGCATCCGCCGCCCAAAACAAAAATACCGACCATGCTGCCTGACGCCTGTGCCTTGAATCGATATTCAAAATATTATAGAATAACAAGCGGATCATTTTCATATCATATCACAAAATACGGAGAAAATCCGGTTGATACGGCGTAAATGATAGCAAAGAACGCCTCTCGGAACGCATCGATTTTTGTAGGGAATGCCATTGACGCGCCGACTCCGTTTGTGCTACAATATCGATAACGAAAGATCAATAAAGGAAGTGTTCCCATGAACGAGCTCATGCTCGATACCGCCAACCTCGACGAGCTGACCTTCGGCCTTGCCAACTGGCCGATCAGCGGCGTGACCTCCAACCCCAGCATCCTCAAAAAAGAGGGGCACATCGACGTCTACGAGCGCATGAAGACGATCCGTACCCTCTGCACGAACGGCCGCAGCCTGCACATCCAGGTCGTCTCCACCACTACCGAGGGCATCATCGCCGAGGCGAAGACGATCATCAGCATGATCGGCCATGACACCTACATCAAGATCCCCGTCTCCAAGGCCGGGCTCCCCGCCATCAAGGCGCTGGCCAAGGAGGGCGTCAATATTACGGCCACGGGCATCTACACCTCCATGCAGGGCATTCTCGCCGTTCTCGCCGGCGCGAAGTACATTGCGATCTACTACAATCGCATGGAGGACAACTGCACGGACGCCGACCGTGTGATCGGGCAGATCCGCACCTTCATTGACAACTCCGGCAGCCGCGCGAAGATCCTTGCGGCCAGTTTCAAGAACATTTCCGAAGTTGTCAGCGCGTTTGCCAGCGGGGCGCACAGCGCCACGGTGAGCTACTCGATCATCCAGAACGCGCTGTCGCTGGCGTCGATCGACGCGGCAGTCGACCGCTTCACGAAGGATTTCGAAGAGATCCACGGCGAAGGGGCGACGATGGACACGATCCTGGAGCGCTGACCTCGCTTCTGCGAAGCGGCGCATCGGCGAAAATCCTTTGGAAAACAGCGGAAGGCCCGACGTCTGACGTCGGGCCTTCCGCTGTTTTGGCAACGTCCTGGAAAAACTCTGCGCAGCCGTTCGCCGGCTTGGCGCGGCGGTCGCCGCCCTGATGAAAAACACAGGACAGGCAGCTTTCGCCGCACCTCGTCCCGTGTCCTGCCATAAAAGCTTTCGGGGAGAGCACGAGAGGGCCCTTTTTCAAAAGGGTCCTCTCGTCTGTACCATCCCTTCCGCATCATCGCCCGCCGTCCAGACGCACGCGGATCTCGCCGGAGGAAAGGGCAGCCTCGCGCCCGTCTGCATAGCGGACCAGGAGGCGGCATTCGTCGTCCACGCCATAGGCGAACGCCATCGTCTCGCCGCCGTCCGCGGCGAGGACCGTCACCGTGCGTCCGACGGCCAGGCACCGCCGCGCGTATTCCGCCCGGTAGGCGCCGCCGGCGAGATCGGCCGAGAGCGCGAGAAATTCCCGCTCGATCGCGCAGAGCAGCCGCGCGCGCAGACCGGCGGCCGGCGCCGCCGTCAGCGCGCCCGCCGTCCCGGCGATCTCCGGCGGAAAGCCGCCCGCCGGCGCGGACACGTTCACGCCGATCCCCACGACCGCCCAGTCCAGCGTCCCGTCCGCGCGCGTCGCGGATTCCACCAGGATCCCGCAGATCTTGCGCCCGCCGACAAAAATATCGTTCACCCACTTGATGCCGCAGACCGCGTCCGTTTCCGCCTCCGCCGCGCGGCAGACCGCGACGGCGGCCGCCGTCGTCAGGCGGATCGCCTCCGCCGCCGGCAGCGCCGGCCGCACGAGCAGACTCATGTACAGCCCGCTGTCCGCGGGGGAGAAAAAGCTATGCGTGCGCCGCCCGCGTCCCGCCGTCTGCCGGCCGGCGACGACGAGCGTTCCCGCCGGCGCACCGGCCAGCGCGGCCTCGCGCGCAACCGTATTCGTGGAGGTCGTCTCCTCCAAAAACAAGAGCGGCGCGTCGGTGTACGGCGCGCGCAGCGCGCGCACCGCCGCCTCTGTCAGCGGATCGGAAATTGCAGGAGAACTCGCGTTGTCTTTCATGATGGAAAAGGATCCTTTAATTAGATTTGAATGATTTGACGCGGCCGCAGCGGCGGAAAATTTGAAGGTTTTTGACGCCGCTGCTGCAAAATGGCGCCGCCGCGGCGAAAATCATCTTGCAAAAAACGACGGAGTATGGTATCATATAATGTAGGCGTGCGGCCGGGCGTCTATAGAATCATTATACCCGCCCGGACGCGGTTTTGCAAGCCGTTCACGCCGATTTTTCGCACGAAATGCAGCGAAGGAAGGATCCACCGATGCCGATTACCGATTTTTTGGAACGCAACGCCCGCCTGTACCCGATCGACGTGGCGCTGACCGAGATCACGCCGCAGAATCAGCCGGAGCGCCAGACGACCTGGCGCGAGGCGAATCTGATCGAGACCGCCGAGGGCGAGGAATACCGCCGCACGCTGACGTGGCACAAGTTTGACGAGATGGCGAACCGCTTCGCCAATCTGCTCTTCACGCGCGGGATCCGCCGCGGAGACAAGGTGGCGATACTGCTCATGAACTGTCTGGAGTGGCTGCCGGTCTATTTCGGCATCCTCAAGACGGGCGCGATCGCCGTGCCGATGAACTACCGCTATTCCGCGGAGGAGATCCGCTACTGCGCCGAGCTGGCCGACTGCTCGATGATGGTCTTCGGGCCGGAGTTCACCACCCGCATCGAAGAGGTGCGCGGGGGCCTCGGCGGCATCCGCGAGTACTTTTTCATCGGCAAAAAGAGCGAGACGCCTTCCTTCGCCGATCATTATCTTTCGATGATCTACTTCTGCTCCCCGACGCCGCCGCCGGTGGAGCTGCGCGACGAGGACACCGCCGCGATCTACTTCTCCTCCGGCACGACCGGCTTCCCGAAGGCGATTCTGCACAACCACGCGGCGCTCGTCGCCTCCTGCAAAACGGAGCAGGCGCACCACGGACAGAGCCGCGGCGACGTCTTTCTCTGCATCCCGCCGCTCTATCACACCGGCGCGAAGATGCACTGGTTCGGCAGCCTGATCTCCGGCTCGCGGGCGGTGCTGCTCCGCGGCGTCAAGCCGGAGTGGATCCTGCAGTGCGCGTCCGAGGAGAAGGCGACGATCGTGTGGCTGCTCGTGCCGTGGGCGCAGGATATTCTCGATGCGATCGAGCGCGGCGACGTGAAGCTGTCGGACTACCGGCTCGACACGTGGCGGCTGATGCACATCGGCGCGCAGCCGGTGCCGCCGAGTCTGATCCGCCGCTGGAAGTCCGTCTTCCCGGCGCATGAATACGATACGAACTACGGCCTGTCGGAGTCGCTGGGGCCGGGCTGCGTGCATCTCGGCGTGGAGAACATCGACCACGTGGGCGCGATCGGCAAGGCCGGCTACGGCTGGAAGACGCGCATCGTGGACGAGCACGGTCAGGACGTGGTGCGCGGCGAGGTCGGCGAGCTGGCAGTGGCCGGGCCGGGCGTGATGCTCTGCTACTACAAGAATCCGGAGGCGACGGCGGAGGTCAAGCGCGACGAATGGCTCCTGACCGGCGACATGGCGCGCGAGGACGAGGACGGCTTCATCTATCTGGTGGACCGCAAGAAGGACGTCATCATCACGGGCGGCGAGAATCTCTACCCCGTGCAGATCGAGGACTTCCTCCGTGCGCACGACAAGATCAAGGACGTGGCGGTGATCGGCCTGCCGGACGCACGGCTGGGCGAGATCGCGGCGGCGATCATTGAAGTGAAGGAAGGCATGACGCTGACGGAGGACGAGGTGAACGAGTTCTGTCTGGGGATGCCGCGCTACAAGCGTCCGCGCAGGATCATCTTTGCGCACGTGCCGCGCAATCCGACGGGCAAGATCGAGAAGCCGCGTCTGCGCGAGATGTATCGCGCGTCCCGTCTCGTCGAAGCCGAAACGACGAAATAAGGGGGCGAAGGCCCCGGCGGGCGCGCGCACGGCCGGCGGCCGTTGCCAGTCCCGCTCACTGCTTCAGCCCAGTTGCAAGACAACCCACGTCAATTGCAGAGGCGCAGCATCTGAAGAATTCCGCTATCCATCTGTCAACCGCGAGGGCAGTACCCCGTCTAAGAAAATTCCCTCTCCGGATGCCGCTTCGGTTCGCCTTGGGGGTGGGGCCGCGCCGGGGGTGGGGGCGCGTAGGGGTGCGGGGGCAAAGCCCCCGCGAAATGCAGACTAACAAGTATAGATAGAGCATATTCTATGTTCTTCGGGGGCTTTGCCCCCGCACCCCTACGCGCCCCCACCCCCGGCGCGGCCCCGCCCCCGGCGATGCCGAGGCCGACAGCCGAGGAGAGAGACATAAACTGCTCACACCGGAGATGCAGACAGCAGATCCGATTTCCTCAAACACCACAGAAAAGAGAAACAGCATGAAAAAACTACTGATCGGCAACGAGGCGCTCGCGCGCGGCTTCTATGAAGCCGGCATCGGCCTCGTTTCCAGCTACCCGGGTACCCCATCCACCGAGATCACCGAATGTCTCGCGCAGTACCGCGACATCGCCTCCGAATGGGCGCCCAACGAAAAGGTGGCGACGGAGGTTGCCTTCGGCGCCTCCCTCGGCGGCAAACGCTCCGTCTGCGCCATGAAGCACGTCGGCCTCAACGTGGCCGCCGACCCCGTCTTCACCATGTCCTATACCGGCGTCAACGCCGGCATGGTGCTCTGCGTCGCCGACGATCCCGCCATGCACTCCTCGCAGAATGAGCAGGACTCCCGCCACTACGCCATCGCGGCCAAGCTGCCGATGCTGGAGCCCTCTGATTCCGGCGAGGCCTACGCCTTCGCGCGCGCCTCGTTTGCGCTCTCCGAGCAGTTCGACACCATCGTCATGATGCGCATGTGCACGCGCATCGCGCATTCGCAGTCCATTGTGGACGTCGGCGAGCGCGAGGAGGCGCCGGACAGGCCCTACGTCAAAAATCCGCAGAAATATATCATGATGCCGGCCTACGCCAAGGCGCGCCATCCCATCGTCGAGGCACGCACGAAGGCGCTGAGCGAGTACGCCGAGACGTGCCCCTTCAACCGCGTCGAGCCGGGAGCGGATCACTCCCTCGGCATCATCACGAGCGGCACCTGCTACCAGTACACGAAGGAGGTCTTCGGCGACCGCGTGCCGGTGCTGAAGCTCGGCCTCGTCAACCCGCTGCCGCCGCAGCTGATCCGCGATTTCGCCGCCTCCGTCGACCGTCTGGTCGTGATCGAGGAGCTGGACGGCGTGATCGAGACCTTCTGCCGCACGCTTGGCCTCGCGGTCGAGGGCAAGTCGCTCTTCTCGCCGATCGGCGAGTATTCGCAGTCCGTCGTCGCGCGCGCCTTCGGCCTGCCGGAGAAGGAATACGTGCCGGCGCTGCCGGATCTGCCGGGCCGCCCGCCGATGATGTGCGCCGGCTGCCCGCACCGCGGCATGTACTACGTGCTCGCAAAGAACAAGGTGACGGTGCTCGGCGACATCGGCTGCTACACGCTCGGCGCGCAGCCGCCGCTGAACGCGGTCGATTCCGTGCTCTGCATGGGCGCCTCCGTCTCCGGCCTGCACGGCTTCAACCGCGCCCGCGGCACGGAATCGGAGGGGAAGACCGTGGCCGTGATCGGCGACTCGACCTTCATGCACTCCGGCGTGACCGGACTGATCGACATCGCCTACAACGGCACGAACTCGACGGTCATCATCCTTGATAACTCGATCACCGGCATGACCGGCCACCAGCAGAACCCGACGACCGGCCTCGATATCCACGGCGATCCCGCCGGCAAGATCGATCTCGAGGCGCTCTGCCGCTCGATCGGTATCCGCCGCGTGCGCGTCGTCGACCCGTATGATCTCGCGGCCTGCGACGCCGCGGTGAAGGAGGAGCTGGCGGCGGCGGAGCCGTCCGTCATCATCTCGCGCCGCCCGTGCGTGCTTTTGAAGAACGTGAAGAAAAATCCGCCGCTGGCGGTGGACGCGGCCAAGTGCCGCGGCTGCCGCTCCTGCATGCAGCTCGGCTGCCCGGCGATCAGCTTCAAGGAAAAGAAGGCGGTCGTCGACGCGACGCTCTGCGTCGGCTGCGGCGTCTGCCGGCAGAAGTGCGCGTTCGACGCGATCGGATGAGGGGGAATCCATATGACGAAAAGTGTAATGATAGTCGGCGTGGGCGGGCAGGGCTCGCTGCTTGCCTCCAAGGTGCTCGGCCGCGTTCTGACCGCGGAGGGCTACGACGTGAAGGTGTCTGAGGTGCACGGCATGAGCCAGCGCGGCGGATCCGTCGTGACGTACGTGAAGTTCGGCGAGCGGGTCTATTCGCCGATCGTCGATCTCGGCGAGGCGGACGCGATCGTCTCCTTCGAGAAGCTGGAGGCCGCGCGCTACGCGCCGTATCTCAAAAAAGGCGGCCGCATCGTCGTCAACACGCAGGAGATCGATCCGATGCCGGTCATCAACGGAACGACGGCGTATCCCTCGGACGTGCTCGAGCGGCTGGCTGCGGCGGGGATCACGGTGGACGCGCTCGACGCGCTGACGCTGGCCGAAGAGGCCGGATCGCCGAAGGCAGTCAACATCGTGCTGATGGGGCATCTGGCCCGCAACTTCGGCATCGCGCCGGAGAAGTGGCTCGCCGCCATCGAGGCGACCGTCGCCCCGAAATTCGTCGAACTGAACCGCCGCGCCTTTCGGCTCGGCTACGAGGCTTGAGGGACGCGGGGAACACAGGAAACACAGGAAACGAACGAGAGGACCCTTTGCAAAAGGGTCCTCTCGCGCTCTCTCCGAAAACCTTCGGGCAAAACACGACGTGCGGTTTGTGCGGAACGATTGATAATAAATGGAAAAATTTACTAATTTTCAATGAGCTGCGCCGCCGCATTAAAGCTACATATATTATATAGGAGCCGTGCGCCGCGCGCGGAGACGCGGATTTTGCGGAATATTGCGGGAAATTACCCTGCGCTGAAATATTAAACGCACTGTAATATTGCAAAACGATTTCATCTTGCGAAAACGCTTGCAATCGGAGACGGAATGCGGTATGATATTGTCAGCAGGGCAATCCGCAAGGACTGCCATGCAAATCATTCACAAGGAGCAGAGAAAAAGATGAAAAAGATTCTTTCTCTCGCCCTCGCGCTGGTGATGGTCTTCGGCCTTCTGCCCATGGCATTTGCCGCTGAAGAGCCCACCGCCGAGGTGTCTCAGTATCAGGAGTTCATCGACTTCCTGAAACTGCCCGGCATTAACATTTATCATGGTACTGCCGCGGACGAAGATGGCGCTGACGAGGATGTTACCCGTTGGCAGATGGCCCTCTTCGTATCCAGACTCGTCACCGGTGAAACCGAGGACGATTACTGGAAGACCAATGTCAATGATTCCGGCTTCACCGATGTTGAGAAGTTCGAAGGCAGCTCCGAGGCTACTCTCGGCGCCATCTCCTTCGCTTCCCAGAAGGGCATCGTGAACGGTATCGGCGACGGTCTGTTCGATCCCACTGCTGATGTTACCTACCAGGATGCGATCGTCATGATCGTCCGCGCTCTGGGCTACAACTACAAGTCCAGCGGCTATCCGTGGAGCTACATCAACAAGGCCCGTGAGCTCGGCGTGCTCGAAGGTATCTCCGGTATCGGTTATACCCAGGCTGCCCCCCGCGGCGTCGTGGCTGTCCTCCTCTACAACGCTTTCTTCGCTAAGACCGAGGATGGCACTGTTGCTGAGAAGGTCTTCAACGTTGGCAGCGGCATCGTCCTGATCACCGCTTCTAACAACGTCTTCTTTGAGCCTGCTGGCGCGAAGGTTACTCGCTCCAACTACGTTCAGTTCAAGTTCCTGGATGATGCCGGCAACCTCACGGGCGCTGCGTATCATGTCCCGAACTCGAAGTTTGGTCTTGCCGGCAGCGCCGCTGCGGATGCTGCGGTTGGCACCACCTACTTCGTGTACTACACCAATGGCGCTGCTGACGTGATCTATGCCAAGCCGCTCACCAGCGAGTTCTGGAACAAGGAAGGCAAGAATCAGATCTCCTTCTCGAACCCGAACCTGACGCTCGACGGCGACAAGTATCGCGTTGTCACCCAGTTCTCCAACCTCAATCGTCTCCAGGGCTCTGTCACTGGCGCCGATGAGATCAAGATGTACCAGGGCTTCGGCGGTTCCGGCTACATTGCCGGCGGCCACACCCAGTATCTGGTCGCTGCGAATGGCTCCATCTATGATGTGACCTATTCCATCACCGACCCGATCGTGTACTACAACCCTGTCCTCGACATTTACTACGAGAAGGACAGCGCTGGCGGATTCAACATCCTCAGCTATGACAAGGTTTACACCAACTACATCGCTTCCGCGACCTCCGCGAACGGCTCCTTCAAGCAGATCACTACCCCGACCATCTCTGCTTACACCAAGGCTGTCGTTTCCGACGTCACCCTCGACGGCGAGAAGATGGTTACCCTCCGCAACTATCAGTTCGGTACCATCTCCTTCCGCAACTCCAACAAGTATAAGCCCACCGACAGCGCGAACTCTCCTGAGTTCCAGCTCGTCAACGGCAACGGCGGCTGGGAGCTCAACCAGACGGTCCTCTCCTACAAGTTCAATAAGGACTATCGTTGGACCGGCCTGAACCTCGCTTCCTCCACCGGCGGCACCAAGTACGTCATCTTCTACGTTGACGAGTACAACCGCGAGATCGAGATCCTCAAGGCCTTCGATCCGCAGACCGGCTATGTCAGACAGTATGACGCGCTCAACAACAAGATCTCCATCGAGATCAACGGCGAGCTGAAGACCTTCAACTATGGTTATGATAACCTGACCGGTTCTCCGATCAAGACGAAGGGCAGCAACAACGCCAACCTCGGCACCAACCTCGCGAAGGTTTCCGTGCTCGTGAACCAGTACGTTGACTTCTACATGGTCGACGACAAGATCGTTTACATCAAGGATCACGGCTCCACCGATGATTATGTCATCATCGACAAGATCGTTGGCTACGGCCAGGATGGCATCACCGTCAGCGCGTACACCACCGTTGACAATGCCTACAAGGAAATCAAGATCACCGAGTTCAACGGCTGGCAGCTCGGCGCCTATGACGCGAACTACTACTTCTACTTCCTCGCTGGTCTGATCTCCGGCACGAACCAGAACCTCCTCAACCCGATCGACACCTACACCCTGTACAAGGTGATGTATGTGAAGAACGGCAACTACAACCTCATCACTGCCGGCGCTCCCAAGAAGGTCGGCGCGGACTTCACGATCTATGACTCCGGCCTGATGACCGGCGCCAACGGCAGCAACGGCTTCAACACCACGCACTACAGAACGGTCACCGCTTCTGACTACTGGCTGATTCTCGTTCCGGAGCATCTTGAGGATGCCGCGGATCCGGACAGCAAGGTTGCTGCGAAGGTCGCTCAGTACTCCGGCAAGCTTGGCGCTTCCCACATCTACGGTGTGGATGCGTACAAGGGCGCTTCCAATGACTTCGTTCTCGTTGCTCAGCTGAACCAGGATGGCACGCTTGTCAACCCGAACCTGCTCAACGACCTGAACGCTGTCACCATGACCAATGTTAAGTACATGGTCTATGCTTCCACCGCTTACTCCACGCAGTATCAGTACGTCTACAGCGCTTCTCAGGCTCTTGGTTACTCCGTCTACATGACGAACATCCAGGATGGTTCTGCCGCTGTGGTCACCTGGAACCCGTACGATGCCACCATCTACTACGGTGAGGACATCAACCGTATCGATCCTACCAAGGGTCTCGTTCCCGGCGGTCTGTACATGGTCGTTGACAACGTTGTTGTCGGCGAGTACACTGGCACGCTCGATCAGCTCGCTGTTTCGAAGTTCAAGGTTACCGGCGACGTTTACGTTGGCGTTGAGACCATCACCTCCAACGCTCTGAACGATGTCCGCGACCTCGCTACCAAGAAGATCGCTGAGCTCATCGCCGGCCTTGATACCTCCGATGCGGCTTTCACCACCTATGCGAACGCGCAGCGCGGCAACGTGACGGTTTACTTCGTCGCTCAGCCGTACGTGGGCACCTATGTGGTTGACAAGAACAAGAACCTCCCGGAACTCGGTACTGGTGAGGCTTACACCGTCGCTTACATTGTCCATGCCAACGGCAAGGCCGACGCGTGGGTTTGCAAGGGCGAGGCTACCTCTACTGCTACCGCTACTGTGACTGCCTATAAGGCTGGCACGGACGATCTCGACAGCACCGATGTTACTGTTTCCGCCACGAAGGACAACTCCACTGGCAAGTACACGGTTGAGATCACTCTTCCGACGACTGGCACTCCGATGATCGCTTATGATGCGACCGCCGATACTGCCATCACCGTCACCGCCGACAGCGGCACCGCCACTCCTACCTATGCGGCTACCTATGTGGCTTCCGTTAAGGTTGAGGGCGCTACCGGCACCTCTGTGACCGTGACCATCGCCAACCGCGCCAGCGGCAACGATATCACCATCACCGTCACTCTCGGCTAATCCAACCCAAGCAAAGGGAAGGCACCTTCGGGTGCCTTCTTTTTTTGCATATTTGTCCGCCGCCGCGCATACCTTGTACCGAAAACGAATCGGTAAAGGAAGGAATCTGATGGAAATGAAAACTGCGTGGAATGTGCCCGTCTGGCTGACCTCCGTCTCGCACGAGGCCGCGGAGGATTTTCTCCTGCCGGATTATCTGCCGGGCGTGCGCCGCATCGTCTCTGTGGAGACGACGGTGCTGCCGGAAAACCGCTTCCTCGGCGGCGGCGCGCTGGAATTCGGCGGCACAGCGGCGTACTCCGTCTTGTACGTCGGCGAGGACGGCGCGGTCACCTGCGTGCCGCTGACGTCGGAATACGCGGCTTCCTCATCGCTCGGCGACGCGCCGGTGACGGACGCCGCCTCCGTGGGGATCGATACGACCGCTGAGAGCGTGAGCTGCCGCGTCACCGGGCCGCGCCGGCTCAGCCTGCGCTGCCGCATGCGCACGCATCTGTGCGCACTTGCGCCGCGCGAGCTGCCGGAGACGGTGCGCGGCGCCGTCTCTCCGGCGGATGAAGCTGCCGTCGAGCGGCGACCGGCTGAGGCGCCCGACGCTGCGCTCTCGCGCGGCGAGGCGACGGCGACCGCCGGTGGGGAGCTGCGCCCCGGCGCGGGCGCGCGGATCCTCCGCTGTACCGGCTCGATCCACGTCGAATCGGCGACGGCGGCGGCCGGCGCGGTCGGCGTGCGCGGCGAGGCGATCCTGCGCGCGCTCTGCCTCGGCGCGGACGGCGCGTTCTTCTGCGCGTCGGCACGCGCGCCGATCGACGAATCGGTGACGGTGCCGGGCGCCGAGGCGGGAGACAGCGCGCGCGCCTGGGGACGCTGCGCGTCCGTCACGGTGCGCGCGGAGGAGGGCGCGCCGGACGGCGCCGCCCGCTGGGAGATGGAATTCGACCTGGAGGCGGAAGCGGCGCGCGCATGCCCGCACGCCTACACCGCCGACGCCTATTCGACCGCGTGCAAAACGGAGCTGACGGTCATGGATTTCGAGTGTCTGCGGCTGCTCCGCTGCGGCGGCGGCAGCGTGACGGTCAGCGGCACGGGCGGCCGCCGGCACGGCGTCGTCCCGGGCGAGCGCGTGATCGACGCCTGCGCCGCCGTGACGGCGGAGGGCGTCGACTGGTCGGGGCGGAAGCTGACGGTGCGCGGGACGTGCGCCCTCAGCGTGCTGATCGCCGCCGACGGCGACGTCGTGAGCGAGGAGTTCAGCCTGCCGATCCGCTACGAATGCGAGGCGTGCGCCGACGGCAGCGGCGAGGTGCTCGCGCGCGTCGCGCTGACGGAGAACGGCGTTGCGGCCCGCCTCGAGGGCGACGCGATCGCCATCGAGGTGGAACTGGACGTCAGCGTTCTTGCCTTCGCGCGGGAGCGCGTGCGCGCGGTCAGCGAGATCGCGCTCGACCGCACGGCGCCGCATCCGCCGACGGATGGGCTTTTGCGCATCGCCTTCCCGGATCCCGGCGAGACGGTGTGGAGCGTGGCAAAGCGGTACGCCGTGCCGTGCGCGGCGCTGGCCGAATCGTGCGGGCGGGAGCCGGAGGAGGCCTGCGTCGGCGCCGTGCTGATCGGATAAAACAAAAAAGCGCATCTGACGATCCGTCAGATGCGCTTTTTGCGTGCCTCAGCGGCCGAGCGCCGCCGCGCCGATGATGCCCGCGTCGTTGCCGAGCGCGGCCACACAGAGCTTTGTCTTCGGCTCGCGGTCCTTCGTGTAGACCTCGCGGAAGACGCGCTCGTTGAGGGGCTTGAGCAGGAAATCGCCCTCGCGGCAGATGCCGCCGCCGATGGAAAGCACGTCGGGCTGGAAGATGTTGATGATGTTGGCCAGGCCGCAGGCGAGATAGTCGATATACAGATCGACGACCTCCTGCCCGGCGGCGTCGCCCCGGCGGGCGGCGGCGAAGGCGGTCTTGCCGCTGATCTTTTCCAGATCGCCCTCGATCATCTCCTCCATGATCGTCGCGCGGCCGGCCGCGCGGCATTCTTCGAGCTTCTCGCGCGTCATTCTGATGAGGCCGGTGGCGGAGGAGTACGCCTCCCAGCAGCCGCGGCGGCCGCAGGTGCAGGGACGGCCGTTTTTCTCGATCACGATGTGGCCGAGTTCGGCGCCGGCGAAGTTGAAGCCGGCGTAGACCTCGCCGTCGAGGACGACGCCGCCGCCGACGCCCGTGCCGAGGGTAATCATCACGGAATACTTGGCGCCGCGGGCGACGCCGGCCATGGCCTCCGCCTTGGCGGCGGCGTTGGCGTCGTTCTCGATCAGGACCTTCGTGCCGCCGAGCAGGGCGCTCAGCTTCTCGCACATCGGGTACATGAAGAAGGGGATGTTGTTGGCGTATTCGATGACGCCGCTGTCGCGATTGGCGGTGCCGGGCGTCGCCATGCCGGCGAATTCGATCTGATCCATCGTCAGGCCGGCTTCCTTGACGAGACGGAGGCAGAGCGCGGCGATGTCGGCGGTGATTTCATCCGCCGGACGGTGCGCGCCGGTCGGCACGCTGTCCTTTTTCACGATGCGGTACTCGGCGTCCACGACGCCGACGGCGATGTTGGTTCCGCCGAGATCAATGCCAATGGAATACATAACGGTACCTCGTTTCAATCTTACATGGTTTGATTTCATTATATAGGATTTCCGTGCGCTTGTCAATGGGTAGAGAGAATTTTCACGCGGCTTTGCGGAAATGGATACGGACGGGAAGCGGCGCGTTCACGAAGCAGACATGGAAATTGGAAGGCTTGGGAGTGGATGGAAGTGATGGGTTTTTGCTTCCTGTGATTTACAGCAGTAAAGCATATTTGGTGAATCTGTATACATGTAGAAAATTCAGACCTTTTTTTGTGCAACATGTCAAAGGCAGCGGATGGGATGGCGGCCTCCCGGGGACACGCTGAATGTCGGAGCACAGGAGGGCTGGTAAATATAATTAACTACACAATGCATAGCGTGCATGGCGGTTGCGGAAATGCTTGAAATGCTTGGTAAATTCAGCGTGATCGGAACAGAAATCGTCCGAAAAAGTAAATTATAATTACCCAAAATCCGATGACGGGCGCGGCGGCGGCGCGCGCGGCACAGGGCGATTCTGGCGGGAGGCGCGGAGGGCGCGCCGCGGGCCGCCGTTCGGCAAAATCTTTTCCGCGCTCTTTCTCGCTTGGTTCTTGACAATCGGCCGACGTTGTGCTATCATATTTGCATATACAATGGTTGGATTGTCTGTATCTGTCGCCATTGTGGACGCGGATCTCTGCGTGGAAGCGCACGGGCGATGCGTCGACGATCCCTTGCGCAAATCCCCGCAAAAACCCGGAGTCTTGATTCGGCCTATCCGGGTCTCGCCGCGGTGCGGCCCGAAGAATCCGGCCGGATCAGAACAAGAGGAGGAAGGTTTCATGAGAAACAACCGTTTGAGCCAGCTGATTGCTTTCATGCTCTCGCTGCTGATGCTGGTGAGCTGTATCGTCCCGATTGCAGCTGCCGACGCACCGGCGGAGGAAGCCGATGCGTCGAGCTCTCTGGGCACGACGACACTGAAGGAAATCAGCGAAACCCTGAATGCCATTTCCTACGCGGAATATAAGGAAAGATATCCCGACGCAGTGCGTGGCACAAAGGATGTCGCCATCGACGTGACGAAGTACAACGCCGAGATGACGACCGCCGTGGTCGAGCGCCGCGCCAGCGTCGCCGACGCCCTCGGCGTCTCGAAATCGAACGTCCTGTACGTCGGCGATACCGGCAAGGTCACCTGGGACGTGGATATCCCGCAGACCGGCCTGTACGCTGTGGAGATCGTCTACTGCTCGGAATCCGAGAAGACGAACTCCATCGAGCGCATGTTCTACATCAACGACAAGGTCCCGTTCCGCGAAGCGCGCTACCTCCTGCTGACCAAGACGTGGATCCATCATTACGACGAAGAGACCGGCCGCTTTGCGTTCGATTTCCTCGGCAATGAGCTGCGCCCGATCACGACCAACCGCAAGACGTGGACGACGTACTCCTTCGTGGACTCCAACGGCTACTATTCCGATCCGTTCGAGTTCTACTTTGAGAAGGGCAAGAACACCATCGCCCTCGAAGCCGTGCGCGAGGACTGCGTGATTGCGTCCATCCGCCTCTATCCGTATACGGATCTCCCGAAATACCAGGAGGTCCTGACTGACTATGCCCAGAAGGGCTACCGCGAAGGGACCGACACGGTGTACATCGCCGCCGAGATGCCCTCCGCCGTTTCCCAGTACACGCTGTACCCGGTCTACGACCGCTCCTCCGCGATCACCGAGCCGCAGCACCCGACGCTGATCTATCTGAACACGATCGGCTCCGGCGGCTCCTCCGGCTCCAACAAGTGGTCGACCGTCGGCGAGTGGATCGAGTGGGAGTTCGACATCGAGAACGCCGGCATCTACAACATCGTGCCGCGCTTCCGTCAGTCTGAGCTGAACGGCCTCTATACCTCCCGCCATCTCACGATCGACGGCAAGACCCCGTTTGAGGAGGCGTACTACATCCGCTTCGGCTACAACACCGACTGGCAGGTCGCCGCGCTGACCGACGGCAGCGGCGAGCCGCTCCAGTTCTATCTGGACGCCGGCCACCACACCATGCGCATGCAGGTCACGCTGGGCGACATGGGCGACATCGTGCGCCGCGTCTCCGAGTCCCTCGACAGCATCAACGAGTCCTATCTGGAGATCCTGAAGCTGACCGGCTCGAGCCCCGACTACTACCGCGACTACGGCTTCACGCGCGTCATGCCCGATACGATCGAGAATATGATCGTCGAGAGCATCAATCTGCGTGAGATCATCGATTACCTCGAGACGATGAACGGCGTCAAGAGCCAGTACTCCGCGACGCTGGAGCAGGTCGCCATCCTGCTCGAGAAGATGGGCACGGACGAGGACGAGATCGCCCGCAACCTGACCAACCTCAAGAACTACGTCGGTACGATGGGTACCTGGGTCTCCAACGTCTCGAGGCAGCCGCTTGAGATCGACTACATCCTGGTGCAGGGCGCGTCCGAGACGCTGCCGAAGGCGAAGGCCGGCTTCTTCAAGAACTTCGCCCATCAGATCAAGATGTTCGTCGGCTCCTTCTTCACCGACTATAACTCCCTCGGCGGCGAGGCCGTGGACGAGGGCATGGATTCCGTGACCGCGTGGGTCGTCACCGGCCGCGACCAGGCCCGCATCCAGCGCACGCTGATCGACAACAACTTCACGCCGTACTCCAACGTCTTCGTCAACCTGAAGCTGGTCGCCGGCGGCACGCTGCTGCCGTCCGTTCTGGCCGGCGTCGGCCCGGACGTCGCCCTCGACGGCGCCGATCCGATCCAGTACGCGATCCGCGGCGCGGTGCTGCCGCTCAACGACTTCGACACCTTCGACGAGGTCGTGGCCCGCTTCACGCCCGCCGCCATGATCCCGATCACGCTCTACGGCAAGACCTACGCCCTGCCCGAGACGCAGACCTTCTCCATGATGTTCTACCGCAAGGACATCCTCGCCGACCTCGGCCTCGAGGTTCCGAAGACGTGGGACGACCTCATGGCGATGGTGCCGGTGCTCCAGTTCAACAACATGGTCATCGGCCTGCCGAACAACTACCAGCTCTTCCTCTACCAGATGGGCGGCGAGCTGTGGGCGGACGACGGCATGCGCATCAACCTCGACTCCAACACCGCGCTGGAAGCCTTTGAGGATATGTGCAACATGTTCACGCAGTACTCCCTGCCGTATTCCTACAGCTTCGCCAACCGCTTCAAGACCGGCGAGATGCCGATCGGCATCGTCACCTACACCGAGTACAACCAGCTGATCCTGTTCGCGACCGAGATCGCCGGCATGTGGGAAATGGCGCCGCTGCCCGGCATCATGGATGAGAACGGCAACATCAACAACTGCTCGATGTCCGGCGTCGGCGCGATCGTCATGCTGAACGGCGTGAAGAACCCCGAGGCTTCTTGGAAGTTCATGGACTGGTGGGTCTCCCGTGACTTCCAGGTCAACTACGCGAACGAGCTCGTCGCGGTGCTCGGCCCGGCCGGCAAGAACGCGACCGCCAACATCGAGGCGCTCGAGGAGCTGCCGTGGTCCTCGGAGGAGTACCGCAATCTGAGCACGCAGATGAAGAACCTGGCCGCCATCACGGCGTATCCGGGCAGCTACATCATCGGCCGTTATACCAACTTCGCCTTCCTCAACGCCTACAACAACCACGCCGACCCGGTCGATTCCCTTCTGAACTACATCAATACGATCAACAAGGAAATCAACCGCAAACGCAAAGAATTCGACTATGAAACGCTGGAAATCGGCCAGAACCTCGCGCAGAAGCGTATGGGCCAGGCCGAGGAGCTGATGGCGAACCTCAGCGGCTACGACGCGCTTGTCGCCGCCGCCCGCGAGGCCATTGAGGCTTCCAGCATCGAAGGACTTGAGGCTTCCGCCGCCGCCTTCGGCGCCGCCGGTACCTCGGAGGAACTCGGCCAGATCTCGTCCTACCTGAGCGAGGCCGCCGCCGCCCTCCGTTCGTACCAGCAGTGATCCGCATTCCCGAAATCTGATTAAGGAGATACCGCCATGGCAAAGAATTCTGCCTCGCAGGAAGCCACGCGTTCGGAAATGACGAAGGCGCAGTGGACATGGTTCCAGATGAAGCAGCATAAGGTCGCCTATCTGATGATCGCGCCCTTCATGATCCTCTTCTTCCTGTTTACTGTCATCCCTGTCTTCGCCTCCTTCCTGTTGAGCTTCACCTCGTTCAACATGCTGCAGATGCCGAAGTTCCTCTTCTTCGACAACTACATCACCCTGTTCCTCGACGACGACCTCTGGATCACGGCGCTGAAGAACACGCTGATCTTCGCCGCCGTCACCGGCCCGGCGTCCTATGTGCTGTCCTTCCTCGTCGCCTGGTTCATCAACGAGCTCTCCCCGAAGATCCGCGCGATCGTCACCCTGATCTTCTACGCGCCGTCCATCTCCGGCAACGTGTACCTGATCTGGGCCACGCTCTTCTCCTCGGACTCGCAGGGCTGGGTCAACGGTCAGCTCCTCTCCATGGGTCTGATCGACGCGCCGATCCTCTGGTTCCAGAATGAAAGCTACGTGATGCCGCTGTGTATCATCGTCGCACTCTGGACCTCCCTCGGCACCGCCTTCCTCTCCTTCATCGCCGGTCTTCAGGGCATCAACGTCAGCCTCTTTGAGGCGGCGGCCGTGGACGGCCTGAAGAACCGCTGGCAGGAGCTCTGGTACGTCACGCTGCCCTCCATGAAGCCGCAGCTGATGTTCGGCGCCGTCCTTTCCATCACCGGCGCGTTCGGCTTCGGCGGCATCGTGACCGCCCTCGCCGGCAACCCGTCCGTCAACTACGCCGCGTATACGATTTCCCATCACCTGTCCGAGTACGGCTCCACCCGCTGGGAGGTCGGCTACGCATCCGCTATCGCCTTCGTTCTGTTCCTGATGCAGATCGGAGCGAACATGGCAGTCAGAAAGCTGCTCGGAAAGCTGGGTGATTGAGAATGAAAAAACTGAGAACAAGAAAACACCGCGTCGTCCTCAACCGCTCTGTCGGCGGCGACACGGGCATCACCATCGTCCTTGCGATCCTCGGCGCCTTCATGTTCCTGCCGATGCTCTACGTGGTCCTCAACTCCCTCAAGCCGATGGATGAATTCTGGATCTTCCCGCCCCGCTTCTACGTGGTCCGCCCGACCCTCGAGAACTACCGCAACCTGTTCTCCCTGATGGGCGACTCCACCGTGCCGTTCTCCCGCCACATCTTCAACACCGTCTTCACCTCCGTGGTCGGCACCTTCGGCAACCTGATGCTCTCCTCCATGGCCGCCTACGCGCTGGCCAAGATTCCCTTCCCGGGCCACGGCTGGATGTTCAAGCTCATCCGTACCGCGCTGATGTTCACCTCGACCGTCACCGGTATCGCGAACTTCATCACCATGTCCCTGCTCGGCTGGGTCGATACCTACCTGGCGATCATCGTGCCGGCCTTCGCCTCCACGCTGGGCCTGTATCTGATGAAGCAGTTCATGGATTCCAACGTCTCCGCCGAGGTGCTTGAATCCTCCCGCCTGGACGGCGCGAGCGAGTTCAAGACCTTCTGGCTGATCGCCATGCCGATGGTCAAGCCGGCGTGGCTGACGCTGATCATCTACTGCTTCAAGGATCTGTGGAACCAGGGTGCGTCGATCTACATCTACAGCGAGCAGCTCAAGTCCCTCAACTATGCAATCAGCCAGATTACCGCCGGCGGCGTTGCCCGTGCGGGCGCCTCCGCCGCCGCCTCCGTCATTATGATGGCCGTGCCGATCATCGTCTTCGTTATCTCGCAGAGCAACATCATCGAGACGATGGGCTCCAGCGGTATGAAGGACTGAGGAGGTGCTTCCATGAAAAAACTGTCACGCATTCTCATTGCCCTCATGGCGCTGATGACGATCTTCACCGCCGTCGCCGGCGCGGCCGCACCCTATGCGACGTACACCTACTCCTCGACCGGCTTCGTTCTCAGCTCGCCGGAAGCCTATGTGCCGGACCGCATCGTCGATTCCGCGTACATCGGCCTCTCCACGGCGTTTGACGATCCCCGCGATCTCTTCGTGGATCCGGATCAGAACGTCTACCTCGTGGACGCCAAGAACAACCGCGTCATCTGCATGGACCGCTACTTCAAGTTCAAGTTCGAGATCAAGAATTTCAACAACGAGCAGGGCGTGAGAGACTCGCTCTCCGACCCGTCCGGCGTCTTCGTCAACAAGAACTTCATCTACGTCTGCGACTCGAACAACAACCGCATCATCATGTTCACCCGCGAGGGCAAGTTCTTCAAGATCATCCCGCAGCCGGTCAGCGACCTGTTTGACGAGGGCGCGATCTACAAGCCCGTCGCCTGCGCGGTCGATACCTACGGCCGACTCTTCGTCGTCTCCTCCACCACCTACCAGGGCATCATCGTCATGAGCGACGACGGCGGCTTCTACGGCTTCATCGGCGCCCAGAAGGTGCAGATCTCCGCGATGGAGATCCTCTGGAGACGCCTCCAGACCGAGGAGCAGCGCTCCTACTCGCAGCAGTACGTCTCCACCGAGTTCAACAACATCACCATCGATGCGGATAACTTCCTCTACGTGACCACCTCCTCGATCGGTGAATCGGCCCAGCAGTCCGCCATCCGCTCCAAGAGCGGCACGAACGCTCCGGTCAAGAAGCTGAACGCTTCCGGCGCGGACGTCATGAGAAGAAACGGCTTCTTCGCCCCCGGCGGCGAGGTCAACGTCTCCAACTCCGTGCTGAGCGAGATCCGCGGCGCTTCCAAGATCATCGACGCGGCCTGCGGCCCCGAGGGCACCTGGTCCATCATCGACGAGAAGCGCTCCAAGGTCTACACCTACGACAAGGACGGCAACATGCTCTTCATCTTCGGCGATAAGGGCGTGCAGACCGGCAACATCGACTCCATCGAGGCCATCGCATACCAGGGCGACAACATCCTCGTCCTCGACAAGTCGAAGGACTGCATCACCGTCTACCGCCGCACCGAGTACGGCGACCTCCTCATCAACGCGCTCGCCAATCAGAACAACCGCAAGTACGACTCCGCGATCGACGACTGGACGGAAATCCTCAAGCGCAACAACAACTACGATTCCGCCTACATCGGCATCGGCAAGTCCCTCTACCGCAGCGGCGAGTACGAGGAGGCGATGAACTACTACAAGTACGCCTACGAAACCACCAACTACTCCGAGGCCTTCAAGGAAATCCGCAAGAACTTCCTCTCCAAGTGGCTGGTCGTCGTGCTCCTCGTCTTCGTCGGCATCCTCTTCCTCATCGCCAAGTTCTTCGGCTACGCCGGCAAGATCAACAAGAAGGCGCAGCTCAAGGTCGGCCGCAAGAGCCTCAAGGAAGAGATGCTCTACCCGTTCCACCTCATCTTCCATCCGTTCGACGGCTTCTGGGATCTGAAGCATGAAAAGCGCGGCTCGATGCGTTCCGCCTTTTTGATCCTCGTGATCACGATCCTCGCCTTCTGCTACCAGGCCATCGGCACCGGTTACATCTTCAACCCGCGTCAGAGCGCGTTTCTCAACATCTTCGCCCAGATCCTCTCCGTCTCCATGCCGCTGCTTCTTTGGTGCGTGGCGAACTGGTGTCTGACGACGCTGTTCGAGGGCGAGGGCAGCCTGAAGGATATCTTCATCGCCGCCTGCTACTCCCTCACGCCCCTGCCGCTGCTCATCATCCCGTCCGTCATTCTCTCGAACGTCCTTGCAAAGAATGAAGGCCAGCTGATTACCCTGATGAGCACCATCGCCTTCGTCTGGATGGGCATCCTGCTCTTCCTCGGCATGATGGTCACGCACGACTACTCGATGTTCAAGAACATCCTGACCTGCATCGCAACCGTCGTCGGCATGGCGTTCATCATGTTCCTGGCGATCCTCTTCTCCAGCCTGATGGCCAAGATCGTCAGCTTCATTTCCAGCATCGTCATCGAGATCAATTATCGTCTATAACCGGGGAAAGGAGTATATTGATGAATACGAAAAAAATCATTTCGGCTGCCCTGTCCCTGATTATGATGCTCGGCGCGCTCATCCCCGCCTCCCTTCCGAAGGCGGAGGCCGCCTACGCCGACAAGATTGACGCCGACGGCAACCCGATCATCAACTACACCGGCACCGCCTACGCGACGCCGGACGACAAGCTGGCGGACATGATCCTCGTCAAGGAGCAGAACGGACGCCAGATCTGGTACGAGGAGTTCACCGGCGAGATCTGCTTCGTGAACACCGAGACCGGCCAGAAGCTCTTCTCCAACCCGTGGGACGTCGCCGCCTCCTACAACAGCGCCTCCGTCGCCACCAAGCAGAAGCTGCTCTCGCAGGTGATGATCTCCTACATCGACAACGGCGTCACCAAGCAGATGAACAGCTACCTGGACGCCGCCCTCCGCAACCAGATCACGCTCAAGAATATCAAAAACGGTATCCGCGTGGAGTACGTGATCGGCGAAGAGCAGACCGTCCGCCTTGTTCCCCGTCTGATCCGGATGGAGCGCTTCGAGGAACTGATCCTCTCCTACATCACGGACGACTGGACCCGTGAGAAGGTCAACTCCTTCTACACGCTGAAGAACCCCTTCGACCTGAGCCTCACCGAACGCGCCGTCAAGGAAATGCGCGCCAAGTTCCCGATCACCGAGAAGATGGCCGTGTACGTCTGCGACCCGGATATCAAGGCGCGCGAGCTTTCCCAGATCGAAAACTTCATCAAAACCTACTGCACCGCGTACTCCTATGAGGAGCTCGACAAGGACCATCAGGAAACCGGTTACGCCGGCCAGGACGCCGCGCCGCCGCTGTTCCGCCTGGCGCTGGAGTATTCCATCACCGCGGACGGCGACCTTGAGGCGAGACTGCCCGCCAACGGCATCCGCTTCGACGAGTCCGCCTACAAGCTCCAGACCGTCAACGTTCTGCCGTACTTCGGCGCCGGCAGCAACAACTACAAGGGCTACACCTTCATTCCCGACGGCTCCGGCACACTGATCCGCTTCGAGGACGTCAAGGGCTCGACCTACAACGTCTCCGGCGATCTCTACGGCCAGGACTACGCCTACCACAACATCAAGAACCAGCATACCGAGGTCATGCGCTGGCCGGTCTACGGCATCGTGACCAACTATGAGCGCAACTGGAAGGAAACTGAGGTCGTCACACACGTGGAGCCCGTCCTCGACGAGGAAGGCAATCCGATGCTGGATGAGAACGGCGAAGCGCTGACGCGCGAGATCAACGAGCGCCTCACCAACAACTTCCACTACGAAGAAGATCAGGGCTTCCTCGCCATCATCACCGAGGGCGACTCCCTCGCCTCCCTGATGAGCGAGCACGGCGGTACGCTTCACTGCTTCAACACCGTCTACCCGATGTTCACCCCGCGCCCGAGCGACCAGTACAACCTCCGCGCTTCGATCTCCGTCGGCGCGAACACCACCTGGACCGTCACCTCCGAACGGAAATATACCGGCAGCTACCGCATCCTCTATAAGATGCTGACCGACCCGGATATCGCCGCGGAGAAGGGCATCAAGGACTATTACTCCGCCGACTACATGGGCATGGCCAAGGCCTACCGCGATTACCTCTACGCCAACGGCACGCTCACGAAGCTCGAGGACACCACCGCGGATCTTCCGCTCTACATCGAGACCTTCGGCTCCATGGAGACCACCAAGCGCATCCTCTCCTTCCCGGTCAACGTGGACATCCCGCTGACGTCGTTTGACGACATCAAGGATATGTACGAGGAACTCACCGAGGCCGGCGTCGGCCGCATCAACTTCCGCCTCACCGGCTACGCCAACGGCGGTATGATCTCCACCATTCCGTATAAGCTGGAGTGGATGAGGGTCGTCGGCGGCGACAAGGGCTTCACCGATCTCGTCCAGTACGCGGCCGAGAAGGGCATGGGCCTCTTCCCGGACTTCGACTTCGAGTACGTCAACCACACCGAGCTCTTCGACGGCATGAGCCTGCGCAAGTACGCAGTCAAGACTATCGACGACCGGTATACCTCCAAGCGTTACTACGACGCCGCGACGCAGTCCTTCACCAGCGACCGTTCGCTGTGCGTCTCCGCCTCCGCCTTCGAGCACTTCTATACGAAGTTCGCCGAGCGGTACCTGAAGTACAATCCGACCGCCATCTCTGTCTCCACGCTCGGTACCGAGCTCAACTCCGACTTTGACGAGGATGAGCCGTACAACCGCGAGGACACCAAGAAGTTCACGACCGAGGTCATGGCGCTGATCGACGCGGATTACAAGGACGTCATGATCGACGGCGGCAACGCTTACGTGCTCCCGTATGCCAACCACATCATGAAGCTCTCCACTGACAGCTCCCGCTTCCTGCAGGCCAGCGAGGCGATCCCGTTCATGGGCATTGTCCTCCACGGTGCGAAGTACTTCACCGGCAACCCGATCAACATGGAAGGCGACATCGACTCCGCCATTCTGAAGGCGATCGAAAACGGCTCCAGCCTCTACTTCGTCCTCTCGAAGCAGAACACCAACGAGCTGAAGGAATCCTTCCGCCTGAGCCAGTACTACTCCGTCTCCTATGAGATCTGGAAGGATGAGCTCGTCGACTACTACAAGGAGCTCAACGACGCGACCAAGGATCTGCAGACCTCTCTGATCGTCGAGCATGAATTCCTCTACGGCGAACGCATCCCGGATGCGGACGAGGCCGAAGCCGATGCGGCTGCGGCGCAGGCCGCCGCCGAGGCGCAGGCCGAGGCCGAGGCCGAGGCCAAGCTGAAGGAAGAGCGCGCGCTGAAGTATCTGGCGATGCACGGCGGCGAGATTCCGGAGGACAACATGATCTCCGATGAGGAATTCGAGGACGAGGAGACCGAGGCCGAAGAAGAGGTCGAGGAAGTGGAAGAAGAGGGCGATTACGTCAAGACCAAGTACACGACGACCAAGGGTACGATCATCCGCGTCGGGTACGAGGGCGGCGTGAACTTCCTCCTCAACTACAATTCCTTCGACGTCACCGTCCGCTATAACGGCAAGACCTATACGATCGCCGCTCTCGGCTTCGTACGGATCGGCTGAGAAAGGGGAGTTACGCAATGAATGCAGCAAAATCCAAAAATGATGACATCCTCGGCGGTTCCGTAAAAAAGAAAAAGCGCGGCGCATCGCTTGACGTGCGCAAGGCGCGCGCCGGCTGGTGGTTCGTTCTTCCGTTTATCATCGGCTTCCTGATCCTCTATCTGCCGATCGTCTTCGACTCGATCAAGTACAGCTTCCACGAGATCCGCATCCTGACCGGCGGCGGCTTCAAGCTCGAGTGGGTCGGCCTCCAGAACTACAGCGACGCGCTGTTCGTGGATCCGTCCTTCGTCCAGACGCTGACGACCGGTATCCGGCAGCTCATCATCGACATCCCCGCCATCGTGATCTTCGCGCTGTTCGTGGCGATCCTGCTCAACGGCAAGGTCGCCGGACGCGCGGCGTTCCGCGCCATCTTCTTCATCCCGGTTCTTCTGACGACCGGCCTGATCGCCGACATCGACAACGCCAACATCCTCATGGATTCCATGGAGAGCTCCGAGATCGATACCGGCGCCGGCACGAACACCGTCTCCGAGATCGTCTCGGTCATGGACGTGCAGGCCCTGTTCAGCAACATGATGATCGGTACGGAGCTGGTGGAGTATGTGGTGAACCTCGTCAACAACATCTTCAACATCATCAACCGCTCCGGCGTGCAGATGCTGATCTTCCTCTCCGGCCTCCAGTCCATCTCCCCGTCCATCTACGAGTCCTGCTCGATCGACGGTGCGTCCGGCTGGGAAACCTTCTGGAAGATCACGCTGCCGATGGTCAGCCCGATGATCCTCGTCAATACGGTGTACACGGTCATCGACTCGTTTACATCGTCCTCGAACAGCGTGATGTCCTATATCAGCCGCGTGTACCAGCAGGCGAACGGTCAGGTGCTCTCTTCGGCCATGTCGTGGATGTACTTCTTGATCGTCATGCTGATCATCGCGGTGGTTGCCGCCATCCTGAGCGCGTTCGTGTTCTATCAGAGAAGAGACTGAGAAAGGAGGAAATGATAGTATGAATAAAGTTGAAAGCGCACCGAAGATCACGAAGGAAACGAAGAATTCCATCCGCGTGGACTTCGAGAGAACCCCGCTTCTGGAACGTCTGAAGGCAAAATTCGTGAACGTGTACTTCTTCCAGAAGGTGCTCGTTTACCTGTTCAAGTTCCTGTTCCTGCTTGGTATCTCCTACGTCATTCTCTTCCCGTTCTATTCGAAGATTGCCTCCTCCTTCATGAGCCCGGAGGACTTCGTGGACGTGACGGTCAGTCTGATCCCGCGTCACCCGACGCTCTCCACCTATAAGGCGATCATTATCGACAACGATTACTTCAAGGCGTTTCTGAACACGCTGATCCTGTCCGGCTCCTGCGCGATCCTGCAGACCTTCGTCTGCTGCCTGATCGGCTACGGCTTCGCGAAGTTCAAATTCAAAGGCAACAGCTTGCTGTTCCTTTTGGTCGTCTTCACGATGGTCATCCCGCACCCGACGCTTCAGCTGTCCATGTTCATGAAGTTCCGTTACTTCGATATCGGCATCGGGAAATTCTCGATCTTCAACTTCCTCGGCGGCGGCCTGATGGATTCGGTGAACGTGATCAAGAATCCGTACCTGAATCTGATCAACTCCTACTGGCCGCTCATCATCCTCTCCGCGACGGGTCTCGCCTTCAAGAACGGTCTGTACATCTTCATGCTTCGTCAGTTCTTCAAGGGCGTGCCGGACGAACTCGAGGAGTCCGCGTATCTGGATGGCTCCGGTGTGTTCCGCACCTTCGTGCAGATCATCCTGCCGCTGTCCGTGCCGATGCTGATCACGGTCTTCATGTTCGCCTTCTCGTGGCAGTGGACGGACAATTATTACACCAGCGTCTTCTTCACGACCTCCGGCCCGCTGCTGATGCCGAAGATCGTCAAGGTTCCGAAGTCGCTGAACACCTCCTACGCCGGCGAGAACATGTACGTCGCCGCGATCCGCAACACCTGCGGTATTCTGATCCTCCTGCCGCTGCTGATCCTCTACACCTTCATGCAGAGATACATCATCCAGGGCATCGAGCGCTCCGGTATCACGGGCTAAGCAAAACAAAAAAGGACGCCATCCGGCGTCCTTTTTTTGTGCTGGGGATGGTAGGGGAACGCTGGGGGCGCCTTTTGAAAAAAGGCGTCCCCAAGCCCCCGCGAAAACCTTTGCGGCAATGACAGGACAAGGTCCGGCAGGAGATTGTCGGATCTTGTATTATTTGGTTGGGGAACGATGGGCGTTACGGGCGGGGGAGGATCACGACCAGCGTGTCCCCGAAATACGGGCGGATGAAACGGTCGCGCACAAAAAGGCCGATCAGAATCTCCGCGGCCAGCAGCAGGACAAAGACGGCGGCGTACAGGAGCCGTTCCCGCCGGCATGGCGCCGTGGCGTTGTTTTGCTCCGGCTTTATGCCGGCCGATCCGGACTTCGCCGCTGCGGGGCATTTTTCCGTAATCATGAAAACTCTCCTGCCTATTATGGATAAGTCGGACGCACGTCTCCATAAACAGTCAGCTGCGGAATAAATCGACACTTAGGATAATGGTCCTTTGCTTCAGATATTCTTGTAGAGCTCGTAACAGTCGTGTCCTTGGGGAACATCTTTGAGTTCGCCTCTGAGCAAATAGCCATTCTTTTTGAAGAAATCGACATTCCAGTCGCCCGCGCTTGTCAGAATCACCGATGCACCGTTTTCCTTTGCCAATTTTTCCACTTCCTGCAAAAGATATGTGCCCAGGCCCTGATGTCTGAGCGGCTCTTCTACAAACAGCGCTTCAACATAGCCATAAGCATCTTTGTTCACGTCCGCGATCACGCCTGCTATAAGCTTTCCGTCTTTATCCGCAAGTTTCTTATAAAAATCAACGTTTTCGTATTTCGGCTCATAGGCTTCGTCGTATTTGTCAAGACCGTCCTGTATGGCATCCGCGTCGCCCTCATTGCCGAGGAAAACCTTGAACCGCGTACCGCTGTTGTTTGTCGGCACGTAGTTCGGCGTGTCCTTGTCAAGGTACTTGACCAATGAATAATCGATATAGCCGTTTGCCTTTTTCAGCGTTGTAAAAACCGTGTAGCCGTGTTTTTCATAGAACGGTCTTGCCATATAGCTGGCGGTGCCGAGCGTGACGACCCGACAGCCCTTCTCTCTTGCAATCCGCTCGACCTCGCGGATAATCATAGAGCCGATCCCCTGATGGCGATAGCGTTCATCCACCCAAAGCTCTTCAAGCAAAACTCTCGACCAGTGGTATTCGTATGCCTCTGCGATGCATCCGCCGATGATCTCACCGTTTTCATTCTCAACTTTAAGAACAAATTCTTCTTCGTCCGCGTCCACTTCGCGCGGCACGATCTCATTGATCTTTTCGCCGATATATATGGCTTCTTCTTTCGTCAGATCCCCGATTTTATAATCCATTTATTCTTCTCCGCAAAACTCGATTTGTTCATCACTTTCATCTTTTTTCAGATAGTCCGTATTCTTCGGTTCATACGGCACCGAAATGAAATCTTTCTTTCAGTGATACAAGCAGCATACTGTCTCGACAGAATGTTCAAGAAGGAACATATCGATAAACTAGAACTTATCAATTGGGAAGAGCAATCCAATACCTCTCTAGAGACACCTTTTCATCTGGCTCATAAACGGTGGATTCATATAATCCTCCGTTAGCAAGGATTGTTTTTCGACTACCCTCATTGTTATCGATGCAAGTGATCAGCACCTTATCAATGCCAAGCTCTTTACATTTAGGCAAGGCTGTTTTGAGCATTTGAGATGCATAACCCTTGCGGCGCTCACTTGGAGCAACAGAATATCCGATATGACCACCATACTTTTCAAGATAATCATTAAAAAAATGTCTGATTTGAAGCATTCCAACGATCTTGTCGTCTTCTTCTCTGACAAATATGTACTGTGTTGCAGGAACGCGACCTCTCGGAACGGTCAATGAATCTTTGTATAAAGCACAATGTTCTATCCACTTTATCGGATCTTCGATGTTTCTTAGGCCGTGTGTCCCGTCCATAGAATCACCGCAGTCAAGAAACTCTTTTCTGTAAGCCTGAATCTGTCGGCTGTATTCTGCCGTTGGCTCTATCAGTCTCATAAATTGTCACTCCTATAAATTCCGATTTGCCAATCTAATTCCAGTTGTTGCAGATAGTCCGCATTCTTCGGTTCATACGGCACCGAAATGAAATCTTTCTTTCAGTGATACAAGCAGCATACCGTCTCGACATGTGTCGTATACGGGAACATGTCCACCGGCGAGATGCGCGCGGCGCGGTAGCCGCCCTTCGTCAGCGTGCGCAGATCGCGCGCGAGCGTGTCCGGATTGCAGGAGACGTACACCGCGCGGCGCGGCGCGAGGCGCAGAAGCGCCGAGAGGAATTCCCGGCTGCAGCCGGCGCGCGGCGGATCGAGCAGCACGACGTCCGCGCGCTCGCCGGCGCGTGCGCGCGCCGTCATGAATTCGCCGGCGTCGCCGGCGACGAAGCGCGCGTTCGTGATACCGTTGCGCGCGGCGTTCGCCGCCGCGTCCGCGACGGCGTCTTCGTTCTGCTCGACGCCGATCACCTCGCGCGCCTGCCGCGCCGCCAGGATGCTCAGCGTGCCGACGCCGCAGTAGGCGTCGATTACCGTCTCGCGGCCCCGCAGGGCCGCGCCCTCCAGCGCGAGCGCGTACAGCTTTTCCGTCTGCGTCGGGTTCACCTGCAGAAAAGCGCGCGGCGAGACGGCAAACGTGCAGGGGCCGATCCGCTCCTCCATGTATCCCGGCCCGAAGAGCACCTCGGGCTCCCCGCCGATCCAGAGGGGGATCTGCGTGTCGTTGACGCAGCGCACCAGCGTCGTCAGACGCGGGCACGACGCGCGCATCATTTCGGCGAATTCCGCCGCGCGCGAAAACGGCGCCGGCCCGGTCACGAGCACGGCCATGGCCTGTCCCGTCGCGCGGGAGACGCGCACCATCACGTGGCGCAGAAGTCCCCGGCCCGTCCTGGGGCTGTAGACCGTCAGACGGAGCTGCCGCGCGATCTTCTCCGCCGCACGGCGGATTGCGAGCGCCTCTTCATCCTCCATCAGACAATGCGGCGCCGGGATCACGCGGCCGCTGGCGCTCTGGTAGATGCCGCAGAGCATTCCGTCGCCGCGGCGCACGAACGCCGCCTGGATCTTCGTGCGGTAGTGGAGCGGATGCTCCATTCCCACGATCTCGTCCACGTGGCCGAAGCGGCCGAGCGCGGCGATCACGCGCCGCATCTTCATGTGCAGCTGCTCCTCGTAGGTGAGGTTCGGCGTCTGGCAGCCGCCGCATTTGCCGAAATATGCGCAAGTTTCCATAAACGTCCCTGTGGTTTCTGATTCTGATTTCGCGCGGCCTCAGCGCAGCGGCGGCAGCGCGTGGATGTCGTAGTTGTCGTAGTAGATCTCGAACGCCGTCTCCACGTCGCCGAACAGCTCGATCAGCGCGCCGGCCTGGAACATGGCGGACAGCGTGCCGGACGGGGCCTTCCAGGCGGCGTTCGAGACGATCTTGAGCCGCTCGTTGCCCGGCGCGTTCGCGCGCAGGATCGACTCGGCGCGGAAGAGGAGCTCGCCGGTGGCGATGTGGTAGTCGCTCGAGACGATGGCGAGCTGCTTCACCGACGGATAGAGCGAGGTCAGGATATCGTAGGTGAAGATCGCGTTCTGCGCCGTGGTGATGGAATGATCCTCCACGATGATGCGCTCCGGCGCCACGCCCTGCGCGGCGAGCCATTTCGCCATCTCGCCGGCCTCGGTGGCGGCTTCGTTTTCCGCCGCCGTTCCGCCGCCGGTGCAGACGACGTAGGCGTGCGGATACTTTTTCGCGCTGTTCAGCGCGACGGTCAGCCGCGCGATCAGCTCGTCCCGCATCGTGCCGTCGGGATTGAGCTGGAAGCCGAGGACGACGATGCACAGCTCGTCCGTGTCGGGCAGGCCGTCCGGCAGGACGTCGAAGCAGAGCGGCTGACCGAGCGCGGGAGAGGCCCACAGATCGGTGATCGTCTGCCAGCGCGCCGCGGCGACGGGATCGGCCTCGGCGAGCTCCCCGAGAAGCGCGGCGATCCGGTCCCCGGCTTCGGCGCCGTAGGTGCCGTAGTCCACGCAGATCTCCTCAACGATTTTCTCCGCGCGCTGCGGGTCGGCGGCGGGATTGCCGCGGCCGCATCCCGCAAGGGAGAGGCAGAGAGAAAGCAGCAGGCAGAGGGCGAGGCGGCGGACGGCGGCATGCCGTGAGGTGGACGTGATGGTGTTCATGATGTGATTCTCCCGTTTTGCATTTCATTATTTTGGACAGCGGCGTTCATCCCAGCGCCAGGACCAGCGCGCCGAGCGCGATCCGGTAGAGCGCGAAGGGAACGAGTGTGTGCCGCCGCACGAAGTCGAGCAGAAAGCGAATGACGAGCAGCGAGGTGAAGAAGGCGGTGCTCATGCCTGCCGCCAGCAGAAGAAATTCTTCACCGGAGAGCGGCGCGCCGAATTTGACGAGCTTTAAGGCGCCGGCGCCGAGCATCACCGGGATCGCCAGAAAAAATGAGAATTCCGCCGCCGCCGGCCGCGCGGCGCCGAGCGCCATTGCGCCGAGCATCGTCGAGCCGGAGCGGGAGGTGCCGGGAATGAGCGACAGCATCTGGAAGGCGCCGATGCCGAGCGCGGTCGGCGCGCCGATCCCCTCCGCCGCCGTCACGCGCGGCGTTTTCCGCATACGCTCGAGCAGGAGGAAGGCGAAGCCGTAGACGATCAGCGCGGCGGCCACGGTCGTGGCGTTGTATAGATGGGCGTCGAGCCAGTCGTCGAGCAGCAGCCCGGCGACGGCGGCCGGCAGGCACGCGAGCAGGATTTTGCCCCACAGCGAGCGGCAGGCGCGGCGGTCGGGGGCGGTTTTCTGCCGCGAGAAGGGGTTCAGGCGGTGGAAATAGAGGACGAGCACGGCAAAGATCGAGCCGAGCTGGACCGCGACGCGGAACAGCGAGGCAAAGGCTGCGCTGACGTCCATGGAGAGCCAGCGCTCGAGCAGGATCAGGTGCCCGGTGCTGGAGATAGGCAGCCACTCGGTGACGCCCTGGACGACGCCGAGGAGGATCGCGCGGATCATGTCTTCCCACATAAGTGCCTCCGAAAATGTGTTTTTCAGAAAACGTTTGGAAATCCATGATTTTTGCGGTCATGCGAGGGGGATACGCGGCCCTTTGGAAAAGGGCCTGGCGGAAACTTTTATAAAAAACATGAGCAGCTGGCCTGCTCAAAATCGCAGGCAAGGAGATAGGGGGGCGCGGAGGAAAAGAAACTTCGCCGTGGAAGGGGTTCCCCACCGCGAGTACACGAACGGCGGGGAACCGCGAAAGAACTGTGCAGCCCTTCGGATGCCTTCAGCCTTCTCCCTGACGCAGAATATCGCCGGGGAGGACGGGCACGGTGAGGCGGGCGGAGAACTCCATCTGCGGGTGCGGTGCGGTGCAGATCGGCTCGCCGTCGGCGGACCGCATATCGGAGAGAGCGCAGGGGATGCCGACGCGGCCGGGCGTCAGAAGCTCCAGCGGATCGCCCTCGGAGAGCTTGTTGCGCTGGACGAAGCGCACGCGCTCGCCCGGCGCGCCGCCGGAGAGGGCCGTCGCCAGATAGGCCTTTTCGCGGATATAGCCGGGCGCGGAGACGACGTTCGCCGCCTCTCGCGGCGAATCAAAGAAGAAGCCCGTCGCGTATTCGCGGTGGCTCACGCTCTCCAGCTCCCGCAGCCAGGCCGGATCGGGCCGCCAGGCGGCCCCTGCGGCCGCATAGGCGTCGAGCGCCATGCGGTAGGCGTTCGTCACCACCGCCGCGTAATAGGCGCTCTTGACGCGCCCCTCGATCTTCAGCGAGGTCACGCCGGCCGCGAGCAGCTGCGGGATGTGCTCGATCATGCACAGATCGCGCGAGCTCATCACGAACGTCTCGCCGCCGTGCTCCTCGACGGGCAGCGGCTCGCCGGCGCGCTTTTCCTCCGCGATCTCCAGCGCGTGATAGCTCCAGCGGCACGGCTGCGCGCACTGTCCGTGGTTGCCGTCGCGCCCGGTGAAATAATTCGAGAGCAGGCAGCGCCCGCTGTAGGCGATGCACATCGCCCCGTGCACGAACGCCTCCAGCTCCAGCGACGGATCCGTCGCGCGCCGGATCCCGGCGATCTCCGCGAGCGACAGCTCCCGCGCCAGCACGATCCGCGAGGCGCCGAGCGCGCGCCACGCCTCGGCGGCGGCGGCCGAGACGACGCTGGCCTGCGTCGAGACGTGGATCGCCAGCGCGGGCGCCTCCTCCCGGAGCAGCGTGAGCACGCCCAGATCGGAGACGATCGCCGCGTCCGCGCCGACCTCGGCGAGGCGGCGCGCAAAGGCGCGCAGCGCCGGATATTCCTGCGTCCGCGGCAGCACGTTCACCGTCACGTACACCTTCACGCCGCGCGCATGCGCATAGGCGACCGCCTCCGCGAGCTCCTCGGGGGTGAAATTCGCCGAGGCCGCGCGCATGCCGAAGGCCTCGCCTGCCAGATAGACCGCGTCCGCGCCGAAGCGGATCGCGGCGCGCAGCTTTTCAAAATCTCCCGCGGGGGAGAGCAGCTCCGGCTTCATTCCTCCGCAAAATCGAGGCAGAGACGGCTCTCGATCACCGAGCGCACAAAGCCCGCCGCCTCCAGATGCAGCGGATGGATCTGATACCCCGCGAGCGCCCCGGCGTCCGTGAAGACGGATTCGAGCATCATGTCGGCGCTCGAGGTCTCCAGCCCCTTCGTATGTACTGTCAGCGAGACGAGGCCGGGAATGCGGCCGTTCAGCGCCTCCAGACGCGCCTTGGCGGTCGCCTTGGCCGCCTCGCGGTCGTCGAGATCGGCGCGCAGCTTCCAGAGAATGATATGACGTACCATGATTTTTATTCCTCCTGATTGATAAAAGCGGAGAGGAGCGGCGCTCCCCTCCGCCCTGTTTGTGCGGTTCGGCAAATGATGGGTTCTGTTCGGAACGCGCCGGCACGCACGCGGTTACACGTTCATGATGACCGGCAGGATCATCGGCTTGCGCTTGGTTCTGGAGTAAATATACTTCGACAGATCGTCCTTGATGTTCTGCTTGATCTCCGTCCATTCGACCACGCCGCCGCGCAGCGTGCGGTCGAGCGACTCACGCGCCAGCGCGCGCACCTCGTCCATCAGATCCTCTGACTCGCGCACGTAGACGAAGCCGCGGGAGATGATGTCCGGCCCGCTCAGGATCGTGTGCGTGTCGGTGTCCACCGTCGCCACCACCACGATCAGGCCGTCCAGCGCCAGATGGCGCCGGTCGCGGAGCACGATGTTGCCCACGTCGCCCACGCCGTAGCCGTCCACCAGCACGCGGCCCGCCGGCACCGTGCCGGCGCGCTTGCAGTGATCGGCGTCCAGCTCGAGCACCTGCCCGATCTCGCAGACGAAGATGCGGTCGGAGCGCATGCCCATGTACTCCGCCAGCTCCTTGTGCTGCATCAGATGGCTGTATTCGCCGTGGATCGGCATGAAGAACTTCGGCTTGACGAGCGCGTGGAACATCTTGATCTCCTCCTGGCAGGCGTGGCCGGAGACGTGCACCTCCGCCTCCTCGTGGTAGACGTCCACGCCGCGGCGGTACATTTCGTTGATGATCTTGCCGACCAGCTTCTCGTTGCCGGGGATCGCGTGGGAGGAGAGAACGACCAGGTCGCCCGGCACGAGCTCCACCTGATTGTGATCGGAGAAGGCCATGCGGTAGAGGGCGGACATCGGCTCGCCCTGCGAGCCGGTCGTCACGATCGTGATCTGATTCGGCTTGTAGCGGCCGATCTCGGAGATGTCGATGAGCACCTTGTCCGGCACCTTCATGTAGCCGAGCTCCACGGCGGCGCCGATCACGTTCAGCATGCTGCGGCCGGTGATGGCCACCTTGCGGCCGTACTGGGCGCTGGTGTTGATGATTTGCTGCACGCGGTGCACGTTGGAGGAGAAGGTGGCGATGATGAGGCGCTTTGAGGGATTGTTCATGAAGATCGTCTTCAGCGAGGCGCCGACCGTGCGCTCGGAGGGCGTGTGGCCGGGACGGCCCACGTTCGTCGATTCGCACATGAAGAGCAGCACCCCGTTCCGGCCGTACTCGCCGATGCGGGTCAGATCCATCATCTCGCCGTCGATCGGCGAGACGTCGATCTTGAAGTCGCCGGAGTGCATGACGACGCCGACCGGGGTCGTGATCGCGATGCAGCAGGCGTCGGCGATGGAGTGGTTGACGCGGATGAATTCCGCCGAGAAGCAGCCGAGCTTCACGGTGTCGCCGGCGGCGACGGTGTTGAGACGCACCTTGTGCGGCGGCTTCTGCTCCTCCAGCTTGTTTTTCAGGATGCCGAGCGTCAGGCGGGTGCCGTAGATCGGCGGGTTGATCGTGCGCAGCACGTAGGGGATCGCGCCGATGTGGTCCTCGTGACCGTGCGTGAGCAGGATGCCGCGGATCTTGTCCGCGTTCTTTTCAAGATAGGAGATGTCGGGGATCACGAGATCGATGCCGAGCATGTCGTCGTCGGGGAAGCCGAGGCCGCAGTCCACGAGAATGATATCGTTCCCGTATTCCAGGACGGCCAGGTTCTTGCCGATCTCGTTCAGGCCGCCGAGCATCATCACGCGCAGCTTGGCGGTATTTGCTTTCTTTGCCATGGTGGGATTCCTTTCCAAAATGTAGACACACAGCCGAAAAAAGCAAAACGCTTCTCTCCGACCCAACGGGCGGTCAACACGTACTGCGATGCGCGGGAGCGGGGCTCACCGAGCCGTTCCGAGGGCGGCGGAACGGGCATCCAGCCGGAGAGGTGCGGTTGCTTCCAGTTCGATTTCTATTCAGGTTGGATGCGCGGACGCCGAAACGGCGGCGTCCATGCAAAACGGCCATATAATCTCATTTATATTATACCGCGCCAAATGATGTCAAGTATGGACAGTTTGTGAATTTTTGCGCCTTCTTACAGAAGGCCGAGCGCGCTGCCTCCTTCATCCGGATTTATTTCCAGTATGGACGCCGTGCGTGCCGTTATGCAGCCGGCGCGGATTTTTTGCATGGGTGATGCGCGGCGGCTTTTTTGAACGTTTTGTAAATTCAAGCAGAAAGATGCAGGAATTTCTGCAAGAGCCTTGACAAATAAGGAAATATGTGGTAGAATTGTGTCGCAATCGGAAATCACGTTCCGAAATACTCCGGATCAAGGAGAACAACCAATGAAATCTATCGGCATTGTCAGGAAAATCGATGAACTCGGACGGATCGTACTGCCGATCGAGACGCGGCGTCAGCTGGAGCTGGAGCCGAAGGACGGCGTGGAGATTTTTGTGGATGAGGACCGCATCGTGCTGAAGAAGTATCAGCCCTGCTGCCTGTTCTGCGGCGACGGCAGCGACGTCGTGCTCTTCAAGGGCAAGAAGATCTGCAAGAAGTGCCTCGCGGAGCTGAAGACTGCGGAGTAAAACGGACGCAAAAGGGGCGCGGGATCCGACGGATCCCGCGCCCCTTTTTTTTTGCAGGGAATCAGCCCCCGATTTTCTCGACCGCCTTGTCCCAGGCCTTCTGGGCGGCGGAGAGCGCCTTCTTGTAGACGGAGGCGAAGTTGTTCTTGCCGTTCTTGATGTTGGTGCCCATGCAGTTGTTGATGAAGTCGTTGGTATAGTTGCGGTACTCGATCAGCGTGTTTTTGGCCACGGAGCCGATCACGATGTCGATGACCTGGCCGGACATGGAGTCCTGCGAGTACTTCAGCTTCAGGGCGGTCTCCAGGAACAGCGGCATGACGGAGCGCCACGACTCGGCGCACAGCGCCTCGAACGTTGCGCCGAGCACCGGCATCTTGTCCTCGCCGACCGATTTCGGCACGCAGATGTTGGAGGAGGAGTCGTGGATCAGCGAGTAGTACTCCTTCTGATCCTCGGTCAGCTTCGGGTACGGCAGAATGCCGTAGGGCTGCTCCATCGAGCGCAGGTTCTCCTGCGTCACGCGGGAGAAGCGCGCCGGGAAGAAGAGGACGGTACCGTCCGCAAAGTACTTGTCGGACTGGTCGATGCCCAGATCGGAGTGGAAGACGCCGGGGGTGGTGTTGTACAGCGCGCCCAGCTTTTCCACGGCGAGCACTGCGCGCTCCTGGTCGAACTCGATCACGAGGTGGTTGTTCTCGTCATAGTGATACATTTCGACGCCGCAGGCCTGGATGTAGTGGTCGGTTTCCTCGCCCTGGTTGGCGGTCTTCAGCACGCCGAAGACGTCGCCGGTGTCCTGGACGCCGTTGCCGTTGGCGTCCTTGTAGGCCGTCTGGGCTTTCTCCATCAGCATATCCACCGTCCAGGTGCCGTTCATGACGAACGAATACATCTCGTCCGGATCGCCGAACACGTCCTCATACATCGCCTTGTTGTAATAGAAGACGCCGGTCTGGATGTAGCAGTAGACGCACATGTCGCCGAAGATGTAGTTGTAGGTCTTGCCGTCGAGGGAGAGGGCGCGGATGACGTCCGGCCACCACCACGGCTCGGAATAATCGACGTAGGGGAGATTGGCCAGATCGCGCATGTAGATGTTCAGCGACTGGGTGATGTTTGTGTTGCCGGTGGAGTTGATGTAGTCGTACTCGTCCGAGCCGGAGACGACGGTCGAGCGGACCATCGTTGCCATCGAGCCCAGATCCGGCGCCATGCCGGCGATGAAGTCAAAGGTGATGCCGAGGCGCTCCTCGACCTTGCGGTTGCGTTCCCAGACGCCGTCGGAAACGTAGTCGCCGATGTTGTCAGTGCCCACGACATCGAGGGTTTCAATGAGGCCCTTGCCGTCGGCGTTGCCGCGGTAGAGGACGTGCAGCGTCGTGCCGTCAAAGCGGACGTCGTCCGGCACGCTGTCCTTGACCTTGGAGCGGTCGTTCGGATCCTCGGTCGTCGTTTCCTCGACGGGCGCGGCGGTGGTGTCGGCGGTCACGGCGGGCGTCGTCGCAGCGGGATCGTTCGTTTTGCTCTGCGCGCAGGCGGGCAGCAGCATCGCGAGCAGCAGAAGCAGGGAGACGATGCGGAGAGATCGTTTCATTGGGGATACCTCGCATTCTGAGAATTAGAGTTGTATTCATTTTACCATAAATACAGTCGAAAAGCAACTCGGCATTATAGCCAAAAATTCCGTTCATAATTTGTGCACTATCACAAAAAACAGAAGCCGGGACGGCTTCTGCTTTTTGCGATGAAGGAATGTATCAGGAGGAGAGCTTGTCGGTGCTTTTGTTCCACGTTTTCTGTGCGGCGGCTGCCGCTTTCGCGTAGGCGGAGGCAAAGATGTTTTTATTGTTCCGGAGTCAAAGTATATAAAAGTTTTGCTGATTTTAAGGTGAAATCCATCAGTTTGCCCATTCTGCTTTTGTTGTGTGCGCCGCCTCGCGCCCGCGTGCGGCGGCGCATAGACTGCATAGTGGAAATCTCCGTGTGGTTTATGAATTTTTTCGCTTTCCTACTTGTAATTTTCCGCCCGATGATGTATAATATTGTTCTACGGGACGGCTGATTTTGCATGAACGGCGAAAAAAACTGCAAAACGCTTTCCGCCCCGGTGTTTCCGCTGATTGATGTGAAAGGAACGGTCACCGATTTCATGGTTTGGTCTGAACTCTCCCGGGAGGCGCTCGGCGCTCTGCGCGACGACGCGGCCGCCCAGCTTGACGCGCTCCGCGCGGAGAATCTGCATCTCGATCTGACGCGCGGCAAGCCGGGTCTTGCCCAGCTTGATCTGTCCTCCGGCATGCTCGGCGTCATCACGAGCGCCGAGGACTGCATTTCCGAATCTTCTCTTGACTGCCGCAACTACGGCGTGCTCGACGGCATCCCCGAGGCGAAGCGGCTGTTCTCCGATCTGCTCGGCATTCCCGAGGAGCGGATCTTCATCGGCGGCAACTCGTCGCTGAATCTGATGTTTGATACCGTCGTGCGCTGTATGCTCTTCGGCGTCGCCGGCGGCCATGAGCCGTGGGGCCGGCAGGGCCGCATCAAGTTCATCTGTCCCTCGCCCGGCTATGACCGGCATTTTGCCATCTGCCGCGCGCTCGGCATCGAGATGATCCCGGTGGAGATGACGAAGGAAGGCCCGGACATGAAGGCGGTGCGGGCGCACGTTTGCACGGATCCGTCCGTCAAAGGCATCTGGTGCGTGCCGAAGTTCTCGAATCCCGAGGGCGTTACGTATTCCGACCGCGTGGTCGAGGAGCTGGCCTCGCTGAAGCCGGCCGCGCCGGATTTCCGTATTTTCTGGGACAACGCCTACGCCGTGCACGAGCTGTACGACGAGCACGTCCACCTGGCGGACATCTTTGCGGCGGCGGAGGACAACGGCAACATCGACAACGTGTTCTATTTCGCCTCCACCTCGAAGATCACCTTCCCCGGCTCCGGCGTCGCCATTATGGCGGCCAGCGAGACGAATCTGCGCCATATCAAGCCGATCCTCGCCACGCAGACGATCGGCTTCGACAAGATCAATCAGATGCGCCACGTGAAGTATTTCGGCTCCGCCGACGGGATCCGGGCGCACATGCGCCGCCACGCCGACATTCTGCGCCCGAAGTTCGAGACGGTGCTGTCGGTCTTCGAGCGGGAGCTGGGCGGCTGCGGCATCGCCGAGTGGACGCATCCGCGCGGCGGGTATTTCATCAGTCTCAACACGATGGACGACTGTGCGCGGCGCGTGTACAAGATGGCGAAGAGCCTGGGCGTGGCGCTGACCGAGGCGGGCGCGACGTTCCCCTACGGCTGCGACCCGCGCGACCGCAATCTGCGCATTGCGCCGTCGTATCCGGAGCTGAGCGAGCTGGAGACGGCGACGCACGTCGTCTGCCAGTGCATCCGCCTCGTCAGCGCCGAGGCGCTGATGGAGCGGGCGTGAGCGCGAGAAGGACGAACGAGAGAACGAACGAGAGAACGAACGAGAGAACGAACGAGAGGACCCTTTTGAAAAAGGGTCCTCTCGCGCTCTCCCCGAAAACCTTGAAACAGGGCACAGGACGAGGTGCGACGGAGGCTGCCCGGCCTGTGATTTTTTGTTGCTTTGGCGGGAACCCGGGGGCCGGGGGGCGTTAGCCCCCGAAAGAATATTTGATCCATCGGGGGGCGGGGGCGAAGCCCCCGCATAGAAAAATAGATAATTCCTTCCCCTTCAGGGAAAGGTGTCGGCGCAGCCGACGGATGGGGCAAGGGTGAAGAGAGAGAGCCCCCATCCGGCCGCTGCCGCGGCCACCTTCCCCCGCGCCGGGCGCGGGGGAAGGATTTTTATTAAGAATTGCGGGGGCTGACGCCCCCGCACCCCCGGGCGGATCAAATGGGCTTTCGGGGGCTCTGCCCCCGTACCCCGGCAAAATCTTTTGGCAGGGCATGGGGCAAGGTGCGGGATATAATACGATTCTTTGCGCAGAGGACAGGAAAAGCAGGCGCGGACGGCGGCCGCATCGAATACTATAGTTTAAGTATCAAATTATATTATGGATTCCTATTGACAGTTCACAACATGTATGGTAAAATTCAAATGGGTGAGTTGCTGATCCGTTATATTTTCTAAAATTCAAGGAGGAATCCAAATGAAAAAAGTGTTAGCCGTTGCTTTCGCAGTGCTGTTCCTTCTTTCCGCCTGTCAGACTCGCCCGATCAGTGCGCCGGATACGACGGACGCGGAAGCCATAGATCCCAATGAAGACCTCCGCACCCGCGACGCGCGGCTCGCCGCTCTTTTTGCCGAAACCGACGGCCCGGTCGTCGTGCAGTTTATCAATTATAAAGCCGTTTGTCTTCCCGGTCAGATTGCAAAGATCTGGAACGCGCCGCATGTGATGAACGTGATCTGCACGTCGCTCGTCCATTGGCTCGATATTTCGGAGGAAGGCTCGCTTTCCATGATCGGACAGTATCTGCCGGACCTTGATCCCGCCGCCATTGCGGAGGGGCGATGGTATGAAACAGAGAACGAGTGCTGCCTCAACCGCGCCGAATATGAACGCCTGCTCGCCGATCCGGATGCACACTTCACCGGGATCGGCGATTCTGTTACCTATACGGAATGCAGCACATACAGCAATCCCTGGATAGAAGGATTCACATACGAATTGCTTCAAAAGGATGAACGCGGACGCGAAATCATAGCCGGCTCAGCAATAGCGCCGATCTCCAGGACGTTTACCGTGGTCGGCATCGTCGGCGACGAAGGAAAATATGCCGATCCCGCCTACGGGATCCATCACATGTACGCGTTGACCGACGCGGTGGAAGCCATGCTGGCTAACTATAAGGAAGGAGTAATGGGCGCTGAGTCCGAGCTGGATCTGGAGGTATATAAGCCAAGTACGACCATGGCGTCTTTATTTGTGGGGAGCGTCGTATATAAAACGGATCCGGAAAATCCGGATCAGGTATTGCTGCGCAGTACCGCCGACAAAATCTACACGGAAGAGGAGTGGATGGATCTGTTTTATGAGCTGCCCTGCAATGCCGGCTATACGATCGAGGTGACGCTGGACAGCGGGAAAAACTATCAGGATTTTGTGGACTATTATCGAAGCAAGTTGTTTATGGAAATGAGCGTGGAGGAGATGGAAGAGCAGCGGCATAAATCCAACGCAAATATGGCAATCCGTCTGGAAGAGGAATTACAAAAAATCGGCCCAGGCCGTACAGACAAATATGCCAAAGAAATGGAGGCAAACCTGAGAGCTGCCTTTGCGCCCGCGGAGATGGAATCGACGATTGCACAGATTTATATGCTGAATGAGCAGAAGGAATGGTATATCTGCACCGGCACGGCCCCCTACGTCATCCACCCGCTCCGCGTAGGAGAATAACAAAAAACAAGGTCTGGCGTTGTTCGTCAGGCCTTGATTTTTGTTTTGGCGGAGGCTGCGGCGCCGCCCCCATCCGGCCGCATCCGCGGCCACCTTCCCCCGCGCGGAGGCGCGGGGGAAGGAATTATTTTAGATTTCTGCGGGGGCTGACGCCCCCGCACCCCCCGGGGTGAATCAAATAATCTTTCGGGGGCAAGCCCCCGCACCCCCGGGCGGATCAAATGGGCTTTCGGGGGGCAAGCCCCCGCACCCCGGGGGCGGATCAAATATACTTCCCATCGGCCAACGGCCGCAGCCAAAACAAAAAACACAGGACAGGCGATCTGCACTCGCCTTGTCCCGTGCCATGCCTCAAAGGTTTTCGGGGAGAGCGCGAGAGGACCCTTTTTCAAAAGGGTCCTCTCGTCGTATCCCCCGCGTCCCCGCGCGCGTCCCCGGGCGAGGGCGCTGCCGGCCCTACTTCAGCCGCGCCTCGAGGAAGCGGCGCACCGCCGTGATGATCGGCGCGATGCAGAACGCCATCACCGCCGTCACCGGCCCCACGGTGGCACCCGTCAGAAGCGCGCCGGCTACGCAGAGCAGATCGAGCGTCATGCGCACCGCGAGAAACGGCCAGCGCGGCCGCGCCTCCACGATCAGATACGGCAGCGCGTCATAGGGCGAGAGCCCCGTGCCGGACGCCATGTAGCAGGCCGCCGCCGTCACCATGCCGAGCACCGCCGGCAGCGCGAGTCCCCAGCGGATCCACGGCGTCAGAAAAAAGCCCGACGGCAGCAGACGCGCCCATACAAAACGGAAAAAATCGCAGACGTAGCCGACGCCGAACATGTTCGCAAGCGTCCCGAAGCTGATGTGCCGCCGGCCGCGCACGAGCATCGGGATAAACAGGATGCAGTTGGCCGCGGCGAGCACTGTGCCGTAGGAGATCCCGCTCACGCGGGCGACGCCGAGAAAACAGCTCGAATACGGGTCGGCGCCGAGATCGATCTCCACCAGCACCGAGAGAAAGAAGCCCATGAGGAGGATGCCCGCGAGCATGATGAGGATCCGCGCGCGGAAATGCGGAAGATGCGTGTCAAACATATTGCGGCTTCTGCGCCTCCCCGCCCACGTTGGCCGCCAATTCGATCTCGCGGCAGTCCTCGGCGACCAGATTCTTCGTCAGAGCCCCGTTCTGCCAGACGTTGCCCGTCACCGCCATCGCGCGGCAGCCGCGCAGCACCACGCCGTATTCCGGGCTGAGCACGCCGCGCCCGCCGTCGTCGCGGCCGACGATGAAGGTGTTGCCCGCGACGCTCACGTTGGACGCGCCCTCAAAAAAGAGATGCGCGCTGTCGTATGGGGAAGCGAACGTCACGCCGTCCGGCTTGCCGGAGCGGCGGAAGACGTTGCCGGAGATCGCGCAGTCCGCGACGCCGCGTCCCATCCGGATCGCCGGGCCGCCGCTGCGGTCGAAGAAGTTCCCCGTCACGTTCCAGCTGTTGCCCGAGGCGATATAGAAGCCGGCGACGCGGTTCCACTCCACGCGGTTGCCCGTCGCCGTGATCGAGGAGACGTGCGGCGAGGCGAGGATGCCGCAGTTCCTGTTGCCGGAAAACCAGTTGTCAAGGAGAAAGCCGTCCCAGCCGTCGATCATCAGGCCGGCGCCGCCGTTGTGGCAGAGCATGCTGTGCCGCACGGAGAAGCACCAGACGTGCGACAGGTGTACGCCGTCGCCGCTGAAATCGCCGATGCGGCAGTCGTCGATCGTGGGCGTGTCCTCCTCGCTGCCGCCGTTGTATTTCTCCCAGTGGAGGGAGACGCCGTGCACGTTCTCGCCGAGACGGCGGCCGTTCAGGCTCATGCCCGCGATCGAGCAGCCGAAGGCGCCGGTGACGTCAATGAGGCAGCCCTCGTCCGGGCCGCGCAGCAGCAGCTCCGAGGCGCCATAGGAGCGGAAGCTCCAGGCGGATCTCCCCTCCAGGCGCACGCCCGGCGCCATCGTCAGCCGCCCGCAGACGTATTTTCCCGGCGGGACGAGGACCGTGCCGCGGCAGGGCGCCGCCGCGGCCAGCGCCGCGCGGATCGCCTCCGTGTCGTCCGCCGCGCCGTCGCCGCGCGCGCCGAAGGCGCGCACGTCAAAGACCGTCTCCATCTCAGATCCTCTCGTCCTGCAGCGCGCGGAGCATGATCTCCGCCGAGCGCTCGTTGGTCGCCAGCGGGATCTTCTGCACGTCGCAGAGGCGGAGCAGCGCCGAGACGTCCGGCTCGTGCGGCTGCGCCGTCAGCGGGTCGCGCAGAAAGATCACCAGATCGAGCTGTCCGTCGGCGATCATGGAGCCGATCTGCTGGTCGCCGCCGAGCGGGCCGCTCTTCATGCGGGTGATCGGCAGCCCCGTCTCGCCCATCACGAGCGTGCCGGTCGTGCCGGTCGCGTAGAGCGTGTGATGCGAGAGCGTCTCGCGGTACTTGACCGCCAGGGCGATCATCTCGTCCTTTTTCTTGTCGTGTGCAATCAGTGCGATTTTCATCGGTTGTCTCCTTATGGATGCTCAGTAGTTTTCGATTTCCGCCGCGACGAGCCGGACCCATTCGCCGATCCCCTCCGGCCGGCCGGCGGCCGTCGTGACGTCCTTGAGGACGAAGGCCACCGGCGTGCCGCTTGCGCGGCAGGCGTGCAGCGTCTCGCGGGTCTCGCGCCGCACCGCGTCGATCTCCGGGTATCCGGCGCGCACGTAGGCGGGATTCGGCTTGCGCAGCATCACGAAGTCCCCGCCCATCGCCTCCGCCTGCTCGGCGACGTTCGTCCACGGGCTGGCCGAGATGGAGCGCACCGTCTTCATGCGGCGGATGATGCCGATCTTGCGCGACAGCGGCTCGCAGCAGCCGTAGTTGACCCAGCCGAAGCGGTCGTAGATGGGCTTGACGTATTCGATCTCAAACTCGTCGTGCATGGCGGGCGAGACCTCGGAGAAGATCTGCGCCGCGCCGGCGATCCAGCAGTCCGAGGCGCGCACGTGCGAGAGATCGACGGCGCGATAGCGGTCCTCGTCCACGTAGGTCTCGACGCAGTGGCAGCGGACGCCCTCGCCGGCGGCGAGCAGATTCTGCGCCTCCAGCTGGTCGATGGCGTCCATCTCGATCTCCACATTGCGGCGCATGATTGCGTGGAGCAGCTCCGGCTCGTCCATGAGCGCGTAGAGGCAGGACTCGGCGCCCTTCCACTGCACGATGCGGTCCCAGATGAACATCATCGGCACGACGCCCACCGGGCGCACCGCGAGGACGCCGCCGAGCACCTCCTCCATCGCGGCCTGACGGCGCGCGGTCAGCTCGGGCAGCGCGGTGATGACGCGATTCTTCAGGCGGCTGACGGACGCCTCGTCCGGCAGCTGATCGACGTACAGATGCGTCTGCGCGCCCGCGTGCTCGCTTTCGTCCTGCCGCAGCGTCTTCAGACCGTAGCCGCTGTCGGTGTACGATTTGGTCAACGGATAGAACGGCGGCAGGATCAGATCGCCGCCGAAGCGGCGCATGCGGAAGAGCTCGGTACGGAAATACCGCTCCATCTCCCGCAAAAGCGGATCGGCGCAGCGCAGCTGCAGCTCGTCCAGATGGCGGTACTCGTGCCACGGCAGCTGATCCACGATGATCGGCGGCCGCGCGGCGGCGTCGAGCGCGTTCAGGCGCGCCCAGTTGGCGGCGCGCGCCTTCGTTTCCTCAGATGAGGCGATCTCGGCGTACGCTTTGGCCAGGTCGCGGACGATTTCCCGTTCGTTCATGACGGTATCCTCCGGTTTTCAGATGATTTCCCAGCCGTCCGGGGTGCGGCCGGTGAAGCGGAAAAGGCGGATGTCGGAGGCGTAGCCCGCCTCCGTGCGCTTTTCGCAGGAGAAGTAAAACTGCCGGCCGCCGAGGGCGATCATGCCGGTCGAGCCCCAGGGGAAGTCCCAGCCCCAGAGGCCGCTTGCCGGATCGCAGATCCCGGCGCTCCACAGCGGTACGACTTCTCCCGCCGTGCCGTCGCCGAAGCCGGCGAGCGGAACGGTGCGCGGTACGGCGTTCCAGTCGGCGACGTACATCGGCCGGTTCGGGAACTGCGGCTTTTTGCCGCGGTAGACGGCCATGTACATGCGGCCGGTGTCGGCCTCGTATTCGAGATTCTGCACGCCGTAGGTCGTGTTGCCGGTGAAGACGAAATATTTGCCGTCCGGCGCCGCCGGTCCCTCGCGGTGCATCGCGGCGGGTGAGAGCGGCTGGGCGTACGCGTCCCAGCGCGCGGTGTCGTAGGCGAGGATCACCTGGTAGTCGTTGTCGGCGCGGTGCGTGTCGCCGTAGACGCCGTAGGTGACGTGCAGCAGCGGCGCGCCGCCCGCGTCGCCCGGCCGCGGGGCGAAGGTGATGCCGTCGATGCCGGAGCAGCCGTGACGGTGGCGCAGAAGGCCTCCGCCCGAGAGCGGCGTCTCCCAGAGATAGTCGCGGGTGACCTCGGCGAGGTGCACCGCCGTCATCACGCCGTCCGCGGCGGCGTCCATGCCGACGCGCGTGATGCGCGCGCCGTCAAAGATCGCACAGTAGAAGCCGTCCGGCGCCGCCTCGGCGCCGAGGCGGGAGAGGATGCCGCGTCCGATGGCGTCCGTTTTGTATTCGAGCGAGCCGTACACGCGCCCGTCCGGGCCGAAGGCGAGGCATCCGAGATGCCCCGTCAGGCCGCCGACCGAACCGAGGAGCCGTCCGTTCAGATCGTACTTGACCAGCTCCGTCGTGAACGAGCAGTAGAGGAAGCCGCCCTCGCGGTCCAGCGCGATGCCCTGGATATGCCCGCCCTGATGAAAGCCGGTGGAGATGGTTTTCGGCAGTTCCATGTCCTCCTCCGATCAGCGCACCTCCGGCGCGTCGAGCAGGCCGGTGGGCTTCAGCACGTACGAGTCGGTCCAGCCGGGCGTGCCGTGTGTGCGCCACGACTGCGGCCCCCAGTAGGAGTAGCCGGGCACGCAGTTGTGCACCGGGCCGAAGGCGTTGCGGCGGTGGCCGTAGACCGTGACCTCGACGGTGTGCCGTCCTCTCGACGGCGTGCCGAGCGAGACACAGTAGGGCGGATACGGGCAGAGCTGCTCCTCGCCGCCGTCGAGGCGGACGGAGACGAGCACGCCGCCGAAGCGGGCGGTGCGGAGCACGCGCTCCTTTGTGCCGTCGGTCTCGTCGAAGAAGCAGTGATAGGTGATGTTGCCGGTGTAGAAGGGCAGCGTCTGCGCGGCCGCGTCGCCGAAGGCGAGGCGCGGCGCCCGCGCGGTCACGGCCGCATAGCGGCCGGTGAGACGCACGCCGAAGTCGCCCGTCAGATAGCACCACTCGGTGCAGGAGCGCAGCGAGAACGGCTGCTCGATCTCGATCGTCACCTCGCCCGCCGGGATCGTCGGCAGCGGCACGGTGCGCAGGCAGTGATCGACGTACCAGCCGTCCGGTTCGGCGGCCACCTCGCGGCCGCAGAGCCAGATCCGCGTCGGCGCCTCGGGCATCTCGAGCGCGAGATGCGCGCCGGCAACGGGGATCTCGGTCTCAAAGGTGAAGCGGCGGCGCACGGTGTGCGGCGGGAGATTTTTGACCTCCTCGGGCACCGGTACCCACGGCTGCACGACGCGCTGGCCCTGATGCGCGGCGAAGAAGCGCTTGCGGCCGACGTCGGCGATGAGGATGGAGTCGATCTCCTCCTCGTAGGCGCCGCCGTCGAAGGCGAAGGCCGCGCGGTCGAGCAGCAGCGCGTTCGGCTCGCTCAGCGTGTATTCGGCGGGATCCTTGAGCGTCACCGGCAATTCGACCACCTCGCCCGGCACCTTGGCCGCCGCGTCGCGGATGTTCGGGGAATTGCCCGGCAGCGGACGGCGCCAGGGATCGCCCGCGACGGCGGCGTCCTCGCCGACGTGCGGCGTCAGCCAGAGCAGCAGGCTGTCCGCGGCGTAGAAGACGCGCTCGAGCGCGGTCTCATCGCCGCGCACGGTGTAGCGCGGCGTGCGGATCTCGCCCGTCAGCGTATCGTATTCCTTCACGTCCCAGCGGCCGCGCAGTGTCAGACGCACGCGCTCGCTGCTCTGCGCGGGCATATAGAGCGGCGTGTTCTCCACCGGCTCCGCATGGCAGACGAAGAGCCAGCGGCCGTCGCCGTCCTCGCGCGCCTGATGGATCATCGTCGTCAGGCGCGCGCCGGTCGCGACGTCGCGCAGATCGAGGAAGCGGTAGGGGGCGAGGGCGTCGATGAGCGCGTTGTAGTCGACCTCCAGCCGCGTCCACGCCGCCGCCGCCTCGCGCGCGGCGTCGGACGGGACGGCGTCGATGAGGGCGGGCGCGGCGCCGAGCAGGATCACCTGCCCGCCGGCGGCGGCGAACGCTTTGAGGCGTTCGAGCGTCGTCGCGCGCATCGTCTCCATCACCGGCACGACCACGACGTCGTAGGCCATCTTGCCTACGACGAGCGGGTTTGCCGCCTCGGGGCACAGCGACGGCAGCAGCGATTCGCACAGGAAATCGAAATCGAGGCCGCGCGTGAGCAGCGTGCGCGTCAGCGTCTGGAACTGCTCGTCGAGATAGGCGCGGCGGGAGAAGGTCTTGTCCTGCGGGCCGCAGTGCAGCCAGTAGGATTCGATTGGGTGGACGACGCCGATCCGGACGTGCGGGCGGCCGCGCGTCAGGGCGGTGTTCAGCCGGGCGAAGTGATCCTCGACGGCGGAATATTTCTTATACCACGGGGACTGGTAGCCGATCGTGGCGGGATAGTCGCGCTTGGCCTCGCCGTTCATCGACACCCACGTCAGATGATGGACGCGGACGGTGACGCCGAGCGCCGCCTGCCAGTCGCCCTGCTCCTTGTGGGAGCGGAAATCGTATTCCCAGCCGGTCACGCCGTAGAGCTCGGAGAGCATGCCCTCGCGGCCGTACTGGTGCACGGCGCTCTGCGTCTGCTTGGCCGTCGTCAGCTCGACGCGGCCGCAGAGCATGTCGATGCCGGGGATCTGGAATCCGCGGTAGCAGCGCATGGCCTCGCCGATCATGCCGCTCTGCGAGTCGAGCGTCGGCTCCTGCATCATGTGGCCGGTGAAGGCGATGTGATGCGCTTCGCACCAGGCGCCGATCTGATCGACGAAGGCCGCGGCGAAGCGCTCGCAGAGGTGATCCGCATAGCGGTAGCGGGCGGTGGAAAGCTTGCCGTCCGGCAGCTCCCAGACCAGCTCCGGCAGACGGGCGAGCAGCGACTCGCCGTAGGCGGCGCGGTATGTTTCCTCAAAATCGTCCGTCCACGGGAAGGCGATCGGGCGGCGCTCGCCGGAGGTACGCAGGAACTGGCGGCGCGCGAACTGCGGCTCGTCGGTAAAGATGGCGGGAACGGTCTTCCCGAATTCGTCGCCGACGGCCTCGTAGTAGCGGTCGTAGGTCACTTCGATGAAGCGGCGCACGGCGGCGGGGGAGAGCGTGTCGAGATAGGCCGCGTTGTTGAAGCGCGGGCTGTCCTGCGCGATGCGCAGCGAGGCGTACCAGACGTTCTCCGCCTCCTCGCCGTCGGCGAGGAGGGCGCAGTCGGTCAGATATCCGTCCGCGTCGAGCGTCACGCGATAGCGGGCGAGGAGGCAGCCGAAGGGCTTCCCGCCCGCCGTCAGCGCGGCGTCGAGCGCGGCCGTATCGGGCAGGAGCCGCGCGTCCGGCTCCGGCGAGAGCACGAGCGTGCGCGCGCGCCAGCGGTAGTCGGCGGTGACGAGGCCGCCGGCGAAGCCGCTCGGCCAGCGGTCCTCGTCGTAGAGCCAGCAGAGCATGTTCTCTGCCTTGGCCTTGTCGCAGCAGGCGCGGACCAGCGCCATGAAATCGTCGGAGAGATATTCGGTCGCCATGCCGGCGCGGGAGTGCATGTGAAAGCCGCCGATGCCCATCTCGCGGAAGACGTCGATCTGGCGGAGCAGCTCGTCCTTTTCGAGCGTCGTGTTCCACGCCCAGAAGGGCGCGCCGCGGTACTCGGCGCCGGGCGCGGCGAAGAGCGACGCGGAGAGGGAGGCGGAATCGTTCTTTTTGTACAGCATACGGTTCTCCTTTGCAAAAAGAATCAGTTTGGTTTTCCTGTTTCAGACGTCTCAGCGGCCGCCGAGGAGGCGCACGCCGTTCGGCGTCGCGATGCGGGAGAGGGTGCGGCCGCCCTCGCCGCGCTCCAACTCCACCTCGATCGGACCGTGCGGCGTCGGTACGGTGCCCTTCGCCCACGCAAGGCCGCCGAGATCCGGCGCGAAGCGCACAACGGAGAAGCCCGGCGCAAACGGCCGCACGCCGAGCACGTGGCGCGAGAGGAACGGCGCCGGGCCGGAGGCCCAGCCGTGGCAGAGGCTGTGACGGAAATTCCTGTAGCAGAAGGCGCCGAAGTCGCCGTGGACGTCGGATTTGCCCGGCACGGGCAGTTCGTCGATGCGCGCGGCGTTCTCCGCCCAGCGCACGTCGAAATCCTCCCAGAAGGTCGTCGCGCCGAGCGACAGCATCCGGCCCCAGTAGCCGCGGATCAGAGCGAGCGCGCCGGGGATCTCGCCGGCCTTCGCCGCCGCGCAGAGCGTATAGTAGCCGAGAAAGGTGGAGAGCCCCTCGGCGCCGCCGGGCGCGATCACGCCGCGCCACATCTCCCCGGCGTCGGCGAGGCCGGAGAGCGCGAGGAACGCCGCGACCTGCTTCTGCCCCCGCGGATCGGGCCGGTGCGCGAGCAGCCGGTCGGCCTGTCGGATGCAGTCCGCGCTGAGCGCGTCCTCGCCGAGGTATTTCATGAGCGCGCCGGCGCGCAGCAGCACGTAGCGGAAGAGTCCCTGCAGCCCGGCGTGCGTCGTCTCGGAGGAGGCGCGGTTCGGCCAGTCGAAGAAGCGTCCCTCCGGCAGCCGCTCGGCGCCGTCTTCGCCGACGTAGGCAAAATACGTGCGGAGCAGCGTTTTGAGATATTCCTTCTGCGTCTTGAGGTAGGCCAGGTCGCCGCTGCCGAGAAACCAGTCGTACTGGCTGAGCGTCCACCAGAGCGAGTAGGAGGAGAGGCCGTTCATCGCCTCGCCCGCCGGCGTGACGTCGCGCACCAGATCGAGCGAGGCGGGCACCACGTCCGCCCCGGCGCCGAAGGCGGCGAGGATCGTGTGGATCTCCGTGTTCATGTCGCCCGCCCAGACGAGGCGGTCGCGTTTGATGCCGTCCCAGAGGTATCGCTGCATGTTCAGCTGCACGGTGTAGACGGCGGTGTCGTAGATTTTGTCCAGCGCCGCGTCGGAGGAGGAGAAGCGGCCGAGGAGGGGAAGATCGCGGAAGATCAGCGTCGCCGTCACGGCGTACAGGCGCAGCGACGCCGACGGCGTCAGAAGCTCGACCCAGGCGAAGCGGAAGCCGCTCTCGGGCGATTCGTTGGCGCTGTAGAAGGAGACGGGCAGAACGAAGTCGCGCGTGGCGTGGTCGTTCGTCGTGCCGCGCTCGCCGACGGGGGTCAGCGCCTCGCCCACGCTCTCGCCGAGGCGGATGCGGACGTCGGCCGTTTTGCCCGCCGGATTGGTCAGCGTGTGGACGGCGACGGTCAGCGTGCCGTGCAGCTCGACGCCGAAATCGAGGAGGACGGCGGCGTGCGCGCCCTCCGCGCCGTTCTGCAGGACGGCGAGCGTCTGAGTGCCGCCGAGGGTGACCTGCGGCGGCTTCGCGGCCGTTAGCGCATCGGCGCCGCGCACGTCGCCCGCCGTCGTCACGACGCGGCACGGGGTGAGGACGCGGCGCGTGCGGGGATCGGCCGGCCCGTCAAGATGGGGAATGCGGTCGGATGCGTTCATGAGGAGCCTCCTGAGCGGAATGGAAGAGTGCGTTCAGTGGGCCATGAGCCACTGGACACCGGCCAGCGCCGCGAGGTGCGCCGGATAGAAAACGTAGAAAAACCATTTCAGCCGCACCCGTCCCGGTCTGCCGCTGTAGAGAAGCAGCAGCGGCAGGGAGAGAAGCGAGAACCACTGGTTGCCGCCGAGCGAGAGGCAGAGGGCGAGCAGACCCGCGGCGAAGGCCGCGAGCCGGTGTTCGCGCTTCTCGAAGAGCGACGGCCAGACGGGGAGCAGGATGCCGCAGATGCCGTAATCGACGTCGACCGCGAGGCAGAGCAGGTACGCGGCGGCGACGGCGGCGATCAGCGCGCCGCCCCACAGCGGCCACAGACGATCGGACTCCCGGACGGCGCGCTTTGCGCGCTCTGCGAGCGCCATCAGGCCGATGGCGATGGAGAAATCGATGAGGATGCCGATGAGCAGCTCATAGCCCGCGAGGGCGTAGACGAGCTGGCAGGCGGCGCCGAGCAGAAAGATCTGCCAGAAGTAGCGCAGCCGGTCGTGCGTATAGCGGAAGCCCTCAGCGAGCAGATAGGCGTACAGCGGCAGGGAGAGCCGTCCGACGGCGCGCATCCAGCCGGCGGAGGGAAAGAGCATCAGCCCGGCGTGATCGATCAGCATCGTCACGGCGGCGATCAGCTTGAGAATGAATCCGGACACGTCGCGCCTCCTCGCAGTTTTCTTACCCCATAATTTTATCACCATAATTCTATCACCTCCCGCCGCCGCGGTCAAGGGCGAGCGGAAATTTTTTTCGTCTGCGCGCCCGTGCGCGCCCGAATGCGGGCATCCGCCCTCCCTCTTTACTTTGCGGCGCAAAAGGAGTATAATGATACATCAGCGACATTTCTTTTCAGGAAAGGACATCCCGCAAGTACTATGAATATCTCCGAAAAAACACGCGCCGCCGCCGCCGAGGCGGAACAGGCGCTCGCCCCCCTCTTCGCCGAGATCGACGAGACCGCCCGCCGCGGCACCGAGCGCGTGCTCGACGTCTTCCGCGAGGAGCACGTCAGCGAATCCATGTTCGCCCCCTCCACCGGCTACGGCTACGGCGACGTCGGCCGCGACGCCATCGACCGCATCGCCGCGAAGGTCTTCGGCGCCGAGGCCGGCTTCATGCGCCCCTCCATCCTCAGCGGCACCCACGCCCTCACCATCGGCCTCTTCGGCCTGCTCCGTCCCGGCGATGTCATGCTCTCCATCACCGGCTCGCCCTACGACACGCTGCGCGAGGTGATCGGTATGGACGGCAAAACCGGCGCCGGATCCCTCGCCGATTTCGGCGTCGAGTACGACGAGGTGCCGCTCGTTCCCGGCGCGCTCTTCGACTGGGACGGCATCGCCGCCGCGCTGCGCCGCCACGGCTGCCGCGTCAAGGTCGTCTTCCTGCAGCGCTCGAAGGGATATCTCGACCGCCCGACGCTGCGCGTCGGCGAGATCGCCGAGGCGATCCGCTTCGTGCGCGGCGTCGCCGGAGAGGCGCCCTTCATCGTCGTGGACAACTGCTACGGCGAGTTCACCGAGGAGAGGGAGCCGTGCGCCGTCGGCGCCGATCTCATCATCGGCTCGCTCATCAAGAATCCCGGCGGCGGCATGGCCGATATCGGCGGCTATCTCTGCGGCACCGCGCGCGCCGTCGAGCTGGCCGGCAACCGCCTCTGCTGCCCCGGCGTCGGCCTCGACGCCGGCGCCTCCCTCGGTCAGAACCGCAATATGCTCCGCGGCCTCTTCTACGCGCCGCACACCGTCGCGCAGGCGATCAAGACCGCGCACCTCGCCGCCTGGCTCTTTGAAAAGGCCGGCTTCGGCGTCAACCCCGGTCCCTTCGTGCGCCGCTCCGACATCATCCAGACCGTCGCCCTCGGCGACGCCGCGCGGCTGTGCCGCTTCTGCGAGGGCATCCAGATGGCCTCGCCGGTGGACGCCCACGTCACGCCGGTGCCCTCGCCCATGCCGGGCTATGCCGACGACGTCATCATGGCGGCCGGCGCCTTCGTCGGCGGCGCCTCGATCGAGCTCTCCGCCGACGCGCCGCTGCGCGCGCCGTATACCGTTTTTCTGCAGGGCGGACTGACCTACGAGAGCGGCCGGCTCGGCATCATGCAGGCCTACGACTATGTCATGGCGGCCGGAGGTACGGATCCGGGCGAAAAATGATGAACAAAGATTGAATTTTACCGTTTTTTTGAAAAAATACTGGCTATTGCTCCCATCCCGTGTTATAATATATAGAACGACCGGCGCCGGACGCCGGGCGTTCGATGGATGAAGTTGAGAAAAAAATTTTTGGAGGATTCTATGGCAAAGAAATTTGTGTACCTCTTCACCGAGGGCGATGCCACCATGCGTGAGCTGCTCGGCGGCAAGGGGGCAAACCTCGCCGAGATGACCAACATCGGTCTCCCGGTTCCCCAGGGCTTTACGATCACGACCGAAGCCTGCACGCAGTACTATGAGGACGGCCGCCGCATCAACGACGAGATCATGGCCGAAATCATGCAGTATGTGGCCAAGATGGAGGAGATCAACGGCAAGAAGTTCGGCGATCTCAAGAACCCGCTTCTCGTTTCCGTCCGCTCCGGCGCGCGCGCTTCCATGCCCGGCATGATGGACACCATCCTGAACCTCGGCCTGAACGACGAGGTCGTCGCGGCGATGATCGCCGGCAACCCGGATCCGAAGTTCGAGCGCTTCGTGTACGACTCGTACAGAAGATTTATCCAGATGTTCTCCGACGTCGTCATGGAGGTCGGCAAGAAATATTTCGAGCAGCTCATCGACGCGATGAAGGAAAAGAAGGGCGTCAAGTTCGACGTCGAGCTTACCGCCGCCGACCTCAAGGAGCTGGCTTCCCAGTTCAAGGCCGAGTACAAGTCGAAGATCGGCGCGGACTTCCCGTCCGACCCGAAGGTGCAGCTCTATGAGGCGATCAAGGCCGTGTTCCGCTCCTGGGACAACCCGCGCGCCAACGTTTATCGCCGCGACAACGACATTCCCTACAGCTGGGGCACCGCCGTCAACGTCATGCCGATGGTCTTCGGCAACCTGAATGACAACTCCGGTACCGGCGTCGCCTTCACGCGCGACCCCGCCACCGGCGAGAAGAAGCTGATGGGCGAGTTCCTCACCAACGCGCAGGGCGAGGACGTCGTGGCCGGCGTCCGCACCCCGATGCCCATCGCCGAGATGGAGAAGAAGTTCCCCGAGGCCTACGCAGACTTCGTGAAGGTCTGCGGCATCCTCGAGGAGCATTACCGCGACATGCAGGATATGGAGTTCACCGTCGAGAACGGCAAGCTCTATATGCTCCAGTGCCGCAACGGCAAGCGCACCGCGCAGGCCGCGCTGAAGATCGCCTGCGACCTCGTGGACGAGGGCATGATCGACGAGAAGAAGGCTGTGCTGATGATCGATCCGCGCAACCTCGACACGCTGCTCCATCCGCAGTTTGACCCGAAGGCGCTCAAGGCGGCCACGCCGCTCGGACGCGGCCTCGGCGCTTCTCCCGGCGCGGCCTGCGGACAGGTCGTCTTCACCGCGGAGGACGCGGAGACCTGGAAAGCCCGGGGCAAGAAGGTCATCCTCGTTCGTCTTGAGACTTCTCCCGAGGACATCACCGGCATGAAGGCGGCGCAGGGCATCCTGACCGTCCGCGGCGGCATGACCTCCCACGCGGCCGTTGTGGCCCGCGGCATGGGTACCTGCTGCGTCTCCGGCTGCGGCGATATCGTCATGGACGAGGAGAACAAGAAGTTCACCCTCGCCGGCCGCACCTTCCATGAGGGCGACGTCATTTCCATCGACGGCTCCACCGGCAACATCTACGGCGAAGCCATCACCACCGTCGACGCCACGATCAGCGGCTACTTCGGCCGCATCATGGGCTGGGCGGACAAGTACAGAAAGCTGAAGGTCCGTACCAACGCCGATACGCCGCGCGACGCCAGAAAGGCCCGCGAGCTGGGCGCCGAGGGCATCGGCCTCTGCCGTACCGAGCACATGTTCTTCGAGCCGGAGCGCATCGCCGCCTTCCGTGAGATGATCTGTTCCGACACCGTCGAGGAGAGAGAGACCGCGCTCGCCAAGATCCTGCCCATGCAGCAGGACGACTTCGAGAAGCTCTACGAGGCGCTCGAAGGCTATCCGGTCGTCATCCGCTTCCTCGATCCGCCGCTGCACGAGTTCGTGCCCACCGCCGAGGAGGATATCAAGGCGCTGGCCGCCGCGCAGAACAAGCCCGTCGAGCGCATCAAGGCCATCATCGCCGGCCTGCATGAGTTCAACCCGATGATGGGTCACCGCGGCTGCCGTCTGGCCGTCACGTATCCGGAAATCGCCGCCATGCAGACCCGCGCCGTCATCCGCGCCGCCATCAACGTCAAGAAGGCGCATCCGGACTGGCACGTCGAGCCCGAGATCATGATCCCGCTCGTCGGCGAGGTCAAGGAGCTCAAGTTTGTCAAGGACGTCGTCGTCAAGGTCGCCGATGAGGAGATCGCCGCCGCCGGCAGCAGCCTGAAGTATCAGGTCGGCACGATGATCGAGATCCCGCGCGCCGCGCTGACCGCCGACGAGATCGCCAAGGAAGCCGAGTTCTTCTGCTTCGGCACCAACGACCTCACCCAGATGACGTTCGGCTTCTCCCGTGACGACGCCGGCAAGTTCCTCTCCGCCTACTATGACCGCAAGATCTACGAGAGCGATCCGTTCTCCCGCATCGATCAGAAGGGCGTGGGCAAGCTGATGAAGATGGCCGTCGAGCTCGGCCGCTCCAGCCGTCCCGGCCTCTCCTGCGGCATCTGCGGCGAACACGGCGGCGACCCGTCCTCCGTCGAGTTCTGCCATGCGATCGGCCTGGACTATGTGTCCTGCTCGCCGTTCCGCGTGCCGATCGCCCGCCTCGCCGCCGCGCAGGCCGCGATCAAGGAAGCGAAATAAGCCCTCGCTTCGGCTGAAAACAGCATAATAACAAACCCGCCCGATCTCCGGAAAACCGGAGAGGAGGCGGGTTTTGTTTTTGCCCAGTGAGAATTCCCCTTACGCCGTGTTTCACGGAACGGGGAATTGTCTATGGGGGAGATTCAGCTTCAATACCATTGCATCGTCTGCAATCGTGTTGCATCTTCATAACGATAGACAGCAATGCTTTCACTTAGAACCGTCTAATTCTCATCATTCGGAGTTCTGAGTGAAGTATAATTTGAAAAAGATGAAATTCAAAGTTGCTTTTTGAAACACAATGTGTTACAATAAAAAAGGTCTCCATTAGGAGACCTGTGCACACACTGTGCGGTCGGATGAACCGACGATTTCATTGGTTATTTATTTGAACGTGCAGTGCGATTTCATAGGGGTCTGAAACCACGTTACTATTATATCACACGAGCAAGGAGTTGTCAAGATGAAACGAAATTATTTTTTGGGGCTTGATATCGGTACCGATTCAGTCGGTTATGCTGCAGCGGATACAGAGTATTCCTTGCTGAAGTGCAAAGGAGAACCGATTTGGGGCGTATCTCTTTTCGATGAGGCACAACTGGGAGATGATCGCCGTTCTCACAGAACGGACAGGCGTCGGTTGAACAGGAAACAGCAACGTGTCGCGCTGATCCAGACGCTGTTTGCCAAAAGTATAGCCGATATTGATCCTTCTTTTTTCTATCGTCAGTCGATCAGCTCTCTTACCGCTGATGATGCCGGGGAGAAGAATTCTCTTTTTATAGATCCTGATTATTCAGACAAGGATTATCATCGTGATTATCCGACGATCCATCATCTTATTTGGGAATTGATGAATTCTGCCGAGCCACATGACGTCAGACTCGTGTATCTGGCATGTGCTTGGCTTGTTGCGCATCGGGGACACTTTCTGAGCCCGATTGATACCGAGCATATTGCGGATGTCACCGACTTTTCAATTGTGTGGAATGCTTTATTGAACTGCTTTCAAGATTGCGGTTACTCCGTTCCGTGGAAATCGGGGAATGAAAAAGAAATCGCTCGTATCCTTTGCTTGCCTGGCGGAATCCGTTCTCATGAAAGCGGTCTTCGTTCCGTTCTGTTTGACGGCGGGAAGGCACCGAAACCGGATGAAAACACATTTCCATTTGATTCAGACGAAATCGTCAAGTGTCTTTGCGGTGGCAATACCAGTTTGAAAAAACTCTTTGCGGATCACGGTGAACAATACGAAGAACTTCCTTCCATCGACCCAACGAAAGATCCGGATGATCTTGAACCGACTCTCTCAGAACTGGAGGATACTGACGCGGAGTTGATCCGTCGCCTGCTTGCCATATCCGATTGGGTTGCACTTGAACGTCTGCTGTCTGTCGGAAACATCGACGTTTCTCTCCGTTCGGATGAAGAACGACTCAGCGTCTCACACGCCAAAATCGCAATCTATGAGCGGCATAAATCGGATCTGCGGGATCTGAAGATGTTAATCAAGAAATATCAGCCTGAAAAATTCAAGAAAATCTTTGGCGATGACGGAAATTCCAAAAGCAAGAATTATACCGCCTATTCCTACCATTTGAACGGAGAATCGATTGAGAAGAAAGCAACGCAGGAGGAATTCTGTGATTACATCGGAAAAATCCTGAAAGGCATAACGCCGAGCGAGGAAGATCTGCTTCTATATGAGCAGATGATGGATCGTATTGCAGATCGCTCCTTTATGCCCAAACAGAAATCAACAGACAACAGGACGATCCCTTATCAGCTTTATTGGTATGAGCTCGACAGGATCCTGAAAAACGCTGAATTGTATCTTCCTTTTTTGTCTGAGAGAGATGAAAACGGGCTGACCGTTTCTGACAAGATCCATTCGGTTTTTTCTTTCCGCATCCCGTATTATGTTGGACCGCTTTTCAAAACTGAACACAATCATGCATGGATCGAAAGAAAAGCGAACGGTAAGATTTATCCCTGGAATTTCAATGATATGGTTGACCTGGATCGGAGCGAGGAAGAATTTATCCGCCGTATGACGGCAAAATGCTCCTATCTGCCGGGGGAGGACGTCCTTCCCAAAGAATCCCTTCTGTATCACAGATTCACTGTTCTGAATGAACTGAACAAGCTTTGTATCGACGGGAATCCGATTTCTGTCGAGCAGAAACAGCAAATCTATCGTGACGTTTTCCTCGTTCAACCGAAAGTAACACTGAAACGTGTAAAGGATTATCTGATTTCGCGCAACTGGATGGAAAAAAACAGTGATATCTCCGGGCTGAACGATCAGATCCCGTTCAATTTGAAGCCGCAGAGAGATTTCAAACGCTTGTTGGAAAACGGTTCTCTCACGCAGGATGATGCCGAACGCATTATACTTCGTATTACCTGTACGGAAGATACGACTCGTTTGTACAAATGGATCAAAACGAATTATCCTGAGTTACCCGAGAATGATATGCGTTATCTGTCACGTCTGAATTACAAGGATTTCGGCAGATTATCAGAGCGTTTTCTCAACGGTATCTGCGGAGTTGAAAAGAACTCCGCCACTGGCGAGGCGTTCACGATTATCAGTGCTTTGTGGAACACCAACAACAATCTGATGGAACTTCTTTCCTCACGTTTTACATTTCGTGAAACGATCGAGACAGAGTTGCGTAATTACTGGTTGGAGCATCCGCAAAGCCTCAACGAACGGCTTGACGGAATGTACATTTCAAATGCAGTCAGAAGACCGATCATCCGCACGCTGGAAATCGTAAAAGAGGTTACCAAAGCTATCGGTTGTCCACCTGAAAAAATCTTTGTCGAGATGACGCGGGGCGATCAGCCTGAAAAGAAAGGAAAACGAACAGAAAGCCGCCGTGAGCAGATCCTGCGCTACTATAAATCGCTGAAGGATACCGATATACGCGAGTTGAATCAGCAGTTGGAAAACAAATCCGATAATGAACTCCAGAGCGACAGATTGTTCCTGTATTTCATGCAGCTCGGAAAATGCATGTACACCGGGACCCCCATCAATCTCGATCAGATCAAGGGGAGTACGTACAATATCGAACACATCTATCCGCAGAAACTGGTCAAAGACGACAGCATTCTGAACAATGAAGTGCTGGTTCTTTCCGAGATAAACGGACAGAAAAGCGACAACTTCCCTATCGAAGCGTGGATTCGCAGCGCCAGAACGCCGTTTTGGACCATGCTTAAAGACAACGGACTGATCACAGCCGAAAAATACAAACGTCTTACCCGCAGCACGCCCTTCAGCGCCGATGAAAAATGGGGGTTCATCAATCGTCAGCTGACCGAAACGTCCCAAGCCACCAAAGCTGTCGCCGAACTTCTGAGCGAACGGTATCCGGAAACTAAAATTGTTTATGTGAAAGCGCGTCTTGCCTCTGAATTCAGACAGGAATTTGATCTGCTCAAGTCTCGGCTGTACAACGATCTGCATCACGCCAAGGACGCATATCTGAATATCGTGGTCGGCAATGTCTACAACAGCCGTTTCACCGAGCAATGGTTCCGGCAGAACGCAGACAGCGATTACACCGTAAAAACAAAAGCCTTGTTCAGCCACCCGGTCGTCTGCGGCAATGAGACCGTCTGGAACGGAAGCGATATGCTTGACAAAGTCAAGAAAACCGTTCGCAAGAATAACGCGCACCTGATCGTCTACCCCTTCCTGCGAAAGGGTGGGTTATTTGACCAGCAGCCTTTGAAAAAAGCCGCGGGCCTGATTCCGTTGAAGCGCGGGCTCCCAACGGAAAAATACGGCGGATACAACAAGCCGGCCATTTCCTCCTTCCTGCTGGTAAAGTATACCGCCGGAAAGAAAACGGACGTGATGTTCCTCCCGCTCCGCCTGATCTATGAACGCGAATACTCCTCCGGCGATACGGATGCGATGGAAGCGTACGCCCGCCAGCAGATTCGGGAAATCACCGGAAAAGAACCCGGTTCTGTTTCCTTCCCGCTCGGTATGCGGCTGATCCGGATCAATACGGTGCTGTCGCTGGATGGATTCAGAGTGTATATAACTGGCGGCCTTAATGTGGGCAGAACAATCAGCATTCGAACCTTTACCAGTTTTTCAGCTGCTCCTATATGGGAGACATACATAAAGCATATGGAAAGAACAGACGAAAAACATAGGGGGTCTGATCATTATGTGTTTGATAGTCTGTATGATAAAATTTCCAGCGAAAGGAATATAGAATTATATGATTTGTATTTAAGCAAATTCGAGAAGACAATATATCGATACCGCCCGTCGACTCCATTGACAGCCATAATGGAAGGACGTGATATTTTCATTCATCTCTCTGAACTTAATCAGGTAAGTGTCCTGCTCAATATTCACCAGCTTTTTGGCCGCTCAGCAGTAGGCTGTAATTTGACCGGTATTGGCGGTGTTGCAAAAGCTGGCGTTACAACCTTGAGCTCTTCTCTGTCCAATTGGGCCAAGAACTATACCGACGTCCGTATTATCGATCAATCGCCCGCAGGCCTGTGGGAAAAGCAGTCCTGCAATCTGCTTGAACTGCTATGAGTTGGCGCACCGTCGTTATTTCAAACCGCTGCAAGCTGGACACCCGGATGGGCTATCTTATGATCCGCGGGGAAGACGTTCAGCGCGTCTTCCTCGATGAGATCGCAATGCTGATCATCGAGAACCCTGCCGTATGCCTGACGGGATGCCTCATCGAAGCGCTGACGGAACGGAAGATCAAGGTCATTTTCTGCGATTCGAGCCGGAGCCCCATCTGCGAAACAGCGCCGTATTACGGCAGTCACGACACTACTGACAGGATCCGTCAGCAGATCCGGTGGGACAGGGAATTCTGCGGCTCCGTGTGGCAGTCGATCATCTGCGAAAAGATCCGGCAGCAGGCCAAGCTTCTAGAGGCGACCGGACATATTCCGGAGAGCGATCTGCTCCGTTCGTATCTGAACCAGGTCCGGCCGGACGATACAACCAATCGCGAGGGACACGCGGCTAAGGTCTATTTCAACGCGCTGTTCGGGATGAAATTCAAACGCGGCGCCGACGATCCGATCAACTCTGCCCTGAACTACGGATACAGCCTGCTTCTTTCCGCCTTCAATCGGGAGGTTACCTCGAGCGGTTATCTTACCCAGATCGGGCTGTTCCACGACAATATGTTCAACCACTTCAATCTGAGCAGTGATCTGATGGAACCGTTCCGTCCGCTGATCGACCGCACCGTTCGCCGGCTTCCCGGCACGAATACCGATTTCGGAAAAGAAGAAAAGCACGCGCTACTATCCGCCCTGAATGAAGAAGTGAAGATCGACGGAACCATGCAAACGGTCTGGAACGCCGTTCGGATCTACACGAAAAGCGTTTTCCGGGCTTTGGAAGAAAAAGACATCCGTTTTATCAAATTTGCCGAATAAGAAATAATGAGTTATCGATTTATGAGACTGCTCGTAATGTTCGACCTTCCGACGGAAACGCCGGAAGACAGGCGGCATTACCGGAAATTCCGCAATATGCTGATAAAGAACGGCTTCATCATGCTGCAGGAATCCGTCTACACACGCATGATGCCGTCACCGTCCACAAAAGAATCCGTCTGTTCCATTCTCAGAAAAAATAAACCGCCGAGCGGTCTTGTCCAGGTGATGACTCTCACAGAGAAACAGTTTGCTCAGATGGAGTGCATCGCGGGTGAATTTGTCTCCGACGTTCTTGACAATACGGACGCCGTAGTCTACTATTGAGGTGCGGATATGCTGTTCACTCATCCGGAAATCGAGAAACCGATCGATACGGAAGAGCCGTCGTTCCATACGCTGGTCATCGAAAGCCCCTCCCTTTTTCGCCGACTGCTTACCGACGTCAGCGAACAGATTGGCGGCTCGGAAGGTCAAGCCGTTTTGTCCGTCTCCTATAAGCCTGTGGAATTTTCCAAAAGCGCAGAGATTCTCGACGGTTTTCTGCCGTTTGAGATCAATCGCCGCCCGCTGCTCACAAAAGTCTGCGCGGCGCTTGAAAAAAACGCCGTGTCACCCGAGCATATGCCTCTGACTCTGCAGCGGCTGAGCGAACTCGAATCATACCTTATGGATCTGAGTTTTGATTTTCCCTGCGATATTGTTTTTTCAAAATTGAACGTCGGCGCCCTGCTGAAAGCGGCCGCGCCTGTGCTCCGCTGTGATTCCGATCGCCTGTCCGAACAGATCCTTGACTATATGGAACTGGTCATGGAATTTGACCGGCAGAAACTGTTCATCACGGTCAATCTCCGCAGTTATATCGAAGATGAAGAATTCTTCCGGTTTTCCGAAACGGTCCTCTCTCACGGCTACCACGTCCTGGCCATTGAAAACCGCGAATTCCCGAGGGCGGCGCGGGAAAAAAGGATCGTAATCGACCGGGATCTCTGCGAAATCACTTGACTTTTCCACGATTATCCTGTATCATATAGACGGCGTGCTGATTCCTTTGAAATCATCTGCACCGCTCTCCGTATATGCCGCAGTCTGCAGAACTGTTTTTTCGTGTTTTGACACGGAAACGGGCATAAAACTTCGGATTTGAGGTTTGAGAGCAGTGCGATTTCATAGGGGTCTCAAACAAACAAAGTGTTCGATGGCGTAGAGGTTGAGTTTGAGAGCAGTGCGATTTCATAGGGGTCTCAAACGCAAAAGGAAGGGACAGAAGCATGAACGAAGTTTGAGAGCAGTGCGATTTCATAGGGGTCTCAAACCGGCACGTCGTAGTCATCCGCATCGAGCACGTTTGAGAGCAGTGCGATTTCATAGGGGTCTCAAACGGTGGACCGCGGGGCTCCGAACTGCTCCTCGTTTGAGAGCAGTGCGATTTCATAGGGGTCTCAAACTTCCGGATCCATACGACGGATGCTAAGAAGTTTGAGAGCAGTGCGATTTCATAGGGGTCTCAAACTTTGAGGATGGCACGAGAGCCGGACGGGAGTTTGAGAGCAGTGCGATTTCATAGGGGTCTCAAACCGAACACCTTTTCCCGAGCCTTGAAATGGCGTTTGAGAGCAGTGCGATTTCATAGGGGTCTCAAACTACTCCAGCGCGACGGAAACCACACGGCCAGTTTGAGAGCAGTGCGATTTCATAGGGGTCTCAAACCAGTATCCGAACTTGATGATGGAGCCGTTGTTTGAGAGCAGTGCGATTTCATAGGGGTCTCAAACTACGCGATTGCGATCACCTCGGCGATTTTCGTGTTTGAGAGCAGTGCGATTTCATAGGGGTCTCAAACTGCAGCAGGAAAAATTCGATATGTTCTCTTGTTTGAGAGCAGTGCGATTTCATAGGGGTCTCAAACTCCCCGGCGGGCGCTCATGGGAAACCAAAAGTTTGAGAGCAGTGCGATTTCATAGGGGTCTCAAACGGAAAAAGTCATGGCTAAGAATCAGAACACGTTTGAGAGCAGTGCGATTTCATAGGGGTCTCAAACCGGCACGCATTCTCGCCCGAACAGGTGGCGGTTTGAGAGCAGTGCGATTTCATAGGGGTCTCAAACTACGCGGATACGCCGCGGATCGAAATACGGTTTGAGAGCAGTGCGATTTCATAGGGGTCTCAAACTACACACCTGCTCGAACCGATGAAGGCAATGTTTGAGAGCAGTGCGATTTCATAGGGGTCACAAACGAGCAGCACGTCGAACAGGCTTCCGATTGTGTTTGAGAGCAGTGCGATTTCATAGGGGTCTCAAACGGCGCGAATCATTGAGTTTAAAAACGGTCTGAAAAGCAAACAATTCTTTGATGTATCCGCCGCCGCGCCTCAAAAAGCGCGCCGGACCGCTGGAGCCATGCGCATCCATAGAGCCTTAAATAGAAAGGGATCGCCGTTATGACACGACGCGAAGCAGTGATTTGCGCACTTCGGCATGAAGAGCCCCCTTGCCTGCCGTATCACGTGGAATTTACCTCCCAGGAGGCGGAACGGATGGCGGCGGCGACGGGAGACGCCGACTATGCCTCGAAGTGCGGTGGTTTTCTCCATTATATGCAGTACTGGGGCTATCCCACGGAAAAGGAGCGCGGCTCCGGGCGGTTCACGGACGATTTCGGGGTGACGTGGAACCGCGGCGGCGTCGACCGGGACATCGGCGTTATCGACAAGCCCGTGATTGGCGAGCCCGACCTCAGCCTCTATCCGACGCCCTTTTTGAACGAGGCGCGGATCCGCTCGGAATGCGAGCGGCTTCTTGCGACCCGGGAGGATCGCTTCTGCTTCGCCGGGATCGGATTTTCCCTGTTCGAGCGGCTCTGGAGCTATACCGGCATGGAGGACGCGCTTGTGTACATGATCGCCGAGCCGGCGTTCACGCACACACTGCTCGACCGCATCCTGGATTTCAATCTCCGTGTGATCGACATTCTGAACGATTACCCCTTCGACGCCGTCTACTTCGGGGACGATTGGGGACAGCAGCGCGGCATGATTATGGGGCCGGCGCTGTGGCGGGAATTTCTGAAGCCGCGGCTGGCCGAGATGTACCGCCGTGCGAAGAAAAACGGAAAGTTCGTCATCCAGCATTCCTGCGGGGATATTGAAGCGGTATTTCCGGATCTCATCGAGATCGGGCTGGACTGCTACCAGACCGTGCAGCCGGAAATTTATGATCTGCCGTCCATCAAGCGGAAATACGGCGGCCGGCTCGCCTTCTGGGGCGCGATTTCCACGCAGAAGGATCTGCCCGTGCGCACCCCGGACGAGCTGCGCGAAATCATCCGGAGGACGGCGGAGATCATGCGGCCGGGCGGCGGATACATCCTCGCGCCTACCCACGCCGTTCCGCAGGACGTCCCGCCGGAGAATGTCGAGGCGATGCTGGCGGAATTCAGAAGGATTTCGGGATGACGGAACAGAAGACAAAACAATAAAAAACGCCCGCTCTCCGGAAAACCGGAGAGGAGGCGTTTTTTTGCCGGTGCGGATCCGGCGGGCTGTACTTTGAGTATGAAGGATGAAAATCTGTCATAGACACTGTCTCCTGTTTCTTTTGGGCTGTGAGAATAATACCATACCGCGCCTTCCGGCGCGAAAAGAGACGAAGGAAAGCCGCCCGCAGGCGGTTTTCTTCTGTGTCTGTCAGCCGTCCATCTGCTCGATGAGCTTCTCGACGGCACGGTCCCATGTCTTCTGGGCGGCCGGTCCGACCTTCTTGAAGGCGGAGGCGAAGCCGTTCGGATTGTTCATCATCGGGCCGTAGATGCAGGTGGAGATGATGCCGTTGCACCAGTCCGAATAGACGTGCAGCGGATTGGAGGTCAGGCTTTCGAGGAAGATGTCGATGCACTGACCGGAGAGGGCGTCGCGGGAGTACTTCATCTTCAGGGCGGTGTCGAGGAAGGCGTCCATGTAGGTGCGGTGCGCCTCGCCGCAGAGCGCCTCGAAGGTGGCGCCGACGGTCTCGAACTTCTTGTCGGAGATCGTCCGCGGGATACAGAGGACGGTGCCGGAGCCGTGCATCAGCGAAAGGTACGGCTGATCCTCGGTCAGCTTCGGCACGGGCAGGATGCCGTAGTCGTCCTCCATCTCGCGCAGCGTCTCCGTTGTGGCGGAGATCAGACGCAGGACGGTGAAGAGGATCGCGCCCTCGGAGAAGGGCTTCGCCACGTCGGCGACTGCGCCGCCGCCGAAGGAGAAGGAGCCCTCGTTTTCATTCATCAGACGGTAGATCGTCTCGATGGCGGTGATCGTGCGCTCGTTGTCCATCGTGATGGTCAAATGACCCTCCTCGTCGCGGACGTACTGATCGAGATTGCAGCCCTCGACGATGTGGGAGAGCTCCTCGGTCTTGCCCTTGGACCAGCCGTAGCCGAAGAGATCGCCCTCATCGCGGGCGCCGTTGCCGTTGACGTCCTTGTAGGCGCCCTCGACCTTCTCGGCTACCTTGTCCCAGGTCAGATCGCCGTCGATGGCCAGCTTGTACATGTCGTTCGGGTCGCCGTAGATGTCCTCGTACAGATTTTTGTTGTAGAAGAGCACGCCGGTCTGGGCGAGGTTCGTCATCAGCATGTCGCCGAGGACGAACTGGTAGTGTTTGGCGTCCAGCGAATAGCATTTGATGACGTCGTTCCACCACCACGGGGATTCATAGTCGATGTAGGGGGCGTTCTCCAGCGCGCGCAGCATCGCGTTGACGCCCAGCGTGGCGGAGGTGTTGCCGGTCAGCAGCATGCCGTCGTAGTCGCCGGTCGCCGCGGTCAGCGTGTTGCGGACGACCTGCTGGTCGGCGCCGAGGCCGCCGCCGGCCGTGGGCACCCACGACAGATTGATGTTGAGCCGCTCGGCCACATTCGCGTTGCGCTCCCAGACGAGATCGGAGACGATGTCGCCGATGTTGTCGGTGCCGCAGACGTCGTTGCGGATCCAGTAGCTGCCGGTGGTGCCGGCGAGGTCGGCCTCGGTGCCGCGGAAGAGCATCGTCACGGCCTCGCCGCCAAAGTTAGTGCCTTCGGGGATCTTGTCATGGTGATTGGCGCGGAGGTTGGGATCGGCGGTCGTCTCGGCGGGCGTTGTGTCGGCGGGACCGGTAACGGCGGGCGTCGTCGCGTCCTTGTCGCCGCCCTTGTCCTGCGCGCAGGCGGGGAGAAGCATGGCGGCGAGAAGAAGCAGCGCCGTCCATTTCAGAAGCGTACGGTTTTTCATGGGAACTCCTTTGAAAAATCAAGATGGCGGGCAGGCCTCCTGTCCGGCGGGAAAAGGGGCAAAGGAAAGCCGCCCGGGGGGCGGCTTTCCGAAGAGGTCATTCTTAACTGTCCATCTGCTCGATGAGCTTCTCAACGGCGCGGTCCCACGTTTTCTGGGCGGCCGGGCCGACCTTCTTGAAGGCGGAGGCAAAGCCGTTCGGGTTGGACTTCATCGGCCCCCAGATGCAGCTGGAGACGATGGAGTTGGTCCAATCGGCGTAGATCTGCAGCGGATTGGAGACGAGGCTGTCAAGGAAAATGTCGATGCACTGGCCGGAGAGGGCGTCGCGGGAGTACTTCATTTTCAGCGCGGTGTCGAGGAAGGCGTCCATGTAGGTGCGGTGCGCCTCGCCGCAGAGCGCCTCGAAGGTGGCGCCGATGGTCTCGAATTTCTTGTCGGAGATCGTGCGCGGCACGCAGAGGACGGTGCCGGAATCGTGGATGAAGGAGAGGTAGTCCTGATCCTCAGTCAGCTTCGGGACGGGCAGGATGCCGTAGTCGTCCTCCATCTCGCGCATCGTCTCGCCGGTCGCCATGATCAGACGCATGACGGAGAAGAGCATCTGGCTCTCGGAGAAGGGCTTCGCCACGTCGGCGATCGCGCCGCCGCCGAAGGAGAAGGAGCCCTCGTTCTCGTTCATCAGACGGTAGATCGTCTCGATGGCGGTGATCGTGCGCTCGTTGTCCATCGTGATGGTCAGATGGCCCTCCTCGTCGCGCTGGTAGAGGTCGAGGCCGCAGCTGATCGCGATGTGCGACAGCTCCTCGTTCTTGTTTACGGACCAGCCGTAGCCGAAGACGTCGCCCAGATTGCGCGCGCCGTCACCGTTGACGTCCTTGTAGGCGCCCTCGACCTTCTCGGCCACCTTGTCCCAGGTCAGATCGCCGTCGATGGCCAGCTTGTACATGTCGTCCGGATCGCCGTAGACGTCTTCATAGAGATTCTTGTTGTAGAAGAGCACGCCGGTCTGGGCGAGGTTCGTCATCAGCATGTCGCCGAGGATGAACTGGTAGTGCTTGGCGTCGAGGGAGTAGCATTCGATCACGTCGTTCCACCACCACGGGGATTCATAGTCGATGTAGGGGGCGTTTTCCAGGCCGCGCAGCATGGCGCTGATGCCCAGCGTCGCGGAGGTGTTGCCGGTCAGCAGCATGCCGTCGTATTCGCCGGTCGCCGCCGTCAGCGTCTGACGGACAATGGTCTGGTCGGCGCCGAGGCCGCCGCCGTTCGTCGGTACCCAGGAGAGGTCGATGTGGAGACGTTCCGCCACGTTCTGGTTGCGCTCCCAGACGAGGTCGGAGACGATGTCGCCGATGTTGTCGGTGCCGCAGACGTCGTTGACGATCCAGTAGTTGCCGGTCGTTCCCTCGAGATAGCTGTCGGTGCCGCGGAAGAGCATCGTCACGGCCTCGCCGCCGAAGTCAAGATCGGCGGGCAACTTATCCGCGTGATTGGCGCGGAGGTTGGGATCGGCGGTCGTCTCGGCGGGCGTCGTGTCGGCGGGATTCGTGACGGCGGGGGTCGTCGACGCGTCCTTATCGCCGCCCTTGTCCTGCGCGCAGGCGGGGAGAAGCAGGGCGGAGAGAAGCAGAAACGCGGCCAGCTTCAGGATGGTGCGATTTTTCATAATATCCTCCTTGGACGTATGAAATACGGAAAGCGGAGCGGGGGAAGTCACGGGGGAGCCGGGGGCTCCCCCGCGGCGCGGCGTCAGCCCGCGATCATTTTCTCAACGAATTTGTCCCACGTCTTCTGGGCGGCGGGGCCGACCTTCTTGTAAGCGGAGGCAAAGCCGCTCGGGTTGGACTTGATGGGGTTGTACAGGCAGGAGGAGATAATGCTGCTGGTGTAGTCGCCGTAGATCATCAGGGTGTTGGAGGTCAGGGTGTTCATGACGATGTCGATGCACTGGCCGGAGAGGGCGTCGCGGGAGTACTTCATCTTCAGGGCGGTGTCGAGGAACGCGTTGAGGTAGGTGCGGTGCGCCTCGCCGCAGAGCGCCTCGAAGGTGGCGCCGACGGTGGAGAACTTCTTGTCGTCCGTGGAGCGCGGCACGCAGAGGACGGTGCCGGACTCATGCATGTAGGAGATGTAGTCCTGATCCTCGGTCAGCTTCGGCACGGGCAGGATGCCGAATTCCTGCTCCATCTCGCGGAAGGCGGCGCCGGCGGAGGAGCCGAGGCGCTGTACGAAGAAGAGGGCGTGGCCTTCGGTGAAGAAGTTGCTGGTGTTGCCGGTGATGGGGCCGCTGCCGTAGGAGTAGCAGCCGGGGTTCTCGTTGATGTGGTGGTAGAGGGTCTCGATGGCCTTCAGCGTGCGGTCGTCGTTGAGCTTGATCGTCAGGTGGCCGTCGTCGTCGCGCTCATAGAAGTCGAGGTTGCAGCCGACCACGATGTGCGAGAGCTCCTCGTTCTTGTTGACGGACCACATCTCGCCGAAGATGTCCTCTTCGTCGGCCTTGCCGTCGCCGTTGACGTCCTTGTAGGCCGCCTCGACCATCTCGTACATCGAATCCCACGTCAGCTTGCCGTCGAGGGTGGTCTTGTACATCTGGTCGGGATCGCCGAAGTTGTCCTCATAGATGTTTTTGTTGAAGAAGAGCACGCCGGTCTGGGACAGGTTGGTCATCAGCATGTCGCCGAGCAAAAACTGGCTGTGCTCGCCGTCGAGGGAGTAGGCCATGATGGATTCGTTCCACCACCACGGGGACTCAAAATCGACGTAGGGGATGCCGTTGATGTCGCGGAAGAGGTTGTTGATGCCGGAGCCGGCGGAGGTATTGCCGGTCAGGAGCATGGCGTGATAGTCGCCGGTCGCCGCCTGCACGGTCTGGCGGACGACGTTGCGGTCGCCGTTCAGATCGCCGCCGTTCGTCGGCACCCAGACGAGGTCGATGTTGAGGCGTTCGGCCACGTTCTGGTTGCGTTCCCAGACAAGGTCGGAGACGATGTCGCCGATGTTGTCGGTGCCGCAGACGTCGTTGATGATCCAGTAGCTGCCGCTCGTGCCCTCGAGATAGGCGTCGGTCCCGCGGAAGAGGATCGTTACATTCTCGCCGTTGAAGTTGATATCGGCGGGCAGCTTGTCAAAGTGATTGGCACGGTCGTTCGGGTCGAGTGTCGTTTCCTCAGGCGTCGTGTCGGTCGGACCCGTGACGGCGGGCGTCGTGTCCGCGGTCGGATCGGTCGTTTTGTCCTGCGCGCAGGCGGGCAGCAGCATGGCAGCCAGCAGAAGGAGCGCAGTGATTCTCAGGGATTTCTTCATTGTGATGGACTCCTTGCGTGTAGAATTTTGGATGCGGTTGGGGATCGCTGCGTGTAATAAGGAAATACACAATTATTATAGCAGAATACTGCGCAAAAGTATATAAACGAATTGCACAAAAATTCCGTTCACAATTTGTGCAAAACGTCAATTTGTGGGCTTCGCCTCGGACTCATCATGCAGGTTGCCGGTCAGATAGGCGACGGCGCGCTCCGGCGCGTCCTTGGCGTCGCCCCACGGCTCGGCGTCGTAACGGTAGTCAAACTTCTTGACGAACCACGAGACGTCTGCGTTCAGCTTCTCCATGAACGCGCCCTGCTTCTCCGAGAGCACACGGTAGAAGTCGGCGAACTCGCGCCGGCCCATGCGCTCTTTCGCCGCGGCGACAAATCCCGCGAAGTGCGGCAGGCAGAAGAAGGGCTGGGCGGCGGTCTTGCCGCGGAAGCCTTCGTCGTTCTCCCACAGCAGCGCCGCGGTCTCCTGCATGCGCGTGAAGTTGTACTCGATGCGCGAGCAGACGTAGCAGCTGTCCTTCAGCGTGGTGAAGCGCTTGATCGCACCCTCGCCGGCGCGGCCGGGGAAGGCGGCGCCGCGGCCGATCGCCTTGTACTGCTCGGCGAGATGGCTCTCCAGGATCAGCGCCAGCGGCAGACGCTTCGGGCGGCGCAGCATCATGGCGAAGTGATCGCGGCAGAAGCCGAGCTCATTGGTGCGGACGCGCACATCCGGCTCCATCATGGAGGCGCCGAGGATCAGCTCCAGCTCGTTCTGCTCGAGCCGGTTGTACAGCCGGCAGAAGGGGCAGCCCTTCGACGGATCGGCGGCCGAGGCCTCGAAGGCCTCGTTGACGGGGATGGTGTAGATTTGTTCCATAGTATTCTCCTCTGAGCGGGTCAGAATAATTCAGATCAGCGGCCGGCAAACCAGGCGGCGGCGCCGATGGCGGCGGCGAGCGCCACGGCGGCCGAAACGGCGCCGGGCAGATAGAGCGCGACGTTGGCGAGGAAGCCGCCCTCGACGGCGGACCGCCTCGCCTCATGCAGCCTCAGGCAGGCGATGACGCCGAAGCACAGCGCCATGACGGGCAGAACGAAGGAAAGCGACGGCGTGCCGACGGCCAGATAGACGGCGCCGGCGAGCACCGCGGCGGCGGCCGCGCAGAGCGAAGCGATGCGGCTTTTGTTCATCTCATATGCGCGGAATCCTCGCGTCCGCTCTCCTTTCGTTTGCTGAGCAGGGCGGCGGCCACGGCGCTGCCGAGCGCGCCGCCAAGGAGCAGCGCGGCCTGCGGCCTCGTCCATGCCATGCCATCCTCCGCGGCGGCGCCGGCGGCGCGGCGCGCGTAGGTGTCGGCGAGCGTGCGGTCGTCGGCCTCGCGGCTGCAGCAGGTGATGGAATAGATATCGAGCGAGACGGCGGCGGCGGCGCGCACGGCGACGGCGGTGAAGTCCACCGTGCCGGCGCCGGAGAACGGCGTCAGATCGCACAGCAGCTCCAGCCGCTCGCCGATCGGGACCGTGGCCGTATACTCGGCGCGCGTGTCACCGCTGCCGAAGATGAAGGTCAGCTCGGCGACGTCGGCGAATTCCGCCGCGGCGTTCAGCCGCAGCGAATAGACGACGGCCGGCGCGGCGCGCATGTCGTCGGTCCGCCCGTTGACACAGAGGATGTTGCCGCGCACGGGCGAGAGCTCGTCCTCGGCGGAGAAAACCGCGCGCAGCGTGCGCACGCCGCTGATCCGGTCGTCGCTCTGCGTGCTCAGACGCACGCAGCCGCTGCCGGCGATCCAGCCGAGCGTGCTGTAGGAGCGAGAGAAATCGTTCCAGAGGAGGCGTCCGGCGAAGCTTTCCGTGTCTGTCAGCGCGGCGGCCTCATATTCCTCAAGCCGCCTCGTCGAGCGTTCGTCGTTGAGGACGTATTTCAGACCGGAATAGAGCGCGTCCGTGTCGGTGATGCCGCCGACGGAGAGAAAGAGCACGCGCGCGCCGGCCCTTTGCGCCTCGGCGCAGCGCTGCTCGTACTGGAGCAGGATGTCGGGCACGTAGTCGCCGGATGGCTCCCAGAGCAGCAGATAGTCGTGCGGCGTCGAGCAGCCGATCGTCTTCATCTGCGAGACGATGTTCTGCGCGTGGCCGAGGGCGTCGGCGGCATTGTCGGAGAGATAGAGCAGTCCCCACGGCAGCCGCCCGCCGGCGTCGATCGCGCGCGAGAGCAGCACGGCGAACAGAACTGGATCGTAGGCGCCGCCCTCACCGGCGACGTCGTAGACGGCGTCGTCATCGTAGTGGCCGAGCGGCGCGAGGACGTAGACGTCGGGGATCGAGGAGGCGGCGGCGTTGTAAATGAGGCGCATCGTGTCGGCGCAGCGCGCGGCATAGGCGTGCGCGTCGGAGAAGTCCGCGCCGCTGTAGAGCGCGTGGTCCATGCGTGCGCCGGCGATGAAGCCGCAGACGTCCCCGTAGCGGCCGGCCAGATATTCCGTCACCGCGCAGAGCATGTTCGCGCCCTCCTCGCGGTACACGTCGGGCAGAAAGAAGCGGGCACCGGGCGGCGCGGCGCAGGTGTAGCCGGCCTCGCTGAGATCGGCGGCGCAGAGCAGGCGCAGATAGACCTCAACGTCGGCGGAGAGGCAGAAGCGGATCTCCTCGTCGAGCTCGCTCAGATAATGATTGTCGAGATAGAAGTATTTGCCGCCGCGGGCGACGAGACGGCCGCCGCCGGCCTCCTCGGCGAGCAGGCGGTCGAGATAGACGTCCACGATCACGGAGGAGGCGTTGGAGGTGAAGACGCCGGCGGTGTCGGCGCCCCAGAGGCCGACGGCCGAGAGCGTGCGTGCGCGCGCCGTCACGTTCCCCGTCGGATACTGCGGCGGCGCGAGCGGGATCCGCTCCCCGTCGGCGAGCAGCACGACGGCGTAGCGGCTGGCCGGCGCGGCGTAGGTGCGGCCGGAGAGATCGACCGTCAGCGAGAATTTGGTCGAGATCTTGATCGACGCGAGCGGCTCGGCGGCGTAGATCGCCGCGGGCGAGCGCGTCCACATCGGGATCTCGTAGACGGCGATGCGTCCGCGGATGTACTGCGCGACGGTGGCGGAGGGGATCGTGCCGGCGATTTCGAGCGACCGGCCGCCGTCGGCGAAGGCGAAGGTCGTGAGGCGGCCGGCGTAGGCCGTCTCGTCGCCGGGGAAGGATTCCATCGTCACGCCGCGCAGCGTCACGGCGTCCGCGCCGTCGGGGAAGAGGCCGCGGAAGCTGAGGCGGAAGGCGTGCAGTTCCGTTGCGGCGTCGTAGGGCAGGAGGTAGGTGTTCTCGCCGGTGTAGAGGGGGCAGGAGGAGGCGATGGTGAAGGCGCCGGCGGAGGCCTCCGCCTCGGAGACGGAGAGGGACAGATAGCCGCCGGAGAGCGCGTCGTCGAGCACGATGCGCAGTGCGCACACGCCCTCGCCGGGCGCGTATTCCGCGCGCGCGGCGTCGGCGGAGAGCGTCATCGTTCCGTCGCGCCCGGCGTCGAGACGATAGACGCCGTCGGCGTAGGCGGCCTCGCCGCCCTCGGCGGTAAAGCCGAAGGAGGTGAAGTGCGAAAGACGCGAGAGATCGGCCTCGCCGACCGCGGCGACGGGGCCGAGGCGGAAGCCGTCGAGGGCGCCGCCGGAGACGGTGATCTCGTAGGAGGTGATAAAGGTGCGCAGATTCCACGCGCGCAGGTCGGCCTCCAGCGTGAACCACTCGTCCCCGCCGGTCTCGGCGGTGAGCGGGTAGGCCTCATGGCCGGAGCGCAGCGTCAGCGTCACGGCGTAGCGCGGCGTTTCTTCCTCACCGCTGCCGCCGCTGACGATCTGGATCGAGAAGCGCACGGCGGCGTACTGCATCAGGTTCAGCGCCTCGTCGCCGCACAGGCGCGCGACGGTGTATTCCCCGGATGAAGCGCGCGCCGCCTGCGCGGAGAGGAAGGCGGCGTCTCCCTTTTTCACGCCGGAGAGGGCGCGGATGCCGTCTCCCGCCGTCCAGTGCGCGGACACGCCGGCGGAGAATTCGTCCAGCACGCGCACGTCCTCCCCGTCCTGCGGGGACCAGAGGCCGGGCGCCGCTTCCATGGAGACGGCCGCTTCCCCGATCGCCGTCTCCGGGGCGGCGTCGGACGGCTCGGGAAGGTCGCTCTCCGCCAGCGCGGGGAGCGCGGACGCCGCGAGCAGCGCGGCGGCCAGAAGAAGGGCAAGCAGTCGGATGCGCATGGCGTCCTCCTTTCACGGATTTTTACGGAGCGGGCTCAGGCGCGCGCGACGCGGCGCATCTCCTCCCGATAGACGTTTTCGATCTGCCGCGTCATGGCCGCGGCGGTGAATTTTTCATGGAAAATGCGGCGCGCGCCGTCCGAGAGACGCGCGTACAGGACCGGATCGTTTTCCAGGCGCAGAATCGCCGCCGCCATCGCCGCCGCGTCGCGCGTCGGCACCAGCAGCCCGTTCTCGCCGTCGGTGATCACGCCCGGATTGCCGCCGAAGTCGGTGACGACCGCCGGCAGGCCGAGGCTCATGCCCTCGAGCAGCGCAAGCGAGGTCGCCTCGGTGCCCCAGGAGCAGTTGAGAGAGAGATCCATCGCGGCGTAATAGGCTTCCACGTCGGAGACGAAGCCCGTGAAACGCACGGCGTCGCCGAGATCGGCGGCGGCCGCCTCCAGCTCCGCGCGGCAGGATCCGTTGCCGAGCAGGAGAAAGCGCGTGCGCGGCGCCTGACGGAGCACCTTGCGCGCCGTCTCGAGCAGATAGGAATGCCCCTTGTAGGGCTCGAGACGCGCCGAGATCCCGCAGACGAAATCGTCCTCGCGGTAGCCGAGCGCCGCGCGCCGCGCGGTCCGCTCGGCGGGCGAGGGGAGCGCGAGCGGCTCGACGCCGTTGAGGATCACGGTGATCTTTTCCGGCGGGACGCCGGTCGCGCGCAGATTGTCCGCCGCCGCCTCGGCGACGGCGAGGATGCGCGTGGCGAGCAGGCTGTTGACGCCGCCTGCGATCTGCTTGCCGGGGAACGTCGTCAGGCGGCGCGGCGGGTCGAAGACGCTGTGGCGGGTGTAGATGCGGCTCGGCACGCCGCACAGCCGCGCGGCGATCCTCGCGTCAAGAGAGGCGTGCGTGTGCACGATGTCCGGCTGCCAGTCCCGGATCACGCGCCGGTAGGCGGCGACGCCGCCGCGCTCGTGCGAGCGGTCGTGTCCGGCGTCGATCTCGATCGCCTCCGCGCCGGCCTCGCGGATCCGCGGCGCGAGCGCCGAGCCGGAGGGCACGACGGCGGCGACGGTGAAGGAATCGCGGTCAAAGTGGCGCAGAAGGTGGAGCAGCATGCGGCCCGCGCCGCCGATGTTGGTGTCCGATATGCAGTGCAGAACGCGGATCATGTTGCGTCCTCCTTTGTTTTTCTTTTGAAAAGACCCACGAGGAAGCGCGCCTCCTCCGAACGCAGCAGCAGCGTCAGAAGGGCGTAGACGGCAGCGCCGAGCGCCACCGCCGCCAGCGTGGAGAGAAGGCGGCCGCCGCCCAGATGCGGCAGGAGAAACCAGATCGCCGCGCCCATGCCCGCCGCGGCGAGCACCGAGCGGCCGAGATCCCACGCCTCGCCGGGGCGCATGCCGCCCTCGGGCAGACGCGCCATCGCGGCGGCGTTCGCCGCGCACTGTACGGCGGTCGAAAGGCCGGAGGCGAGGGCGATGCCGCCGACGCCGAAGCGGGAGAGGGGGACGACGAGCACGAAGTTGACCGCCATCGCGCACAGAGAGGTGACCATCGGGATGACCGGCCGCCGCTCGGCGAAGAAGGCCTTCGTCAGGACCTCGCTCACCGCCATGAAGAGCATCCCGACCGCGTACATGCGCAGCGCGGCCGCGGTCAGCGCGGTGTCGGCGGCGGTGAACTCGCCGCGCTCGTAGACAATGGCTGCGATCGGCTCGGCGAGCACCGCCAGCCCGACCGCGATCGGCGCGATGAGAAAGACGAGCGTGCGCACGGAAACGCGCATCAGCCGCCGCGATTCGCCCGTCTCGCCGGCTGCGCTGGCGCGGGAGAAGTACGGGAAGAGCAGATTGGTGGCCACGAACGAGAAGACGCCGACGAGGATGGTGTAGAGGCGGTTCGCGTAGCCGAGGGCGGTGATGGCGCGCCCGCCCTCCATGGCGGAGGCGAAGCGCGTGTTGACCACGGCGCACAGCGGCTGCGTCCAGGTGCCGATCAGGATCGGCACGGCCAGGCGCAGGCTGCGCCGGATGTTCCCGCCCTCGCCCGGCGTGCGCCACGCCGGCCGGAAGCCGAGCGCGCGCAGGCGCGGGATCTGCACGACGGCCTGCGAGGCCCAGCCGACGAGCATGGCGGCGGCGAGACCGTGAATGCCGAAGCGGTCGCCGACGAAGACGAGATAGCCGACCATGATGCAGTTGGAGACGAGGCTGATGACGGCGGGAATGCGGAACTCGCCCATCGACTGCAGGATGCCGACAAAGGAATAGGCCAGCCCGGTGCAGATCACCATCGGGAAGAGGATCCGCGACAGCGTCACGGCCAGCGCCTTGACCTCCTCTCCCAGCTCCGGCGCCAGAAGCTCGACGAGCGCCGGCGCGAAGAGGACGCCGGCGGCGGTGATGGCGCCGGTGAGCAGCAGGATCCGGTTCACGTAGGCCGCCGCGTAGCGCATGGCGGCCGCCTTGCCCTCGCGCACGAGCAGCTCGCTGAAGACCGGGATAAAGGCGGCGGAAACGACGCCGCCGATCACAAGATCAAAGATCAGCACCGGCAGGCGGCTGGCCGTCTCGTAGGCGATGGCGGCGGCGGTGGTGCCGTAGGTGCGGGCGACAAGGATATCGCGCAGAAGGCCGAGCAGCTTGGCGAGCAGGATGAGGATCGCCATCACGGCGGCGGTGCCGAGCAGCCCCTTCGATTTCTCTTCTTTTGTTTCATTCATGGGATTTGTGACAATCTCCTGCGGCGCGCCGCCTGGGTACAGTACGGCAGATTACAATTCACTATCATTATATCATAAACCGCGCCTTTTTGCAATCGCGGCGGCGGCGGCGCGGGAATATTTACACTTTCGCCGCACATTGACCGAAAAGCGGGCCGTTGACAGGACGCGGATTCTGTGGTACCATAATAAAAAAAGGAAGGGAGGCGCTCGGCGTGCATGATATCTGGAATCCGTGGCACGGCTGTCGGCGGTGCAGCGAGGGCTGCGAAAACTGCTATATGTATTTCCTCGACGCGCAGCGCGGCCGCGACGGCGCCGAGATCTACCGCACGAAGGCCGGCTTCCGCTACCCGCTCGCCAAAAACCGCGACGGCTCCTATAAGGTGAAGAGCGGGGAGATGCTCCGCGTCTGCATGACGAGCGATTTCTTTCTCGAGGAGGCGGACGCGTGGCGCGGCGAGGCGTGGGAGATCATCCACCGGCGGCCGGACGTGAAGTTTTTCCTTCTGACCAAGCGGCCCGAGCGAGTCGCTGCCTGTCTGCCGCCGGACTGGGGCGAGGGCTGGGAGAATGTTTTCTTCAACGTCACGGCGGAAAACCAGCGCCGCGCCGACGAGCGCGTGCCGCTGCTGCTCTCGCTGCCGTTCCTCCATAAGGGTGTCATGTGCGCGCCCTTCATCGGGCCGGTCTCGCTTGCGCCCTATCTGGCGTCGGGGCAGATCGAGCAGGTGCTCTGTGACGGAGAGAATTACAGCGGCGCGCGTCCGTGCCGTTACGAATGGGTCTGTGCGCTGCACGACGAATGCGCGGCGGCGAACGTGACGTTTGTCTTCTGCGGCACCGGGCGGCGCTTCGTCAAGGACAGGCGGCTTTATAAAATCGAGGGAAACGCGCGGCAGAGCGAGCAGGCGGCCCGTTCCGGCCTCAGCTTCCGCGGCCGTCCGATCTGTTTTCAGCTGACGGACGCGCTGGGGCTGCCGATCCCGGAGGAGGCGCTCTACCGGCCGCATTACCGCGCGCGCTGTGCGCGCTGCGGCATGCGCCTGAGCTGCAACGGCTGCAGCGACTGCGGCCGCTGCGAGCGCGGCGAGGACGCGGGACCCGAATAAAGCCGGAGCGGAGCCATGCGGCTCCTCTCCGGCTTTGGGTTTATCTTATGCGCGGCGCACGCGCACGGTGACGATCTCGTAGGGCGTCAGCGTCAGGGGGATGTGTCCGTCCGCGAGCGCGAGCGGCGTCTCGTCCCGCTCGAGCAGATCGCACAGGCAGGCCGCCGCGGCGTCAAAGCCGAGCGTCAGCGTGCACCTCGTGCGGCAGTTGCCGCTCTCGTAGAGGCGCATCACGACGCCGTCGCCGTCCTCCGCCTCCTTGATCGTCTCGAGGATCACGTTCGGCGCGTCCACGGAGGCAAGGGAGAAGCGCTCGGGCAGCGGCCCGCTCTGCGCGCCGAGGCGGACGGCCGTCATCGGCTCGTTGAGCAGATAGGAGAGCGGAACGGCCTCGGATGCGGCCAGCGGCCCGGCGTGCGGATAGAGCGAATAGGTGAAGCGGTGGTGCCCGATGTCGGCGACCGGATTCGGCTCGGTGGCGCACTTCAGCAGCGAGAGCCCCATCACGCCGTCGCGGACGCTGTGTCCGTACTTGCAGTCGTTCATCAGCGTGACGCCGTAGCCGCCCTCGGAGAGGTCGGCGAAGCGGTGCGCGCAGACCTCGAAGCGCGCGCGGTCCCAGCTCGTGTTGGTCACGGTCGGCCGCTCGATATCGCCGAACTGGATGTTGTACGTGGCGCGCGCGGCGTGGATGCTCGTTTCAAAGAGCGTGCGCAGGAGCAGATGGTGCTCGTTCCAGTCCGCTTCCGTCTCAAAATCGATCTGCCGCGTATCCTCGTAGAGCCAGATCGTCTGCGTGACAGTGCTCGAAAGGAACGGGCGCGTCAGGCGCACGCCCGCGCGCGCGCCGTCGCGCACGATCTCGCAGGCGGAGAGCGCGTCGAGCTCCCAGGATTTGTCCGCGTAGTAGGGGGCGATCTCCCAGGCGTCGTACTTGATCGGCCGGTCCTCGTAGACGACGAGGCGGTTGCCCGCCCCGCCCGGACGGAGCACCTCGCGGTCGTTCTCCTTGTCGTAGATGCTTGTGATGACGCCGCGCGCGTCGAGCGTGAGGCGCAGATACCGGTTTTCCAGCCTGTCCTTCGTCACGGCGACGGAGCCGTCGGGCTCCTTCGGCGTCAGAACCGCGTAGCCCTTCGGCGGGACGTTCTCCACGTAGACCGTCCGGCCGCCGTCGCGCACGTAGCCGGCGGTGGCCGCGGCGTGCGGGTTGAAGACGAGCAGGCCGCCGGCGGTGCCGATCCCGGCGGCGATGTGCGACCTTGCGCCGTCGGCGACGGCGGCGCCGTCCGCGAGGATCCAGGCGTAGTCCCGGTCGGACTGCTCGTACACCTCGCGGATCGCGGAGCCGGGCAGGATGTCGTGGAACTGGCAGAGGAGGATGCCCTCCCAGCCATGCCGCAGAATGTCGCGCGGGAACGGCGTGCCGCAGAGCAGCGCGTCGGCGACGGCGAGCCCTTCCGCGTTCTGATAGAGGAACTCGGCGCGGCGGTTGTTCTTTTTGTTCTTTGCCATCGAGGTCAGCGTGCCGCGGTGGTATTCAAAATAAAGCTCGCCCTCCCAGCGGGGCAGCTTTTTCTGCTCGACGCGCGCGAAGGTGTCCGTGAGGAATTCCTTCACGGAGCCGATGCGCGCGCCGGGCAGGCCGGGCAGGCCGGCGGATGCGCGCGCGGCCGATTCGATCTGCTCCTCGGTCGGGCCGCCGCCGCCGTCTCCGTAGCCGAAGGGGAAGAGCACCTCGCTTGTCAGCTCCTTCTGCTGCAGGCGGTCGCAGGCGCCGAGGAGAAAGGACGGCGTGACCGAGGCGTTGTAATCGGTGCCGCGATAGGGCTCGCCGTGCGCGTACTGCTGCGAGGTGATCAGATAGGCGTTCACCTCGCTGCCGTCGATGCCGCGCCAGTGGAAAACGTCATAGGGGAAGGTGTCGGTGTCGTTCCAGCCGAGCTTGCAGGTCACGAAATACTCGACGCCGGCGCGGCGCATGATCTGCGGCAGCGCGCCGCTGTACCCGAAGACGTCCGGCAGCCAGAGTACATGGCTGTCCACGCCCAGCTCCTCGGAGAAGAAGCGCTTGCCGTAGAGGAACTGCCGCACCAGCGACTCGCCCGACGGCAGATTGGTGTCCGATTCGAGCCACATCGCGCCGTCGGCCTCCCAGCGGCCGCCGCGGATCGCGGCGCGGATCCGCTCGTAGAGCGCGGGCGCTTCCTCGCGCGTGAACTGATAGAGCTGCGGCGAGGACTGGAAGAAGCGGAAGGCCGGGTAGGCCTCGAGGTTGGCCAGCGCCGTCGAGAAGGAGCGCTGCACCTTCTCCCGCGTCTGCGCGAGCGTCCAGCGGTAGGCGACGTCGATGTGCGTGTGGCCGACAAGCACGACGTTCTCCGGCCGCGGCCCGGCCAGACGGCCGTAGAGGCTTTTCTTCAGCGATTCCTCCGCCTCGGCGACGGATTCACGGAAGCGGCCGCCGGGCGCTTCGAGAAAGTCGAGGCAGTCCACGGCGTCGTTCAGCGCGTTGAGCGTGTCGGCCCAGGCGCGCGAGCGCACATCGAGCACGTCGAGCGCCTCGAAGGGCACGCGCAGATCGTGGTAGAGGCGCGTGACGTCCTCGTCCACCGTATACAGTGCGGCGTTCATGCGCTCGGCGGGTGCCGGCGAGGAGCCGGAATAGGCGTAGAGATGAAGATAGAAGGCGTTGCCGACGCCGAGACGGGCGGTCGTGTGGTGGACGTCCATGCCCTGCGTCATCTCGCCGTTCACGTAAAGGAGAAACTGCGGATTGCCGGTGTTCGAGCCGCGCGCGCCGTCACGCAGCGAGAAGACGAGCGGCCGGCCGCGCATCGCCTCGGGGACCTCCACGCGGAGGAAAAACCAGCCGTGCGTGTCAGGGGCGGCGCGCCAGTCGCCGGAGAAGGGGGCGAAGCGGGGATCGTCGGGCGAGGGCAGGACGTTGTCCGTCTTCGGCGGACAGTCCATATAAAGAAAGCCCTCGAGACGCACGGACTGCGCGCGGCAGAGCGGGCGCAGCCGCCCCAGCGCCACGCTGATCTTGTTTTTGAGGTGTGTCATAGCGGGATCCTTTCCTGTGTTTGCGGTCTTTGGCATAATGATACCATAAATCCGGCCGGAACGCAAGCGCGGCGGGCAATTTTCGGAGAGGGATTTCGGACGCCGCCGCGCGTGGCGCCCGAAACGGAAAAAAACCATATTCGGACAGATAAAAACCATAGACAAACGACGCGGAATGCGCTATGATGTAGCATAGATTTTTGTAACAATTCCCCGACCGGCATCGTGCGGGAGGGGGAAAACGTACAGGAAAACGCACCTATGAAGAAAAAAATCTATCTGGCGGCGGCGGGCGTTCTGTTCGCCGTACTTCTGCTCGGGGCGCCGCTCGCCTGGGCGGGCGAGCGTGCGGGGCTCTGGCACGTGCGCGACATCGGCAATGAAAAAACGGCCGTTTCGCACTATGAGGGAACGCCGCTCGACGGCGCGCTCAACGCGCTTGCCGGCATCAAGGGCAGCCTGAGCGATCTTTACACGAATTACATGCCGAATTACTACGGCACCGTGCTCGCCTGGGGCCGCGTGCGGGACGCGCTCAACGCGCCGACGGCCGCGCTCTACCGGGCGGCCAAGGCGTCTGCGGCGCGCCCGGCGCCCGAGACGGCGCCGCCGGATCCCGGGACGCCGCAGACGGAGAGCCCGCCGTACGATCCGGACCGGGTCGCATCGGTCTACTCGACGCTGCTCGCCGAAAACCAGTACAACCGCGTCTATCAGATCGACGTCACCTTTGAGGACGGGGAGGAGGCGTCGTTCCTCGACGCCGTCGTCAATCTCAGCGACGACGAGAAGGCGGCGCGCGTGCGCGCGCAGGCCGCCGAGGTCAACCGCCTCGCGGACGCCAATCCGAACGTGAATTTCTATCTTCTTCTGCCGATGCGCCTGCAGGAGGCGGAATACTTCGGCGATCTTGTCGCCGGCGAGGAATCCACCTATCAATATATGGAGGAGTTCCTCTCCCTGCTCAGCGGCAACGTCACCGCCGAGGTCTGGGACGTCGGCTCCGTGCGGGACCGCATGGAGCGCATCTACCTGACCGACCACCACTGGAACGCCTACGGCAGCTACCTCGCCTTCCGGCAGATCTGCGGCATGATCCGCCCGGAGCACACGCCGGTCGAGCTCGGCACGCCGATCGATTTTCCGAAGAGCCGCTTCTACGGCAGCTACGCGCGCACCGGCATGACGCCGGATCTGTGGGACGTCTTCCGCGTCTACGATTACGACCTCGGCCCCTATACCTGCCCCGGCTGGGACTTCGAGAGCCGCGTCGCCTCCTTCTCGGCGGTCGAGTACACGACGATGGACCACAGCCTTTATGAGGAATTCTTCCCGCGTATGGCCAACGTGCGCTATCCGGAGAACGAGACCGGCCGCAATCTGATGGTGCTCAGTGACAGCTACGCCGAGATTCTCGTGCAGCTGCTCGGCAGCGCCTTCGACAAGACCTACTACTTTTATAACAACACCTACCCCGGAATGCCCTACAATCAGTTCATCGATCGCTACAAGATCACCGACGTGCTGCTCGTGGAGTTTTCCGAGCGGATGCTGTTCAATCTGCGAAACGACTGCTTTCTCGATCAAATCATTGTGAAATAACGAGGAGAGACACATGCTGTTTTCATCCGTTCCGTTCATCTGCCTGTTTTTCCCGCTGTTTTTCCTGCTCTACTACCTGATCCGGCCTCTGCGCGCAAAGAACGTCCTGCTGCTCGTCTTTTCGCTCGTCTTCTATTCGTGGGGCAGGATCATTTATCTGCCGCTGATCCTGGCCGCGTCGCTTATCGGCTGGCTGGGCGGGCTCATGATCGGCCGCTGTCAGAAGGCGTCGCGCCGCGGCGGCGAGATCGCCTCGCTCGTCGTGTCGCTTGCGCTGCTGCTCGGCATGCTGGGCGTCTTTAAGTACGCCGGCTTCTTCGTGGAGAACGTCAATTCCCTGACGGGCGCCTCGCTGCCCGTGCCGCAGATCGAGCTGCCGATCGGCATCAGCTTCTACACCTTCCAGATCCTCTCCTACGTCGTGGACGTCTACCGCCGCGAGGTGCCCGCGCAGAAGAACCTCGGCATCGTGATGGTCTATCTGTGCGCGTTTCCGCAGCTGATCGCCGGCCCGGTCGTGCGCTACCAGACGGTGGAGGCGGAGCTGACGGAGCGCAGCGTGTCGCTCGACGACGTGTACGACGGTCTGCGCCGCTTCATCATCGGTCTCGGCAAGAAGGTGCTGATCGCCAATACGATGGCGGTCGCCGCCGACGGCATCTTTTCCTTCGACCCGGCCGCATGCGGCCTTGTCGCCTCCTGGATCGGCGCGCTGGCCTACACGATGCAGATCTACTTCGACTTTTCCGGCTACTCCGACATGGCGATCGGCATGGGCCGCATGATGGGCTTCCACTATCTCGAGAACTTCGACCATCCGTATACCGCCGTCTCGGTGACGGATTTCTGGCGCCGCTGGCATATCTCCATGTCCTCGTTCTTCCGTGATTACGTGTACATCCCGCTCGGCGGCAACCGCGTCTCGAAGCCCCGCTGGATCTTCAACATCGCCGTCGTCTGGATGCTGACCGGTCTCTGGCACGGCGCCGCGTGGAACTTCGTGCTCTGGGGCGTCTACTACGGCGTGCTGCTCGTGCTGGAAAAGCTCCTCTGGGGCAAGGCGATCGCCAAAATCCCGGTGCTGCGCCGCGTTTATACGCTGCTCATCGTCGTCGTCGGCTGGGTGATCTTCCGCTCGGAGTCGCTCGGCGGCATCGGCCGGATGCTGTACGCGATGGCCGGCGGCTACGGCCTCGGCCAGGGCAGCCTCACCTACGTGATGATCCTCGAGCGCGCCGGCGTGGGCGGCGTCTTCGTGATCGCCTTCGCTGCGGCGATCCTGCTCTCCGCGGGCCTCGGCCGCACGCTCGGCCGCTGGGTGCGGGAGGCAGCGCCGAAGCCGCGCGCGGCAGCCGAAGCCGTGGGATGCGTGCTGTCGCTTGCGGTGCTGGTGCTTTCCGTCGCCTCGATCGCCTCCGGCTCCTACAATCCGTTCATTTACTTCCAATTCTGAGACGACGGGAGGCTGCACTATGAAGAAGATCTATATCGCCGTCGCCGCCGTGCTGTTTCTTGTGCTGCTCGTCGGCACGCCGCTCTGCAAAATCGCCGATGAGGCGGGGCTGATCAAGATCCAGAAGATCAGCGAGATCACCGCCGGAGAGCCGTACGCCGGCACGCCGATCGACGGCGCGCTCAACGGCCTCGCCGGCGTCAAGCGGGATCTGACGGATCTCTATACGAACTATATGCCGGGCTACTACCAGCTTGTCTTCAACTACGGCAATCTGGAGACGGCGCTGAACGCGCCGACCGTGTCGATGTACGGCCGCCTCAAGGCTGAAATGGCGAAGAAGCAGCAGGCGCTGCGTGCCGGCGAGGATACTGCGCCCGTCACGGGCGCTGCGCCCGATACCACAGCGCCCGATACCACAGCGCCCGGTACCACAGCGCCTGTTACCACTGCGCCCGACACCGCCGTGCTGCAGAATCCTGAAACCACCCCTCCGGTCACGACGGCGCCTCCGGTCACGACAGTGCCTCCGGTCACGACGGCGCCTCCGGTCACGACGGCGCCTCCGGTCACAACGGCGCCTCCGGTCACGACGGCGCCTCCGGTCACGACGGCGCCTCCGGTCACGACGGCGGCTCCGGTCACGACGGCGCCTCCGGTCACGACGGCGCCTCCGGTTACGACGGCGCCTCCGGTCACGACGGCGGCTCCGGTTACAACGGCGCCTCCGGTCACGACGGCGCCTCCGGTCACGACAGTGCCTCCGGTCACAACGGCGGCTCCGGTCACGACGGCGCCTCCGGTCACGACGGCGCCTCCGGTCACTGAACCGCCGGTCACCGAACCGCCGGTCACTGAACCGCCGGTCACCGAACCGCCGGTCACTGAGCCGCCGGTTACTGAACCGCCGGTCACTGAACCGCCGGTCACTGAACCTCCGGTCACCGAGCCGCCGGTCACCGAACCGCCGGTCACCGAGCCGCCGGTTACTGAACCGCCCGTCACCGCCGTGATCGAGGTACCGAAGGATCCGAACCGCGACAAGATCTCCTACGTCTACTCGACCCTCGCCGCGAAGACGCAGTACAACCGCGTCTACCGTGTGGAGATCGGCTTTGAGGACGGCTTCCGCACGACCTTCCTCGACGCCTCCGTCAACCTGACCGACCAGCAGAAGGACGAGCGCATCCGCGCCGAGGCCGCCGCGATCAACCGGCTGGCCGACGCCAACCTCGACGTCAATTTCTACGTCATGGTGCTGACGCGGATGCAGGAAACGGACTATTTCGGCGACATCATCCTCGGCGAGGAATCGACGAAGCCGTACGCCGACCTCTTCCTCTCGCTGATGAACGAGCACGTTACCGCCGAGATGTGGGACATCGGCACCGTCCGCGACCGCATCGAGCGTGTTTTCCTGACCGACCACCACTGGAACGCCGACGGCTGCTACAACGGCTATCTGCAGATGTGCCGCATGATCCGCCCGGATTTCGAGCCGGTCAAGCCGGGCACGCCGATCGACTTCCCGAAAAGCCGCGAATACGGCAGCTACGCCCGCTCGGCGCGCACGATGGACCTCTGGGACGTCTTCCGCGTCTATGATTACGACATGGGCCCGTACTACTGCAGCCAGCGCAGCTGGAGCTTCAAGGCCAACGTCAAGCTGTTCCAGGCCGTCGAGTACACGACGATGGATCACAGCATGTACGGCGAGTTCTTCCCGCGCATGAGCACGATCAAGTATCCGAACAACCACACCGGACGGAATCTGCTTGTGTTCGGCGACAGCTTCATGCAGATCGCCGCGCAGCTTTACGGCAGCGCGTTCGACAATGTGGTCATTTTCTACTACAACAATATGGCCGGCGTCAAGTACAACGAGATCATCAAGCAGTACAAGATCACCGACGTGCTGGTGACGCAGTTCTCCGAGCGTCTGCTCTTCAATCTGCGCGACGACAACCATCTCGGCGAGATCGTCATTGATTGACGCATGCCGGATCCCCGCCCTTCCGGGCGGGGATTTTTGGCGTATTGCACAAAAAACAGGCACAATCTTTGTGCAAAACGCGAGGGGCTTTCTTTGGAAAGTCCCTTGTGTTTTGCTCGTTTATATGCTACAATGATATTGATAAAAATTAGATTACTGTATGGAGGATACATCTATGAAACGCACAGCCACCCTCGCTCTTGCGCTCCTCTTCCTCCTTCCCGGTTGCTCCCGGCAGGCAAAAGACGACGCCTATCACTGGGTTCCTCCGGAGAAGAAATATAGTCAGACCGCCAACACAGACGACGGCTATGATCCTGCAAGCGGGATGACGTATGAAGAATATCTTGCGACCATCGACGCTCCGATTGTCGTGACCATTGAGCGAATCAGTGGAACAGCTCCGCTGCTTGACTTAACACGGGAACCGGCGTCCAGTGCACTGCAAAAAATTCGGAATTCACCGTATGTTACCGATATGTCTTTCCCCACGCTGCTGCACTGGATGGGCAATTCCATAAAATCCGTACCATCTTCCGTTCGTGAGGTGCTGAAAATCAACCGATATGATCCTCCAAGTATAGAGGAAGCCACACTGGTAATCGGGCAGATTCCGTATTTGTTACAATCGGAACAACTTGAAGAAGGACGTGTCTGGGAAAACATGTTCGAATGTTGTGTCAACCGTGCACTGTACGATAAACTTTGCAACGATCCCAAAGCTGAGTTTTCCAAGTTGGGTGATTCCATCCGCCTGGAGGAAATCATAGCGTATACCACTGTCAGACGGTATTCTGACGGACAACAGGAGGCGATGCTGGGAATATCGGCAACCGATTCATTCAATTTGACAGTGGTGGGTATTGTGGATGACGAAAGGGGATATGCGAATGTGGACGTATACGGCGTCTATCACATCTATGCTCCGCTCGAGACAGTAGAGGCACTTATTGGTAAGCATGATTTTACGCATCCCAGCTATGACGATCAGCAGTATTATCAAATTTCGTCGGTCGTTCAAGAGCATATCGCAGATGCATCTATGCTGTTCAGCCGTTTCTCGGCAGAAAATCCTTCAAAAAAAGAGATTCGCCTGCCCGGCGGAAAAGTCATCCCTGAAGAAGATTGGTTGGCGATTTGGGCGGATGTGCCAACAAACGCGGGTTATCTGGTTGAAATCACGCTGGACAGCGGAAAGCATTATGCGGAATTTTTGGAATACATGAACACTACGGCACAGGTGAACTCGGCACAATATATGTACGATTATCAGGTTAATATGTACAAGCAGCAATTAACAAGCACATTGAATATTCCGCCGCTCGTGCAGGAGATCGCGGACGCGGATGAGCTCGACGAGTGGTACTATTATCCCCTTGTCCCCCGCGTAATCCGTCCGCTGCGCGTGGCACCGTAGCCGTACAAAAGCACAAGGTCTGACGTTTTTCGCCAGGCCTTGTTTTTTGTTTTGCGGCGGGCACTGCCCGCCCCCATCCGGTCGCTGCGCCGACACCTTCCAAACTTCCGCTGGGCGGGGGCCGCGCCGGGCGCAGGGGGGCGCGTCGCGGGGCGGCAGCACCGCGAAATGCAGACTTGCAGTGTTGGCTGAACACAACGTCTTCGTAAAGCGATGCGTTTTCCCTGCGGGACCCCCATCCGGCCGCTGCCGCGGCCACCTTCCCCCTCGCCTGCGCGAGGGGGAAGGGATTTTTTAAGGTTCAGTGGGGGCCAGAGGCCCCCACACCCCCGGGCGGATCAAATATACTTCCGGGGGCCTTTGGTTCCCGGTCCCCCCGGGTGGATCAAATATGCTTCCCATCGGCCAGCGGCCGCCGCCAAAACAAAAAACACAGGACAAGCGATCCGCACCGTACCTTGTCTCGTGTTTTGTTTCAAAGTCTTTGAAGAGGGGTCGAGGGGAGGGACTTTCTTCAGAAAGCCCCTCCCCCGCGTCTCCCGCTCTCCCGCGGCCGGTGCAGAAGACATCATTTGCCCCTTGATTTTCGACGCATTATGACGTATAATAATACTGTCATGATAACGTGCGGGAATTATGCCCGTTTTGTGAAAAACAACCATTTGATTCGGAGGTTCCCATGAACAAGAGAATTCTCGTCGTCAGCTCCGCCAATCTGGATTTCGTGCAGAGAATGCACCGCCTGCCGAACGCGGGCGAAACCGTCATCGAAACCGCCGGCTACAGCTACGTTCCCGGCGGCAAGGGCGCCAACAGCGCCGTCACCTTCGCCCGCATGGGCGACGACTGCGTCTTCTGCACCCGTCTCGGCCAGGATTCCAACGGCACCCGCCTGCGCACCATCTACGAGCGCGAGGGCATTGACACCCGCTTCGTCGCCATGGACAAAACAACGCCCACGGGCCTGGCCTCCATTTTCGTCGAGGAGGACGGCGCCAACCGCATCGTCGTCTATCCCGGCGCCAATATGAAGCTCAATCCCGCCGACGTCGAGGAGGCCTTCACCTGCTACCCCGACGCGGTCTACCTCCAGCTGGAGATCCCCGACCGCGCCATCCTCGCCGCCGCCCGCTTCGCGCAGGAAAAGAAAATCCCGCTCTTCGTCGACGCCGGCCCCGCCCGCGCCGATTTCCCGCTCGATCAGTTCGGCCCGATGGAGATCTTCTCCCCGAACGAGCAGGAGGCGCGCGTTTACTCCGGTATCGAGCCGAACAACGCCGAAAACTGCCTGCGCGCCGCCATCAAGCTCTCGACGATGGTGCAGGCCAAGTACATCGTGCTCAAGATCGGCAGCCGCGGCGCATATATTTACGACGGAAAGTATTACCACATCATGCCCGCCATCCCCGTGCCGGTCGTCGATACGACCGCCGCCGGCGACACCTTCACCGCCGCCCTCGTTCATTTCTACATGGAGGGCAAGGACATCGAGCGCGCGGCCTATCTGGCCAACTGCGCCGCCGCCCTCGGCGTCTCCCGCGAGGGCGCCTATCCCTCGATCCCTACGCTGAAGGAAGTGCTCGCGTTCGCCGAGGCCCATCCGCAGCGGTGACGTCCCCGCGACGCGCGGCCGCCGCGCTTCTGGCGGCGTTCGCGCTCGGCGGCTGCGGCGCCCGGCAGGTCTCTCTCATCCCGGTGGAGGCCGACGGCTACAGCGCCCGCCAGATCTATGACTATTTTTGCGAGATCGCCTTTGAGAGCGAGTACGGCGGCGCGCGCGGCTTCGTCTGCAAATGGACGAAGGAGATCGTCGTGCGCGTCGAGGGCGAATTCGGCGAGGGCGAGACGGCCGTGCTCGACGATCTGTGCGCGCGTCTCGGGGAGATCCCCGGCTTCCCCGGCATCCGCTACGCGCGTCCGGACGAGGAGGCGAACTTCACCGTCCATTTTGTGATGCAGAACGAGCTGTCCGCTCTCTTCGGCGACGCCGCCGTCACGTCGAGCGGCATGTCCCGCTTCTATTACGGGCGCGAGAGCGGCGAGATCCGCCGCGCCGAGGCCGGCATCGCCACGAACATCACGCCGCAGAGCGCCAAGGCCTCGGTGATCTGCGAGGAATTTCTGCAGTCCCTCGGCCTCGCCGCCGACTCCTACAGCTATCCGGAGAGCGTCTTTTACGAGGGCTACAACGTCTCGCTGCGCCCCGCCGCCATCGACTGGGCGGTGCTCGAGGTGCTCTATTCCGAGGCGATCTCGCCCCGCGACGACAGCGAAACGGCCGCCGCCGCCGCGCGGCGCATCCTGGGAATCACGGAGGACACGCCATGACGGCGGCAAAGGAAATCCTTCTCGGCGTCGATTTCGGCGACGCGCGCACCGGACTGGCTCTCTCCGACCCGAGCGGCTTTCTCGCCACCGGCGCCGGCGTGATCCGCCAGACGAATCTGCGCAAAACGGCTGAGGAGACGGCGGCCTTCGCCCTCGCGCACCACGTCGCGCGCATCATCGTCGGCAATCCGCTCAACATGAACGGTACGGCCGGCCCGCGCGCCGAGCGCGTGGCGGCCTTCGTCCGCATCCTCGGCGAGGCGAGCGGCCTGCCCGTCGAGCTCTTCGACGAGCGGCTGACGACCGTCTCCGCCCACCGCTATCTGACCGACGGCGGCGTCTTCGGAAAAAAACGCAAGAATTCCGTCGACGAGCTGGCGGCGACCCTCATCCTTCAGGATTATCTGGACCGGCAGAAAAACCGGACCGTTTCCGGATAAGCACCAAATCTGTTTGAGAAAGGAATCTTCCCATGCTGGAAAAAGCAACTCCCATCACCGAAGACGCGCTCGCGCAGTACCGCGCGGCCTATGAGGCCGATCCGATGCGCCGCGCCATGACGCACGCCTTCTCCCAGAGCGGCATGAACGCCCTGGCCTTTGATCCCGTCGCCGCGCGCGCCATGCAGTTCAAGTTCTCCGTCGACATTCCCACGATGAGCGCCACGAATCAGAAGTCGAGCGGCCGCTGCTGGCTGTTCGCCGCCACGAACGTGCTGCGCGAGATCATCGCCAAGGAGAAAAAACTCGACTCCTTCGAGCTCTCGCAGAGCTACCTCGCCTACTGGGATAAGTTCGAGCGCGTCAACTACTACCTCGAGTCGATCCTCGACACGGCGCATCTGCCCGCCGACGACCGCACCGTCGCCTACATCGTCGAGACCGGCGTCTTCGACGGCGGCCAGTGGGACATGTTCGTCAACATCGTCCGCAAGTATGGCGTGGTGCCGAAGGACGCGATGCCCGAGACGCAGCAGACCTCCGCGACCGGCGATCTCAACCGCTTCCTCAACCTCTATCTGCGCCGCTCGACGCCGATCCTGCGGAACATGGTGCGGTCCGGCGCCTCCCGCGGGGAGATCGAGGCGAAGAAGAACGAGATCCTCTGCCGCGCCAGCGCCTTCCTCACCGCCTGCTACGGCCCGGCGCCGGAGACCTTCGACTTCGAATACGTGGACAAGGACAAGAAGTACCACGTCGAGAAGGGCTATACGCCGCGTTCCTTCTTTGAGAAATACATCGGGAACCGTCTCGACGACTACGTGAGCATCATCCACGCGCCGACCGCCGACAAGCCGTACAATCATATGTACACCGTCTCCTATCTCGGCAACGTGGTCGGCGGCGCCGACGTCGCCTATCTGAACCTCGACATGGCCGATCTGAAGGCGGCGGTGCTCGCCCAGATGAAGGACGGCGAGATCGTCTGGTTCGGCTCCGACTGCGGCAAGTACGGCGACCGCACGCAGAAGATCTGGGACGACAAGTGCTTTGACTACGAGCTGCTCACCGGCCTCGAGCTGGAGATGTCGAAGGCCGACATGCTCGACTACCACGTCAGTCAGATGAACCACGCCATGGTGCTGACCGGCGTCAATCTGAACGAGGCCGGCGTGCCCGATCGCTGGAAGATCGAGAACAGCTGGGGCTCGGACGGCGCCAACGGCGGCTACCACATCGCCTCGGATTCCTGGTTTGACAAGTTCGTCTATCAGGCGGTCGTCCACAAGAAATACCTCGAGAAGTACGCCGACGTTCTCCGGGAGAAGCCGACGGTGCTCGCGCCGTGGGATCCGATGGGCAGCCTGGCCGACTGAGACGGCGGAACCGATACCGATTTTCAAATTCAAACCATACAGGGAGGATACGTATGAAGACTTTCGATCCGATCAAGCTTGGCATTGCCGGCAGCGGCAAGGTATACCGCAATCTGCCCGTTCCGCTTCTGGTGGAAGCGGCGCTCCGGCGCGGCGAGGGACGGCTGTCCGACACGGGCGCGCTGGTCGTGGAGACCGGCAAGTACACCGGCCGCAGCCCCGACGACAAGTTTATTGTGGATTCCCCTTCGGTACATGACGAAATCGCCTGGGGCAAGATCAACCGCCCCATCTCTCCGGAGCGGTTTGCCGCGATCAAGGGCAAGCTGCTCGCCTATCTGCAGAACCGCGAGCTTTTCGTCTTTGACGGCTTCGCGGGCGCGGATCCGGCCTACACGCAGCGCTTCCGCATCGTGAACGAGCTGGCCAGCCAGAACCTGTTCATCCATCAGCTCCTGATCCGGCCGACGGAGGAGCAGCTGGCCGACTTTGCGCCGGACTACGTGATCTACGCCGCGCCGGGCTTCAAGTGCGTGCCTGAGATCGACGGCGTGCACAGCGAGGCGGCGATCCTGCTCAACTACGAGACGCACGAGGTGCTGATCGCAGGCAGCGGCTATGCCGGCGAGATCAAGAAGAGCGTCTTCTCCGTGATGAACTACGTGCTGCCGAAGATGGGCATCCTTTCGATGCACTGCTCCGCCAATATCGGCGAGGGCGGCGACAGCGCCGTCTTCTTCGGCCTTTCCGGCACCGGCAAGACGACGCTCTCCGCCGATCCGGCGCGCAAGCTGATCGGCGACGACGAGCACGGCTGGAGCGACCGGGGCGTGTTCAACATCGAGGGCGGCTGCTACGCGAAGTGCATCGGCCTCGAGCGCGAGCGCGAGCCGCAGATCTACGACGCGATCCGCTTCGGCACGCTGCTGGAGAACGTGATCGTGGACGAGGCGGGCACGCCGGATTACGCCGACGGCTCGCTGACGGAGAACACCCGCGCCGGCTATCCGGTCGAGTACATTCCGAACGCGGCGATCCCCGGCGTCGGCGGCCAGCCGAAGACGATCATCTTCCTCACGGCGGACGCCTTCGGCGTCCTGCCGCCGATCTCGCGCCTTGACGAGGACATGGCCATGTACCACTTCGTCTCCGGCTACACGAGCAAGCTGGCCGGCACCGAGCGCGGCATCACCGAGCCGGTGACGACCTTCTCCACGCTGTTTGGCGCGCCCTTCTTCCCGCTGAATCCCTCCGTTTACGCGACGATGCTCGGCCGGAAGCTGAAGGAGACCGGCGCGAAGGTGTTCCTTGTGAATACCGGCTGGTGCGGCGGCGCCGCCGGCACCGTGCCGCGCATCAAGCTGCGCTACACCCGCGCGATGGTTTCCGCCGCCCTCGCCGGCGAGCTGAACGACGTCGAATACGTCCGCGACCCGATCTTCAACGTGAACATCCCGAAGACGTGCCCGAACGTGCCCGCCGAGCTGCTCGACCCGCGCAGCGTCTGGACGGACAAGGCCGCCTACGAGGCCGCCGCCCGCACGCTGGCCAAAAAGTTCGCGGAGAACTTCGCCTCGAAGTATCCCGACATGCCGAAGAACATCGCCGACGCCGGCCCGAAGGCATAAAGAACACCGGGAGAGCCCTTTGAAAAAAGAGCTCTCCCGGATTTTCTTCGAAGCTTTTGAGACAGGGGCAAAGCCCCCGAAAGCCTGTTGGATCCGCCCGGGGGCGTGGGGGCCTCTGGCCCCCGCTGAACCTTAAAAACTCCCTTCCCCCTCGCGCAGGCGAGGGGGAAGGTGGCCGCGCAGCGGCCGGATGGGGGCGACGGGTGCCGCAACGCCCATTTGATCCTCGGGGACAGCCCATCGGATCCCCACACGGGGGCCTCCGCCCTCCCAGAAAGGTGAAGCCATATGAAATACCGCATCGATCACGATTATCACATTCATTCCTTTCTCTCCTCCTGCTCACGCGATCCGGCCCAGACGCCAAAGGAGATCCTCCGCTACGCCGCGCGGCAGGGACTCTCCTCGCTCTGCCTGACCGACCACTACTGGGACAGCGCGGTGCCTGGCGCCTCAGACTGGTACAAACCGCAGGATTTTGACCACATCGCCGCCGCGCGGCCGCTGCCGCAGACAGAGGGGATCCGCTTCCTCTTCGGCTGCGAGACGGACCTCGACCGGCACGGCACGCTCGGTCTGCCGCTTTCGCGCTTTGACGATTTTGACTTCGTCGTCATCCCGACGACGCACCTGCACATGACGGGCTTCACGATCACCGAGACGGACGCGGCAAGCGACGAGCGCCGCGCGATCCTCTGGGCCGAGCGGCTCGAGCGCGTGCTTTCCATGCCGCTGCCCTTTCATAAGGTCGGCATCGCGCATCTGGCCTGCGGCCTGATCTGCCGCGGCCGTCACCTCGACGTGCTCGACCGCATTCCCTCGTCGGAGATGGAGCGGCTCTTCTCGCTGGCCGCCGCGCGCGGCTGCGGCATCGAGCTCAACGCCTCCGATTTCGGCTTCGCCGAGGCGGACGCGGAGCGCGTGCTGCGGCCTTTCCGCATCGCCCGCGGCTGCGGCTGCAAATTCTATCTCGCCAGCGACGCGCACCATCCACAGAATCTGGACGGCGCGATCGCGCGCTTTGCGCGCGCCGTCGATCTGCTTGACCTCACAGCGGAGGACAAGTTTCGCCTGTGAGGCGGATGGGAGAGAACTGTAAGTTTCAATAAGGAGTAAAAAAGGAGTTTTTGATCATGAAAAAAGTATTATCCGCGATTCTCGTCTGTATATTGCTGCTGTCGTGTCTGACGGTGTTTGCGTCTGCTGCAGAAAGCGATCTGCCTTTTGACCTCGTGCCGCCGGCATACGTTTCTGCAAAATGGCTGGAAGGCGGCGATTCACCCACGACCACAAACTTTTCGTACAGCCTGAGCAACGAAATGACGACGTTTTTCAAGAACAAGGAAACCGCGCATTTAGACGACACCATCGGGCAGTTTATGCAAAACATAGGCTGCGACGATATCTGGATGGAAGTTCAGATAGACTGGGCTGTCGACGACGTGAACGACAGCGTTTCCGGCTGGCATTACACGAAATACTGGGACGGAGACGATTATTACGGTCTCGGCAAAGACAGCGAGGGAAACTCGCGCTGCAGCGAATGGGATTTCGTCTCTGCCGGCGGCATCAACAACGCAACGGAAACCGTGCAGACAGTTCAGGTAACGCGCGCCGTTCCGAACTACGACCGCTGGAACGGCAACCCCGAAACGCATACACCCGGCGTAAAGGATCAGCTGAAGCCCGGGCAGTACACCTACGACGAGGAAAACGAGGAGCTTCATATAGATTATACGAAGCACACCGTTTATTTCCGCGCGCGTTTCGTGGTTACAGTCAGAATAGAAGGTACACCGGACAAGAATTATTTTTCAGAATGGTCGAATATAGCGAGCGTCGGTAAGGACGCGGAAGCGTTCAAGCCGCTTACGAAAGCCGACCTCGACGCGCCCGTTATCACAAATCTTCGTATGACGGATAAGACTTTCAATGACAACCCGGTAGTCGCCTATACGCTCACCGTTCCCGAAATACTTATGGAAAATACCTCGAAGGTCACGGCTAACGGCGGCGGTATCGTTATCGAGACCGAGGCGAGAGTAAAGGGCGATACCGAATGGACGCTTATGGGCAACAGCGACGGGATAATCAAATCCGGCGAAATGGAATGCGCTCTTTTAACTCTCGTCAGCAACGAGCGCCCGACCATCCCGAAGGATACCGTGATCGAGCTGCGCTGCAGATACCGCTGTGATCAGCCCGGACTCGACGACGTTTACTCTGATTATTCCAAGATCATCTCCTTCGGCACTGACGATATCAACCAGGGCGGAAGCCAGGGGACCGATGCGACGCCGGATCCGGATGATCCGTCCGATCCCGGAAAGAAAGAGTGTTGGCTCTGTCACTTCTGCCCTCAGCCGCTCGGACTGTGCATTTTTATATGGCTGCTCATCATACTCATTGTGGTTATCGTAATTGTAATTATTGTTGTTTCTAGAAAAAAGAAAAAGGCGAAAACAAATAATAAACAGCAATAATACAGAGGCGGGGAGTGAATCTCCCCGCCTTGTGCGTTTATCGGTATATGATCTCATTCAATACAGCTTCTTCGGCACGGTTTCGGATATTGTTCATGCACCCGATCCAGTAGAGCTGATCTCGGCTTTTCATAGCCTCGTCCACGCCTTCATCTTTTGCCATTTGCTTTACAAGCTGAAAGAGCATTTCCTCGGCTTGTTCGTTGACGTCGGCAAGATAGTCCGGCAGCTTGCCTTCGATTACCAATGCCGTGTATGTAATCTTTTTGTACTGCCTGAGGTAGCGAAGATGACGCTGGTCTCGCCTGCCGGCTCGGTCGGTGCTTCCGCCTTCGGCAGAGGTGTCCACCGGACACCCGCACCCCCATATTCCGATGGTACGACATTCCTCCGGTTCGTCATCCCCGGCGAGAAAATAGTAGTCGCCTATCAGCTCATACTTCAGCCCGGTCTTTTCGTCTGTAATGTACTTTTCCATTTGAGTAATCCTCCGATATAAATTGAATTTATCCTATGAATTCAATCATTCCGGCTGATTACAAAAGCCGAAGAGAGAAGCTGCTTCCTTACGTAGCCTCTCCCTTCGCCAGACTTTGTTTTTTGTTTATGCGGCAGCCGCTCCCGCCCCCATCCGGCCGCTGCCGCGGCCACCTTCCCCCGCGCCGGGCGCGGGGGAAGGTTTTTTATAGATTTCTGCGGGGGCCAGAGATCCCCACGCCCCGGGCGGATCCAATTTGCTTCCCATCGGCCAACGGACGCAGACAAAGCAAAAAACACAGGACAAACGGCCCCGCTGCACCTCGTCCCATGTTTTGCCCAAAAGGTTTTCGGAGAGGGCTTGGGAGGCCCCTTTTTTCAAAAGGGACCTCCCATCGTTTTCTCCGTTTCCTCCGCCTCCGACCGCGTCACTTCATCGACGGCTCGGCGATGTCGATCTCGCGTGACACCAGCGTTTCGCCGCCGCGCACGATCGCGGCGCGGTCGGTGAAGCGCGGCGAGCGGGTGAAGATCTCGCGCACGGCCAGCGATTCGGCAAACGCGTGCACGCCGTCGGCGTCGCCGTCCCAGAAGACGACCGCCCAGCCGGAGACCAGCTCCCGGCAGGCGATGTGCCCCGTCTCGCTCTGCGCCCGCGTCACGGCTAGGCGGATCGCGCCGTCGTCGTCGCGGATCTCCCCGATCTTCCCGCCGACGAGCGGGCAGAGCAGCACGGCGCCGTGCGGCCAGACGGCGCACGTCCATTCGCCGACCTGCTCGATCTGCACCGAGGCGGCGCCGAGGGCCGGGATGTACCACTCGTCCGTGATCGAGGCGGCGTCGTTGTCCACGCCCTCCATCATGCGGAAGACGAGCGCGGCGTTTTCCCGCTGCTCGCAGCGCGTGCGCGTCGCGGGATACGGATCGTTCTCCGCGAAGAGCGCGGGCGAGAGGAAGGCGTGCTTCGGGTGGATGCGCACGCCGTCCGACGCCTCGACGACCCAGCGCAGATACGACGTGCACGCGCCGTAGACGACGGCGTTGACCGGCATGCTCTGCCAGCCGAGTCCCCACGTCTTGTGCTGATAGCAGTCCGGGAAGGCGGGGAAGTTGTTCATTGTGCCGAGCGCGCCGCCGTGCCCGATCCACGAATACGCCTCGTTCTCGTGGAAGACGTGCGTGATCCGCGTCCGCGGTGCCGGGAGCGGCGCTCGCTCCTCCGGCGTCAGCTCGTCGTCGGAGCGGTAGAGATCGTCGTCAAACAGCAGGCACAGCGTCGAGGCGTCCGAGATCCCCACGCCGACGCGCTCCATGCCGCAGCCCGGCACGCGCGCCAGATTGTACACCGGCCCCGGGCGCAGATCGAGCCCGCGATAGTTGTAGGAGCGGATCGTCGGCGTCAGCTCGTGCCCGTCGAAGAAGCGGAACATCGTGAGCTGATCGCGGATCAGTCCCTCGATCCCGTCGCGCAGCGCGGCGTCCTCCTCCTTCAGGGCGCGCGACGCCATGCGCAGCATCGTGAGGATCACGGCGTTGTAGCCGAGGCTGATGTTCTCGCCCCAGCCCCAGCCCTCCTCGCGCGTGTAGGCGAGGAAGCGCGTGAAGAAGCGGACGCCCGCCGCGTAGAGCGCGTCGTTCTCCGTCAGGCGCGCGATGGCCAGCGTCATGCCGCCGTCGGCGAGGATCTTGTTTGAGTAGTGGATCGGGCCGTGCACCGTCTCGTGCTCGAACCACACGCCGGCGCGGCGCAGCATGCGGAGGATCATCTCCCGTTCGCGCGCCGGGACCGTCTGCGGCGCGGTCAGAAGCAGCGCGACCGGCGACATGAGCACGAAGAACGCGCCGTTCGAATCGTTGATGAACGTCTCCTCGGCGTACCAGCGGCAGCAGCCGTAAAAGCGCGAGCTCTCATCCTTTTCCTGCAGCGTTTCGATCGCCGCAAGCATCGCCTCGCCCTTGGCTTCGTCAAACAAATCGAGCACGCGGCCGACCGCGTACCAGGCGGCGGTGTCGCGTCCGCCGCGCGTCTGCGGCAGTTTGGAGACCGCGCGGGTGTGCCCCGCGCCGCCGACGACAAAATCATCCTGCCAGCGGATCTCGGCGTATCGCTTCACAAGCGATTCCTTCATGTATTCAAGCATGGTGTTCCCTCCTTTTGGCGCAGTGCGCTCCGGAAGTATTGTAGCATGCCTTGCCGCCGATGTCAACAGAAAACGAAAAGACGCGGGGGACGAGCGGGGGAGGGACTTTCTGGAGAAAGTCCCTCCCCTCGACCCCTCTTCAAAGACTTTGAAACAAAAAACACGGGGCAAGATGCTGTGCGGATCGCTTGTCCTGTGTTTTTTGGTTTGGCAGCGGCTTCAAACTGACCGTCCGGCTTCTCGCAGACGAACGCCGAAGCCAATATTTTCCCCTCCCCGGCTGCGCACTATGTCCCATCCATGGGGCGGGCCCGTCGCGGGGGGCAGGGGGAGCGACCGGGGGCGCGGGGGCAGAGCCCCCGAAAGTCTATTTGATCCGCCCGGGGGGTGCGGGGGCCAAAGGCCCCCGCAGGAATCTAAAAACTCCCTTCCCCCTCGCGCAGGCGAGGGGGAAGGTGGCCGCGGCAGCGGCCGGATGGGGGCGGGCAGTGCCCGCCGCAAAACAAAAAACAAGGCCTGGCGAAAAACGTCAGACCTTGTGCTTTTGTACGGCTACGGTGCCACGCGCAGCGGACGGACCACGCGGGGGATAACCCCGGTAATATACCATTCATCCAGTTCATCGCTGTCGTATACTTCCTGCAACAGCTGCGGCAATTTCAGCTGTTCATCCGGCTTTGTCTGCAATACATTTTGATGATTATTCCACAGCGACAAATACCATCCCCGCGCTTTGCTGTTTGTACGGAATCTGTTTTCCACCGTAATCAGACGCTGAAATTCCGCAAAGCTTTTGCCGCTGTCCAGTGTGATTTCCACCAGATAGCCTGCGTTCTCAG
>Ga0208297_1000280_pt1 | contig 122447 bp, 103 predicted proteins | sample LMS_cellobiose_e_FD_187367 | JGI IMG/M metagenome (GOLD analysis project Ga0208297, IMG submission 187367) | Rumen-fistulated moose microbial communities from Alaska, USA - LMS_cellobiose_enrichment (SPAdes) (version 2) | ecosystem: Host-associated > Mammals > Digestive system > Stomach >...
GTCTTACTGTGCTTGAAAAGTATCTTTTCAAACTCAAATAAATCTCAGGGTTGTGCTTGTTCTTGGTGTTGTTTAATTTACAAAGTGCTTTTCGCTGACCTCTTCCGAAGTCCTTCGCCATGTCATCAAAGTCCTCGCCGATCGGCTCCTGGAGCGGCTTCGCAGCCCCTCGCCCGGCCCTCTCTCGGTGGCCCCTCTCTCTGGCGCTCGTTTATAATAACACGACCTCCCCCCTTTGTCAACACTTTTTTTCGGATTTTTTCAAAGTTTTTTGGACCCCAAATATATAGCGTTTTTTCGACTCGGGAAACACTGTATATTGGGTGAAGGGGACGGATCAAGGAGCGGGAAGAGGGGAAGAAAGTGTTCCCGGCGGAAAAAAGTTTTTCCTGGCGGGGGTGCTGAGGGCATGGATCCTTCGACTTCGCTGCGCTCCGCTCAGGATGATAGTGAAAGGGCGCACATGCCGTATCCGGGCGTGGCGTTAAGGACATAGATCCTTCGACTCCGCTTCGCTCCGCTCAGGATGACAGTGAAAAGGCGTGGGCGGCACTCCGTTCAGGATGACTGCGGTGGGACGCCCATTCGATCGGCTGCACATAACGGCGCCGCGTCCGGGCGGTGCTTTAATCCCGGTACCACTCCAGGCTCAGGTCGCGCCATTCGGGATTCACAGACTCCACCAGCGCGTTCTTTTTGGCGCGGCTCCAGCCCTTCAGCTGTTTTTCGCGGTCGATCGCGTCGCGGACGTCATGCATCTGCTCCGCGTAAACCAGCTTCGTGACGTTGTACCGTGACGTGAACCCCTCGATCAGATGGTTCTTGTGCTCGTACAGCCGCCGCTCCAGATCATTGGTCATCCCGATGTACATGACCTTATTCGTATAATTGGTCAAGATGTAAACATAGAAGTCGCGCATCCCGTCCTCCGAACACATATATAATATATGTAATGCAAATGTTACTTGACAGGGGAGAGGTTGTCAAGTATGATTATTGACGCAATCGATGAAAGGAGGCCGTGCCATGCCGCGGGAAAAGGGAACGAAGACGATCACGCTGAACCGCAAGGCGCGGCATGACTACACCATCGAGGACACCTACGAGGCCGGCATCGCGCTGGCGGGGACGGAGGTCAAGTCGCTGCGGGCGGGGACGGTCAACCTCAAGGACAGCTACTGCATCGTCAAGGAGGGCGAGTTGTTCCTGGTGGGCGCGCACATCAGTCCCTATGAGAAGGGCAACATCTTCAACAAGGACCCCATGCGCACCCGCAAGCTGCTGATGCACAAGAAGGAGATCAACAAGCTCCAGATGCTGGTGCAGCGGGACGGCTACGCGCTGGTGCCGCTGAGCCTGTATTTCAAGGACGCCAGGGTCAAGCTGGAGCTGGCCGTGGCCAAGGGCAAGAAGCTCTACGACAAGCGCGACGCCGCCGCCAGGAGCGACGCCGCCCGGGAGATGGACCGCGCCCTGAAATCCGGCCGCCGCAAGGTCCGGGACGAGTAGGGAAGAGGATGACCCGATCGGAGTCATCCCGGCAAAATCGATTTAATAATAAGCAAGCATTTTTTGGGGGCGTCTCGGTTTCGACGGGGGCGCTGAAGCATGTTAAGCGGGCAGAAGCGCACAGCTTCTTTAAAATGTGCAAACCTTTATAAATTAAACAACAACAATAAGCTTGCTGTTGCTGCTTAATTAAAAGCAGCCGTCTTTACCGGAAGGGCCACGAGCCGGATAAAGGCGTGGATTAGTGGCGGACGTGAGTGCGCAAAGCTTTGAGCGCGCCATGCATCATGAAGCTACCGGACCCGCGAGTCAGGCGGATGACTCACGGGCGAGGGAATCCCGAGATCCGCCTGCGCCCGGAGAAAAACATGTGGACGTACTTTCGGACAGGGGTTCAACTCCCCTCGCCTCCACCATGTTAGCACGGTAATTTTGATAGAATTACCGTGCTAAACTTTTTTGCCTGTATAGCACATTATGCTTCACAATAATCCCACTTTTCACAACATTTGATATGTAATCATAAAGCCAGCGTCGCCTTGGAGACTTTCCCGAAGCGGCGTTTTTGCTGTTATGTAAACTACGATTCTTCTCCTATGAGACAAATCGTTCTCACAGAGGGGTATTGTTCAATTTGAGGGGTATCGTTCTCACAGAGGGGAATCGTTCAATTTGAATTCCCCAAGATCCATTTTCTATTTACCAAATTGAAAAAAAGCTCCTAACATGGTATTCTTTTGACAATAAATGATGTCTACTGTGGGTGATGATATGGAAAAGAAATCATTAGCTTCCGAATATCCTGATATTGCGACGGAATGGCACCCCACTAAAAATGGCGTCTTACTACCTGAAGACGTAGCCCCAAAGTCCGGGAAAAAAGTTTGGTGGGTTGGAAAATGCGGCCATGAATGGCAGGCAAAAGTGTATGCAAGAACAAATGGACACGGATGCCCATATTGCTCAAACAATAAGGTTCTTTCAGGTTATAACGACCTAGCCACTGCCAGACCAGATTTGGCTGAGGAATGGCATCCTTCTAAAAACGGCAATTTAATGGCAGATATGGTAGCACCTCTTTCAAACAAGAAAGTCTGGTGGCTGGGCAAGTGTGGGCACGAATGGCAAGCCGTCGTTGAGGGTAGATACTATGGGAATGGTTGCCCAATATGTGCAAACCAAGTAATCCTCCCTGGGTTTAATGATCTGAAGACAACAAACCCAGAAATTGCAGCAGAGTGGCATCCAACAAGAAATGGCGACTTAAGACCGGAAATGGTTGCATCTCAAAGCAATAAGAAAGTCTGGTGGCTGGGCAAGTGTGGACATGAATGGAAAGCGACTGTTAGTCACAGAGTTAATGACCGCGGATGCCCAATATGTTCCAATAAAAAAGTGTTAATTGGCTACAACGATTTAGAATCTACTCACCCTCAATTATCAAGAGAGTGGCATCCAACAAAGAATGGAGAATTGACCCCGTCAATGATTGTAGCTGGAGCGCATAAAAAAGTCTGGTGGATGTGTGAAAAGGGGCATGAATGGCAGGCAACTGTTAAAGATAGAGTAGAAGGAACAGGATGCCCTGCATGCTCCAGTAAACAAATCATCAAAGGGGAAAACGACCTAGCAACTAAATTGCCAAATCTCGCAGCTGAATGGCACCCGACAAAGAATGGAAACTTAATGCCAGATTCTGTTGCACCTTTTTCCCATATAAAAGTCTGGTGGATGTGTGAAAAGGGACATGAATGGCAAGCTTATGTGTCATCGCGCGCGCGTGGTAATAGGTGTCCAGTATGCGGAAAAGAGTTTCATACTTCATTTCCAGAGCAAGCAATTCTATATTACATACGAAAACAGTATCCAGATGCTGAAAACGGGAATAAAGTTGCTATAGGAATTGAATTGGATATTTATATCCCATCCAAAAGAATCGCAGTCGAATATGATGGGTATACTTGGCACAAAGATAACAAAAGCGAAATAAAAAAGAATGAATTGTGCATTGAAAACAACATTCAGCTAGTTCGAATCCGAGAAGAGGGCTTAAAAGCATATAACGACTGTACTTGCATCATAAGAAAAGATCGAAAAAACAACAACAGCCTAAACGGGGTAATATCGTTATTATTTCAAGCGATTAGTTGTTCCGAAACTATTGATATTGACGTAGACAGAGATGAAGGAAAAATATACGAAACCTATATCTCTAGTCAAAAAGATAATAGTCTAGAAAGGAAATCACCCAATATAGCAACGGAATGGCATCCCACAAAAAACGGCAAACTTAGACCAGACATGGTCTCATACGGATCGAAGAAAAAAGTTTGGTGGTTGGGTAAGTGTGGGCATGAATGGCAGGCGACGGTTGACTCACGATCTCGGGGAAATGGTTGCCCTATTTGTGCAAACCAGCAGTTGCTAGTTGGTTTTAATGATTTGGCCACGGTGTCACCGAATGTCGCAAGGGAGTGGCATCCCACAAAAAATGGATCTTTAGAACCTACAATGGTCTCTCCAAAGGCCAACAAAAAAGTGTGGTGGCTCGGAAAATGCGGTCATGAATGGGAAGCCCTCATTTCAAGTAGGACTAATGGTAGAGGCTGCCCATATTGCTCAAACAAAGCCATTCTGCCAGGGTTCAATGATTTAGAGACAATTAATCCGGAATTGGCCTCGGAGTGGCATCCAGTGAAAAATGGCTCTTTGACTGCCTCGTCAGTTTCCCCAAAGTCTAGTAAAAAAGTGTGGTGGCTAGGTAAATGTGGCCATGAATGGCAGGCGACAGTTAACGATAGGGCCAACGGAACCGGATGCCCAGTTTGCAGGAGAAAGAAGCTGTCATAATTGTTTAGACTGAATGGAGATAAGCATTTTTATGGATTTTGTAACTATAGAAGCAGAGTTTGAAGCGGAATTGGTTTCATTTTTTAAGCCGTATTTCGATAATGAATGCGAAACACTTTCTTTCATTCAGTGGATCTACAAATATGATTGGAACAACCGCATTCCAAGGCAAATGATTAACCAAACATACCGTTTTGTTACCTTAGCCTCTCGGATTGACCGAATATGGCCTGTACGTGATGGATTGCGAATAGTCTTTATTAAAACGTGTCTAGAGTCACTATTTCATCTGAGTTGTTTGGATAAAAAAGAGAAAAAGCAGTTCTATTCTGTATTCGCTGATTGCTTTAGTGACGAAGGGAAGAATTGTATTCTGTCTCGTTTTCGCTTATTATCATATACTGACTATATCAACGGTGTTCTATTCGATAACAGTTATAGCCTAACGATCTCTGATTATCTGGAAATCATTAAATTTGTCAGAGACAGAGTTGTCCATGATGGTGAATACTGGGACATACAGTTATTTGCTTATGGGGACGACCCTGAAGTGAATTGGTTAACGTCATTTTCAACAACGGAGAAATTGTTAGCAAACAGAACGCTACCAAATCACGGGCGTAATACAGATTACCATTTTGAAACATCTCTGTACTATGAGGATTTTAGGTTCTATTTTGTCGAGGCATGTATAAATTACGTAAAAGCGTATATTAACAGATTACCAATATGCGATAATCCAAGTTCGCTGGGGCAGTCCAATCGCTCACTTTGAACCCCCTTTGAAAGTGAACCCCCCTCGACCATGGTTGAACCCCCTAAAGGGCAGGTGAACCCCCCTCTGGGAAATTCTATCAAAACGCGATACCTTTTCCAATAAAAAAGCAGCCATACGGCTGCTTTTTTATTGGTGCCCGTTGGAATTCAATAGTTTTGCGGCAAGTGAATTGCCGCAAATCGTTACGCCGGACCTCCGGCGCGGCGCAGAAGCGCCGTTTATAAGGAATGCTCTCCACAGGCGTTATGAGCCCTGTGAGGCTGACACAAGAAAAGAACGGCTTTGAGCTGTTTTCTCAGCCGTTCTTTTCGTTTTCTCTATTGAAATATTGAACAAGTGCAAAAAGATCTTTCATTTGTTCTTCTGTAAGTGAAGCAGTACTTATTACGCTGTCATTTGACAATCCTAAAATGTAGTCGGTGGACACTTTGAAAAGCTCTGTCAATTCAACTACATATTCCGGACAACAGAAGACTGAAAAGCGGATCTCCCGCCGGCAGATGCCGACGGGTTTTTTGCTGTTATCCTTTACTGCGGCGGGTTCCGGACGCAAAAGCTCTTGAACAGACTTCCTGATGATGCTATTCTAAAGGCAGGAGCAGCCCGGCGGTTTTCCGGATCCGGGCTGCTGACAGCATGTTTACGAGGGGGAACGCTGACGATGAAACGAGTGAAACGATGTTCCGCGCTGGCCCTGTGCCTGGCATTTTTGCTGAGCCTTCCGGCGCCGGCCATGGCGGCGGAGACAGAAGCGCCGGGCCCGGCTGAGGGCGCCCTCGGCGGGCTGCTGGCCGACGAGATCGGGGCGCAGCTGGAGGCCGAGGCGCAGGATCGGGCCGTCACGGACCTGCTTTTGTCGGGGACGGAGGCGGCGGTGACCTATCACACGGACTGCGATGCGCTGCTGCTGGCGGCCGTGTATGAGGAAGAGAGCGGGCAGATGACCGCCGCCGGGTCGGTCCCGGTGACGGCCGGCAGCGGAACCGAGAAGGTCCCGCTGTCCGGGACGATGCCCGCGCACTTCATCGTGAAGGCCTTCCTCGCCGATCCCGTTACGTTTACGCCGCTGTGCGGCTGCTTCACGCTGAACGCCTATACCGCCGCCATGCAGGCGCTGGAGGAGGCGACGGCCGGGGATTACGACGCCTCCCGCGTCATCGACCTGGACGGGGACCCCGCCAACAACTTCCTCGTGCTGAAGGATTCCGTCACGCCCCTGGACGACGGTCTCACCGTGACCTGGGACGCGGACGCCCGCGTCTGCACGGTCAGCGGCAGCGGGGCGGAGGATCTGGCGCTCCGGCCCGGCGACGTGATCTCCTGGGGCTCCTGGCGCGACGGCGCGTGCCCCCTGATCGTCCATGTGGGTTCCGCGAGCTATGAGAACGGCGTGCTGACGATCCTCGCCGGAGACGATCTGGCCGCCGACGACATCTTCTCCGTCATCAAGATCGATACAGAGGCTCAGGGCGCGGAGCTGCAGAGCTTGGGCGAGACCGCCATCGACGCCGACGGCGCCGTGTCCGTCACCGTGAAGCGGGAGCTGAAAAAGGAAGGCGACAACGACGTGATCGCCGGCTCCGGCTCCGGGACCGTTTCCGGCACCCTTGTGATCCGGGCCGGGCTGCATTTCTATCACACCGAGGGCTATACGGATTTCCGGCTGCATTTCGGGACCTCCTTCACGGGGAAGCTGGAGCTGGAGGGGAAGGCCTCGGTCTCGCTGGACCTCGTGCCGGGCAATTTCCTGCTCTACGAGCCGTTCCCGGGCGTCCAGTTCGCCTTTGAACCGGCGGTCATGCTGGAGTTCAGCGCCACCTGCAGCGGATCGGTCACGATCCCCGTGGATTCGTACTTCGGCATCCGGACGGGGGAGGGGGTCTATACGGATTCCGATTCCGCGGCCCCGCAGCTCAGCGGGCTCCAGGTGAGGGGAACGCTGTTCGCGGGCTTCAACCTGAGACCCTCCGTCGGCGTGCTGTGGATCGACGGGTCCGTCATGCGGGCCGGACTGGCGGACGCGGCGCTGGAGGGCAAGGTGGGCCTTGCCCTCGAGACGCTCCCGGAGATCACGGGCTACGGCTGCCGCCACGACTGCAGCCGGTGCTTTGAGTTCGACGCGTCTCTTGTCGCCGAGCTCTCCGCCGAGGTCGATTCCTCCCTGCCGATCCTGCGGCTGGCCGACACGACGGTCCTGAACGCGCAGATCCCGCTGGGGCCCGTCCACGCGACGAAGCGGACCGAGACGTCCGACTGGGAATACGGCTTCGGCCGCTGCCCCTACCGCGCGTGGCGGGTGGAGATCACGGCATTGGAGGAGGCCTTCCGCACCCCGGCCTCCAACGTCGTCCTCGCCGTGGACACGCTGACGGACGGCGTCCGGGAAACCCGGGAGACCTGCTATACAACAGACAGCATCGGCACGGCCGTGGCGTACCTGCCAAACGGGACGCACTGGCTCTACGGCCTCTGCAAGGGCGTCTACAGCGAGCAGAAGTTCGTGGTGAACAGCGAAATCGTTGAGGCCGAGATCCTGTTCGACACCGGCTCCGAGGTGACGATCCTCACGAAAACGGAGGACGGGACCCTGCTGAAGGGCAGCGTCATCGAGGACACCGGCCTCGCCATCGACCCTGTCACAGACAAAAACGGCGAGGCCCACCTGATCCTGCCGGAGGGCAAATACACCGTCTATATCGAGAATACGGCGGACACCGTCCGTCAGGACTTCTACTGGTGGGGCCCCGCCGAGATCGAGGTCCGCGGCAAGCGCGCGGATATCAACATCACCATGAAGCCGGCGACGTTTTCCTATACCTACAACGGCGCGACCCTGACCGTGACGGGCAGCGGGCCCATGCCGAACCTCAGCAGCCGCTTTTGGTCGGCGAAGGACGGCGACGAGGACAAGGCGGCGGCTGTGGTGATCGAAGGCTTCACCAGCGTCAGCAAGTGGGCCTTCAACAACTTCCACGACATGCAGAGCGTCTTCGTCTCCGAGGGCGTCCGGCGCATCGAGGACGCCGCCTTCATCCACGCGACGAAGCTGACGGACGTGTCGCTGCCCTCCACGCTGCGCAAGCTGGGCGACGCCGCCTTCAACGACGCCGAACGCGGCGTCTTCGAGAACACGCCCAAGCTGACCGGGATCGCGCTGCCGGAGGGGCTGTGGGAGCTGGGCGGCCGGGCCTTCCGCAAGAGCGGACTGACGAGCATCGATCTGCCGGACACGATCACGGTCATGGGCGACAGCTTCATTCACTGCGAGGCTCTGAGCTCCGTCCACCTCCCGGAGGGGCTGCAGAAGCTGCCCACGGACGCCTTCATCGGCTGTACGTCCCTGACGAACGTGACGCTGCCGAAGAACGTCACCTACTGCGGCGCCGCCTTCCTGTACTGCACCGCGCTGGAGGAGGTCTGCTTCACCAGCGAAAAGCAGCCGGATTTCGTCAGCCATGAGCTGGTCGCCGGGGGCAGCGCCGAGGGCCGGGTCGTGACGATCAAATATCCGTCCTCCTGGGAGGACCCGCAGAAGATCATCGCCGCCTTCGAGGGCGGAACGCCGGAGACCGTGTGGATCCCTTATGAATAAAGCCGGGGGCTGAGATAAAGAGACCGAACAAGGGGGAGAAACAGTGAAATACTACCTTGAAAGCAGCGACGAAGTCCTGCGGGAGCTGAAGACCACATCGCAGGGTCTGAGCGACCGGGAGGCCGCCGCAAGGCTGCAGCAGCAGGGGAAGAACCGCCTGGCGGAGGAGGAAAAGCGCTCCGTCTTCCGGAAGTTCCTGGACTCCGTCACGGACCCGATGATCCTGATGCTGCTGGCCGCGGCGCTGGTGCAGGTCATCGTGACGATCCTGGAGACCCGCGGCTCGTTCACCGTGGGCTCGTTCACCGACGTTTTCGTCATTCTGGCGGTGGTCGTGCTCAACGCGATCATGAGTCTCGTCCAGGAGAGCAAGGCGGAGACGGCCATGGCCGCGCTGATGCAGATGACGGCGGACACCTCCAAGGTGATACGCGACGGCCGGATGACCGTGGTGAAGAGCGAGGATCTCGTGACGGGCGACGTCGTCGTCTTCGAGGCGGGCGACACCGTGCCGGCAGACTGTCGCATCCTGGAGGCCCACAGCCTGAAGGCCGAGGAGGCCGCGCTGACGGGCGAGGCCCTGGCGGCCGAGAAGCTGGCCGACATCCTGATGTGCGCCGAGGGGCAGGACTCCGTCCCGCTGGGCGACCGGTCGAATATGCTCTACAGCGGCTCCACCGTCGTTTACGGCCGCGGCACGGCCGTCGTGACCGCAACGGGCATGGACACGGAGATGGGCAGGATCGCCGGCGCGCTCCGGCTGGCCGAGCGGGAGCAGACCCCGCTGCAGAAGCGCATGGCGGAGCTCTCCGTCTTTCTGACGAAGCTCGTCATCGGCATCTGCGTCGTCGTGTTCGCCGTGGGCTGCGTCCAGTCCGTGATCCTGACGGACACGCCCTTCTCCTGGAGCCTGCTGGGCACCAGTGCCGTCAACAGCCTTGTGGCGGCCATCGCGCTGGCGGTGGCCGCCATCCCGGAGGGCATGCCGGCCGTGGTGACGATCGTGCTGTCCATCGGCGTGACCGACATGGCGAAGCATCAGGCGCTGATCCGCAAGCTGACCGCCGTGGAGACCCTGGGCTGTACCCAGATCATCTGCTCCGACAAGACCGGCACTCTGACCCAGAACAAGATGACGGTGGTCCAGGAATACACCGACGACCCGAAGCTGATGGCCACCGCCATGGCGCTGTGCTCCGACGCCGAGATCGCCCCGGGGGAGACCGCCTCCGTCGGCGAGCCCACGGAGGCCGCGCTGGTCAACTACGCGATGAAGATCGGCCTGCCGAAGTACGAGCTGGCTTCCGCCCAGCCCCGCGTGGCGGAGGCTCCCTTCGACTCCATGCGCAAGCTGATGTCCACGATCCACCGGACGGACGACGGCTTCATCCAGTACACCAAGGGCGCCTGCGACATGCTGCTGGCGCGCTGCACCGGCTATCTCAGGGACGGGCGCGTCGTCCCCATGACCCCGGAGGTCCTGGAGGAGATCGCCCGCGTCAACAAATCCTACGCGGACCAGGCCATGCGCGTGCTGGCGGCGGCCTACAGGACCTACGACGTCCTGCCGGGGGACACCCGGCCGGAGAGCCTGGAGCAGTCGCTGATCCTGATCGGCCTTTACGGCATGATCGACCCCTGCCGGCCGGAGGTCTATGAGGCCATCGAGAAATGCCGCATCGCCGGCATCCGGCCCATCATGATCACGGGCGACCACAAGGACACCGCCGTGGCCATCGGCAAGGATCTGGGCATCATCCGCGACGAGCGGGAGGCGGCCCTGGGCTCGGAGCTCGACCGGTACACCGACGAGGAGCTGGTGGAGGTCGTGGAGCGCTTCTCCGTCTACGCCCGCGTGCAGCCGGAGCACAAGACCCGCATCGTCAACGCCTGGCAGGCCAGGGGGAAGGTCACCGCCATGACCGGCGACGGCGTCAACGACGCCCCGTCCATCAAGGCGGCTGACATCGGCATCGGCATGGGCATCACGGGCACGCCCGTCACCAAGAGCGCCGCTGACATGGTGCTGGCGGACGACAACTTCGCCACCATTGTCCGCGCCGTCGAGGCCGGACGCAAGATCTACGACAACATCTGCAAGGTGCTCCAGTTCCAGCTGTCCACCAACCTGGCGGAGGTGCTGATCATCTTCTTCGCCTCCATCCTGAACTTCACGATCCTGACGCCGGTCCACCTGCTGTGGATCAACATGGTGACGGATACGCTGCCCGGCCTCGCGCTGGGCATGGAGTCGGCGGAGGGCGAGCTGATGAAGCGCAAGCCCCGCGCGAAGGAGGAAAGCATCTTCGCCCACGGGGCCGGCGTGAGCATGCTGTGGCAGGGCGCCTATCTCGCCGCCATCGAGATCGCCGCCTATTACATCGGCTATTATCTGGAAAACGGCTCCTTCGCGGGCATCGTCAACGGCAGCTGGTGCGAGAACGCCGTCGTCATGGTGTTCATCACCGTCAGCCTGGCGGAGATCATGTGCGCCCTAAACATGCGCTCGCGCACCGGGTCGATCTTCCGGCGCGAAATGCTGCAGCATGTCAACTGGTGGATGGCGGGCGCACTGGCGGTCACCGTCCTGCTGACGCTGGCGGCCGTGTACCTGCCGGGCTTCAAGAGCCTGTTCGGGATCCGCGGCACGCTGCCCCTGCGGGAGCTGCTGATCTCCGTCGGCCTGGCGCTCTCCACGCTGCCCGTATTCGAGGCGGGCAAGGCCCTCCAGCGCGCGGGACGCCGCGGGCGCTGAGTCGGATCCCGGAGGATGCTCGCGCCGATCGTCCCCGGCAGGTTCATGTCTCAGTCGGTCGGCGCGCGCATGACGATGCGATCTAAAGTACAGACCTTTTTGACAAACTGAAACAGCCGCCCTCCCGGGCGGCTGTTTTGCTCTTTTATTATTTCAGCAGGCGTCTTCTCTTTTCGGCGGTGAAGTCGGCGATCTCCTGCCAAAGGGATCTGAGCTGCTTTTTGTGGGCGCAGAGCTTTTCGGTGCAGTTCTCACAGCGGAGGTAGTTGTTTGTGTTCTCGGAAAAACGCTCGGGGTGGAGGTAGAACGTGATCTCCCAGCGCACCAGCAGCCCCACGGACAGCAGCAGCAGGAGCCACGTATAGGGCTTCATCACGAAGAACAGCGGCGTGAACATCATGGCGTAGTCCCAGTTGTAGATGCGGCAGCTGCAGCAGCATTTGTTCTTCAGAAACCACGTCTGGAACGGGCAGAAGAAGAGGATGCAGATCATATCGCACACGGAGTAGGCGCAGGCCAGCAGCAGCATGGCGCCGTCGTCCAGCACGCCCAGCTGGTGCAGCGCGCCGAAGACGCCGTTGAAGCAGATCCACACCAGAAGCACCAGCACCACGGCGTTGTTGTCGGAAATGGAGACGTCCGTGCGGCCCGACTTGACGTAATTGCGGGCGAACTGCTTCTGACAGCCGGGGCTCTCCAGCCGCGAGGGGAAAAAGCGCAGGAACATCTCGACGATGAACACGGCGCAGATGACGGAAATGATCGCCGGACGGCGCTCCAGCGCGCTGGTCAGATCGCCGCGGCCGTGGATGCGGGCGCCGATGTACTCCGCCAGCAGCGCCAGAAACAGCAGCGACCGGTACGTCAGCCGGAAATAGTGGAACATGCTCACCGGGGTCAGTTTGTTCTTCATCGTTCTTCGCCCCGCCCGGACGCGCCGGGCTTCTCCTATTACACCTCGATTATACTACGATCCGACAAAAAAGGAAAGGGCGCTTCACCGCGTTAAACGGACTTGACAATGCAGTTTCACCGTGATACAATAATCTCAATCTTCGATCGATTTTAAGGAGACTCCCCTATGAAGATCTGCCGCAGCGCCATGAATATGTGCTCCGTGATGCGCATGATGCGCACCATGTGCATGTGCATGCCCAAAACGCGCGGCGGCCCGGGGGGAGCGGTATAGGACCATCATCCGTCACCCTTACCCGGCTGCCGCGGCAGCCGGGTTTTTTATTTGTGAAAACTAATTTTTATTCATGGAAGGAGACCGATCATGTCTGCTGTCAAGGATCAGATCGCCGCGTTCGTGGAGGAGCACGGCAAGACGTATCAGGACATCGCGCTGGCGATCCACGCCAAACCGGAGGTGTCGAACTACGAGTTTTTCGCCTCCCAGACCCTTTCGGACCAGCTGAAGGCCGAGGGCTTCGAGATCGAGTACCCGGCGGCCCATCAGCGCACGGGTTTCGCGGCGTACTACAAATCGGGAAAGCCGGGGCCGGTCATCGCGTTCCTGGCCGAGTATGACGCCCTGGCGGGCCTCGGCCACGGCTGCGGCCACAACATCTTCGGCGCCACGTCGTCTCTGGCGGGCGCGGCGCTCAAGGCCGTGATCGACCAGCTGGGCGGCGAGGTGCGCGTCTACGGCACGCCGGGCGAGGAAGGCGGCGAGGAGGGCAGCGCCAAGGCCAGCTTCGTCCGCGACGGCTATTTCAAGGACGTCGACGCCGCGCTGTGCGTCCATCCGGCCGGCGGGCCGAAGAACGGCCTGTCCACCCGCAACCTGGCCAACGCCCCCGTGGACATCGAGTTCTGGGGCAGGCCCGCCCACGCGGCGGCGATCCCCGAGCAGGGCCTCAACGCGCTGGACGCCCAGATCATGGTCTACAACGCCATCAGCGTCCTGCGCCAGCAGCTGCCCACGGACGTGCGCATCCACGGCATCATCACCGACGGCGGCACGGCCCCCAACGTGATCCCCGAGTACACCAAGAGCAAGTATTACCTCCGCGCCGCCTCCAAGGAGACCGTCGACATGGTCTACGCCAAGGTGGAGAAGATCGTCGAGGGCGCGGCGCTGCAGACCGGCACGAAGGGGAAGATGCAGCTGTTCCAGAACTTCGTGGAGAACATGGTGCTGACGCCCAGGCTGGACGCGGTCTGGGTCAAAAACATGGAGGCCCTGGGCCTCGCCTGCGAGCCCCAGACGTGGAAGGTGTCCCCGGGCTCCAGCGACGTGGGCAACGTCTCGCAGGTGGTGCCCGCCATCCAGCCCCACATCAGCATCTCCGACGTCCAGGTGCCCGGCCACTCCCAGGGCATGGTGGAGGCGTCCTGCTCCCAGAAGGGCATGGAGGCCATCCTCCTGGGCGCGAAGGCGCTGGCCTGGACCGCCGTGGACCTGCTCACCGACCCCGCCCTGCTGCAGGAGGTCAAGGAGGAGCACGCGTACAACGTGGCCCACCAGAAGGAAGTGGAATAGTTCCGGAAAGCCGCCCGAAAGGGCGGCTTTTTTGGAGTGGACAGTTGACAGTGGACAGTGGACAATTGTTGTGCCTGCGGCGCATTTGATACCGCCGCTGCGCGGCGTGTGATCTTCCTCGCTTCCCCCTCCGGTCTGAACACGCGTGTCCCGGCCTGCAGCCGGGCCTTTCGCGCGGAATGGGAAGTGCCGGAGCGGCTTCGCCGCGGAGGCGATAGGGGGCGCGCGTTAGCGCGTATCCATTACCCTTAAACCGGCCCGCGCACATCACGACCCCGTCAGCGCGATCACCCAGCCGCCCCTCGCTCAATTTTCAATTGTCAATCATCGATAAATATTGTATTCTATAATCAAACAACTTTCCGGAGGTGCGACTATGGTCGAGAGCAGAGAGGTCAAGACGGCGCGGCGGCTGGCGCGGAAGGAGAAGCTGGTGGCGGTGGCGGCCGGGCGGGAGCCGGCCGATCTGGTATTCAAGAACGCCACCTACGTCAACGTGTTCTGCAGCACGCTGGACCGCGGCGACGTGGCGGTGAGCGACCGCCTGATCGCGGGCATGGGCGGGCCGTATCACGGCCGGGTGGAGATCGACATGACGGGCAAGCTGCTGCTGCCCGGGTTCTTCGACGCCCACATCCATCTGGAGAGCTCCATGGTGCGCCCGGCGGAGTTCGCCCGGGCGGTGCTGCCCCACGGCACCACCACCGTCGTCACCGACCCCCACGAGATCGCCAACGTCCTGGGCGTCCACGGCATCGAATACATGCTGCAGGCCACCGAGGGCCTGCCCATGGACGTGCGCTTCATGCTGCCCAGCTGCGTGCCCGCCACGCCCTGGGACGAGAGCGGCGCGGTGCTGGACGCCGACGCCCTGCGGCCCCTCTACGGCCGCAAGCACGTGGAGGGACTGGCCGAAATGATGGACTTCGTCAGCGTGGCCAACGGCGATCCCGCCGTGCTGCGGAAGATCGTGGACGCCCAGAACGAGCACCGCCGCATCGACGGTCACGCCCCGGGCCTGTCGGGCTACGACCTGAGCGCCTACATCGCCGCCGGGGTCTACTCCGACCACGAGTGCAGCGACCTGGAGGGCGCGCTGGCGCGGCTGTCGAGGGGCCAGTACATCATGATCCGCGAGGGCACGGCGGCCCGGAACCTCGACGCGCTGGCGGACCTGCTCAAGGGCCCCACGCACACCTACTGCATGTTCTGCACCGACGACAAGCACCCCAGCGACCTGCTGGAGCTTGGCCACATCGATTACATCCTCAAGCGCGCCATCGCCCTGGGCGTCGACCCGATCATCGCCGTCAAGTGCGCCTCCCACCACGCGGCGCGGTATTTCAAGCTGAACAACCGCGGCGCCGTCGCGCCGGGCTTCCTGGCCGATCTGCTGGTGGTGGACGACTTCGATCATTTCACCATCGAGCAGGTCTACCGCAAGGGCGTGCTGGTGTGCGACCACGGCGAGGTGCTGCCCTTCGACGAGCCGCAACCCGCCGAATACCTGGCCCGGCACGCCCATGACACGGTCCACGTCAGGCGTCTGTCGGCCGCCGATTTCGCCTGCGCCGGGCCCCTGGGCGTCGTGGAGATGGTGCCCGGGGAGATCGTCTCCGCGGACGGCGGGAAGGCCGATCACATCGACCTCGGGACCGATACGCTCAAGATCGCCGTCATCGAGCGCCACGGCGGCAGCGGGAACATCGGCCTGGGCTATCTGCGGGGCTACGGGCTCAAATCGGGCGCCGTGGCGGCCACGGTGGCCCACGACAGCCACAACCTCATCGTCGTGGGCGCGGACGAGCAGTCCATGGCCGACGCCGCCAACCGCTGCGCCGAGATGGGCGGCGGTCTGCTGGTCATGGAGGGCGGCCGGTCCCGGGCCGAGGTGGCGCTGCCCATCGCCGGGCTGATGAGCGAGCTGCCCCTGCGCGCGCTGAACGAGCAGCTGGAGAGCGCCAAGGAGGTGGCCTTCGGCCTGGGCGTCAACCGCGGCATCGATCCGTTTATGACGCTGTCCTTCATGGCCCTGCCCGTCATCCCCACCCTCCGCGTCACCACCCGCGGCGTCTTCGACGTCAGCCGTCAGGCGTACGTGTAAGGAGAGATTCCGGCACCGTCAGCATAGCCTCCCTCTCTGTCTGAGCACGCGTGTCTCAGCCTGCGGCTGAGCCTTTCGCGCGGAATAGGGAGGGGTACTCACCCCACAAAAGAAGACCTTTTTGCGGGGACACGAGACCGCATCAGCGGTGGATGGAGCTGCCCTCCGGTTTGAGCCGCCCAGGAAACGCGATCATCCCGCCGCAACTCCCTCAGTCAGTCGGCGGCCGCCGACTGACAGCTCCCTCGCAGAGGGAGCCAAGGAAGGGCCTCAAGCCGCGGCAGCGGCGGTATCCGAACGTCGGCCGGAGGCCGACACCTTAATTGTCCATTGTCCATTCGCCCTTCCACTGTCCACTGTCAACTGTCCACTCCAAAAAAAGCCTCCCTTTCGGGAGGCTTTTTGCTGTTTTAATACGCCTGCCAGCGGATCGTGGCGTCGAACTTCCAGACGGTGGGATCCTTGTCGCCCCAGGCGGCGGAGTACCAGGCGGTGAGGACGGCGATGACGTCCTTCACTTCATTGGCGGGGACGCCCTTGAAGATGGGGCGGTCGCCGGTGAAGCGGATGTCGGTAAAGTCGTCGCTCATGGTGAAGACCTGCGCGCCCATGTTTTCCAGCGGGGGGAGGGTGACGCTGCCGATGCTCGTCTCGCCGCGGGCCTCCGAGGCAGGCGTCTCCGCCGCGCGGGCGGGCACGGGGACAAGCGCCAGCAGCAGCGCCAGCGCCATGAGCAGGCTCATTCCTCGTTTCATTTCGTTTCTTCCCAGTACAGGACGTCCACCGGACCCTCGCAGCAGCAGTCCCGGCGGTAGTCGTCCAGGGTCATGATATGGTCGGTCATGTTTTCCTTTACGTTGAAAAAGCGGTATCGGCCGCCCTGCTGGCGCACGCAGGCGACGAAGTGGGGCACGCGGTCCTGCCAGTAGCGGAACACGGCCATGGTGCAGCCCTGAGCGTCCCGGAAGCCCGCCTCCCGGCCCTTGGCCTCCCGCCAGCCGGGGAGGTGCTTCGTCATGTACTTCCGCATGACGCGCATATAGGTGGGGCCGGGGATGTTCAGCAGGTGCATCCCCTCCATCTCCGCCAGCACGTCGGCGAAATCGACGTCGTGGCCGCAGGCATGGCGCAGGTTAAAGGCGGCGATGGGGCCGCAGGAATTGTTGTCGGCGCTCAGGGTGCGGTAGCGGCGGGTGGAGAAGCAGTCCTGATCGACGATGAAGCCGTCCGCAGACCAGCCGGGAGACTCGTCGACGTCGGGGGAGGGGACGCGCCGGTCGGCGGTGGCGCGCAGCCTGCGCCAGACGAGCCACGCCAGCAGGTACGCCAGCCCCAGCAGTGCGATATACCACAAAATCGTCACGCCCAGCGGCTGACGGGTGACGCGCAGGAAGGGGTAGGGGCCGTCGATGATCCCGAGGACATTGCACGCCGTGGCGAGCACCGCGTACAGCAGCGTCAGCGACGCGGCCCACAGCGGCAGCCTTCTGTCGCCCAGGTCGGGCTTATCCACGTGCAGCAGGGAAAAGAGGCCCAGCAGCGGGCACCACAGGTGGTGGTTCATCTGGGCCGCGGAGAACAGAAGCCTCCTGTACCCCGCCGGGAAGCCGATCATCGGCGCCAGCACCAGCACCACGACGGCGAACGTCATCACCACCGTGCACACGGCCAGATATTTGAGCACCAGCGCCCAGGAGGGCACGAAGTGCCCCCGGCCCGTGAGGATGCGGATATCGTAATACAGCCCGACGGCGCAGGCCCACAGCAGCAGCATATTGCTCTGGTAGGTGTAATACTGCAGCATCCCCAGGCCGTCCCGGCCCCAGTGCTGCACCGCGCCGATCAGCGCCAGCAGCGCGATGATAAAGTTGAAGACCGCCGCGCGGCGGATGGTCCGTTTGTAGTCCATTTAATGCTCCGATTTGAGGCCCGCGCCGGTCATGGCGATGAGGCAGTCGGGGGTGGGGCCGTACTGACGCACGTATTCGAGATACGCGGCGTAGCAGGCGGCCGTGGTGTGCTCCACATAGACGCCCCGGCGGGCCAGATGCTGCCGGGCGGGGAGGATCTGCTCCTCCGGCGCGTGGATGAAGCGGACGCCGTGCTTTCCGGCATAGGCCAGGATCTCCTCGCCGCGCATGGGCTTCCCGATGGCGATGCCCTCGGCCATGGTGGGCGCGGGCGTCACGTCGGCGGGGAGCGCCTCGCCCCGCGCCGCCGCCTGCAGCAGCGGGTCGCAGCGCTCGCTCTGCACGGCAATGATCTGCGGCATTTTCTCGATGCGCCCGGCGGCCAGCAGCTCCTCCAGCGCGATCATCGCGCCCAGGTACAGCGTGCCGTTGCCCACGGGGATCACAAGGTTCCGCGGGATGCGGCCCAGCTGCTCGTAAACTTCATAAATATACGTTTTCGTCCCCTGATAGAAGAAGGGGTTGTAGACGTGGTTGGCGTAGTAGACGCCCTCCTCGCGGACCCTGCTGCGGCAGACGTCGGCGCAGTGGTCGCGGCTGCCGGGGACGACGGTGCATTTGGCCCCGTGGCCCTCGATCATGGCGATCTTGCCGGGGGACGTGCCCTCGGGGACGAAGATCTCACACTCGATCCCCGCCCGGGCGCAGTAGGCCGCCACGCTGTTGCCCGCGTTGCCGGAGCTGTCCTGCACGACCTTCTGCACGCCGATGGCCTTGCAGTGGGCGATCAGCACCGCCGCGCCGCGGTCCTTATACGATAAGGTGGGCATCATGAAGTCCATCTTCAGCTGTACGTCCTCGTCCAGCCGGATGACGGGCGTCATGCCCTCGCCCAGGCTGACCGAGCGCCACACGTCGCCCTCCGGCGGCAGGAACCGCCGGTACCGGAACATCCCCCAGACGTCCCGGTCGATCAGCTCCGGAGAAAACCGCGGCGGCGTGAAATCCAGCCGCCAAAGCCCGCCGCAGGCGCACCGCGGCGCCCGCGTATCCGCCGGCGCCGCAGCGCCGCATTTGGAACAGATATACTGCATGATGAGACCCCCAGTCGTGTGAAAGTGGACAGTTAACAATTGAAGGGCGAGTTGACAATTGACAATTGACAGTTGACAATAGCGGTGCCTGCGGCGCATTTGATACCGCCTGACGGCGGGGAAAGGCTCCCTCTCCGAGGGAGCTGTCTGCGGAGCAGACTGAGGGAGTTGCCCCGGGATGCACCCACCCCCGGACACCGGTCGTCGTAGGGGCCGATGACACATCGGCCCTGGATCACGCTCGCGTTTCGTGGTCGTCGCAGCGGCGGCCTGTGGCCGCCATGACCGGTCCGCGCACATCACGGCCCCGGGCATATCGCCGCTCCGTCAACATGATCATCCCGCCGCAACTCCCTCAGTCAAACGGCCCTGCCGTTTGACAGCTCCCTCGGAGAGGGAGCCAGGGAAGGCGGCGCCTCCCGCTTCACTTCTTTACCATCCTGATTATACCACCGACGGGGCTTTGCCGCAACATGGGCGGGGAGTAAGGCGAAGTTAACCAAAAATTGCTCATTGCTAACCCTTAAAGTTGTGCAAAACCAACGAACCCGTTTTGTTGCACGCTCTAACAAAATTTGTACTTTTTGACGCCTTAAACCGCCTATTTCGGCTCATAATTTGTCAAAATGACCAGTTTCGGCCCGGAAAAGTTCAAAATAATGATTGCATACTGCGCTTTACCGTGCTATCATCTTGTTGAACTTAAACGAAAGGCAGTTGAACTTGATATGAAACAGCATCGCTTCTGGGCCTGGATGCTCGTGTTCTCGCTGGTCATGGTCATGTGGACCGGCTACAAGCGCAAATGAAACGTAAACCCACCAAACCACATATAAAGAAGAATCTGAAAGGAAGTACGAATCATGAATAAGGTCACCAAGAATCTCCTGCTCTTCTGCGGCGGCACGCTGTTCGGCAGCGCCGGCTTCCGCATCCTGTCCTCCAAGGACGCCCGCAAGGTCTACACCCACACCACCGCCGCCGTGCTGCGCATGCGCGAGGACGTGACGGACACCGTCACCTGCGTGCAGGAGCACTGCTCCGACATCCTGGCCGACGCCAAGGAGATCAACGCCAAGCGCGCCGCCGCGGACGAGTGCGAGGAAGTCGCCGACACCTGCGAAGAGTAACCTGCCGCAAATCAGGATTTGCGGCAAAAGTGCCCGCAGGCGAACGTGCTTCCGCCTGCTCGGGGTCGGTCCGCTGCGCGAGCGCATCGTTCATGCCGACGATCCTGCAAACATCCAGGGGCGAATCATCGCCCCTTTTTCATTGAGGTAAAATCATGAAACTCAAAATCATGCATGAAAATACATCCCGCATCCGGCTGCAGACGGTGCCGGCGCGCATGACGCCCCGGGAGGCCGACCTGCTGGAGGCGTATCTGGAGACGCTGCCCATGGTGCGCTCCGCCGCCGTGCACGAGCGCACCGCGGGCGTCATCGTCACCTATGATGGCGACCGCCCCGGGCTGCTGGCCGCACTGGGCGCGTTCTCCTATGAGAAGGCCGAGCGGGACCTGGGCCAGCTGATCACCCACAGCAGCCGCGAGATCAGCCGGGAGTACACGGGCAAGCTCATCGATCTGGTGGGCTTCAAGCTGCTGCGCACGGTGCTGTTCCCCGCGCCGCTGAACGCGGCGTACAACGTCGTGAGCGCCATTCCGTACATCTGCCGCGCGGCCCGGTGCCTGCTGCGCCGCCAGCTCCGCGTGGAGGTGCTGGACGGCATCTCGGTGGGCCTGTCTCTGGCCCGCGGGTCCTTCGGCACCGCGGGGTCGGTGATGTTCCTGCTGAAGCTGGGCGAGCTGCTGGAGGAGTGGACGCACAAGAAGTCCGTGGACGACCTGGCCCGCAGCATGTCCCTGAACGTGGACCGCGCCTGGCTCAAGACGCCCGAGGGCGAGGTGCTGACGCCCCTGAGCCAGATCGAGGCCGGCGCGCAGATCGCCCTGCGCATGGGCGCCATGGTGCCGCTGGACGGCGTCATCGCCGAGGGCGAGGTCATGGTCAACCAGGCCTCCCTGACGGGCGAGTCCGTCCCCGTGCCCAAGCGCCCGGGCATGACGCTCTACGCCGGGACCGTGATCGAGGAGGGCGAGTGCGCCCTGACGGTCAGCGCCCAGAACGGCGAGAGCCGCTATGACAAGATCGTCCGCATGATCGAGCAGAGCGAAAAGCTGCGCTCCTCCGCCGAGGACCGGGCGGCGCAGATGGCCGACCATCTGGTGCCCTACACGCTGGCGGGCAGCGCGCTGACGTATCTGTTCACCCGGAACCTCGTCCGCGCCACGTCCGTGCTGATGGTGGACTTTTCCTGCGCGCTGAAGCTGGCCATGCCGCTGTCCGTGCTGTCGGCCATGCGCGAGGCGGGCGCAGCCCGCATGACGGTGAAGGGCGGCAAGTATCTGGAGGCCATGGCCGAGGCCGACACCATCGTCTTCGACAAGACGGGCACGCTGACCCACGCCTGCCCCACGGTGGAAAAGGTGATCCCCTTCGGCGGCCGGGACGAGAACGAAATGCTGCGCATCGCCGCCTGTCTGGAGGAGCATTTCCCCCATTCCATGGCAAACGCCGTGGTCAAGGCGGCCCGGGACCGGGGCCTCGACCACGAGGAGATGCACTCCCAGGTGGAGTACGTCGTGGCCCACGGCATCGCCTCGCTCATCGGCGGGCAGCGCGTGACCATCGGCAGCCACCACTTCACCTTCGAGGACGAGAGCGTGACCGTCGACCCCGCCGATCAGGCGCTGTTCGACAGTCTGTCGCCCCGGTACTCGCGGCTGTATCTGGCCATCGGCGGGACGCTGGCGGCCGTGATCTGCATCGCGGACCCCCTGCGCGCTGAGGCCCCGGCGGTCATCGCCGCGCTGCGGGCCCTGGGCGTCCGGCACACGGTGATGCTCACCGGCGACAGCCGCGCCACCGCCGCCGCCATCGCCGAGGAGGTGGGCGTGGACGAGTTCCGCGCCGAGGTCCTGCCCGAGGACAAGGCCGTGTTCGTGGAAGAGCTGCGGAAGCAGGGCCGCAAGGTGGTCATGCTGGGCGACGGCATCAACGATTCGCCCGCCCTCAGCGCCGCCAGCGTCGGCATCGCCGTCAACGACGGCGCGGCCATCGCCCGGGAGATCGCCGACATCACGATCTCCGCCGACGACCTGAATCAGCTGGTGACGCTCCGGCGCATCGCCATGGCCCTGATGAAGCGCATCAACGCCAACTACCGCTTCATCATCGGCTTCAACGGCGCGCTCATCGCCCTGGGCGCCCTGGGCATCCTGGCCCCGTCCACCAGCGCCATGCTGCACAACGCCTCCACGCTGGCCATCAGCCTGCGGAGCATGACGAACATGCTGAGCGAGTAACATAGCACATCGAAGCGCCGCCCGGATGGGCGGCGTTTTTTCGTGGGCGGCGGAGGGCGTGATGTGCGCCGCGACCTTCCTTGGCTCCCTCCGTGAGGGAGCTGTCAGTCGGCAGGCGCCGACTGACTGAGGGAGTTGCCGCGGGATCGGATCATTTCCGGAGCGGCTCAAAGCCCGGGGCAACTCCATCCACCGCTGATGCGGTCTCGGGGTCCCCGCAAAAAGGTCTTTTTTTGCGGGGTGAGTATCCCTCCCTATTCCGCGCGAAAGGCTCAGCCGCAGGCTGAGACACGCGTGCTCAGACAAAGAGGGAGGCTGCGCTGACGGCGCCGTGATGTGCGTGGGCCAGTCATGGCGAGCGCAGCTCGCCTCTGCGGCGACCACGACCCGGGGCTGTGTGCCTCACGCCGCGGCAGCGGCGGTATCCGATGCGCCGCAGGCACGACAATTATCCATTGTCAATTCGCCCCTCCGCGCGTATACAACCGCCCGATTTTATGCTATACTATTATATTATGACTTTACCTGCGGAGGGGTCCTATGCCGTACATCAGCTTTGACCGGGTGGTCAAGAAATACACCATGGGCGATCAGGAGATCTACGCGGCCCGGGAGGTGTCGTTTTCCATCGAGAAGGGGGAGTTCTGCGTCATCGTGGGGCCCTCGGGCGCGGGGAAGACGACGATCCTCAACATCCTCGGCGGCATGGACCGCTGCGACGGCGGGACGGTGACGCTGGACGGGCAGGCGATCTCGCGAATGACGCCGCGCCAGCTGACGGCCTACCGGCGGTACGACGTGGGCTTCGTGTTCCAGTTCTACAACCTCGTGCAGAACCTGACGGCGCTGGAGAACGTGGAGCTGGCCGGGGCCATCTGCCGGGAGCCGCTGGACGCTGAGGAGACGCTGCGGGGCGTGGGACTGGGCGACCGGCTGAAAAACTTCCCCGCCCAGCTGTCGGGCGGCGAGCAGCAGCGCGTGTCCATCGCCCGCGCCCTGGCCAAGAACCCGAAGATCCTGCTGTGCGACGAGCCCACGGGCGCGCTGGACTACCAGACGGGCAAGAGCGTCCTGGGCCTGCTCCACGACACCTGCCGCAGGCACGGCAAGACCGTCATCGTCATCACCCACAACCAGGCCATCACCGCCATGGCCGACCGGGTGATCACCGTGAAAAACGGCATGGTCACCTCCGAAACGATCAACCCGAACCCCCTGCCTGCCGAAAGGATCGAGTGGTAGTGTGAACAAGTCCTTCCGGAAGATGGTCCTGCGGTCGGTGCGCGAGTCCTTCGGCCGCTTCGCCGCCATCTTCATAATCTCGGCCCTCGGCGTCGGCTTTCTGGCCGGGCTGGAGGCCGCCACCCCCGATATGCTGCTCACCGGCACCCGCTATTTCAACAGCGGGCGCCTGGCCGACGTGCGCCTTTTGTCGAATATCGGCCTGGACGACAGCGACCTCCGGGCCGTCGCGTCCGTGGAGGGGATCGGCGCGCTGACGACGCTCAAGTCGGCCGACCTGCTGTTCGACCGCGCGGATGGCGTGACCATCGGCGTCACGGTCAACGGGATCGACCGGAACGAGCCGCTGGACAGCGCGGTCAACGCCCTGACGCTGACCGCCGGGCGGCTGCCGGAAAACGAGAACGAATGCCTGATCGAGGCCGTGGTGGACACGGTCCGGGGCGTGTGGATCGGCGACACGATCACCTTCTCCGCCCAGAACGACGAGGACGCCTCCGACAGCTTCCTGCCGCGGACGCTGACCGTGGTGGGCGAGGCGGCGAACCCCTACTATATGTCTCTCGTCCGCGAGCAGACCACCGTGGGCACCGGGCGCATCAGCGAGGTGATCTACGTCTGGAACGAGTGCTTCGACACCGATTACTACACGGCCTTCTACATGACCGTCGCGGGCGCGGATGAGACTTTATCCATGAGCGACGATTACGACGCGCTGGTGCAGCCCGTCGTCGACCGGCTGGAGGACCTGGCGGAGACGCAGAAATACGCCCGCCACGACAAGGTCGTCGGCGAGGCCCGGGAGAAGATCGACGACGCCTGGGCCACCTATTATGAAAAGGAGCAGGAGGCCGACGACTCCTTCGCCGAGGCAGAGCGGAAGATCGCCGACGCCGAGCGCGACATCGCAGACGGCGAAAAGGAGCTGGCCGACAAATCCGCCGAGGGCCGCCAGAAGATCGCCGACGGCGAGCAGGAGCTCCGGGATGTTTATCAGAAGCTGATCGACGGCCAGAAGGAATACGAAGACGGCCTCAAAGAGTACGAGGACGGCAAAAAGGAATACGAGGACGGCCTCAAGGAGTATGAGGACGGCCTGAAGGAATACGAGGACGGCCTCAGGGACTGGCAGGAGGGCCGGGAGAAGTACGAGGACGGCCTCAGGGACTACGAGGACGGCAAAAAGGAATACGACGAAGGCGCGGAGGAGCTGGAAAAGGCCCGGATCAGGCTGGCCCGGGGCGAGAACGTCTTCGACATGACGGCAGAGCAGCTGGCGGACGGCCGCAATGCATTGGCCGCGGCCCAGCAGGAGCTGGACGAGACGGCCGCGGGCATGGCCGCCATGCTGGGCCTGCAGGGCGTCACCACGGCCCGGCAGCTGCTGGACGTGGCGGACAGCAATCCCATGGCCGCCGCGGCGCTGGCCGATTATCTCCCCATGCTCCGGGGCGGGCAGGCGCAGATCGACGCGCAGGCCGCCGCCATCGAGGCGGGGCAGGCCCAGCTGGACGAGGGCTTCGACGATCTCGTGTCCGGCCGGGAGGAATACGAAAAGGGGAAAAAGGAGCTGGAGGACGCTCACCGGGCGCTGCTGGACGCGTGGCTGACGCTGGAGGACGCCCGCAGGGAGCTGGAGGACGGCGAGAAGGAGCTGGCGGACGCCCGCAGGGAGCTGGACGACGCGGAGATCGAGCTCCGCGACGCGAAGCAGGAGCTGGAGGACGCCGAGGCCGAGCTGGCCGACGCCCGCAAGGAGCTGGAGGACGGCTGGAAGGAATATTACGACGGTCTGAAGGAGCTGCAGGACGCCCGGGTCACGCTGGACCGGGAGGTCTCCAAGGCCCAGCGGGACATCGAGCAGGGCAAGCGCGACCTGGCCGACGGCAAAAAGGAGCTGGCCGACGCCGAGGAGGACGCCCGGCAGAAGCTGGACGACGCCCGCTACGAGATCGAAAAGGCCGAAAGCAAGCTGGATGACATCGCCGAGCCCAAGTGGTACGTCCTGGACCGCTCCGGCATGATGACCCCGGCCTCCTTCGACAGCAACATCGAGAAGGTGGCGTCCATCGCCCGGGTGTTCCCCGTGTTTTTCTTCCTCATCGCGGCCCTGGTCTGCTCCACCACCATGACGCGCATGGTGGAGGAGGAGCGCGGCGTCATCGGCACCATGAAGGCGCTGGGGTATTCCTCCGGCGCGATCTCGGCGAAATACCTGCTGTACGCGCTGCTCGCCTCGCTTCTGGGCGCGATCCTGGGCCTGACGGCGGGCTTCCGCATCTTCCCCACGGTCATCTGGAACGCCTACGGCATCATGTACCGCCTGCCGAAGCTGTACACGCCCTTCAACGTCCGCTACGCGGTCGTCTCCACGGGCGTGACGCTGATCGCCATTTTAGGGGCCACGGCGCTTGTCTGCCGCCGGTCCCTCAGCGAGTCGCCCGCGTCGCTGATCCTGCCCAAGGCCCCGCAGCCGGGCAAGCGCGTTTTTCTCGAAAACATCACGCCGCTGTGGCGACGTCTGAGCTTCCGCGGGAAGGTGACGGCCCGGAACCTGCTGCGGTATAAAAAGCGGTTCTTCATGACCGTCGTCGGCGTCATGGGCTGCACGGCGCTGCTGGTCACGGGCTTCGGCCTGCAGAACTCCATCGACGACATCCTGCGCAACCAGTTCGATGAGCTGTGGAAGTTCGATCTGGAGATCGGCCTCAAGGACGATCCGGACGTGCGGCTGCTGGGGCTCGTCGAGGGCCTGGACGGCTGGATCGCCGCCCGGCGGGAGAGCGGCAAGGTCACCACCGGCGGCGCGCGCAGCGAGGTGTACGTCTACGTCCCCGAGGACGCCGGGCGCTTCGCCGCCGAGTACGTCGATTTCCGCACGAGAAAGGGCCATATCCCCGTGGACTTCGGCCCCGGGAAGGTCGTCCTCACCGAAAAGGCCGGCAGGACCATCGGCGTGCAGCCGGGGCAGACCGTTACGTTCCTGGACGGCGACGACGAAGCATACACGCTGACCGTCACGGGCGTCACGGAGAATTACATCCAGAGCTACCTGTACATCGCCCCGGACGTCTACGAGGCGGTCTTCGGCGGGAAGGCCGAGACGAACCTGCTGCTGTGCAGGGCCGGGTGCGAAACGAAGGAGGAGCGCGACGCGCTGGCCGAAAAGGTGCTGAAATGCAGCTCCGCCACGTCGGCCACCTTCACCGAGGACACCGCCGAGAGCTTCGGCGACGCCTTCGACTCCATCGACATGATCGTCTGGGTGCTGATCTTCAGCGCCGGGGCGCTGGCCTTCGTGGTGCTGTACAACCTGACGAACATCAACATCGGCGAGCGCCACAAGGAGCTGGCCACGCTGAAGGTCCTGGGCTTCTTCGAGCCGGAGGTGGCGTCGTACATCCTGCGGGAGACGAACCTGCTGAGCCTCATCGGCTCCGCCGCGGGCCTGCTGGCCGGGAAGGCGCTGCACGCCTTCGTCGCCGCCACCGCCGAGGTGGACGCCGTCATGTTCGGCCGCGTCATCACCCCCCTGAGCTACTTCTGGGCCTTCGCCCTCAGCATGACCTTTTCCCTCCTCGTCAGCGCCGCCATGCTCCCCAGCCTCCGCCGCGTGGACATGGTCGAATCCCTCAAAGCCCCCGAATAAGGCTTGCTTCGACCGCGGAAAGAGTGTATAGTGATTATATATGCGGTCGTGACGCCGGAAGTGGCGCGGGCCGCTTGGCTCCCTCTTCGCGGGAGCTGTCAGTCGGCAGAAGCCGTCTGACTGAGGGAGTTGCCGCGGGATGATCCCGTTTCCGGAGCGGCTCAAACCGGAGGGCAGCTCCATCCACCGCTGATGCGGTCTCGTGTCCCCGCAAAAAGGTCTTTTTTTGCGGGGTGAGTACCCCTCCCTATTCCGCGCGAAAGGCTCAGCCGCAGGCTGAGACACGCGTGCTCAGACAAAGAGGGAGGCTGTGCTGACAATGCCGTGATGTGCGCCGACCGGTCATGGCGACTGCAGGTCGCCCCTACGACGCGACCCGTTCCCCAAAACTGTCATCCTGAGCGGAGCGCAAGCGGAGTCGAAGGATCTTGCCCTTAACGGTCCCGCGATCTGCGCGTACCGATCAAGGGCAATAGTTACGCGCTGACGCGCGCCCCCTATCGACCCGCTTCGCGGGCCACTTCCCCCGTTGGGGGAAGCGAGAAAGACCACCCGCCGCAAGGCGGTATCAGATCGTCGGCCGCAGGCCGACACCTTCACTGTCCACTGTCAACTGTCAACTGTCAACTATAAAAGGGGTGTCTTATGGACAACAAATCGAAGCTGCGCGCGCTGCCGAAGATCGACGAGCTGGTGGCGGCGCTGGACGCGCTGTGTGAGGAATACGGCCGGGACGTGGTGACCGACTGCGCCCGGGAGCAGGTGGAGGACGTGCGCCGGACGATCCTGTCGGGCGGCGACTGCGAGGTGAGCCTCGACGCGCTGTGCGCCCGGGTGGCGGACGCCATGAAGGCGATCTATGCCCCCCATCTCCACGCCGTGGTCAACGCCACGGGCGTGGTGCTGCACACCAATCTGGGCCGCGCCGTGCTCAGCGAGGCGGCCGCCCGGGCCGCCTACACTGCCGCCCGGTGCTACACCAACCTGGAATACGACGTGGAAAAGGGCCAGCGCGGCTCCCGCTACAGCCACATCGAGCGCCTGCTGCGCCGTCTGACCGGGGCCGAGGGCGCCATGGTGGTCAACAACAACGCCGCCGCCGTCCTTCTGATCCTCTCCACCCTGGCCCGGGGGAAGGAAGTCGTTGTCTCCCGCGGCGAGCTGGTGGAGATCGGCGGCGCCTTCCGCGTGCCCGCCATCATGGAGCAGAGCGGCGGCGCCCTCGTGGAGATCGGCACCACCAACAAGACCCATCCCTACGACTATGAAAACGCCGTCACCGAGAACACCGGCGCGATTTTGAAGGTGCACACCAGCAACTTCAAGATCACGGGCTTCACCGAGGAGGTCCCCCTGACCGCCCTGCGTGAGATCGCGGACCGCCACGGCCTGCCGCTGATCTACGATCTGGGCAGCGGCCGCCTGTGCGACCTGACGGAGGCCGGCGTGCTGGAGGAGCCGGGCGTGCTGCAGGCGCTGGCCGACGGCGCGGACGTGGTATCCTTCAGCGGCGACAAGCTGCTGGGCGGCCCCCAGGCCGGCATCATCGTGGGCAAAAAAGAGCTGATCGAGCGAATGAAGAAGCATCCGCTGACCCGCGCGTTCCGCGTGGATAAAATGACCTTCGCCGCGCTGGAGGAGACGCTGCGCTGCTACCTCGACCCCACCCGGGCCGGGAACGTCCCCACCATCGCCATGATCCGCCGGCCTCTGGAGGAGCTGGACCGCGCGGCCCGCAGCCTGCGGCGCAGGCTTTCGGCCATCGAGGGGCTCCACGCCGCCGTGGTGGACGAAAAGAGCCAGGTGGGCGGCGGCTCCGTGCCCTCGGTCTTCCTGGACACCCGGGCCGTGGCCGTCACGGCCGACAACATCAGCTCCGCCGCGCTGGAGGAGAACCTGCGCAGGCGGTTCAGCATCATCTGCCGCGTCACCCACGACCGCGTGCTGCTGGACGTGCGGACGCTGCTGGAGGGCGACGACAAGACCATCGCCGACGCATTGCGGACCCTGTGTGAGGAGGCAAAATGAATCACGTCATCATCGGCACCGCAGGTCACGTGGACCACGGCAAGACCTGCCTCATCAAGGCGCTGACAGGCATCGACACCGACCGTCTGGCCGAGGAGAAGAAGCGCGGCATCACCATCGAGCTGGGCTTCGCCAATCTGGAGCTGCCCGGCGGCGTCACCGCGGGCATCGTGGACGTGCCCGGGCACGAGAAGTTCATCAAAAACATGCTGGCCGGGGCCGGCGGCATCGACATCGCCATGCTGATCGTCGCCGCCGACGAGGGCGTCATGCCCCAGACCCGGGAGCATCTTGCGATCCTGCGCCTGCTGGACATCCCGAAGGGCGTGGTGGTCATCACCAAGTGCGACACCGTGGACGAGGACTGGGCCGAGCTCGTCAAGGAGGACGTGGCCGAGGCCGTCAGGGGCACGTTCCTGGAGGGTGCGCCCATGGTCTGTGTCTCCGCCTTCACGGGCCAGGGGCTGGACGAGCTGAAGGAGCTGCTGGCCGACATCGCCAAAAACACCGAGGGCAAGGACCTGTCCCGCCCCTTCCGCCTGCCCGCCGACCGCGTGTTCACGCTGGGCGGCCACGGCACGGTGATCACGGGCACGCTGATCGAGGGCACCCTGCATGAGGGCGACGAGATCGAGCTGTACCCCTCGGGCATCATGACCCGCGCCCGCTCCATCCAGGTCCACTCCCACGACGTGCAGGAGGCCTACGGCGGCCAGCGCGTGGCCGTCAATCTGGCGGGCGTCAAAAAGGAGGACATCGAGCGCGGCGAGGTCATCGCGGCTCCGGGCAGCATGACGCCCTCCATGATGCTGGACGTCCGGCTGGACTGCCTCGAGGAGGCCGGGCGCGAGATCAAGAACAACAGCCGCCTGCACCTGTACCACGGCGCGCGGGAGATTTTGACGAAGGTCGTGCTCATGGACCGGGAGACGCTGCTGCCCGGCGAGAGCTGCTTTGCCCAGCTGCGGCTGGAGGAGCAGATCGTCGCCAAGCGCGGCGACCGCTTCGTGGTGCGCTTCTACTCGCCGCTGGAGACCGTGGGCGGCGGCGTCATCGTCGACCCCTGCCCCTTCAAGCACCGCCGCAGCGACAGGCGCGCGCTGGAGGGCATGGAGATCAAGCTCCGCGGCGACCGTCAGGCTGTCGTCGGCCGCCTGATCGCCGACCACAGCCCCAACTGGACCCACGTGGAGGACGTGGCCCGGTTCGGCTCCTATACCGTGGACGAGACGCGGCAGGAGGCCGAGGCGCTGGCACAATCCGGCGCGGTGGTCGCCATCAGTAAAGACATCTATCTCGATGCGGAATACGTCAAAAAGGTCCGCAAGGAAATGCTTGCCCTGCTGACCGATTTCCATAAAAAGAACCCCCTCAAGGGCGGCGTAAAGCGCGAGGAGCTGCGCTCCCGCATCTTGCCCGAGGTGCGCATCGCCGACGTGGACGCCCTGCTGGACCACTTCATCGAAAAGGGGTCAATCAAAGAGGTCCGGGGCCTCATCTCGATCGCGTCCTTCAAGGTGGAGGCCGGGGAGAAGCTGCAGAAGCTCATGGACGCCATCCTCGCCCAGTACAAGAAGGCCGCTTACGCCCCGCCCGCCACCGACGACGTCATCGGCGGCGACAAGCAGGCCGCCCAGGTCCTTGACGCCTTGCTGGCCGACCGGCTGCTGGTGCGCCTGGACGCCCAGATCTACATGGAGGCCGGGTGCTACGATCAGGCCCTGCAGACCGCCATGGACCTCATCGACAAAAACGGTACGGTCACCCTGGCCGAATACCGCGACGCCCTGGGCACCTCCCGCAAGTTCGCCGTCGCCCTGCTGGAGCAGTTCGACCGCGCCCGCCTCACCAAAAAAGTCGGCGACGCCCGCGTCAAAGGCGAAAACGCGAAATAGCCGCCCGGCCCCGGCTCCGCGATCATCCCGCGGCAACTCCCTCAGTCAGTCGGCAGCCGCCGACTGACAGCTCCCTCGCAGAGGGAGCCTTTCGCCCGCCCTCTCACCGCACCATCACTGACCTAAAAATCAGGTGACTTTCCATGGATCAGGAACCACAGTTTGCTCCCCGCTCCGAGCAGGAGCTGGACGACATCATCCAGGACATTTACACCTCCGTCCTGTATGACATGACCTCGGATCAGGCGCCCTCCGCCGTCAAGGCATCAGCAGACGCCGCGCCCCAGCCGCAGTCCCAGCCCCAGCCCGCCGTGCGGGACCTCCGGCACGACGCGGGGCCCAAACGCCGCCGCGCCCCGGCCGAAAAACCGAAAAAGAAGAAAAAACGCCGCGCCCGCCGCCGCGGATGGCCCGCCGCCATCGGCGCGGGCGTCCTTCTGGCCGCGTTCCTCTACTGGCTGGTGGTGTTCTCACCCGTGCCGTTCATCAAAAAATGGCGCGACATCTACATCGAGACCGCCATGGGCACCATGACCCACCAGTGGCTGGCCACCTCCTTCATCCCGGAGGAGGTCATCGACACGGTCATGGAGATCCGCCAGAGCATCGAAGAGCGGCAGGAGGAGATCAGCACCGACTGGTCCCTCAGCGGCCTGCTGAGCGGGGCGGGGGAGAAGGAGGTCTGGAGCGAGCTCCGGGACGACTTCTTCGACCTGTACCCCGAGATCGACCGCGACAGCTTTGAAGCCTACATGTCCACCCACCGCGCATCCGACGACGTAGACGAAAACGGCTACCTGCGCATCGATCAGGCCGGGATCGGCGACAAGCCCACGGGCATTTACACGACGAACGGCGACCAGGTCCTGGCCATCGACACCCTCAACGGCATCGTCATCGTCAAGGTGACCGGGGAGGACTACGTGGGCCGTCTGGCCATCGTCAAGGACCCCGCGCAGATGGGCCTCGGCCTGGCGCGCAACCTGGGCGAGAGCGGCTCGGTCATCGCCACCATCGCAAAGGACGAGAACGCGATCCTCGCCGTCAACGCCAGCGGCTTCGCCGACGAGGAGGGCCACGGCACCGGCGGCGTCACCCACGGCCTCGTCATCAAGGACGGTAAGACGTACAACGATTACGTGGGCGGCAACTACAAGACCATCGGCTTCGACTACGACAACGTGCTGCAGATCGGCAAGTACAAGGACAGCTCCAAGCTCAAGAACGCCGTGGAGTTCAAGCCCGTCCTCGTGCTGGACGGCGAGGCCGTCATCTCCGGCTCCGCCGGCTGGGGTATCCAGCCCCGGTCCGCCATCGGCCAGCGCACCGACGGTCAGGTGCTGATCCTCGTGGTGGACGGCCGCCAGCCCGGCTATTCCATCGGCTGCACCATGGGCGATCTGGCCGACGTCATGACGCGCTACGGCGCCTATCAGGCCTGCAACCTGGACGGCGGCTCCTCCAGCATCCTGTACTACAACGGCCGGAAGATCACCAGGCCCTCCGCCGCCGACAAGGACAACGGCCGCCGCCTCCCCAACGCCTTCGTGGTCTATGAACGATAGGAAAAAGCCCCGCTCAGCGGGGCTTTTTCAGTGTACAGTTGACAGTGGACAGTGGACAGTGAAGGGCGCATTGACAATTGCGATGTCGACCTGCGGCCGACGATTTGATGGCGCCCGTCGGGCGCACAGGACTGCGCCCCGGACAGTGATCGTTGTAGGGGCCGATGACACATCGGCCCATGATCACGCTTCCGTTTCGTGGTCTTTGCAGCGGCGGCCTGTGGTCGCCATAACCACGCCCGCGCATATCACGGCCACGGCAACATAGCCTCCCTCTCCGTCTGAACACGCGTGTCTCAGCCTACGGCTGAGCCTTTCGCGCGGAATAGGGAGGTGGCACGCGGAGCGTGACGGAAGGAGTTGCCCCGGGCTCCGGGCCGCCCCGGAAACATGTGCATCCCACCGCAACTCCCTCAGTCAAACGGCCCTGCCGTTTGACAGCTCCCTCACGGAGGGAGCCAAGCTGCCATCCCCCGCCGCACAAAAAACAAAAGCCTGCCACGTTCGTGACAGGCTTCTGTTTTGGCGGAGAAAGAGGGATTTGAACCCTCGCGACGCTTTCACGCCCTACTCCCTTAGCAGGGGAGCCCCTTCACCACTTGGGTATTTCTCCGGGTGCTGTTTGATTGTGTCCGCCACAGAAAATGGCGGAGAGAGTGGGATTCGAACCCACGGATGCTTGCACATCGCCGGTTTTCAAGACCGGTGCCTTAAACCACTCGACCATCTCTCCTCAACGATGCTCAGTTATTTTACCACAGCCGCCGCCGATTGTCAACAAGCACCTGCGAGAAAACCGCGACCCGGGGCGACAAAATCCGCGTTTGATAGATGATCCCGATAGCTGAACTAAAACTTATCCGATATTTGTATTTGATTTTTGCCGGGCCCGATGATATCATTTGATTGTGAACAGAACAATCATAACTCATTTTCCTCAATCACTATGATCCCCGGCAAAAGCCTCCCGTTTGGGAGGCTTTTTGCGTTATATGGCGAGGGCGCGAGACCCGTGATGGGCGCCGCGTCCTTCCTTGGCTCCCTCTGCGAGGGAGCTGTCAAACGGCAGGGCCGTTTGACTGAGGGAGTTGCAGCGGGACGCGCTCGTTACCGGAGCGGCTCAAAGCCCGGGGCAACTCCTTCCACCGCTGACGGGACCGTGATGTGCGCGGGCCAGTCAAGGGCAATGGTTACGCGCTGACGCGCGCCCCCTATCGACTCCGCGGCGAAGCCGCTCCGGCACTTCCCATTCCGCGCGAAAGGCCCGGCCACAGGCCGGGACACGCGTGTTCAGACCGTTGGGGGAAGCGAGGAAGAGCATCGGCCCTACGATGCCCCCTTACAGCTCCACCTTTTCGGGTCTGGACAGGCGGCCGTCCTGCTCGGTGACCAGATAGAGGGCGCAGTTCTCCAGCACGGGCTCCCACTTGTCGGGGGCGACGAGGACGCCGAAGAGGACGCGCAGGGCGCCGCCGTGGGAGGCGACGAGGACGGACTCGCCGTCGGCCGTCTTCAGCCAATCGGCGAAGTCGCTGACGCGGGCGACGACGTGATCGATATGCTCCATGCCGAAGGTCTCGTCCTTGCCCCAGGGGTCGCGGAGGAACGCGCGGGCCTCCTTGGGCATATCCTCCTGCAGGACGCCCTCCCAGGGGCCGAGGTCCTTTTCGATGATCCGCTCGTCGATCTCGATGCCGCTGCCGTCCCGGCCGGAGACGATCTCCGCCGTGCGCCGGGCGCGGATCAGGGGGCTGCTGATGACGCGGTCGAAGGTCAGGCCCGCCGCCCGCAGCTTCTCCGCCAGCGCCTCGGCCTGGCCGATGCCGGTGCCGTTGAGGGGCTGGTCCGTGTGGCCCTGGAGCCTCCCGATCAGGTTGTAATCCGTCTGCCCGTGCCGGACGAAATAGATCTTCTTCATAACGCACCTCCGCAAGTCTTTGACCACAGTATACCCGAAAAAACCCGTGACGGCAAGCGCCGTTCATTATATAATAGGAGCAGAAAAGGAGGGACCGACCATGACCATCACCCTGATCCCGCGGGAGGGGGCGACCGTGGGCGTCTGGAGCGGCGGGACGACCACCGAGCTGGCGCTGTACCCGCCCGACGGCAGCTACGCCCAGCGCCGCTTCCTGTTCCGCATCAGCTCCGCCGACGTGCAGCTGGAGGAGAGCACCTTCACGCCCCTGCCCGGCGTGACGCGGTACATCACGCCGCTGACCGGGGGCTTCACGCTGACCCACCCGGACGGCGCGTCCGTCGTGATGGAGCCGCTGGACACGCCCTATCGCTTCGACGGCGGCGTCCCCACGGTGAGCCGCGGCAGGGCCGCCGACTTCAACCTGATGTGCAAGGGCTGCGGCGGCGTCATGACCCTGGCCCAGGGGACCGACCTGGCGCTCCCGGGCTTCAACTACTACATGCTCCCGGCGGGCGGCGAGGTGACGGCCGGCGGCTTTACCTACCGCCTGCGCCCCCTGGACCTGCTGCTGATCGAGACCGACCGGAGCGTCCCCGTCCGCACTGACAAGGCGCTTGTCTGCCGGATCGACCTTTGATAAAAAACCCTCCCGGGTCTCTCCGGGAGGGTTTTAGTATGCAGACATAGTTTTTTGCATTGCGTGCGTAAACGATCCATATTGAATCGTTTTTTGGCGGACAGGGAGGCCAAAAAACTCCTTAAAAGCGAGCAGGGCGAGCGCTCGCGCCGACCAGGCGGAACGAAGTGAAGCGCGATAAGCGCGAGGTATTCTCGGCTGAAGACCCGCGGTCTTCAGCCGAATCGCGCCGCGATTTATTCCGCGTGGTTCTCCAGCCAGTCGAAGGCCGCCTTGGCGTAGATGGCCGCGGCCTGGGGCAGGATCTTTTCATTGAGCACGACCTTGGGATTGTGCAGGCCGACCCACTTGCTCTTGTCCTCCACGCCCGCGCCGACGGCCAGGAACGTGCAGGGCACCTTGTCGGTGAAGAACGAGAAATCCTCGCTGCCCATGGCGTGGTACAACTCCAGCACGGGGATGTTGGCGTCCAGGCTCCTGACGGAGTTCAGGACCTCCTGGGTCAGCTCCTTCTCGCAGACGCACATGGGCACGTCGTACAGGACCTCCAGCTCCGCCTTCGTGCGGTACGCCTCGCCGATGAGCCGGGCGACCTCGCCGATGCGGCGGATCATATGCTCGCGGACCTCGGGCTTGAAGGTGCGGAGGGTGCCCTCCATCTCGGCGGTCTCGGGGATGACGTTGGCCGCGGTGCCGCCGGACAGACGTCCGATGGTCAGCGCGCACTCCTCATTGGCGGAGACCTCACGGCTCAGCAGCTCCTGCAGGGCCAGATGGATGTGAACGGCGGTGTTGATGGGATCGACGCCCAGCTCCGGCGTGGAGCCGTGGGCGCCCTTGCCGGTGAGCCTGATCTTGAAGCCGTAGGCCGAGCTCATGACCGTGTCGCCCCAGGCGACGATGCCGCACGGGACATTGCTGGCCACGTGCATGCCCATGGCGGCGTCCACGTGGGGATCCTGCAGCACGCCCTCGTCGATGGCGGCGGACGCGCCGGCAAAGACCTCCTCGCCGGCCTGGAACAGCAGCTTGACCGTGCCCTTCAGCTCGCTCTCGTGGGCCTTCAGCAGCTTAGCCGCGCCCAGGAGCGTGGTGCAGTGCAGATCATGGCCGCAGGCGTGCATGTTGCCGTTCTTCGAGGCGAACGGCTCGCCGCTCTGCTCTTCGAAGGGCAGGGCGTCCATGTCGGAGCGCAGCATGAAGCACTTGCCGCCGAAGCCGATGGTGGCCACGATGTTGCTGGTCTTGTCGTTGGTGGTGTAGGAAACGCCCAGCTCGTCCAGCTTCTGTTTGACAAACGCCGCCGTGCCCGGCAGCACGAGGCCCGTCTCGGGGGTCTGATGCAGCGCCCGGCGCCAGGCCGACAGCTCCTGCTGCATGGCCGCCGCTTCGATCAGCCATTGATTTGCCATATAGTAGTTCCTCCTTTTGCTCGAATCACATAACAAAATCTCCTTGCTTCATTATACCAGAACATCAAAGCGCTTTCAACGCAAATCCGCCTTCTTCGGCCGGCGCATGTCCGCCCGAAAAACCGATCCGCTGCGCCGCGCTGTGCGCGGCGGGTGTTTTCGCGGCTGATTCGTCCGGCAAATCCGGCGTCCCTTTCTTGACAATGTGTGTAAAAACTCTTATCATAAAGGGAGAATATGAATAACCCTTCGGGAGGGTCGGACATGAATGAAAACGATCGCAAGCGCTCGGAGAGCGTGATCCTGCAGATCATCATCCCGGCTGTCACGGCGACCATCGGCGCGGTGCTCCTCTTCGTGCCGCAGATCGGCATCGAGACGCTGTGCTACGTCTTCTGCGGCGGCCTGATCGTGGCGGGCATCTCGTCGCTGGTGCGCTTTTTCCTGTCGGAGTCCTACAAGCGGCTGTACGGCAACCACTTCGCCGTGGGCATCATGCTGCTGCTGCTGGGCATCTGCAGCCTGCTGCGCACGGCCACGCTGGCGGAGCATTTCGAGTACATCCTCGGCCTGATCTCGCTGATGCTGGGCACGGTGGTCCTGCAGAACACGGTGCAGCTGCGCATGGTCAACAGCGGCCTGTGGTACCTGGAGGCGCTGTTCTCGGCCGTGACGCTGATCGGCATCATCCCCGTGCTGGCCGAGATCAGACCCGTGCTGGGGCTGGTGGACAACTACCCCTACTGGATTTTCTTCCTGACGGGCGTGCTGAGCCTGATCAGCCTGCTCGTCACCTATATCGGCCTGCGCGTCTACCGCAAAAAGCAGGAGCAGGAGCAGCAGTCCCCCGCGGCCTTCATGCACCGCCCCGACGCCGTTGACGTGACGCCGCAGGCGCTGCCGGAGTCCCCGGCCGCCGACCCCATCGATGAGGAGGAATAAATCATGAAAAGAAAGCTCGACCTGCTGTCCCGCGTAGTGGCGTTCATCCTGCTGGTGTGCATCACCGTCGCCATGTTCCGCCTGAGCTCCGCCGTCCGGAGCCTCAAGCCCGCCGCCTCCCCGGACGGCGATACGGTCATCGTCCAGACGCCGCTGGACCTGCGGGAGGACATCGTCAACAAGGTCCTCGCCCGCGAGCCCGTGGAGGATCAGTACCTGCTGCTGGTGGACGAGGCCACGGCCTCGAAGCTGGAGCGGTACAACTACTGCACCTCCAAGCTCCACAACGATTTCATGCGCTTCGCCGTGCAGGCGGTCTATAACCAGCTGTACCCCGAGGTCGCCTACGTCCCCAACGCCCAGTCGGCCAACGACCTCTACGCCAACGAGCGCCAGATGGCCGCGAAGATCGCCCACTACGCCCTCTACCGCCGCCCCGCGGAGTACATCCGCCTGGACGACACCCTGGCCCTGCTCACCTGCGCCCTGGATGAGTCCGGCCCCAGCGGCTCCTGGCTCGACGCCATCCACGAGAACGTGGAGATGCCCCTCAACATGGAGAGCATGGACCAGTATTTCACCCTCTGCGACGACATCGTCAGCGCGCTGAAATAGTCTTCATACCGCAAAAGCCCCGCCGTACAGGCGGGGCTTTTTCAGTGTACAGTGGACAGTGGACAGTTGCGGTGTCGGCTTCGCCGACGATTTGACAGCGCCTGACGGCGCGCATAACCCGGCCCCGGGTATATCGCAGGGCCGCCGCCCTTTCTCGCTTCCCCCTCCGGTCTGAACACGCGTGTCCCAGCCGGCAGCCGGGCCTTTCGCGCGGAATGGGGAGGTGGCACGCGGAGCGTGACGGAAGGAGTTGCCCCGGGCTCAGAGCCGCCCCGTCACCGCGATCATCCCGCCGCAACTCCCTCAGTCAAACGGCTCTGCCGTTTGACAGCTCCCTCACGGAGGGAGCCAAGGAAGGGCGTCACATCCCCGTCCCACCTCTGTCACGGTCCTGCTGCTGCCCGCGCCGCACCATCGCGGCGACCTCCTCCCTCGTGGCGAATGCCCGGGGTCGGCTGCCGTCGGTGACGCCCGCCCTGACGGCGGCGGCGACCTCCTCTGCGGCCCAGGGCGAGACGCTCAGCTCCTCCCGGCGGCTGAGCCACACGCTCATCATCCGGTCAAACTCCTTTTGTGTCACGGTCTCCTCCTTAAATAAATAATACCGCGGCCAGCGGTTCCGGCAGTCCTCGTCCAGCGCCGCCGGCTGCACCAGCACGTCGTTCCCGCGGACCTCCGCCTTGCCCGCGCGGCCCGGCTTGTCGTACTTTCCCGGGTAATACCCCGGGTCCCGGACCGCCAGACGCCCGTCCTCCGTCCCGGCGACGAAGACGTAATGCCCGCCGTCGGAGAACAACCCCTTGTGCCCCGGCCGGTCGCCGCCCACGTTGGCGATGGCGACGCCGTTCTCCAGATGGTCCATAAGCGCGCTTATATCATTTGTCGCGCCGTAAACGAGGCCGAACTGCTTCGCCGCGGCCTTGCCCAGCCGCACCATATCGGTGCCGCCGGCCACCCGTGCCCCGATGCTCAGGGAGAGCAGCGCGGCCTCCCAGGGCGGGAAGCGCTGATCCGTCAGCGCCTCCACGGTCATGGCGATGCAGCACACGCCGCAGCCCGCGGTGCGCAGGGTGGCGTTGGGGTGCGCGGCGTGGGGGTAGGGCGTCGAGCCGTAGTCCAGCTGGTTGTAATAGCTCATGCCAGCCTCCGCACGGCGGCCTCGATCACGGCGTCCAGCGCCTGCTCGTCCACCTCGATCCCCCGCTGGCGCAGCAGCGACAGGACGTAGGCCTTTTTCTCCGCGCCGCGCCCGGGGCCGACGTAGATCTGCTCCGCCGCGTCCACCAGGATCGCCGCCCAGCCCATGAGCCGCCCCAGCCGCTCGCTGCCGATCCGCGCCCGCAGCCAGGGGATGACGAACGTGGTGACGATCGCCGCCAGAAGCGCGATCGCCGCAGTCAGTACATTTGTGATGTCCATGTTGAACCTCCCGTTTGAAATGATTGAAAATGGATCATGGATCATGTGCGCGTCGGGGCATGTCGCGGCCCCGGATGGTGGACGTTGTAGCGGCGGCCTGCGGCCGCCATAACTGGTACGCATACATCACGGAACCGGACACTGGTCGTTGCAGGGGCGGGTTCCGCCCCCGCCCGTCCGCGTCCATCTCGCCCCCGCCCTTTACCCCGGCAGCTCGGCCTTGTCGCGGCAGCCCAGGCGGTACGCGGCGTCCTGTAGGGCCCGCAGGCGTGGGGTGGGCGGCGGCGGGTCGGGGTCGGTCCTGCCGAGGACGCCCCGAAAATAGGCGCGTCGGACGAGTTCGGCGGCGGCGCCTGCAGGGCCGTCCGGGTTGACGCAGCCGCGGATGACCCAGTCCAGCGCCTCGTCAGGGGCGCAGTGCGCGGGCGTGGCGGTCCAGTAGGGGACCGCCGGAAGGCCGTCCTCCGCGGTGCGGTACGCATCCTCTGCCATCTCATCCCTCCCTTGTGGTGTACAAAATTTTGTATTTCACGTGGTCAGTATAATACAAATATTTGTACTTGTCAAGGGGTGAATTACAATCTTTTGTACAGATTCGGGAACGAAAAACCGCCCGGATCGGGCGGGGGAGATTTCCGTATTGTTGAATAATATTGGAATTATACGATATGAAATCAATATGGTATTCCTTTTAGTAATATGTTTTATGAATTATACGAAACGAAGTCGTTTTTGCCATAGGGCAGCGATACGATCCCGGTACCGATCGGACAACTGCCATCCGGGGCCGGGATGTGCGCGGGCCAGTCATGGCGGCCGCAGGCCGCCGCTACAACGTCCACCTTCCGGGGCCGTGCGCATCACGCCGCGCAGCGGCGCTATCAGATCGTCGGTGAAGCCGACACCGCAATTGTCAACTGTCCATTGTCAATTCGCCCTTCAACTGTCCGCTGTCCACTCAAAAAAACAGCCCCGCTTTCAGCGGGGCTGGCTGACGTCATATGGCTTTATTCGGCGGTGTTGAAGACGCCGGTGAACAGGGGGAGGGCGGTCTCGGTGTCGAGGATGGCGTAGGCGAAGGGGCGGTCGAAGCGCAGGGTCTTCGGCTGGACCGGCATGGCGGTGGCCTTGACCATGACGGCGGTGGCGGCCGCGGCCTCGGTGCCCTCGGTATCGACGATGAGCTTCACCTTCTGCAGCACCTCGTCGATATACAGCTCATCGACGCCCATGCGGGTGAAGTCGGCGTCGCCGGTGAAGGCGTCTACAAGGCCCATGGCCTTGAGCATCTCCTTCATTTCAAAGGAGCTTTCGGTCTCGAAGGTGGGCATGGAGAGGTTTATTCTGATGCTTTCAGCCTCCGCGGCGGCCTTGACCAGCTCGGCGCAGCCGTGACCGGCCAGCACGGCGGAGGGCGAGGCGGACGCGTCCTTCGGCATCAGCACAATCATCTCGGTCTTGCCGTCGTCATAGGGCAGCACGACGCCCTCGGCGTCCTCGAAATCGAGGTAGGCGTAGTGACCCTCGTTGAACATGAACTTCGTCTCCTGCTCCTTGCCGGCGCGGTTCGTGAAAACGCCGGTGTGGGTCTGGGCCTCGAAGGGCAGGGCCCACTTGCCCTTGAAATACAGGGTGTTGATCAGCGTCATCAGCGTGCCCTCGTCCAGATTGTCACTCAGCAGCTGGGGGATCAGGGCGTTGGTGCGGTCGGAGACCCAGCGGTTGATGGCCTCGCGCATGGCGCCCGTGGACAGGGGGCCGGAGAAGACGTCGGCGGCGTAGCGGTCCGCCAGCGTGTTCAGGTACTGCTCGGAAAAGGCGATGCGATCGTCGGTCCAGACGGACTGGGCGCAGACCAGCTTGGTGGAGCCCTGCAGGTCCATGAGCCGCTTCGAGATGGCGGAGACGCCCGCGCCGATCTCATCGGTGGACGCGCCCAGAAGGGCCTCGAACTGCTTTTTCGTCTCGCCGTCCGCGCCCTCGGCGGCCATGGCCAGGGCGATGTAGGCCGACATGGGGGACAGGGCGACGCTCTTTTCGCCGTCGTCCGCCAGGCGGGTGAGGGTGGAGGCGAAATCCGCGCCGTCGATCAGATCCTCGGGCAGCTCCTCGGGGATCGGCTGCTGCGGGACGAGCTCCACGAGCCCGGGCGTGCAGCCCGTCAGCGTCATACAGGCGGCCAGCAGCGCCGCCAGGAAATGCTTACGCATGAGAAATGACCTTCTTTCCTTGGGTTTGACATCAGTAATGACCGAGAGGGAGGGGGTTTTGTTCCCAAAAAGTTGTAAATAATTTCGGTTTTTCTCGCGCGAAAGGTGTGATATAATAGGGCGACTATGAATCAGACCATTCAGGTGAACGATATGGAACAAACGAAATCGAATCTGCTCTCGGCCCCCGACCGCGTCATGGCCTGCATCCTCGACATCGGCGAGGTGCTTTTGAAGGGCGGCGCGGAAATCATGCGCGTGGAGGACACGCTGGGGCGGCTGTGCCGCGCCTACGGCTTCGCATCCTCGGACGTGTTCACGGTCACGTCCTGCATCATCCTCACGGCGCGGCTGCCCGCCGGGGACGTGATGACCCAGACGCGGCGCGTGCCGGCCAGAGGCACCGATCTGGACTCCGTGGCCCGGGCCAACGCGCTGTCGCGGCGGCTGTGCGCCCGCCCCGTGCCCCTGGAGGAGATGCAGGCGGAGATCGCGGCGCTGCGGCAGGGCCGGAGCTACCCCACGTGGCTGCAGCTGCTGACCTGGGGCGTCGTGTCGGCGGCGTTCTCGCTGTTTTTCGGCGGGACGGCCATGGACGCCTGCGCGGCGTTCTGCTCGGGCCTCGTGCTGTTCTGCGCCATGACGCTGGGCAGCCGCCTGCGGATCAACTCCATCCTGCTCAGCTGCCTGTGCAGCGGCTTGACGGCGCTGACCGTGGCGCTGCTGTGCGCCGTGGGGCTGGGACAGCACCACGACAAGATCATCATCGGCAATATCATGCTGCTGATCCCCGGCATGGCGCTGACCACGTCCCTGCGCGACGTGATCAACGGCGACACGCTGTCGGGCATGATGGGATTTTTCGAGTCGATCGTCAAGGCCATGGCCGTCGCCATCGGTCCGGCGGTCGTGCTGAAGCTGCTGGGAGGGTTTTGATATGATCCAGACGATCACGAGCTTCATCGGCGCGGCGGGCTTCGCGCTGGTGTTCAACGTCCGCGGGAAAAAGCTGATCTGGATCGGCCTGGGCGGCGCCCTGAGCTGGATCGTCTACAAGCTGGGCCTGGAGCTCAGCGGCAGCCCCTTCGCCGGGCTGCTGGTGGCGACCATCGCCGTGGTGGCGGCGGGGGAGATCCTGGCCCGGCGCATCCGCGTGCCGGTGATCATGCTGATGGTGCCCATGCTGATCCCGCTGGTCCCCGGCGGCGACCTCTATTACACCATGCGGTACCTGATCGGCGACGACAACGAGCTGTTCCTGGAGAGCCTCCGGTCCCTGCTGATGCAGGCTGGGGCCATCGCCGTGGGCGTCATCGTCGCCACCAGCGTCATGACGAACTTCTTCGCGTTCTACTACGAGAGGAAACGGAAGCTGGAGCAGCTGCACGTGCACATCACGATGGATACGTAAACCGGCGGCTGTTTGACGGGACGACGCACAGATGCTATAATGAAAGAAGCAGGCAGTAGTTTAAGAGTGAGAACGCACCCTCGGGTGAGGGCCCGGTTGAAATCCGGGCGCCTGCGGCCGGGAGGATACCGCAGCGGTATCCTCCCTTTTTCTATGGCGCGCCGGGGGTTGACCTTGAGGAACTTTTCTTATATAATGAATAGCCGAAGAAGCTGGTGCGGATCATACGGTGGTATGGTCCGCTTTGCGTGTCGACCGGAACGCGACACGCTTCGGAAGAAGACCGCTTCGCTTGTCTTCCTCCGAAATCCCTCGCGCTTATCGCCTTCGGCTGCGCCTCAGTTGGTCGGCGCGAGCGCTCGCTTTGCTCGCTTTTGCGGTGTTTTTGCGGGGCGCATGTCCCCGCAAAAAACAGATTTGTGATAATCGCGCTTCGCGCGAAAGAACGGACAGCATTTGTCTGCAGTCTGCGCGGATCATACGGTGGTATGATCCGCTTTTTTATTCATGGAGGTGCATAATTATGAATGAGAGGACGCGGAAGCTGCTGAAGGGGATCGCGGTGGATCTGGCGGGCGGTCTGCTGATCGCCGTGGGCATCTACAACTTCGCCCTGAACGCCAACTTCCCGCTGACGGGCGTGTCGGGCATCTGCCTGATCCTGTACCGGCTGGTGGGGCTGCCCATCGGTCTGGGGACCGTGCTGATCAACATCCCCATCGCCGCCGTCTGCTACAAGCTGCTGGGCCGCGGGTTCTTCCTGCGCTCGGTGAAAAGCATGCTGATCTCCTCGTTCATCATCGACTATATCGCGCCGCACCTGCCGGTGTACGACGGCGACCGCCTGCTGGCGGCCATCTGCACGGGGGCGCTGGCGGGACTGGGCTACGCGCTGATCTATATGGAGGACTCGTCCACGGGCGGGTCGGACTTCATGATCATGGCCGTGCGGGCCGTGAAGCCTTACCTGTCGCTGGGGTCGATCTCCTTCGCCATCGACGGCTCGATCATCCTCATCGGCGGGCTGCTGTTCAGCGACATGAACGGCATCATCTACGGCGTCATCATGGCATTCGTGTCCTCCCGGGTCATCGACAAGGTGATGTACGGGGCCGATCAGGGCAAGGTGGCGCTGGTGGTGACGCGGTCCGGGCAGGACGTGGCCAACGCCATCGAGGCCGCCTGCGGCCGCGGCTCCACGCTGCTCAAGGCCACGGGCAGCTACTCGGGCCTTGACAGTCAGGTGGTCATGTGCGCCTGCGACAACAAGCAGATGTACGCCGTCCGCCGCGCCGCCGCCGAGGCCGATCCCAAGGCCTTCACCGTGATCATCGAGTCCAGCGAGGTGCTGGGAGAAGGATTCAAAGAGCAATGAAGAAATGAAGGAATGAAGACGCGCTGCGCGCTGATGAAGGAATGAATGTGCCTGCGGCGCAACAATTGTCCATTGTCAATTCTCTTCCCCGTTCATTTATATACATTTTATCGCATAATACACGCAAAACCACAGGGAAGTTTGTGCGTTCTGACGGCGAATTTGGGGTTGCATATTTATTCTTATCGTCGTATAATTATCCCGTCAACCAAACATACTTCCTTTGAAAGGACACAACGATCATGAAATCTCTGAAAAAACTGGCCGTCGTTCTGATGGCCCTCACGATGCTCTTCGCTCTGGCCGCCTGCGGCGAGAAGGAAGAAGAGAAGCAGACCATCACCTTCGGCACCTCCGCCGACTACGCGCCATTTGAGTTCCACACCATGGTCAACGGCACCGACACCATCGTCGGCGCGGACATCGACCTGATCGAGAAGCTGGCCGCCGATCTGGGCGTCAACTACGAGATCAAGGACATCTCCTTCGACGTCCTGCTGAACGAGCTGCAGAACGGCACCATCGACGTGGTCATCGCCGGTATGGCCGCCAACGAGGAGCGCACCCAGCAGGCCGACGCCTCCGACGTCTACTATGACGCCGAGTACCAGCGCCTGTGCATCCTGAAGTCCAACGCCGACAAGTACAAGACCTTCGACGACTTTGAGGGCGTCAAGGTCGCCGCTCAGACCGGCACCATCCAGATCGGCCTGGCGGAGGAGAACCTCCACGGCTGCGATCTGGTCACGCTGCAGGCCGTGCCCGACATCTTCAACAACCTGATGAACGGCAAGGTCGAGGCCGCCCTGGTCGACGGCAACGTGGGCGACGGCTACATCGCGCAGAACGACGAGCTGACCTTCGTCGATCTGGAATGGCCTCCCGTTGACGGCATGGCCGTGTGGGTGCAGAAGGGCGACCCCAAGGGCTTGATGGAGACCATCAACAAGACCATCGCCTCCATCAAGGAGAGCGGCGACTACTACAAGTGGGTCGAGGCCGCTCAGGAGCTGGCCGGCGAATAAAAAGCTGATCCTCTTTCCCCTGTTTATACACGACTTCAATGCCGAGGCGTCTGCCCCGGCATTGAAGTCTGTTTTGACCCTGAAAACTTTGTATTGCATATCTATTATTGAATATGTATAATAAGGATCGGCTGCCGGCCGGTCCGCAGCTATCCTAAAACGACCTGTTAGGAGGTCCCCTCATGTCTGAGTTCTTCTCGCGCATGACCGACTTCAGCTTCCTGCCGAAGTATGCGCCGTATTTCATCAAGGGTCTCGAGTGCACGCTGATCATCTCCGTGTTCTCGGTGCTGGTGGCCATCCTGCCCGCCCTGCTGCTGGCCCTGATGCGTCTGTCGAAAAACAAGTTCCTCAAGGGCCTGTCCGGCGCGTACATCGCGATCTTCCGCTCCACGCCGCTGCTGGTCCAGCTGTACATCGTCTACTTCGGCCCCTTCGGCGTCATCACGCTGCCGTCCTACAAGCTGTTCGGCTTCATCGACACGGCTATGATGATCCCCGGCGTCGTGGCGCTGGCGCTCAACAGCTCGGCATACGTGGCCGAGATCATCCGCGCCGGCATCCTGGCCGTCGACATCGGCCAGACCGAGGCCGCCCGCTCCCTGGGCCTGACCCAGGCGCAGAACATGCGCTACGTGGTGCTGCCCCAGGCCATCAAGAACATCATCCCCACGCTGGCAAACGAGCTGGTCACGATGGTGAAGGAATCGTCCATCGTCGGCTATCTGGGCGTGCAGGACCTGATGTGGGGCACCCGCACCACCGTGGGCGCCACGTTCATCCCGCTGGCCCCCTACATCCTGGCGGCCATGATCTATTTTGCCATCAACTTCCCGGCCGGCAAGGCCATCGAGGTCCTGGAAAGGAGGATGCGCCGTGGCGACGTCCGATAAGCTCATTCAGGTCAATCACGTGACGAAGAAGTTCAGCGAGCGGATCACCGCGCTGAACGACTGCTCCCTGACCATCGATCGCGGCGAGGTGGTCGTCATCGTCGGGCCCTCGGGCTCCGGCAAGTCCACGATGCTGCGCACGCTGAACCTGCTGGAGGTGCCCACCTCCGGCGAGGTGATCTTCGAGGGCGTCAACATCGCCGACAAGAGCGTCGATATCAACATGCACCGCCAGAAGATGGGCATGGTGTTCCAGCATTTCAACCTGTTCCCGCACATGACGATCCTGGACAACATGACGCTGGCCCCCATCAAGGTCAAGCACATGGACCCCGGCGAGGCCGAGCAGCTGGCCCTGAGCCTGCTGGAGACCGTCGGCCTGCGCGACCGCGCCAACGCCTACCCGATCCAGCTGTCCGGCGGCCAGAAGCAGCGCATCGCCATCGTCCGCGCCCTGTGCATGTCCCCTGACGTCATGCTCTTCGACGAGCCCACCTCCGCCCTTGACCCCGAGATGGTCGGCGAGGTGCTGGAGGTCATGCGCGACCTGGCCCAGGGCGGCATGACCATGGTGGTCGTCACCCACGAAATGGGCTTCGCCAAGGAGGTCGGCAGCCGCATCCTGTTCATGGACGCCGGCCAGATCCTCGTCGACAAGCCCCCCAGGGAGTTCTTCGAGAACCCCGAGAACCCCCGCCTCAAGGATTTCCTGTCGAAGGTCCTGTAAGCAAAAGCCGCCCGCAAGGGCGGCTTTTTCAGTTGACAGTGGACAGTTGACAGTTGTTGTGCCTGCGGCGCATCGGATACCGCCGCTTCGCGGCGTGGAAAGGCTCCCTCTCCGAGGGAGCTGTCTGCGAAGCAGACTGAGGGAGTTGCCCCGGGATGCACACAGCCCCGGACGGTGGTCGCCACAGCGGCGAGCTGCGCTCGCCATAACTGGTTGGCGCAGATCACACCCCCGCGCCGCGCCTCCGTTCAGCAATTTTCAATTGTCAATCGCGTACAAGCGTGCTACAATATTCACAGAGTATGATTCTATCATCTGTTAATCCTGCCCTGCGGGGCCTTGAATGGAGCGTCCGGAACCTATGCTGGGTTACTACAATTACACGGTCATCCTGACCTATATCGGCGCGGCGTCGGGCATTTACGGCATCATCGCCACGCTGAGCCGCCAGAGCCCGCGGCTGGGCGTGCTGTGCCTGATGCTGTCCGGCCTGTGCGACATGTTCGACGGCACCGTCGCCCGCACCCGCCAGCGCACCGACGACGAGAAGCGCTTCGGCATCCAGATCGACTCGCTGTCCGACCTGATCTGCTTCGGCGTGCTGCCCGCCTGCATCGGCTACGCCGTGGGTATGCGCAAATGGTACGACATGATCATCCTCGTCAGCTACCCCCTGGCGGCGCTGGTGCGTCTGGCCTACTTCAACGTCAAGGAGGAGACCCGCCAGCAGACCGAGGGCGGCAAGCGCGAGTATTACGAGGGCCTGCCCGTGACCAACGCGGCGCTGCTGTTCCCGTTCATCTTCGTGCTGGTGCCCTACATCGGCGTGCGCTACATGGCCATCACCTACGGCGTGGCGATGATCTTCACGGCCATGGCCTTCGTCACCAACTTCAAGGTGAAGAAGGCCGACATCAAGGGGATGCTGCTGCTGGCCGTCATCGGCCTCATCGAGCTGATCCTGCTGATCACCGGCAATGTGGCGTGAGCCCTGCGCGCCCCCGGAGGACGGGGCGGTGATGCGCGCGCTCTACGGCGGCGCGCTGCGGCCTCTGCTGCCGATCATATCCCATAAAGCGGTCAGTGACCTGGGCGGCAGACTGCTTTCGGCGAGGGCGTCGGAGAAGCTGGTGCCGGGCTTCGTCAAACGGAACGGGATCGACATGAGCCAGTACCCCGAACGCGCCTACGCGTCCTTCAACGACTTCTTCACCCGGGAGATCAAGCCCGGCCTGCGGCCCCTGCCCGAAAGCGAGACCGCGCTGATGGCCCCCTGCGACAGCCGTCTGAGCGCCTACGAGATCGACGATCGGCTGACGTTCCGCATCAAAAGCGGGTCGTATTCGGTATCGTCGCTGCTGAAAAACCGTCCGCTGGCCGAGACGTTCCGGGGCGGGTGGTGCCTGGTGTTCCGGCTGTGCGTGGACGATTACCACCGCTACGCCTACTTCGACAGCGGCGTCCAGGGCGAGACGGTCCGCATCTGCGGCCGGTACTACACGGTCCAGCCCGTGGCGCTGCGCAGCCGCGACTATTATAAGGAAAACACGCGCGAGTATACGATATTGGACACTGACCATTTCGGCAGGTGCGTTCACGCCGAGATCGGCGCCACTTTCGTCGGCCGGATCAGAAACCGCCACGGCGCGGGTCACCGCTTCACCCGCGGCGAGGAAAAGGGCCTGTTCGAGTTCGGCGGCTCCACCGTCGTCCTCCTGCTGCCCCGCGGCGTCGCCGACGTCGACCCGGACGTTCTGGAAAACACGAGCCGTGGCTTCGAGACCCGCGTCCTGCTGGGTGAAACGATCGGCAAAAGCCGCCGATGAAACATAAAAAAGCTGCCTTTCGGCGGCTTTTTTCAGTTGACAGTTGACAGTGGACAGTGAAGGTGCCTGCGGCGCATTTGATACCGCCGCTGACGCGGCGTGGAGGACGCCCCTGCGAGGCCTGGCTCCCTCCGCGAGGGAGCAGTCAGTCGGCGGCCGCCGACTGACTGAGGGAGTTGCGGCGGGATGCACATGTTCCCGGGCCATGATGTGCGCGGGCCGGTGCGGAACGGTGTGGACCGTTCCCTACGAAGATCATTGCCCGCGGCCGTGATGTGCGCAGGCCGGTCATGGCGGCCACAGGCCGCCGCTGCGGCGACCACATAACGCATCCGTGATCATGGGCCGATGTGGGCATCGGCCCCTACGACGCGATCCGTTCCCCAACATGTCATCCTGAGCGGAGCAAAGCGGAGTCGAAGGATCTATGCCCTTGAGCCACCGTGATCTGCGCCGACGGGAAAGATCCCTCGACAAGCTCGGGATGACAGGAAGAGGGGCCGTGATGTGCGCGGGCCGGTCATGGCGGCCGCAGGCCGCCGCTGCGGCGGCAAACGGTCCCGCGATCTGCCCTTCCCGCCGCAGGCGGTATTGAATCCGTCGGCCGCAGGCCGACACCGCAATTGTCAGCTGTCAACTCGTCCTTCCTACCCAGAAAAAAGAGTTCCCCGCCGGCCGGCGGGGAACGCTTTTTTGCGAACGCTTCTTTACTTGATGACGCTCTCCACGTCGGCGATGCCGGTGCAGAGGAGCGTGGTGAGCAGCGCCTCCTGAACGCCCATGAAGGCGTTCTTGACGGGGTAATTCTCCTTGAGGGTGTGGTTCATATTGTTGACCTTCGCGCCCTCGGGATACCAGCCGCGGCCCAGGCAGACGGCGGGGACGCCCTTGCCGATGGCCATGTTGGCGTTGGTGGAGCCGCCCTGATTGAGGCTGGGCTTCATGCCCAGATGCTCGATGACGGCCCAGCAGCTCTCCACGATGGGGTCGTGGGGGTCCTGGACGCCGGCGGGGACGTCGCAGTAGATCTTGCTGTCCCAGGTGATGGTGTCCTTGCCCCAGCGGGCGGTCTCCTCGTCGCAGGCCTCCTGGATCGCCTTGAAGATGCGGTCGTTCAGCTCGTCGAGGATCTCCTGGGAGTTGGAGCGGAAGTTGAACTTGATCGTCGCCTTGGGGACGATGGCGTGGACGCCGGCGTCGTTGCCCGCGTGGAAGTTGGAGACGCAGAATGTCGTCCTGGGATCCTCGGGGACCTGGAAGTCGGCGATCTTGGCGACCGCTCTGGCGGCGGCGTGCAGCGGGTTGGCCATCAGGCCGAAGGCGCCGTAGGCGTGGCCGCCGATGCCGTAGAAGTTGACCTCATACGTCTTGAAGCCCGTGGCTTCAAAGGTGACGGTGGACATGTTGCCGCCGTCGATGGAGACGGACGCGCCGATGTCCTGCCAGTTGTCGTCGAGGAAGTCCTTCATGCCGCCCAGGGAGCCCATGCCCTCCTCGCGGGTGGTGCCGACGAAGACGATATCGCCCCGGGGCCTGACGTTCGCGGCCTTCATGGCGCGGATCAGGGAGAGGATCATGGCCAGCGCGCGGGTGTCGTCGCCGATGCCGGGGGCGTAGAGGTAGCCGTCCTTCTGCTCGACCCGCGTGACGGAGCCGAAGGGGAAGACGGTGTCGAGGTGGCCCTCGACCAGGACCTTCGGGCCGTCGCCGGTGCCGCGCATCAGGCCGACGACGCTGCCGCCGCGGTCGATGTGGACGTCCTCGAGGCCCAGCGCCTCGAACTTCGCCTTGAAGGCGGCGGCGCGGTTCTCCTCGTGGAAGGTGGGCGCCTCGATGAGCGTCAGCTCGATCTGCTCGTCGATGCAGCGGTCCTGATCCTTCTCGATCAGCTCCAGACCCTTCTGCACCTCGGGCAGCGCCAGAATGGAATCAAAGGCCGCCTTGACGGCCTGGGAAACGGTGTAGGACATAATGAGACTCCTTTTTCAGTGGACAGTGGACAGTGAAGGTGCCTGCGGCGCATTTGATACCGCCGCTGGCGCGGCGTGGAAAGACCTGCAAGGCCTGGCTCCCTCCGCGAGGGAGCTGTCAGTCGGCGGCCGCCGCTGCGGCGGCTGACGCCTCCGTGATCTGCGCCGCACATCCAAAAATGCCGGGCGGCGGTCGCCGCCCGGCGGGTTTGTTGCTTATTTGTACATGCTGTCGGTCTTGCCTTCGATACCGGCGGCCATCAGCAGAAGGAGCATGACCTCCTGCGGGCAGCGGTAGGAGCCCTCGATGGGATAGTACTCGTCGAGGTTGTGGCACTTGGTGTCTTCCAGACCGCCGCCGATGGTGACGCAGGGGAGACCGCGGCCCACGGCCATGTTGCCGTTGACGCTGCCGCCCTGGTTGAAGTAGACCTTGCTGGCGTCAGGCGCGCACTTGCAGGCGGCCAGATAGGTGGCCTCCACCATGGGCGCGTGGATGTCCTGATTGCCGGCGGGGACGTCGCAGTAGATCTTGCTGTCCCAGGTGATGGTGTCCTTGCCCCAGCGGGCGGTCTCCTCGTCGCAGGCCTCCTGGATGGCGGCGAAGATGCGGTCGTTCAGCTCGTCGAGGATCTGCTGGGAGTTGGAGCGGAAGTTGAACTTGATCGTCGCCTTGGGGACGATGGCGTGGACGCCGGCGTCGTTGCCCGCGTGGAAGTTGGAGACGCAGAACGTCGTCCTGGGATCCTCGGGGACCTGGAAGTCGGCGATCTTGGCGACCGCTCTGGCGGCGGCGTGCAGCGGGTTGGCCATCAGGCCGAAGGCTCCGTAGGCGTGGCCGCCGATGCCGTAGAAGTTGACCTCATACGTCTTGAAGCCCGTGGCCTCGTAGGTGATGCCCTCGCACCACGCGCCGTCCACGCTGATGGAGGCGTCGATGTCGGGGTTGTGATCCAGGAAGTCCTTCATGCCGCCCAGAGAGCCCATGCCCTCCTCACGGCTGGTGCCGACGAAGACGATGTCGCCGGCGGTCTCGAGCCCGGAGGCTTTCAGGCCGCGCAGGGCGCTCAGCAGCACGGCCAGACCGCGGGTGTCGTCCACGATGCCGGGGGCGTACAGCACGTCGTTCTCGCGGCGGACCTTGGTGACGGAGCCGAAGGGGAAGACGGTGTCCATATGCGCCTCAACGAGGATCTTCGGGCCGTTGCCCTTGCCCTTCCACAGGCCGACGGCGTTGCCGAAATCGTCGATGTGGCAGTCCTGCAGGCCCAGATCGGCCAGCTTCTGGCAGTACGCCTTGGCGCGGGTCTCCTCGTGGAACGTGGGGGACTCGATCTCGGTCAGCTCGATCTGCTCGGCGATGGAGTTGTCGGCGTCCTTCTCGATGAAGTCGAGCGCCTTCTGCACCTCGGGCAGGGCCGTGACGTCGTCAAACAGCTTCTGGATCTTGGCGGATACCTGATAGTCCATAATGATTTTCCTCCTGTATGATAGTTTTTGAAGTTGGGGACGGGATTTCAGCCTTCCCCTCGAGGGGAAGCCTTCTTCTTTTACGCGATGACGATGGCCAGGACGACGGCGTCCCTGTCGCTGCGGTTTTCCAGGGAGTGATGCTCGCCGCGGGAGGTGAACATGGCGTCGCCCTTGTGCATGGTGACCTCCTTGCCGTCGTCGTCCACGACGACCTCGCCCTCCAGGACGTAGTAGATCTCGGCGTCCTGCACGTGGGCGTGACGGCCGATGCTGGAGCCGGGCTTCACGGTCATGTGGTTGAACAGCGTCGCCTTGCCCGCCAGGTCCTCGGGACCGTAGACCACGTCGGTCTCAACGGGGCCGTGGCCGCCGCGGAGATTTTCGCGGAACAGATGGGGCATATCTTCGGTTTTGTGTACCATGGGGATCAGCCTCCATATTTCGTATAGTTTAACTAAATGATATCACATCCCGCCCCATATAACAAGTGGACATTATCCAAAATCCCGAAATCGTTCACAGGGTATTTTCTTGACAGCGGCAGGGAAAGACAGTAATATATATTTGTATAGGTGCGTGGACAAAAGATTCTTACGCCGTCAGGCGGTATCAAATGCGCCGCAGGCACAACAATTGTCCATTGTCAATTGTCAATTGTCAATTCGCCCTTCAACTGCCCTTCTCGGGAGGTGTTTCACATGGAACCTCAGGCTCCGAAGCTCATTAGGCACAACTCGCCTTACTGTTATTACATCGCGGGCGGCGTGTTCCTGCTGTACGCGCTGCTGCTGCCGTTTTACCGGCTGTCGGACTATCTGCTGGCCGGCGGGCTGGCGGCGGGGGCGTTTGCCGTTTCGTCGATCTTCCTGCCCAAGCAGGTAACGGCGGTGAAGCAGGAGCCCGTGTCCTCCGGCAATGAAGCGGTGGACAAGGCGCTCAGCGAGGGTCATGATTACCTCAACCAGCTGGCCGGCATCCGCCGCAGGATCATCGGCGACAAGGTGAAGACCTCCCTCGTCTCCATCGAGGGCACGGTCAACCTGATCCTCAAGGACATCGTCTCCGACCCGTCCGACGCCCCTCAGGTCCGCCGCCTCATGAGTTACTACCTGCCCACGCTGATCAAGCTCAGCGACTTCTACCAGCGGCTGGAGGAGCAGGGCGGCAGCGGCGAGAACGTGGAGACGTCGAAAGCGCGCATCGAAGAGAACCTGACCGTGCTGGACAGCGCGCTGAAAAAGCAGCTGGACCTGCTGTATGAGAACGACGCCCTGGACATTTCGTCCGACATCACGGTCATGGAGCAAATGCTTTCCCAGGAGGGCCTCAAAGGCGGCCTCAACGATACACTCAAATAAACGGAGGAAATGAATCATGGATGAGAAGAACATGCAGGCGCAGGAGCTGCCGACCCTGACCCTCGATCCCTTCGGCGACGCCGCCGCGGCGCAGGCCCAGGCCGTTGCCGAGGCCGATCCCATGAAGGACGTCAAGCCCGTGGACATGGCCGACAGCCTCACCGAGGCCGAGCGCAAGCTGGTGGACGACTTCTCCGAGAAGATCGACATCACCAATTCCAGCATGGTGCTGCAGTACGGCGCGGACGCCCAGAAGAAGCTGGCCAGCTTCTCCGAGGGCGCGCTGAGCAACGTGCGCACCAAGGATCTGGGCGAGACCGGCGACCTGATCGCCAACCTCATCGGCGAGCTCAAGGGCTTCAACGCCGAGGAGGAGAGCAAGGGCCTCATGGGCCTGTTCAAGAAGCAGGGCAACAAGCTCCAGGCCCTCAAGACGAAGTACGACAAGGCCGAGGTCAGCGTGGAGAAGATCGCCGGGATGCTGGAGGATCATCAGCTGCAGCTGTTCAAGGACATCGCTCTGCTGGATCAGATGTACGACAAGAACCTGCAGAACCACAAGGAGCTGAGCATGTACATCATCGCCGGCAAGCAGAAGCTGAAAAAGGTCCGCGAGACCGAGCTTGCCGAGCTGATCAAAAAGGCCCAGGAGTCCGGCAAGGCCGAGGACGCCCAGGCCGCCAACGACATGGCCGCGCTGTGCGACCGCTTCGAGAAGAAGCTCCACGATCTGGAGCTGACCCGCATGATCTCCGTGCAGATGTCGCCCCAGATCAGGCTGGTGCAGAACAACGATACGCTGATGGCCGAGAAGATCCAGACCACCCTGACCTCCACGCTGCCCCTGTGGAAGAGCCAGATGGTGCTGGCCCTGGGTCTGGAGCACTCCAACCAGGCCATGAAGGCCCAGAAGGAGGTCACCGATATGACCAACGAGCTGCTGAAAAAGAACGCCGAGACGCTGCACATGGGCACCGTCGGCGTGGCCAAGGAGTCCGAGCGCGGCATCGTCGAGCTGGAGACGCTGCAGCAGACGAACAATATGCTCATCCAGACGCTGGACGAGGTCATCCAGATCCAGAAGGAGGGCCGCGAGCGCCGCAGGGCCGCCGAGGCCGAGCTGGGCAAGATCGAAGGCCAGCTGCGCCAGAAGCTGCTTGAGGTCAACCGCGGCAATCCCCAGCAATGAGCGCGCTGAAAAACCGCCGCACGGCCGCCCTGATCATGGCCGCGATGATGGTCCTGGCCCTGCCCCTGGGGGCCGGGGCCTCGGGCCGGCGCATGTTCGGTAAGGTGGAGGCCGCCTTCGAGCAGAACGTGGCCGGCGACCTGATGGCCCGCGTCGGCGCCGCCAGCGCGCTGAACGTGGTGGCCTGGCGGTACCTGTCCGCCGACGACCCGCAGCTGCAGAAGCTGGCGGAGGCTGCGAGCACGGCCTCCGACGCCGAGACGCTGCAGGAGGCCGCCCAGGCCGACCGCGCCCTGGAGGAGGCCTTCCTGGCCGTCTATCTGGCGCTGGACGAGGACAAGATGAGCGAAAAGGACGCCGGCTACCGCTCCGGCCTCTACGCCGAGTTCATTTCCGCCGCCCAGAAGATCGCCCACGACAGCTATAACGACACCGCCCGCGCCTACAACAAAAACCTCAAAGCCTTCCCCGGCCGCGTCTTCTTCCCCCTGCTGGGCTATGACCCCGCCCCCGTGTGGGAGTAGGGGAACGACAGCGCATGCCAGGCTGACGGGCGCAGAGCGGCCCCTTTTTCCTGTCATCCCGAGCTTGTCGAGGGATCTTTTCCCGTCGGCGCACATCACGGCCCCTTTTTCCTGTCATCCCGAGCTTGTCGAGGGATCTTTTCCCGTCGGCGCACTCACGGCGGCGTAAGGGCACAGATCCTTCGACTCCGCTTCGCTGCGCTCAGGATGACAACGTTGGGGGACGATATCGCCCCGCAGGTCATGCTTTGCGTGCCCGCCTCCGCGGCGCATCCTCACTCCCTTTATCTTCACTGCCCTTCAGGAGGGTCCCATGAAAAAACTGCTTCCCATGCTTCTGGCGCTTTGCCTGACGCTGACGCTGACGGCGCATGCGCTGGAGGAAAGCGACATCTTTTACGTCAACGATCCGTCGAGCATCCTCTCCGACAGCCTCAAATCCCACGTGGTGGACGAGAACTACCGCCTCTACGACCTGGACGAGGGGGCGGAGGTCGTCCTCGTGGCCGTTGACTTCCTCGGCGGCAAGACGCCCGAGAGCTTCGCCTACGACGTGTTCAACGACTGGGCGCTGGGCGACGCCGACGAGAACAACGGCGTACTGATCCTGCTGTCCCCCGGCGAGGAAAAATACTGGATCATGGCCGGCGACGGCCTGGGCGACGTGCTGCCCGCCTCGACGCTGGACGCGATCTGCCGCGAGGCGTTCGCCGATGTCTTCGAGACCGAGCAGTATTCCGACGCCGCCTGGACGGCCTTCGACGACGTGGTGGCGCAGCTCGACGCCAAATACGGCGTCTCCGCGGCCGACGTGGACAAGTGGTACACGGCCCAGGGCGCGGTGAACAGCTCTACCTGGTCCCAGACGCCCGTGGCGCCGGGCAACTCCCAGCCCGCCATCGTCACGACGCCCAACGACCAGCGCCGCTCCGGCCCGTCGCTGCTGACGATCATCATCCTGCTGATCATCCTGATCTTCGTGCTGCGGACGGTCTTCTCCTTCCGCAGGCTGTCCCGCCGCACCTACGGCGCGCCCCGGCGGTCCTTCTGGTTCCCGTTCCTTCTGGGCCGCGCCTCCGCGAGGCGCAATACCTACAACCAGCCGCGCACGCCGCCTCCCACGGACCCCGGACGGCCCGCGGGCACGATCTTCGGCACCGGCACCTCCGCCAACCACAGGACCGATTCCGGCTCCCTGTGGAACACCGGCTCCAACCGCAAGACGGGCAGCAGCTCCGGCTCGCTGTTCGGCGGCTCCTCCCGCACGTCCTCCGGCGGACGTCTGGGCGGCGGCGGGTCCTCCCGCGGCGGCGGCTCCGGCAGCTCCCTGTTCGGCAGCACGAGAAGCTCGGGCTCCAGAAGCTCCTTCGGCTCCTCGTCCAGAAGCTCGTCCCGCAGCTCCTCCGGCAGCCGCTCCTCCGGCCGCTCCGGCGGCGGACGCGTGGGCGGCGGCGGGTCCTCCCGCGGCGGCGGAGCAGGTCGGCGATAAACGCCCCTCACAAATTGGATGTCTCTGTCCTAGATAATAGTTGATGAAAATTTTTGGTGCATAAAAAACACATATAAAAGATTTGACCCTCACAGAAAAATCTATTTTGGAACATAAATAGATTTTCCGTGGGGGTTTTACTATGTCAAGAAGAACGGATATTATAAGTGATAAACGCTATTAGCAGACGGCACGGAGAAATCCGTGCCTTTTCCTTTGTTTGCAAGGGCTTGACGGGTGTGGTATACTGGCTCTATATGGTTGAAAGGGGGTGTACCGTTTGACTTGCCTTGAAATCTGCGCGGGAGCTGGCGGTCAAGCACTTGGGCTTGAAATGGCGGGCTTTGAACATATCGCCTTGATTGAGTACGAAAAAGAATACTGTAATGTATTGAAAACAAACAGACCTCAATGGAATGTCATTTGTGGCGATGTTCACGAGTTTAGCGGTATTCCCTACAAGGGCATAGACCTACTTGCTGGCGGTGTGCCTTGTCCTCCGTTTTCTGTTGCAAGTAAACAATTAGGCAAGGATGACGAAAGAGATTTGTTTCCTGACGCTATTCGGCTTGTTGGAGAGATAATGCCAAAGGCGGTAATGTTGGAGAATGTAAGGGGATTTTTAGACCCCAAATTTTTGGATTATAGAGAACAGATTTTAAAATCTATTGCGGACTTTGGATATAAGGTCAAGATTAAACTGCTTAATGCAAGGGATTACGGTGTACCACAATTAAGGCCGAGGGTTGTAATTGTAGGAATAAGGAACGATATTAAATCAGAGTTTGAATATCCCGAAGAGCGGTTGGTTGAGCCTAAAACGGTTGGAGAAACATTAAAGGGTTTAATGGGTGCTAATGGTTGGCAAGGGCTTGACGAATGGGTTAAACAAGCGGATAGAATAGCCCCTACAATCGTGGGGGGTAGTAAGAAACACGGAGGTCCAGATTTAGGCCCAGTTCGTGCAAGGAGGGCTTGGGCTGAATTAGGTGTTGACGGTAACGGTGTTGCTAATACTGCCCCTTCTGTTGATTTTGAGGGTAGACCGAAGTTGACAAAGGAAATGATTGCCTTAATACAAGGATTTCCACCTGAATGGACTTTTGGAAACAAGAAAACCTCTGCTTGTCGTATGATTGGTAATGCTTTTCCTCCCCCTGTCGCTTGTGCGGTTGGTAAAGAGATAAGGAAGTGCTTGGAAAATGGATAATGCTTTGATTGCTAATGCAAGGAAAGAATATCATAAGGCATTGACGGAAAAAGGCGTATTGTCTGTATCTGCTGACGGTGTAGCATCAAATGCCGATAGTAGTAATGCACCTTCAAAAGCGATTGCAAAAATTGTTGCAGATATATTAGGCGCGCCGATTGGGGTAAAAGTAAAAGGTCAAACGGCGGGAACACTATTTGAACAAATCACAATGCAATTCATATCAGATACATTTCCGCATTTACAACACCTTCGCCCAGGAAACTGGACTGTCTTAAACTTGGGAAATCAAAATGCTATAAAGACTTGGGATTTTTCACAATATGAGCATCTTGCATATTTATCTCAACTTATGGCAGACAATAGACAGTTATCCACAATGTTGGGCAATGATTATATGGTTGCTCCTGATGTGGTGGTATATCGTGATTTGTACGAAGACGAACAGATAAACAGCGGTCAAGTCTTTATCAATCAAGATATTTGTAAAATGGCAGATTTGAGGAAGTCAAACGGCGGTAAACCGATACTCCATGCATCAATTTCTGCAAAGTGGACTATGCGAAGTGATAGGGCACAGAATAGCAGAACGGAAGCCCTTAATCTCATTCGGAATAGAAAAGGTCATTTACCCCATATCGTAGTTGTAACGGGTGAGCCGTTGCCCTCTCGCCTTGCATCTTTGGCATTGGGTACAGGTGATTTAGATTGTGTCTATCATTTCGCCTTGTATGAACTTCTTGACGCCGTGAAAGAATACGGTGCTAATGGTCGTGAGGATATAATCGAAACATTAGAAAACTTGGTTGAGGGTAAGCGATTAAAAGACATATCCGATTTACCTTTGGATTTGAGTGTATAAAGACAAGGGCAAGGTTGCAAGCCTTGCCCTTCCGTTTTTCTACTAATGACAACGAAAAGAGGGTGAAAGGCCCTCTTTTTTGTTAATTGATAATATTCACCAATTTCTGCATAAAAGTCTGATATTTGCATGAACATGCACATCAACTATTATCTAGGACAGAGAGAATTGGATACAGAAAAAGCCTCCCCATCGGGGAGGCTTTTTGATTGCTTCAATAAGGCGAACCGATATCGATCACGTTGTCACGCTCGCGCAGCGAGCGGTAACGAATCCGTGTTTTCGGCGGACATGCGCCGACGAAAACACACCTTCCGGTCTGCAAACGTGCGAGCGTCAGCGAGTGCGCTGCAGCAGACCGGCCCGAGCGGACGGACGCCCTTCCGTCCGCGGGCCCTTTTTGGCGCAAATCCCGATTTGCGCCAGATTATCACAGCCGCTGCACCCGGCGCAGCCGCAGGAGCAGCCGCCGGACCTCCGCGTTTTGCGGATGCGGCGCAGGGCGAGGACGACGCAGGCCGCCAGCGCGGCCAGGACGATGAGATCGGCAAGGTTCATGCTCACACCCCCAGCGCGATGAATACGGCGCGGAGCAGCAGCGTGACCACCCAGGCCACCGCGCACTGCCACGCCACGACGCCCACGGCCCACTTGCGCCCCAGCTCACGCCGGATGGACGCGATGGCGGCCACGCAGGGCGTATAGAGCAGCGAGAACACCAGCAGCGACGCGGCCGTCAGGCCCGTGATCGCGCCCGCCACGCCGCCGGGGCCGTCGAACAGGATCTCCATGGTGCTGACGACGCTCTCCTTGGCCATGAAGCCCGTGATCAGCGACACGCACACGCGCCAGTCGCCCAGGCCGATGGGCCGCATCAGCGGCGCCAGGAACCCGGCCAGCTGGGCGAGGATGCTGTCGTGAGAGTCCTCCACCAGCGCGAAGGCGGGGCTGAAGCTCTGCAGCACCCACACGACGATGGTGGCGATCAAAATCACCGAGAACGCCCGCTGCAGGAAGTCCTTCGCCTTCTCCCACAGCAGCTGGAAGACGCTGCGGGGGCTGGGCATGCGGTAGTTGGGCAGCTCCATGACGAAGGGCACGGCCTCGCCCTTGAACAGTGTATTCTTGAACAGCAGCGCGCACAAAATGCCCATGAGGATGCCCAGCAGGTACAGCCCCGTCATGATCATCCAGCCCTTTTCGGGGAAGAACGCGCCCACGAAGAAGGCGTAGATGGGCAGCTTGGCCGTGCAGGACATGAAGGGCGTCAGCAGGATCGTCATGCGGCGGTCCCGCTCGGAGGGCAGGGTGCGGGTGGACATGACCGCCGGCACCGTGCAGCCGAAGCCGATGAGCATGGGCACGATGGACCGCCCGGACAGGCCGATGCGGCGCAGCAGCTTATCCATGAAGAACGCCACGCGGGCGATATAGCCGCTGTCCTCCAACATGGACAGGAAGAAGAACATGGTGACGATGATGGGCAGGAAGGACAGCACGCTGCCCACGCCCTCGAAGATGCCGTCGATGATCAGCCCGTGGAGGACGTCGTTGACCCCGGCGCTGGTCAGCCCGGCGTCCACCACGCCCGTCAGCCACTCGATGCCCGCTGCCAGCAGGTCCTGCAGGAACGCGCCCACGACGCTGAACGTCAGGTAAAACACAGCGGCCATGATCAGCACGAACACCGGCAGCGCCGTGTACTTGCCCGTGAGGATATTGTCGATCTTTGTCGAACGCACGCGCTCGCGGCTCTCGTGGGGCTTGACGACGCAGGCATCCGTGACACGCTGGATGAAGGCGTAGCGCATGTCGGCCATGGCGGCCTCGGCGTCCAGCCCGCGCTCGCTCTCCAGCTGGAGCTTGATGTGGTCCAGCAGCTCCTTTTCGTTGTCGTCCAGCTGCAGCTGCTCCAGGATCAGCTCGTCGCCCTCGATGAGCTTGGCGGCGGCGAACCGGCAGGGGAGGCCGCTGCGCTGGGCGTGGTCCTCGATCAGATGCTCTACGGCGTTGAGGCAGCGGTGGACGGGGCCCTCGCAGAAGTCCCGGACCTCGGGCCGCTCCTGATATCTGGCGATGTGGTACGCGTGGCGCACCAGCTCGTCGACGCCCTGGTTCCGCACGGCGGAAATGGGCACCACGGGCACGCCCAGCATGTCCTCCATGAGGTTGATGTCGATGGAGCCGCCGTTGCCCGTCACCTCGTCCATCATGTTCAGGGCCACCACCATGGGCACGTCCATCTCCAGCAGCTGCATGGTCAGGTAGAGGTTGCGCTCGATGTTGGTGGCGTCCACGATGTCGATGATGGCTTTGGGCTTGTCTACCAGCACGAAATTGCGGGAGACCAGCTCCTCGCCGGAGTAGGGGGACATGGAGTAGATGCCCGGCAGGTCGGTGATGGACGTGTCCGCGTGGCCGCGGATGACGCCGTCCTTGCGGTCCACCGTCACACCGGGGAAGTTGCCCACGTGCTGGTTGGAGCCCGTCAGCTGGTTGAACAGCGTCGTCTTGCCGCTGTTCTGGTTGCCCACCAGGGCAAAGGTCAGTGTCGTGCCGTCGGGCAGCGGGTCGCCCGTGCCCTTGGGGTGGAACCTGCCGCCCTCGCCCAGGCCGGGGTGCGCCTGCTCGCGGTCGGCGCGCGCAGCGGTCTTCCGGGGCGTCAGCGCCGCGATGGGCTCGATCTCGATCTCGGCGGCGTCCGCCAGCCGGATCGTCAGCTCGTACCCGTGGACGCGCAGCTCCATGGGGTCGCCCATGGGCGCCAGCTTGACCACCGTCACCTCCGCGCCCGGGATGACGCCCATGTCAAGAATGTGCTGGCGCAGCGCCCCCGCGCCGCCCACCGCCGTGATCCGGCCCGACGCGCCCGCCTTCAGATCCTTCAACGTCATATCTATCGTTCCTTTCCGATGGAAAGTTAGCTTGGCTACCTTTGTTAGTATAATCTAACTTCTATGAGTTGTCAATGGGTAACTCGGAAGAGCAATGGACAGTTGACAATTGACAGTTGACAATTCTCATCCTCTGTCCGCCGAACAACATATTCCCGCACTTTTTCCCTGTAAAATCGCGCTTTTCTTGTTTTAGGCTTGACTTTTTTTGTCTGGGGGTCTATCATAAATATGTGCGGTCAGGACCGCACGATCGCATCCATGTAAAAATTTTTTTATTGGAGGAGATACCAATGAATGCTTACATGCAGAGAGTCCTGGACGAAGTAAAGGCTCGCAATCAGGGCGAGAACCTGTTCATCCAGACCGTTGAGGAAGTCTTCAAGAGCATCGAAGGCCTTGTTGACGCTCATCCCGAGTATGAGAAGGCCGCTCTTCTTGAGAGAATGTGCGAGCCCGATCGCCAGATCTCTTTCCGCGTGACCTGGTTCGACGACAACGGCGTGCCCCATGTCAACCGTGGCTACCGCGTCCAGTTCAACGGCGCTATCGGCCCCTACAAGGGCGGCCTGCGCTTCCATCCCTCCGTCACCCTGGACACCATGAAGTTCCTGGGCTTCGAGCAGACCTTTAAGAACAGCCTGACCAGCCTGCCCATCGGCGGCGCCAAGGGCGGTTCCGACTTCGATCCCCGCGGCAAGTCCGACGCTGAGATCATGCGTTTCTGCCAGGCCTTCATGACCGAGCTGTATCGTCACATCGGTCCCGACGTCGACGTCCCCGCTGGTGATATCGGTGTTGCCGGCCGCGAGATCGGCTTCCTGTTCGGCCAGTACAAGAGGATCAAGAACGTTTGGGAGAACGGCGTTCTGACCGGTAAGGGCCTGACCTACGGCGGCTCCTACTTCCGTCCCGAAGCTACCGGCTACGGCGCTACCTACTACCTGGTCGAGGTCCTGAAGCACTTCGGCGAGGAGCTGAAGGGCAAGACCGTCGCGGTCTCCGGCTTCGGCAACGTTGCCTGGGGCGTCTGCGAGAAGGTCGCTGCTCTGGGCGGCAAGGTCGTCACCATCTCCGGTCCTGACGGCTACTGCTACGATCCCGACGGCATCGTCACCCCCGAGAAGATCGGCTATCTGCTTGAGATGCGCGCTTCCGGCCGTGACCGTGCTCAGGACTACGCTGACAAGTTCGGCGTCGAGTTCTTCCCGAAGCAGAAGGTTTGGGGCACCAAGGTCGATATCTGCATGCCCTGCGCTTATCAGAACGAGATCGGCATGAAGGAAGCTGAGCAGATCGTTGCCAACGGCGTTCCTTACTACATCGAAGTCGCCAACATGCCCACCACCAACGAGGCTCTGGAGTACCTGCAGCAGCACTGCAAGTGCGTCGCTCCCTCCAAGGCGGTCAACGCCGGCGGCGTCGCCACCTCCGCTCTGGAAATGGCTCAGAACTCCATGCGTTACAGCTGGGAGCCTGAGGAAGTCAACCAGAAGCTCGAGAACATCATGAAGAACATCGTCAAGATGTCCGCCGATGCCGCTGAGGAAGCCGGCATGGGTTACAACCTGGTCGCTGGCGCCAACATCGCCGGCTTCAAGAAGGTCGCCGAGGCCATGCTGGCCGAGGGCGTGTTCTAAACAACAGTTTAGATAGATTCCTCAAAACATCAGGTGATAAGCTGCCGTCCGCAAGGGCGGCAGCTTTTTTGTACGCATGGCCGAGGCGACCCGCCGCGAAGCGGCGTATCAGATCCGGGGTCCCCGCAAAACGGTCTTCGTTTTGCGGGGTGCAGCCGCGCGAGGCCATGCTGGCCGAGGGCGTGTTCTAAACAACAGTTTAGATAAGGAGTTGCCCCGGGCTTTGAGCCGCCCCCGAAGCATGTGCATCCCGCCGCAACTCCCTCAGTCAGTCGGCTCTGCCGACTGACAGCTCCCTCACGGAGGGAGCCAAGGAAGGTCACCGTTCCATCCCCCGCCATTTTCAATTATCCATTTTCAAATCCCCCCGGCTCGTGCTATAATGGTCTCAAACAAACCGAAGGGAGCACACCTATGGATTACACCACCATTTCTCCCCGGGAGCTGCGCGCGCTGATCCGCGCGGGCGAGATCACGGGGCAGACGTCGGGTATGTGCGCGGGGTACGCCCAGGCTAACCTCGTCATCCTGCCCAAGGACCTTGCCTTTGATTTCCTGCTGTACACCATGCGCAACCCGCGGCCCTGTCCCGTGCTGGAGGTCACCGACCCCGGCCAGCGGCTGTTCCGCACCATGGCCGACGGCGCGGACGTGGCCACCGACCTGCCGCGCTACCGCGTGTACGAAAACGGCGTGCTGGTGGACGAGCCCACTGACGTCTCCCACCTGTGGCGGGACGATCTGGTGTCCTTCCTCATCGGCTGCAGCTTCTCCTTTGAGGCGGAACTGATGGAGGCCGGCGTGCCCGTGCGCAACATCGAGGAGCACCGCAACGTGCCCATGTACGACACCAACATCCCCTGCGCGCCCGCGGGCGTGTTTTCGGGCAACATGGTCGTATCCATGCGGCCGATCCCCTATGATCTGGTGGTGCGGGCGGTCAACGTGACCGCGGCCATGCCCCGGGTCCACGGCGCGCCCATCCACATCGGCGACCCCGCGCAGATCGGCATCCGGGACATCAGCAAGCCCGATTACGGCGAGGCCGTAACCATCAACCCCGGCGAGGTGCCGGTCTTCTGGCCCTGCGGCGTCACGCCCCAGAACGCCGTCATGCGCGTCAAACCGCCCTTCGTCATCACCCACGCCCCCGGCCACATGTTCGTCACCGACGTGAAGAACGTGGAGCTGAAGTATTAGGCGGCAGGAGGACACAGATCCTTCGACTCCGCTGCGCGACCCTCAGGATGACAACGGGAGGGAACGGATCGCGTCGCAGGGGCGACCTGCGGTCGCCCGGCCGCGTCGGCGCATATCACGGCGCCGTATGATGGTCGTCGTAGGGAACGGTGCCCACACCGTTCCGCACCCGTCCGCGCATATCGCCTGTGCATCCCGCCGCAACTCCCTCAGTCAGTCGGCTCTGCCGACTGACTGCTCCCTCACGGAGGGAGCCAAGCACGGTCGCCGTTCCATGCGGGCGCTCCTGTACCCTGCCAATACCGCCGCCGATCGGGCGGCGATGGTCGCCCCTTCACGCGATATGCCAACCCCGAAAACCACAGCAAAAAGCGCGGTCGGATGACCGCGCTTTGTTATATCTCGCTCAATTATTACTTAACGTATTCGCTTATCCCTTACTTGAACAGCTCATTGAACGCGTCCACGCCGATTTTGATCTGCTCCTCGGCGAACTTTTTGGCGTCCTCCTCGGAGGCGTCCGGGTCGGGGTTGGTGGCGCCGAGCATCATGAACGCCACGTAGTCGCCCTGGCGCAGGACGCGGGAGGCGTTGACCTTGGCCAGGTTGGCGGGGTACCACATGCCGTTCTCCACCAGCGTCTCCCGGGCCTGCTCCATGGTCTTCTGCACCTGCTCGCCCTTGCCCGCCTTGCACTTCAGGACCACCAGACGGTCGGGCTCGAAGGAGACCATGGCGATGCCGTCGGCATGGTCCTCGATGTCGTTCATGTCCAGGGAATAGGTCTCTGTGTACTCGGCTTCATTCATCGGGCCGTCCGGCAGGAAGTCCTCGCCGTAGGCCTCCGCCACGGCGTCGTAGATCTCCTGCGCCGTGTAGTTTTTCAAACTCGTCTGCGTTTGTTCCGCGCCGCAGGCGGCCAGCGCCAGCGCGATCAGCGCGATCAGCACCGGCGCGAGTATCCTCTTCAAATCGCTCACTCTTCTCTCTCAAAACAGGTAAAAAGACCGCGAAACCGGTATTTCGCGGCCTTTTTTGATGCAAAAGCTACTCGTTCTCCTTGGGCACGTCGTGGGTGACGACATTGGCGCTCTCGATGTTGCCCACGATGGGGGTGGGGTCGATGCCCTGACGGCGGTAGTAATCCGCCAGCGTGGCCTTTACGGCCTCCTCGGCCAGCATGGAGCAGTGGACCTTGATGGGGGGCAGACCGTCCAGCGCTTCCATGACCGCTTTATTGGTCAGTTCCAGCGCCTCCTTGACGCTCTTGCCCTTGACCAGCTCGGTGGCCATGGAGGAGGTGGCGACGGCGGCGCCGCAGCCGAAGGTCTTGAAGGAGACGTCCTTGATGATATCGTCCTCGATGAGCATATACATGCGCATGATGTCGCCGCAGGTCAGGTTGCCCACCTCGCCGCAGGCGTTGTAATTCTCCAGCTCGCCGACGTTGCGGGGATTGGAGAAGTGGTCCATAACTTTATCGGAATACAGCATTTTTCAATTTCCTCCTTAAAATTAACCCTTCCAGACGGGGGACATGGAGCGCAGGCGGTCGACGACCTTGGGCAGGCAGGCGAGGATGTAATCCACGTCGGCCTCGTCGTTGAACCGGCCCAGGGACAGGCGCAGGGAGCCGTGGGCGACCTCGGCGGGCAGGCCGATGCCGGTGAGCACGTGGGACGGCTCCAGAGAGCCGGTGGAGCAGGCGGAGCCGGTGGAGCCGCAGATGCCGTAGTTGTCCAGCAGCAGCACGAGGCTTTCGCCCTCCAGGGCGTCGATGGTGAAGCTGCAGGTGCCGGGCAGGCGCTGGGTGGGATGGCCCGTCAGGCGGGTGGCGGGGATCTGCAGCACGCCGTCGATCAGCTTCCGGGACAGATGACGCAGGCGGGCGACCTCCTCGTCATGCTCCAGCAGCTTGAGGCGGGCGGCCTCGCCCAGACCGACGATGCCGGGGATGTTCTCGGTGCCGGAGCGGCGCTTCTTCTCCTGGCCGCCGCCGGTGATCTGCGTCTCGGGCAGGACGCCCGCGCGGATATAGATGGCGCCGACGCCCTTGGGGCCGTTGATCTTGTGGCCGGACAGGCTCAGCAGGTCGATGTTCATCTCGTTGACGTCGATGTCCACGGTGCCGAAGGCCTGCACGGCGTCGGTGTGGAAGTACACGCCCTTCTCACGGCACAGCGCGCCGATCTCCTTCAGGGGATTGATCGTGCCGACCTCGTTGTTGGCGGCCATGACGGAGACCAGGAAGGTGTCGGGGGTGATGGCCTTCTCCAGCTCGTCCACGTGGACCATGCCGTAGTTGTCCACGTTCAGGTACGTCACCGAGAAGCCCTCCTTCTCCAGCGCCTCGCAGGTGCGGAGAATGGCGGGATGCTCGATGGTGGTGGTGATGATGTGCCTGCGGCCCCTGGCCTGCTTGGAGTGGGCCATGCCGCGGAGGGTGAAGTTGTCGGACTCGGTACCGCCGGAGGTGAAGTAGATCTCCTTGGGCTGCGCGCCGATGACGGCGGCGACGTTCTTGCGGGCCTCCTCCAGCGCCATGGCGGCGTCGCGGCCCAGCTTGTACAGCTGAGAGGCGTTGCCGTAGCCGGTCTCGAAGTAAGGCAGCATTTTATCGAGGACGCGGGGATCGACCCGCGTGGTGGCCGCGTTGTCGGCGTAGACAAAGCGTTTCTCGTCCATTGTAGTTCAGCTCCTTTACGGGTTTCATATTCTGTCAAGGACAATATACACCAACTTGGTGGAGTTTGCAAGAGGCAATTGGAGAATTGACAATTGTTGTGCCTGCGGCGCATTGGATACCGCCTGACGGCGGGTGGTCTTCCTCGCTTCCCCCTCCGGTCTGAACACGCGTGTCCCGGCCTGCGGCCGGGCCTTTCGCGCGGAATAGGGAGGTGGCACACGGAGCGTGACGGAAGGAGTTGCCCCGGGCTCTGAGACGCTCCGGAAACGCGTGCATCCCGCGGCAACTCCCTCAGTCAAACGGCTCTGCCGTTTGACAGCTCCCTCGCAGAGGGAGCCAAGGAAGGGCGTCCGCGCACATCACGGCACCGTTAAGGGCAAGATCCTTCGACTCCGCTGCGCGACCCTCAGAATGACAATGGGAGGGGACGGGTCGCGTCGCAGGGGCCGATGACCACATCGGCCCTTGATCACGCCTCCGTTTCGCGGTCGTTGGGGGCGCTGAGGAACGGTCGCCGTTCCCCGCTACGCTTTGCTTCCCTTCGCGCCGCCGGAGGGGAGGCTGGCGTTGGCCAGGAGGTTGGTCTCGAAGCTGAAGCTGAGCTTTTCCTTGTCGCGCTGCTTTTTGAGCGCCAGGGAGACCAGGCGGTCCAGCAGCTGAGGGAAGGGCACCCCGGCGGCTTCCCAGAGGTAGAAGGCCAGGGAGCCGGGGATGGTGTTGATCTCGTTGACGTACAGCGCCTTCGTCTCGTCGTCCAGCAGGAAATCGACGCGGGCGACGCCGGAGGCGTCGATGGCTTTGAAGGCGGCCAGGGCGTACTCCTTGACCTTCGCGGTCAGCTCGTCGGGCAGGTCGGCGGGGACCTTGCGGGTCAGGGAAGCCATGCCTGCGCCCTTGGAGCCCGCGGGGGCCGCCTTGGCCGGGGCCTTCGCGCCCTTGGCGCCCTTGGACCCGCCGCCGCCCATGTACTTGTCGCCGAAGGTGAGGATATCGGTGGCGTTCAGCGGCTCCTCGCAGACAGAGGCCTCCGCGCCGTCGCGGTCGCCCAGAACGGCGCAGTTGATCTCGCGCAGGTGCTGGACGGCAGGCTCGACGATGACGGCGGGGGCGTAGGAGAAGGCGTTCTGCATAGCCTCCTGCAGGCTCTGACGGTCGCGGGCCTTGGAGATGCCCACGCTGGAGCCCAGGTTGGAGGGCTTGACGATCAGGGGATAGGGGAAGCGGGCTTCGATCTCGTCCAGCTTGCCCTCCTCCTCCGAGAAATAGGCGGTGCGGTCCAGCAGCAGTCCGTCCACGCAGGGGATGCCGGCGGCCTTGAACAGCGCCTTCATCACCCATTTATCCATGCCGCAGGCGGAGGCGCAGACGCCGCAGCCCGTGTAGGGCACGCCCCAGTACTCCAGCAGGCCCTGGAGGGTGCCGTCCTCCACGTTGGTGCCGTGGACGGCGGTCAGCACGGCGTCCACCTCGATGAACGTGCCCCTGCCCAGCGTCTTCGGGGGGTAGGACATGAGGTAGCTCTTGTTGTTTTCCCGGACAGGGACCACCTGCATGGCGCGGCTGAGGGCCGCGGGGATGTCGCGGTAAGAGGCGATGTCCAGCAGGTTGTCGCCGGTGAAGAACCGGCCGTCCTTGGTGATGTACAGCGCGATGGGCTGGTACTTGGCGCGGTCCAGCGCAGCGGCGGCCTGCATGGCCGTGATGACCGAGACCTCGTGCTCGACGCTGCTGCCGCCGCACACGACGGCGATCTTGATGCTCATAATGGTTGCTCCTTTATATCAGTTGACAGTGGACAGTGGACAGTGAAGGTGTCGGCCTGCGGCCGACGATTAGATACCGCCTGCGGCGGGTGGTCTTCCTCGCTTCCCCCAACGGGGGAAGTGGCCCGCGAAGCGGGTCGATAGGGGGCGCGCGTCAGCGCGTAACCATTGCCCTTGACCGGTACGCGCAGATCAAGGCACCGTTAAGGGCAAGATCCTTCGGCTCCGCTCAGGATGACAATGGGAGGGGACGGGTCGCGTCGTAGGGGCCGATGACCACATCGGCCCTTGATCACGCTTCCGTTTCGTGGTCGTCGCAGCGGCCATGATATGCGCGGACGCGGCTATGGCGAGCACAGCTCGCCGCTGCACCGTTCCCTCTCCGGCACCGCGATCATCCCGCCGCAGCTCCCTCAGTCAAACGACCCTGCCGTTTGACAGCTCCCTCGGAGAGGGAGCCAAGACGCCTTATCTCCCTTAATACTGGTCCGTGAGATCGTTGAGCAGCAGGACCATGCGGGTGCCGAGGGTGGCGGCGTGGTCGAGGCCCTTCTGGAGGGAATCGGTGCTGAAGATGCGCTCCGCGGGGAAGCCGCCGTCCAGGAGGCCCTGACGGATGGCGGGGCCTCGCTTGGGATCGACCAGGATGGCGAAATCGCACCGGGTCGCGGCGTACTCGCCCATCTGGCGGTTGAGCTCCTGCTCCTGCTCGCCCAGCTCCACCATGCCCGGCGTCAGCAGGACCCGGGCCATCCCCTCGCAGAGGGCGAGGGTGTCCAGGGCGGCTCGCGCGCCCTGCGGATTGGCGTTGTAGGCGTCGTCGATGTACATGACCCCGGGGCCGCCGGACAGCAGCTGCAGCCGGTGCGGCACGCTCTCCAGCGCCCGGATCGCGGGGACCAGCGCTTTCATGGACACGCCCATGCGGTTGGCCACGGCGATGGCGCCGATGAGGTTCTGGACATTGGCCGGGCCCAGGAGGCGCGTTTTGAAGGCGGCCGTCTCGCCGTCCGGGGACGTCACCGTGAACTCCGAGCCGACGGCCGTGACGCGGATATCGCCGCCGCGGTAGTCGCAGCCCTCCGAGGTGCCGTAGCGCGTCACCTTGCCGTCATAATTCTGCTGCGCCAGGATCGGACTGTCGAGGTTGACGAAGGCCCCGCCCCGATCCTTCGTGGCGCGGTAGAGGGCCAGCTTCTCGTTCGTGATGTTGTCCTGAGAGCCGAAGGTCTCCAGATGCTGGGGGCCCACGGACGTGACCACGCCCATGTGCGGGTGGACGAAGTCGCACAGCTCCTGCACGTCGCCCACATGGCGCGCGCCCATCTCACAGAGGAAGATCTCATGGGTGGGCTTGAGGCCTTCGCGGACGGCGCGGGTGACGCCCAGGGGCGTATTGAAATTACCCGGCGTCATATAGACATTATATTTAACGGAAAGTAATTCTTTCAGGAAGTATTTCGTGCTCGTTTTGCCGTAGCTGCCCGTGATGCCGATGATGGTCAGGCCGGGATTCTCGCTGAGGATGCGGCGGGCGTCGTCCATGTAGCCCTTGCTGATGCGGTCCTCCACGGGCTTGTTGACCCGGGCGGCCAGCATGATCCCATAGGGCAGCAGCAGCGCCAGCAGCGGCGCGAGGGGCGGCAGGAACAGCCCCGCCAGCACGGGCAGGACGGCCATGGTAAAGCTCAGGCGCTTGACGCGGTTGGTGAACACCAGCGGCTTCTTCGCCTTTTTGATCGGGTTGACGAGGACGAAGAGCGCCGCGCCGATCAGCGTCAGCGGCCGCCACCAAAGCGTCCCCAGCAGCTGCAGCGCCAGCGGCAGCAGGCGGTTGACGCCGAAGGTCTCCTTCTGATTCTGGCTCAGATAGATCCTGTACGACTGGTCCTGATAGGAGCAGAGCTGGTACATGTGCAGGCTGCGGCGGCCGATGAGGCAGGCCGGCGCCAGCAGCGCCAGCAGCGTCAGCAGGCGGATGACCATCACTGCTCACCTCCCGTCAGGAAGGCGTCCACCACGGCGCGGAACTGGGCGGGATTGTCCACGAAGGGGAAGTGCCCGGCGCCCCGGATCACGGCGAGGCCGGAGCCCGGGATCAGCGTTTCCATCTCCTGCCCGTCGGACAGGGGGGTGGCCGTGTCGTTTTCGCCCCACAGCAGCAGGACGGAGGAGCGGATGCGCTGCAGCCGCTCGCGCATGTCGGTGTTGACGACGGCGGACAGCGTCTGGCGCATGACGGGGGAGGCGGCGCGGTAGTCGGCGGAGCTGCGCTTGTCGCGCTCGGCCTCGTAGAGCTCGCCGAAGAGGGGGGCCGTCACCCTGGACGTCCCCAGCTTTTTCAGCAGCTTGTAGCCGCTCTGGCGTGCCTTCCAGGCCGCGGAGCGGCGGGGCGGGATGCCGGCGGCATCCATGAAGACGGCCTTGGGCACCCGGGGGGCGTTTTCGTCGGTCATCAGCTGCGCGGCCACGCGGCCGCCGTGGCTGTGGCAGAAGATATCGCAGGCGTCCAGCTCCAGATGACGGAGCAGGCCCCGGGCGATGGACGCGTAATCCTCCACGGTCAGCGGCGCGGCGGGGTCCGGAGACTCGCCCACGCCGGGGAACTCGGGGAAGATCACGCGGTAACGGCTCTCCAGCGGGGCCGTGACGCTCTTGTACGCCGCGGCGGACGCGCCCCAGCCGTGGAGGAACAGAAGCGGGAAGCCGCTTCCGGAATCGGTGTAATGTATCTCGAAGCCGTCGATGGGCACGATCATGTTATCTCTCCATTACCAGTTTTTCGGTTCGGTGCTGTCGATGACGCCTCCGCCGATCAGCGCGCCGTCGGCGGCGTAGAAGACCAGCGGGCGGCCGGGGATCAGGTCGCCGAAGAAGCGGAAGGGCCCCAGGGACGTCTCCCGGTCGAAGACGACGTACCGCTCCGCGGGGTAGACCGTGGCGGGGCGGGGCTTGCGCTCCTCCCAGACCAGCACATGACAGCGGAAGGACGGCCATTGGCCATACTGCGGCTCCACCAGGTTCATGAAGCCCAGGCGCGCCGCGCGGTAGCGCGGCTCCCGCTGGATCAGATGGACCGTATTCGTCAGCGGGTCCACCGAGCGGACGTAGACGCCCGCCTCCGTGAACATGATCTTCCGCTGACCGGCGAAATAGACGGCGGCCCGGTGGGTGCCCATGCTGCCGCCGATCTCGGGATCGTCCAGCACCAGCGGCCCCTCGGGCACCACGGCGTCGTGCTCGTGCAGGTCGTCGTTGATCATCTTCCCCGCGCCGAAGCAGACGCCCTCGGAGGGCGGCGTCAGCTCCTGGATCATGCCGTGGAGCTCGTCGCGCATGGCGCGGACGCTCACCTGCGTGCCGCAGGGGAAGAGGCAGCGGTCGATGACGTCGGGCGTCAGCCGCCACAGGCGCATGGACTGGTCGCCGCTGTGGGCCGGGCGGTAGAGCCTGCCGCCGCGCAGCACCACGTTGTGCCCCGTGGCGATCTTCTCCGCGCCCAGCCTGTCGGCCTCCCGCAGCAGCGCGGGGAAGCGCACCAGCGCCATGCACCGGTCGCAGGGCAGCGCGGGGCGGCCCTGCCGGAAGCCTGCGTAGAAGTGGCCGCGGACAAGCGTCTCCATCAGATACGTCACGTCCACCACCGTCAGGGGGATGTCCAGCACGGCCGCGGCCTGCCGGGCCAGCGGGAGGCGATCGACGCCCTCGTCGTACTGCAGATAGACGGCGCGGACGTCCCAGCCCTCCTGCAGCAGCCGCTTCGCGGCCCAGGCGGACCCGGCTCCGCCGGACAGTCCCAGCACGACTCTGTCCGCCATGGCGCAGCCCCCTTTCGCAGTCTTGACATACACTTTTATATTACTATACGCCGCCTGTTTCTGCAACGATTATTTCGCGCGGATCGCCGAAAAAAGGCGCGTTTCCGGGCAAATAACCGTTGATTGAAAAGGCGGCTTGTGTTATAATAAATAAGGTGAAAAACAGAACCCGATCCGAGCCGGAGGCAGCCGCTTTCGCACGATGAAAGCAGCCGCTTTTTTTGTTCACGGGCCGGACAACGGGACTGTCGGCGCAGTATGATTTGAAGCGGGAGGGGTCCCATGTACCTTCATCTGGGCCGTGACGTGGTCGTCATGGCCGACGACGTGGTGGGCGTGTTCGATCTGGACACCTCCACCTGGTCAAAGCACACCAAGAGCTTCCTGTCCGCCTGGGAGAAGAAGGGGAAGGTCGTCAACGTCAGCGACGACCTCCCGCGCTCTGCCGTCGTCTGCCAGACCGACGAGGGCACCGTGGTCTATATCTCCCAGCTGTCCACCCGCACCCTGGTCAAGCGCTCCGAAAGCGCCATCGGGTAGGAAGACCGTCGCAGCGGCGGCGGGCGCACATCACGGCCCCGTCAGCCGCCCTCATTCTTCATTCTTCAGTTTTCAGTAATCACTTATCTATTTTCCCAAGGGAGCATCGTTTTATGAGTCAAACACCCGAACGGGTCGACACGACCTATGATGAAAACCAGATCCAGGTCCTGGAGGGGCTGGAGGCCGTCCGGAAGCGTCCGGGCATGTACATCGGCACCACGTCCTCCCGGGGTCTGCACCATCTGGTCTACGAGATCGTCGACAACGCCATCGACGAGGCGCTGGCGGGCTACTGCACCCATATCGAGGTGGAGATCCTGCCGGGCGATATCATCCGCGTCAGCGACAACGGCCGCGGCATCCCCACGGGCATCCATCCGAAGATGGGCTTCTCGACCCTGGAGGTCGTGTTCACCGTGCTGCACGCCGGCGGCAAGTTCGGCGGCGGCGGGTACAAGGTCTCCGGCGGCCTGCACGGCGTGGGCGCGTCCGTCGTCAACGCGCTGAGCGAGTGGCTGACGGTGTCCGTCAAAAACGAGGGCAAGGTCCACGAGATGTCCTTCGCCCGCGGCGACAAGACAAGCGACATGCACGTGACGGGGGAGACGAGCGAGACCGGCTCCACCATCACCTTCAAGCCCGACCCCGAGATCTTCGACGAGACGGTCTTCGACTACGAGACCCTGCTGAACCGCCTGCGGGAGCAGGCGTTCCTCAACGCGGGGCTCAAGATCACGCTGACCGACAGCCGCGGCGAGGAGCCGCAGCAGGACGTCATGCACTACGAGGGCGGCATCCGCCAGTTCGTGGAGCATCTCAACCGCAACAAGACGCCGCTGCACGAGGAGGTCATCTACTTCTCCGGCGCCAAGGACGACGCGATCTGCGACGTGGCACTGCAGTACAACGACGGCTACAACGAAAATATCATGTCCTTCGCCAACAACATCGCCACCACCGAGGGCGGCATGCACGAGACGGGCTTCAAGACCGCCCTGACCCGGGCCATCAACGACTACGCCCGCAAGTTCAAGCTGATGAAGGACGAGGACAAGAACCTCTCCGGCGAGGACGTGCGCGAGGGCCTGTGCACCGTGATCTCCGTCAAGCTGGAGGAGCCCCAGTTCGAGGGCCAGACGAAGACGAAGCTGGGCAACGCCTACATCCGCTCCTTCGTGGACGCGCTGGTGTACGACAAGCTGACGGCGTTCCTGGAGGAGAACCCCGTCACGGCGAAGCTGGTGGTGGACAAGTGCATGACCGCCGCCCGCGCCCGCGAGGCCGCCAAGCGCGCCCGCGAGGCCACCCGCCGCAAAACGGCGCTGGAGAGCGCGTCCCTGCCCGGCAAGCTGGCCGACTGTCAGGAGCGCGACCCGGCCCTCACCGAGATCTACATCGTCGAGGGCGATTCCGCCGGCGGCTCGGCCAAAAACGGCCGCGACAGGCGCTTCCAGGCCATCCTGCCCCTGTGGGGCAAGATGCTCAACGTGGAAAAGGCCCGGCTGGACAAGGTGTACACCAACGAGAAGCTCATGCCCATGGTCACGGCCTTCGGCGCCGGCGTGGGCGACGAGTTCGACGTGACGAAGCTGCGCTACGGCAAGATCATCCTCATGGCCGATGCCGATGTGGACGGCAGCCATATCCGCACACTGCTGCTGACGTTCTTCTTCCGCTTCATGCGCCCGCTGGTGGAGCAGGGCCACGTCTATATCGCCCAGCCCCCGCTGTTCAAGATCGTCCCCCGCGGCCGCAACGCCGAGGAGCTGTACGCCTACTCCGACGAGGAGCGCGACGAGCTCATGGCCCAGCACCCCGGCGCGGAGATCCAGCGCTACAAAGGTCTGGGCGAGATGAACCCCCACCAGCTGTGGGAGACCACCATGGACCCCGAAAAGCGCATCATCAAAAAGGTCGAGCTCCACGACGCCGCCATGGCCGACGAAATCTTCACGATCCTCATGGGCGAAAAGGTCGAGCCGCGTAGGGAGTTCATCGAAAAGAACGCGAAGTACGTGGTCAATCTGGACGTATAAGACAGTTGACAGTGTACAGTTGACAGTTATTGTGCCTGCGGCGCATTGAATACCGCCCGGCGGCGGGGAAAGCCTCCCCCCAACGGGGGAGGGGGACCGCGAAGCAGTGGAAGGGGGCGCGCGTCAGCGCGTAACCATTGCCCTTGACCGGCATGCATACATCTCGGCCCCGTCAGTCACAGCCTCCCTCTCCATCTGAACACGCGTGTCCCGGCCTGCGGCCGGGCCTTTCGCGCGGAATAGGGAGCCTGGACGCCGCAGCTCCTCCAAGCCCCTCACCAACCAACTATTCGTGAAAGGTACCTGCACCATGATGCTGACACCTACGGCCCTGCTGGACGGGGCCATCAAAAAACTGACCATGACGAAGGGCGAGTTCGTCGTCTCCACGTTTTTCGAGGACCTGGAGGCCCTCGCCGTGGACGGGGACCGTCTGATCGTCAAGGTGCCCACGGACGTCGTCAAGGGCGTGCTGGACAGCCGCTTTTCCGTGGAGGTCTCGAAGATCATCTCCGATCTGGCCGGGACGCACATGTCGGTGGAGTTCATCGCCGATCCCGCGTACCTGAGCCGCTACCGGCGCGAGGCCTACGGCGTGCCCAACGAGATGGGCCGCTACACCTTCGACACGTTCATCGTGGGCAATTCCAACAAGCTGGCCCACGCGGCCGCCATGGCCGTGGCAAATGCGGGCTCCCAGCCTCTGGGCGCCCAGGGCAGCCACTCCATCTACAACCCCCTGTTCATCTACGGTCAGCCGGGTCTGGGCAAGACCCACCTGCTGTATGCCATCATGGAGATGGTGGCGGCCCACCGCTTCGACAAGAAGATCATCTACATCAAGGGCGACGACTTCACCAACGAGCTGGTGGACGCCATCGGCCGGGGCACGACCCAGGAGTTCCGTGACAAATACCGCAACGCCGACCTGCTGCTGGTGGACGACGTGCAGTTCATCGCCGGCAAGGACCGCACGCAGGAGGAGTTTTTCCACACGTTCAACACGCTCTACGAGGCGGGCAAGCAGATGGTCCTGACCTCCGACCGACCGCCCAAGGAGATGCTGACGCTGCAGGAGCGCCTGACGAGCCGCTTCGAGTGGGGCCTGATCACCGATATCCAGCCCCCCGATCTGGAGACGCGCATGGCGCTGGCCCGCAGCAAGGCCGCCATGTTCGACATGGAGCTGCCCCCGGACGTGTGCGAATACATCGCCTCCCGCATCACCTCCAACGTCCGTCAGCTGGAGGGCGTGATCAAGAAGCTGGCGGCCATCCGCTCCATGCTCCACCTGCCCATCGATATGGACATGGCCCAGCGGGCCGTCGCCGACGTCTTCCGCGAGAGCCCCGGCCTGCACCCGACGCCGGAGCTGATCCTGGAGGAGGTCGTCAATTTCACCGGCGTCAGCAAGGAGAACATCCTGGGCAGCACCCGCAGCAAGGACGTGATGAACGCCCGGCAGATCTTCATCTACCTGCTGACCCAGATGACCGACATGAGCCTGCCCGCCATCGGCAAATACATCGGCAAGGACCACTCCACCGCCATCCACGCCCGCGACAAGATCGCCCGCCTCATGGAGACCGACCAGAACGTGGCCAACACCGTCAGCGACCTGACGAAGAACATCCGGAGCCGGTAGGGACCAGTTGACAGTTGACAGTGTACAGTTGACAGTTATTGTGCCTGCGGCGCATTGAATACCGCCTGCCGGCGGGAAAGCCTCCCCCAACGGGGGAGGGGGGACCGCGAAGCGGTGGAAGGGGGCGCGCGTCAGCGCGTAACCATTGCCCTTGACCGGCATGCGCACATCAAGGCTCCTTTTTCCTGTCATCCCGAGCTTGTCGAGGGATCTTTCCCGCCGTCCTTTTTCCACACAGCCCTGTGGAAACCGTCGAAAAACGTCACGGAAAACCCTTTGAAAACCTGTGGAAAAACGGGGTGTGAAAAAAGGGTGTGCAAAAGCAGGAGTTTTCCACATCGGCCTGTGGACGCGCGCGTCGTCTCGCAAAGCGGCGCGGCGTGGGTTTTCCACATTTCCACAGCGCCTACTATTACTACGATAAAAATTTAAATTTATTAAGCAAGAAAAAAACTTCGATCGAATACGGAGGGATCCTCATGCAAATCACCTGCGACAGAACAGCACTGACCGACGCGCTTTCGGTCTGCATTCACGCGGCGGCCTCCAAAAGCGTCATCGTCGCGCTGGAGGGTATTCTGATGACGACCTGGGAAGACACGCTGACGCTCTGCGGCTTCAACACCCAGATGGCCATCCAGATCGACATCGACGCCGTCTGCGACGCACGGGAAAAGTTCGTCCTTCCCGCCCGCATCTTCTTTGACATCGTCCGCAAGCTCCAGGGCGACGAGGTGACGATCAAGCTGGACGACAAGCTCAACGCCACCATCTCCTGCGGCAGAGCCGTGTTCAACCTTAAGGCCGACTCCAGCGAGTCCTTCCCGGAGGTCCCCGCCGTCAACCGCAGCCGCGGCGTCTCCATCCCGTCGAACCTGCTGCGCGACATGGTCAACGACACGATCTTCGCCATCTCCACCAACGAGAGCAAGCCCGTCCACACCGGCACGCTGTTCGAGATCGACGACGGCCTGCTGACTCTCGTCTCCGTGGACGGCTACCGTCTGGCCGTGCGCAAGGAGCAGATCGCCGCCAAGACCGACGAGCCCTTCTCCTTCGTCGTCCCCGGCAGCACCCTGAAGGAGCTGGTGCGCATCCTGCCCGACGGCGACGACCCCGTCACCGTCTATCCGGAGAAGAAAAACGGACAGTTCGAGTTCGCGCGCACCACCGTCACCACCCGCCTGCTGGAGGGCGAGTTCATCAACTACCGCGCGTCCATCCCCAACGAGATGCCCATCCGCATGACGATCAACAAAAACGAGCTGATCGACGCCGTGGAACGCGTTTCTTTGATCATTTCCGAGCGGCTCAAGAACCCCGTGCGCTGCCTGTTCGAGGGCGACACCCTCCAGCTGACGTGCATGACGGCCATGGGCCGGTCCTTCGACGAGATCAACATCCCCTTCTGCCCCGACAGGCTGGAGATCGGCTTCAACAACCGCTACCTGCTGGACGCTCTGCGCGCCTGCCAGGGCGACGAGGTGGTGCTGGAGCTGAAGAGCGGCCTGTCTCCCTGCCTGTTCAAGCCCGTGGAGGGCGACAGCTACGTCTACCTCGTCCTGCCCGTGCGCCTGAAGGCGGAGGACCTGTAAGATGATCGTCCCCATCCACACGCCGTTCATCAAGCTGGACAGTCTGCTGAAGCTGGCGGACCTGGTGTCCAGCGGGGGAGAGGCGAAGTCCGCCGTTCAGGCGGGGCTGGTGCGGGTCAATGACGAGGTCTGCACCATGCGCGGCAAGAAGCTGGTCCCCGGCGACCGGGTGACTTTTATGGGACAGATCGTCGAGATCGCCGAAGCATGAGGATCGACCGCCTGACCTTAAAGGGCTTCCGCAGCTACGAGGATCAGACCTTTGACTTCCGCGACGGCGCGAACATCGTCTGGGGCGACAACGCCCGGGGCAAGACGAACCTGCTGGAGGGCATCCTGCTGCTGTCCGGCTCGTCCTCCTGGCGCACGCGCAAGCGAGGCGAGCTGATCAATTTCTACAAGGATGCCGCCCGCATCGACGGCGTTCTGCGCTCGAGGGAGCGGTCCTTCGACGTCAGCGTCCGTATGCCCCTGCGGGGGAAGACCAGCTACCTTGTCAACGGCGTCACCCAGAAGCACAAGTATGAGCTCAGCGATTATTTCCGCTGTGTGCTGTTCTGCCCGGACGACCTGTCTCTCGTCAAGGGCGGGCCGGAGAAGCGCCGGCGGTTCATGGACATGGCCCTGAGCCAGCTGCGCCCCCGGTACGCGGCGATCCTCACCGAGTACAACAAGCTCATGGACATCAAGACGTACCTCTTCAAGGAGGGCGGCGTGGCCGCGTACCTGCCGGAGGTCAACCGCCAGATGGTCCACTACGGCGCCGAGCTGATCCGCTACCGGGCGCTGTTCCTGCAGGAGCTGAGCCGGGAGGCCGAGATCATCCACCGGGACATCTCCCGGGGGCTGGAGCGGCTGGAGCTGAGCTATAAGACGGTGTCGAACATCGACGAGCCCACGGCCGACGTGGAGACGCTGCGGGAGCGGCTGGAAACGCACATGCGGGAGCACACCGACGCCGAGATCACCACGAAAACGCTGCTCAGCGGGCCGCATAAGGACGATATCGTCATTAAGATCAACGGCGTGGAGGCGCGGTCCTTCGCTTCCCAGGGCCAGGCGCGCACCGCCGCGCTGTCCATGAAGTTCGGCGAGCGCGAGCTGTTCCGCCTCGATTCCGGCGAGTACCCCGTGCTGCTGCTGGACGACGTCCTCAGCGAGCTGGACCAGAGCCGCAGCACCTACGTCGCCTCCGCCGCCGTCGGCGGCCAGACCATCATCACCTGCTGCGAACCCCCCGACCTCTTCAAAGACGCCAACGTGATCAGGATATGAGATAGATTCAGAGACCCCGTAGCGGCGCGACCTTCGGTCGCCATGACCACGTCGGCGCATATCCTGCCGCCGTCAACGGACACATGATGTGCGCGAACCGGAATGGCGAGCACAGCTCGCCGCTACAACGTGAGGGATCATCACGGATCATAAAAAACCGAACGGCGCAGCCGCTCTGTCGTAGCGGCGACCTTCGGTCGCCATGACCACACCGGCGCATATCCTGCCGCCGTCAACGGACACATGATGTGCGCGAAACGGAATGGCGAGCGCAGCTCGCCGCTACAACGTGAGGGATACGATCATGGATTATTTTGAACGCAAGCGCAACCGGCTGCGGGATTTTGACTATTCTTCTTACGGGGCGTATTTCGTCACGATCTGCACCATGGACAAACAATGTATCCTCTCCCATGTGCATCGGCAGCGCGACGATTTCACGCCGCCGCAAATCGTACTGACGGATGTCGGACACGTCGCGGAACGTGAAATACTCCGGTTTTCCAAAATATATCCCGCCGTCACCGTCGACCGTTACGTCATCATGCCGAACCATATCCACATGATCCTTTTTATCGAGAATATCGAAAATGAAACAGCCGCGCCGCCGTCGCTGTCCAGGATGATCCAGCAGTTCAAGGGCGCCGTAACGAAACAGATCGGCCGCTCCGTCTGGCAGCGATCCTTCCATGACCACATCCTGCGGGACGGGGAGGAGCTGCAGCGGTATTACACTTACCTATCCGACAACCCGGCCCTGTGGGCGCTGGACGAATACTACACGGAGGAATGTGCATGAAAAAGCTCCACAAGAGCCGGACGAACCGGCTGTTTATGGGCGTCTGCGGCGGCATCGGCGAGACCTTCGGGATCAATCCCATCGTCGTGCGCGTGCTGTTCGCGGCCCTCTCGGTGTTCACCGGCAGCCTGCTGCTGTGGATCTATATGCTCCTGGGCCTGTTTTTGCCCATGGGCGATTACGACTACGGCGACGACGGTCCCACGGTCTCCCGCCGCCGCTACAAGCCCGAGGACCCTCCCTTCGACATCTCCTCCGCCCGAGACGTAGACTTCCGCGGCCACGAGGAATAACCCTGCGATCCATACCCACCCTTTCATAAATGAGGCAACCACATGAGTGAATTACTATTCGAGAATCAGAAGATCATCAACGTCGATCTGGAGAAGGAGATGCGCAAGTCGTTCATTGACTACGCCATGAGCGTCATCGTGGCGCGCGCGCTGCCGGACGTCCGCGACGGGCTCAAGCCCGTGCACCGGCGCATCCTGTACGCCATGTACGAGGACAACCTGACGAGCGACAAGCCCTACCGCAAGGCGGCCACCACCGTCGGCAACGTGCTGGGCCGCTACCATCCCCACGGCGATGCCTCCGTCTACGACGCCATGGTCCGCATGGCTCAGGACTTCTCCCTGCGCTACCCGCTGATCGACGGCCACGGCAACTTCGGCTCCGTGGACGGCGACCCCCCGGCCGCCTACCGTTACACCGAGGCCCGCATGTCGAAGATCGCCGAGGAGCTGATGACCGACATCGAGAAGGACACGGTGGCGTGGAACCCCAACTTCGACGACAAGCTCAAGGAGCCCGCCGTCGTGCCCTCGGGCTTCCCCCAGCTGCTGGTCAACGGCTCCAGCGGCATCGCCGTCGGCATGGCCACCAACATCCCGCCCCACAACCTGGGCGAGGTCATCGACGGCGTCATCTGCCTGATCGACAACCCCGAGGCCGGTATGGACGAGATCTGCAGATACATCAAGGGCCCCGACTTCCCCACGGCCGGCATCATCCTGGGCCGCAGCGGCATCCGCTCCGCCTACGCCACGGGCCGCGGCAAGATTTTGGTGCGCGCCCGCACGGAGATCGAGGAGTACAAGGAGGGCCGCTACCGCATCGTCATCACCGAGCTGCCCTATCAGGTCAACAAGGCCCGGCTGGTGGAAGCCATCGCCGACCTGCACAAGGAAAAGCGCGTGGACGGCATCACCGACATCCGCGACGAGTCCGACCGCGCCGGCATGCGCGTCGTCATCGAGATGCGCCGGGACATCAACCCCCAGGTGCTGCTGAACCAGCTGTTCAAGCTGACCCAGATGCAGGACAGCTTCTCCATCAATATGCTGGCGCTGGTGGACAACCAGCCGAAGATTTTGACGCTGAAGGAGTGCCTGCAGCACTATCTCGACTTCCGGTTCGAGGTCATCGTCAACCGCACGAAGTTCCTGCTGAAGAAGGCCCAGGACCGCGCCCACATCCTCGAGGGCCTGGCCATCGCCTGCGACAACATCGACGAGGTCATCCGCATCATCCGCTCCTCCTACGACAACGCCAAGGAGAACCTGATGGCGCGCTTCGGCATCAGCGAGATCCAGGCCCAGGCCATCCTCGACATGCAGCTGCGCCGCCTGCAGGGGCTGGAGCGCGAGAAGATCGAGAACGAACTGAACGAGCTGCATGTCAGGATCGCCGACTATCAGGACATCCTGGCCAAGCCTGAGCGCGTGTACGCCATCATCAAGGACGAACTGCTGGAGATCAAGCGCAAGTACGGCGACAAGCGCCGCACGGAGATCAGCCACGATGAGAACGACATCGACGTGGAGGACCTGATCGAGGAGAAGCAGTGCGTCTACACCATGACGCGCCTGGGCTACATCAAGCGCCTGCCGACGAGCACCTACCGCAGCCAGCACCGCGGCGGCAAGGGCGTCACGGGCGTCACCACCCGGGAGGAGGACGTGGCGGACATCATGTTCACCGCCTCCACCCACGATTACATCCTGTTCTTCACCGACCTGGGCCGCATGTACCGCCTCAAGGGCTACCAGATCCCCGAGAGCTCCCGCACGGCCAAAGGCATGAATATGATCAACCTGCTGCAGCTGGACAGCGACGAGCACATCACGTCCATGCTGCCGCTGACCAGCTTCGAGAGCGGCAAGTACGTCTTTCTCGTCACGAAGAACGGCACGGTCAAGCGCATCTCCCTGGATATGCTGCAGACCTCCCGCAAGGCGGGCGTCCGCGCTATCACGCTGGACGAGGGCGACCATCTGGTGGCCGTGCTGCTGACGAACGGCCATGACAAGATCGTCATCGGCACGAAGCAGGGCGCCGGCATCCGCTTTGACGAGAGCGAGGTCCGGCCCATGGGCCGCGACGCCTTCGGCGTCCGCGGCATCCGCCTCAGCGACGGCGACGAGGTCGTCGGAGCCGACGTGGAGCCGGAGAACGGCTACGTCCTCACGGTGTCGGAAAAGGGCTACGGCAAGCTCAGCGAGTGCGGCAGCTTCACCGAGCACCACCGCGGCGGCGGCGGTATGACCGCCCACAATCTCACGGACAAGACCGGCGACCTGATCTCCCTGCGCTGCGTCACCATGGACGACGACCTGTTCATCATGACCTCCGACGGCGTGGTGATCCGCATGGCGGCGTCCACCATCCGCGTCTGCGGCCGCGCGTCCCAGGGCGTGATCCTCGTCCGCCTGGGCGAGGGCGCAAGCGTCATCGACGTCGCCCTGGCCAACAAGGAGGACGACGAGCTCCCTACGGAGGCGGAGGAGGTCCCCGCCGTGGCCGAAGAGGAGTAAAATGAAAGCCATCGAGATCTATTCCGACGGCGCGTGCTCCGGCAATCCCGGCCCCGGCGGCTGGGGCGCGCTGCTGCGCTTCAAGGGCATCGAAAAGGAGCTGTCCGGCGCCGAGCCCGAGACGACGAACAACCGCATGGAGCTCATGGGCGCTATCGCCGCCTTCGAGTGCCTCAAAGAGCCCTGCGCCGTGGATTTCTATTCCGATTCCCAATACGTGACCAAAGCCCTTACCGACGGCTGGCTCATCGGCTGGCAGAAGCGGGGCTGGAAGAAGGCCGACAAGTCCCCCGTCCTCAACGTCGACCTCTGGCAGCGCCTGCAGAAGGCCATGGAGCCCCACCGCGTCGTTGTCCACTGGGTCAAGGGCCACGCCGAAAACCCCTACAATAACCGCTGCGACGCATTGGCCGTAGCGGCCAGAGAAAGGTTGGTAAAGTGAAGAAAGCCGCCCGCAAGGGCGGCCTTTTTCGTAGAGTGTACAGCTGACAGTTGGAGGGCGAATTGACAATTGACAATGGAGAATTGATGTGCCTGCGGCGTATTTTTTGTTACCGCCTGACGGCGAGAAAAGGCTCCCTCTCCGAGGGAGCTGTCGTGGACAGCTGACAGTTGGAGGGCGAATTGACAATTGACAATGGAGAATTGATGTGCCTGCGGCGTATTTTTTGTTACCGCCTGACGGCGGGGAAAGGCTCCCTCTCCGAGGGAGCTGTCTGCGAAGCAGACTGAGGGAGTTGCCCCGGGATGCACTCACCCCCGGACACCGGTCGTCGCAGCGGCGGCCTGCGGCCGCCATAACTGCCCCGCGCACATCCCGGCCCCGTCAACGCACCCCCCTCGCTTGACGATTCCCGCCCCATGCGATATACTCATTAGGTAAACGAATCAACCGACAGGAGCCATCATGGATCACAACGTCATTGCCGCTTACTCGGGCGGCGCGCTGCCCGCGGCCATCGGGATCGTGCGGCTGTCGGGGGAGGGGACGCTGGACGTGCTGTCCAGGATCTTCCATCCCCGGGCCAGGACCGGTTTCTCCGAGCGCAACAAAATGCTATACGGTGAGTTATCAGCTGCCGACGGCCGCACCCTCGACCTGTGCATGGCCTGCGTCTTCCGTGCGCCCCATTCCTACACCGGCGAGGACATGGCCGAGCTGTACACCCACGGCTCCGAGGCCGTCGTCGCCGCCGCGCTCCGCGCCTGCTACGCTGCCGGGGCTCGTCCCGCCGAGGCCGGCGAGTTCACCAAGCGTGCATATTTAAACGGAAAAATGAATCTTAATGAGGCCGAGGCCGTGGCCGATCTCATCTACGCCCGCACGGAACAGGGCGCAAAAAACGCCGCCGCGCTGCTGAAGGGCGCGGTTTCCGGCCCCCTGCGTGACATGCGCGAGAGCCTGCTGACCCTCATTTCCCACTTTTACGCCGTCTGCGACTACAGCGACGAGGACATCGAGCCCTTCGAGTACGAGCAGGCCCGCGCCCGATTGACCGACTGCTGCGCCCGCCTGGACGAGCTGTATCAGGGCTACCTGCGCTCCGAGAGCGTCACCGAGGGCACGCCCGTGGCGCTGATCGGCCGCCCCAACGTGGGCAAGTCCTCCTTATTCAATCATGTGGCCGGCTTCGACCGCGCCATCGTCACCGCAGAGGCCGGCACCACCCGCGACGTCGTGGATCACCGCGTCACCGTGGCGGGGCGCGACCTGCGTCTGCTGGACACCGCCGGTCTCCGGCAGGGTGTCGGCGAAGCCGAAACCCTGGGCGTCCGGCGCTCCATGGAGGCCGCCCGGGACGCCGCGCTGATCGTCGCCGTCTTCGACGGCTCGGAGAAATTGACCGACGAAGACCGCGAAGCCATCAGTTTAACTGATGGCAAAACGGCCGTCGCCGTGCTCAACAAGTGCGATCTGGGCGTCCGCGACGACGTCCGCGAGGAGCTCGAGGCGCGCTTTGACGACGTGCTGACCGTCTCCGCCGTCACGGGGGAGGGGAGAGGCGCGCTGCTGGACTGGCTGGCCGACCACGCCCCCGATTTCACTCAGACGCTGATCACCGGCCGCCGTCAGGCCGAGCTGATCCGTCAGGCCCGGGACGCCCTGACCGACGCCGCCCGCAGCGCCGAGACCGGCATGACCGCCGACGCCTTCCTCCTGGACGCCGAGCGCGGCGCCAACCTCATCGGCCAGGTCCTCGGCGAGGACGTGGACATCGACATCGCCCAAGGCATCTTCGACCGGTTCTGCGTGGGAAAATAGAGACGGATAGTATAATAATGAGTGATATCAACAAAGTGTTATATAATCAGAAAAATACAAGACGAGATATTTCATAGATATTAAACGAAGCGTTATCAAAAAGAGATCCTTCGACTCCACTGACGCGACCATCAGGATGACAATGGTGGGGAACGGGTCGCGTCGTGGGGACGCGTTCTACCCCGCCCGTCCACGATGCCGCACATCCCGGCGTTGTCGTGCGTCGCATGGACCGATACCCAAATCGGCCCATGATCACGCCCGCGTTTCGTGGTCTTTGCAGCGGCGGCCTGCGGCCGCCATGACCGCTCGGCGCACCTCCCACCCCGTCACCGTTCAGAATACTTCCATTTTCATCGACTACACTCCTTCGGAGGCAAGCATGATCCCAACCTACTCCGGACAATACGATATCGCCGTCATCGGCGCGGGCCACGCGGGCATCGAGGCCGCTCTGGCCGCTGCGCGTCTGGGATGTAAAGTCCTATGCCTTTGCACCTGTTTGGACGCCGTGGGCAATATGCCCTGCAACCCGTCCGTGGGCGGGACGGCCAAAGGCCAGCTGGTGCGCGAGATCGACGCCCTGGGCGGCGAGATGGCCCGGGCCGCCGACGCCACCTGCATCCAGTTCCGCATGCTCAACCGCGGCAAGGGGCCGGCCGTCTACTCCCCCCGCGCCCAGGTGGACCGCATGGCCTACCGCGCGTACATGAAGCAGACGCTGGAGCTCTGCCCCGGGCTGACGCTGATGCAGGGCGAAGCCGCCGAGATCCTGACGGAAAACGGCGCGGTCTGCGGCGTCCGGCTGGCCACCGGGCTTCGGTTTCAGGTGAGATCGGTCGTCATGGCCACGGGCACCTACCTCAAGGCCGCCACCTTCGCGGGCCTTTACTCCCGCCCCTCCGGCCCCGACGGCATGCTGCCCGCCGGCGAGCTCAGCGACTCCCTCCGCGCGCTGGGCATTCCGCTGCGCCGGTTCAAGACCGGCACCCCCGCCCGCCTGGACGGCGACACCATCGATTATTCCCGCATGACCGTCCAGCAGGGCGAGACCGAGGGCGAGGGCTTCGCCTTCGGCGGCGCCTGCCCGGAGCCCCGCGCGGTATGTCATTTATTATATACCAACGAGCGCACCCACGACGTCATCCGCGCCGCGCTGGACCGCTCGCCGCTGTTCACCGGCGTTATCGAGGGCGTCGGCCCGCGGTACTGCCCGTCCATCGAGGACAAGGTCGTGCGCTTCCCGGAGAAGACGCGGCACCAGCTGTTTCTGGAGCCCTGCGGCCTCGGCACCCGGGAGGTGTACCTGCAGGGGCTGTCCACCTCGCTGCCGGAGGACGTGCAGCTGGACATGCTGCACACCATCGAGGGACTGGAGCGCGTGCAGGTCATGCGCTTCGGCTACGCCATCGAGTACGACTGCCTCGACCCGCTGTGCCTCGACGCGACCCTGGCCGTCAAGTCCGTCCCCGGTCTCTACGCCGCCGGGCAGCTCTGCGGCTCCTCGGGCTACGAGGAGGCGGCGGGGCAGGGGCTGATCGCCGGGATCAACGCCGCCCATTACGTTCTGCATAAAAAACCGTTCACGCTCGCCCGCACCGACGGGTATATCGGCACGCTGATCGACGACCTCGTCACCAAGGGGACCAACGAGCCCTACCGCATGATGACCTCCCGCAGCGAGTACCGCCTCACCTCCCGGCAGGACAACGCCGACCGGCGGCTCATGGGCTACGGGCTGGAATTGGGTCTCGTGTCGCGGGAACGGTTTGATAACATGGAGTATAAATACGCCCAGGCCGACGCGGAGCTGACGCGGCTGAAAAAGACCGTCCTGCCGCCGTCGGAGGCGCTGAACGCGCGCCTGGAAGCGCTGGGCACCAGCCCCGTGGCCTCCGGCGCGTCGCTGTACGACCTGCTCAAGCGCCCGCAGGTGCGCTATGAGGATCTGAAGGACCTGGACCCGGACCGCCCCGATCTCAGGCGCGCGGTCGTCGAGCAGGTGGAGATCAACGTCAAGTACGAGGGCTACATCCGCCGCGGTCTGCGGGACGTGGAGGAGCAAAAACGGCTGGAGGACCGGCTGCTGCCGGAGGACATCGATTACCTGTCGATCCCGCTTTTGCGGGTGGAGGCGCGCCAGAAGCTGGCCGCCATCCGCCCCCGGACGCTGGGGCAGGCGGGCCGCATTTCGGGCGTGTCGCCGGCCGATATCGGCGGGCTGATCGTCTGGCTGAGCAACAACGGAGAGAAGCATGTTTAGAGAGATCGTCACGGAAACGCTGGGCGGCTGGGGCCTGCCCGCCGCGCCCGAAGCGCTGGACCGGCTGGAGCGCTACTGCGCGCTGCTGCTGCAGAAGAACGAGGTCATGAACCTCACCGCCGCCAGGACCCCAGAGGAGGTGGCCCGGCGGCACGTCAGCGACAGCCTGTTCCTGCTGAAATGTACCGAATTGACGCATAAAAGCATCCTTGACCTGGGCACCGGCGCGGGCTTCCCCGGCCTGCCGCTGAAGCTGTACGACCCGGCGCTTGACGTGACGCTGCTGGACAGCCGCGGCAAGCGGATCGATTTCATCCGGGAAGTGCTGGACGATTTGGGCCTTCAAGCGCCCACATATGCCGCCCGGGCCGAGGACGCAGCCCAGGAGCTGCGGGGTCGGTTCGACGTGGTGACGTCCCGCGCCGTGGCGCCGCTGAACGTCCTCAGCGAGCTGTCCGTGCCGTTTCTCCGGAAGGGCGGGCTGTTTCTGCCCATGAAGAGCCGCAACGAAGCCTCCGCGCAGGAGCTGGCGGATGCCGGGAGCGCCCTCCGGACCCTCGGCTGTACGTTTATCCGGTCGGAAGCGTACGAGCTGGACGGCCCGCGGCAGGTGCTGGTCATCGAAAAGACCGCCGAGACGCCCAAAAAATACCCCCGGAAATACGCCCAGATCGCAAAGAAACCCTTATAGTTTATCATACAAGGAGGCGTTCCCATGAAGCTTGTCACTTTTTGCACCCGCGACGACCCCGCCGAGCGCGTCGGCGTCCTGAAGGACAGCGGCGTCATGCTGCTGCCCGGCGTCCGCGACATGAACCAGCTGATCGTCGAGGGCCTGCCCGACGTCGTCCACGACGGCGTGGACATCCCCCTGGATCAGGTAACGCTGCTGTCGCCGATCCCCCGCCCCATGCAGGACGTGCTGTGCCTCGGTCTCAATTACGCCGACCACCGCAAGGAATCCCGCAGCTTCAACGCGGAGGATTTCAAGCTGGAGAAGGACCTGCCCGTCTACTTCTCCAAGCGCGTCTCTTACTCTCAGGGCACCGGTGCGCCCATCCCCGCGCACAGCGATGTGACCAAGGAACTGGACTATGAGTGCGAGCTTGCCGTCATCATCGGCCGCGACGCTCTCAATGTGACGGAGGAGGAAGCCGGACAGTACGTTTTCGGGTACACTGTTCTCAACGACGTCACGGCCCGCGACCTCCAGCACGCCCACAAGCAGTGGCACTTCGGCAAGAGCCTCGAGGGCTTCGCGCCCATGGGCCCCTGCATCGTCACCGCCGAGGAGATCGCATTCCCGCCCGCGCTTGAGCTGACGTGTACGGTCAACGGCGAGCTGCGCCAGCACAGCAACACCGAGCTGCTGATCCACACGATTCCCGAGATCATCAGCCAGCTGTCCCACGGCTTCACCCTCAAGGCCGGGTCCATCATCGCCACGGGCACCCCCAGCGGCGTCGGCATGGGCCGGGGCGAGTTCCTGCAGCCCGGCGACGTCGTCACCTGCGCCATCGAGGGCATCGGCGCGCTGACCAACACGGTGGAATAGGAGGAAATCATGGCTGAAATCATCAAAAAGAACGAAAATACCTGGATGATCGTGGACGGCGGCGTCTATTTCTTCGTCCTGGAGGGCGAAAACAAGGCCGCGGTCATCGACACCGGCATGACGATCCCCAACGCGAAGGAGCTGGCCGAGAGCGTCACGAGCAAGCCCCTTATCCTGCTGAACACCCACTGCGACCGCGACCACATCGCCGGCAACGACGCGTTCCCCGAGGTGTGGATGCACGCCAGTGAGCTGGCCTATTACTGTCAGAAGGACCACGGCGCGCAGGTCATGCACGCGTTGTTCGAGGGCGACGAGATCGATCTGGGCGGCCGCGTCCTGCGCGTCGTCGCCCTGCCCGGCCACACCGCGGGAAGCGCCTGCTACCTGGACGTCAACAGCCGCGTGCTGATCTCCGGCGACTCCATCCAGCGCGGCGGACGCATCTTCCTCTTCGGCGCCCAGCGCAACATGCCCGCCTACGTCGCGGGGCTGAAGAGGCTCAAAACCCTCTCACTTTCCTTCGACGAGATCTGGCCCAGCCACGCCGAAACGCCCCTGCCGTCCGATATCCTGGACGCTGTCATCGAAGACGGCGAAGCCGCCCTCAGAGGCGAGTTGCCCTTCGAGATCACCGAGGTCCATGGCAACAAGGTCAAGGCTGTTCAGGGCAAAACGAACGTCCTGCTGATGAACGAATAACAGAATCATACTGAAAGGCCCCGCTCCAGCGGGGCCTTTTTTAATTGACAATTGACAATTGCGGTGCCTGCGGCGGCGTAGGAAAGGCTCCCTCTCCGAGGGAGCTGTCTGCGAAGCAGACTGAGGGAGTTGCCCCGGGATGCACGCAGCCCCGGACAGCGGTCGTAGGGAACGGCGCCGACACCGTTCCGCACTGGTCGGGCGCAGATCATGTGCCGTCAACCGTCGTAGGGGCCGATGATCACATCGGCCCATGATCACGCCCGCGTTATGTGGTCGTAGCAGCGACGGCCTCCCTCCGCCCGATTTCGCCCAAATCCTCCCGGTCAATATGGTATATTCTGGTCAAAGGAAGTGGAAAACTATGGCAATCACCTTTGACCTCAAATCGAAGCCGCGCCTGCGGCACGTCCCCCTGGACCGCATTGCGCCCAACCCCTACCAGCCGCGCAAGGTCTTCGACCCCGCCGGGCTGGAGGAGCTGGCCGACAGCATCCGCCGCTACGGCGTTCTGACGCCGCTGACCGTGCGCCGGGAAGGGGAGGGGTACCTGCTGATCGCCGGGGAGCGCCGCCTCCGCGCCTCGCGCATGGCCGGGCTGGAGACCGTGCCCTGCTACATCCTCACCGCCGAGGGCGAGGACCTCTCCGCCATGGCGCTGATCGAGAACCTCCAGCGCCGGGACCTGGACCCCTTCGAGGAGGCCGAGGGACTGCTGCGCCTGACCCGCGACTTCGGCCTCACTCAGCAGCAGGCCGCCGAGCGCATCGGCAAGACTCAGGCCGCCGTAGCCAATAAGCTGCGATTGCTCAAGCTGCCCCCGCCCGTCGTCGAGATCATCCGAGAAAACGGCTTGACGGAGCGCCACGGCCGCGCGCTGCTGCAGCTTGACAACCCCGAACTGCAGCTCAAGGCCGCGGAGACCGTCGCCGCCAAAGGCTATACCGTGGCTCAGACCGAGGAATACGTCTCCCGCCTCCTGCAGACTGCGCCCAGACCCCGCCGCCAGAGCTACATCAAGGACGTGCGCATCTTCCTCAACTCCGTCAACAAGGCTCTCGAGCTTATGAAGCGCTCCGGCTTCCAGACCACCCTGGACCGGGAGGAGCAGGATGGCCAGCTGACGCTTCGCATCGTCCTCAAGGGCGTCGTAAAGCAGTAACAGCGCGACAAGCTCAACCCCTTTACAAATCTGTCAGAACCGCTATCCGCCCGGCTGTTTCACGTGAAACGGCCGGGCTTTTGTCAAGCTCCCGACCTTGCCTCGTTTCACGTGAAACAAGGCTTTACTCCGCGCGGCGACCGTGCTATAATCAAATAGAACAAGAACGAAGGAGGGACGCGGATGGCCAAGATCATTGCCATTGCCAACCAGAAGGGCGGCGTCGGGAAGACGACGACGTCGGTCAATCTGGCCGCTTACGTCGCCGCCAAGGACTGCCGCGTGCTGCTGTGCGACCTGGATCCCCAGGGCAACACCTCCTCCGGCTACGGCTGGGACGGGGGAGAGGACACGATCTACCCGGCTCTTTTGGGTCTGAAACGCACGAGAGAGGTCATTTTTCACACGAAATGGTGCGATATCCTGCCGTCGGACGTCAATCTGGCCGGCGCGGAGCTGGAGCTTGCCGCCGGTGAGACGAGGGAGCAGGCGCTGAAGCTGGCGCTTAAGCAGGTGGCCGACGACTACGATTATATATTTATCGACTGCCCGCCGTCGCTTGGCCTGCTGACGGTCAACGCGCTGACGGCGGCGAACACGGTGCTGGTGCCCATGCAGTGCGAGTATTACGCGCTGGAGGGTCTGAGCCAGCTGATCTCCACGATCCGCATGGTCAAGCGCGCCTACAACCCCGACATCGACATCGAGGGCATCCTGCTGACCATGTACGACGGCCGCACGAATCTGACGCTGCAGGTGGCCGAGGAGGTCAAGAAGTTCTTCGGACGCAAGGTCTATAAAACGGTGATCCCGCGCAACGTCCGGCTGTCCGAGGCGCCCAGCCACGGCAAGCCGATCATCGCTTACGATCGCCTGTCGCGCGGCGCGGAGGCTTACAACGACGCCGCCAATGAGTTTTTGCGCAATCAGAAGGGAGGCGCTGCCAAATGACTTCGGGAAAAGGGCTCGGAAAGGGCCTTTCTGCACTGATCGAGGTAGAAGAAGAGCCGCTGGTGCGGGGCATCCGTCTGCGTGACATCGACCCCAACCCCAACCAGCCCCGGCGTGAGTTCGACCCCGTGGCGCTCAGTGAGCTGGAGGAGTCCATCCGCCAGAACGGCGTCATCACGCCCATCACGGTCCGCAGGGCAGGGGAGCGGTACGTCATCATCGCCGGAGAGCGCCGCTGGCGCGCCGCCCGGGCCGCGGGGCTCAACGAGATCCCGGCCTACGCGCTGGACACCGACGAGGACGAGAGCTTCCGCCTGGCGCTGGTGGAGAACCTGCAGCGGCAGGACCTGAACCCCATCGAGGAGGCCATGGGCTACCGCAAGCTGATCTCCGACCTGGGCCTCAGTCAGGAGGCCGTCTCGGAGAAGGTGGGCCGCTCGCGGCCGTATATCACCAACTCCCTGCGGCTGCTGACGCTGCCCGAGCCGGTGCGCGAGATGCTCGCCTCCGGAGCGGTGACCGCCGGACACGGCCGCGCGCTGGCCGCGCTGGATGAAAAAAAGGCCAATGAGGCCGCCAAGGCCGTCATCGAGGGCGATCTGTCGGTCCGCGAGACCGAAAAGCTCGTAAAACGGCTGCTGGAGGGGAAGGATAAGCAGGAGCCCAAAAAGGACGACACGCTGCTGCTGTACGTCCGCGATCTGGAGCGCCGCCTCGCCTCCGCCACGGGTCACCGCATCGCCATCAAGCACGGGAAGAAAAAGGGCAAGCTGACCATTGAATATTACGGCAACGAGGATCTGGAGCGCATCTGCGACGCCCTCAGCCGCATTGAAAATAACAAGTAAGGGGAAAGAGAAGTTATGCTGGATATCAAACTGATCAAAGACGATCCGCAGGACGTCATCGACCGTCTGGCGGCCAAGGGGAAGGACGCCAAGGCCGAGGTGGAGGAGATCCTGCGTCTCGACGGGCAGCGCCGCGCGCTGATCCTGGAGACGGACAACCTCAAGGCCGAGCAGAACAGGACGAGCAAGCAGATCCCGGCGCTGAAAAAGGCCGGACAGGACGTGGCGCCCGTCATGGCCCGCATGAAGGAGCTCAGCGAGCAGATCAAGAACAACGACGTCGCCATCCGTCAGGTGGAGGCCGATTACCGCGAGGTCATGCTGAGCCTCCCCAACCTGCCCGACCGCGACCTGGCCCCCGGCGGCAAGGAGAACAATCAGGAGCTGCGCCGGTTCGGCGAGCCCCACGTCTTCGATTTCGAGCCCAAGGACCACGTGGACCTCTGCACCGATCTGGGCCTCATCGACTACGAGCGCGGCACGAAGCTCTCCGGCAGCGGCTTCTGGGTCTACCGCGGCATGGGCGCGCGGCTGGAGTGGGCGCTGCTCAACTATTTCATCGAGACCCATTTAGCGGACGGTTACGAGATGGTCATGGTGCCGCACATGCTCTACGAGCACAACGGCTACGCCTCCGGCCAGTTCCCCAAGTTCAAGGATGAGGTCTATTGGCTGGACAATGACGAGGAGGGCCGCAGCCACTTCATGCTGCCCACCGCCGAGACCGCGCTGATCGGCCTGCACTACAACGAGATCCTCACGGAGAAGGAGCTGCCCCGCAAGTACTTCGCCTATACACCCTGCTTCAGAAAAGAGGCCGGCAGCCATCGCGCCGACGAGCGCGGCATGGTCCGCGGCCATCAGTTCAACAAGGTGGAGATGTTCCAGTACACGCTGCCCGAGAAGTCCGACGAGGCCTTTGAGGAGCTGGTGGGCAAGGCTGAGGCGCTCGTCAAGGGTCTGGGTTTCCACTTCCGCACGGTCAAGCTGGCCGCCGAGGACTGCTCCGCGTCCATGGCCAGGACCTACGACATCGAGATCCACATCCCGTCCATGAACGGCTATAAGGAGGTCTCCTCCGTCTCCAACGCCCGGGATTATCAGGCCCGCCGCGCCATGATCCGCTTTAAGCGCGAGGCCACCGGCAAGACCGAGTTCGTCCACACCCTCAACGGCTCCGGTCTCGCCACCTCCCGCATCCTCCCCGCCGTCGTCGAGCAGAACCAGCGCAAGGACGGCAGCGTCGTCGTCCCCGAGGTCCTGCGCAAGTACCTCGGCGGCATCGAGGTCATCACGAAGGACATGAAGAACTGGTAAACGATCCGGCACTACAGAAGCCGCCCCGTCGGGGCGGCTTTTTGAGTTGACAGTGGACAGTGGACAGTGAAGAGCGAATGGACAATGGACAATTGACAATTGCGGTGTCGGCCTCCGGCCGACGATCAGATTCCGCCTGCGGCGGCTCGGATATCGCCTGCGGCGTGGCATCCCTCTCAGCGTTCCGCTTGCCCGTCAAACAGAGCCGCAGAGGGATCGCCCAGCGCACATCAGGGCCCCGTCAACCGTTGGGCGGCGCAGAACATGGCAGTGTCAACCGTCACAGCGGCGGCCGCAGGCCGCCGCTGCAAAGACCACGAAACGCAGCCGTGATCATGGGCCGATGTGGTCATCGGCCCCTACGACGCGATCCGGTTCCCCAAATATGTCATCCTGAGGGTCGCGTCAGCGGAGTCGAAGGATCTATGCCCTTACGCCGCCGAACCACATCCAGGCACCCGATATGCGCCGACCAGCCGGGCGGCCGCAGGCGCCCCTACAACGACCATTATCCGCTGCTATGATCTGCGCTGCGCTCTCCCCGGCGCCCCCTACGTCTGAGCACGCGTGTCCCAGCCTGCGGCTGGGCCTTTCGCGCGGAATTCTGAGCACGCGTGTCCCAGCCTGCGGCTGGGCCTTTCGCGCGGAATGGGGAGCTGACTCAGCCCGCAGGGCTGAGACTGAGGGGGCCCGCGTCAGCAGGTATGATTGCCCTTTATTCACCCACGCCTATCCCATATCTGCTGACGGTTTCGTGATCTGCGCTGACCGGCTATGGCGGCCGCGCCGTTACAGCTGCCCTTTCCTTGTCGGTCTGATGATGTTCCAAGCCCCATCCCGTCGCTCTGCCGCCTCCACCCCTTATAAAGGGAAACATCTCTGCCGCGCGTTCCCAATTCCACAATCGGTATTTTCCACGATCCATATTTTTCATGATCAATCCCCCGCACACATCCATCTCATCGCCCCACACACCATCCTCTCACACTACAGTTAATTAACTTAACTAATGAAATACCCCCATTGACCTTCCCGCGTTCCTCCTGTATAATCGACCGCGGAGGGGGAGGCGCTGCGCCGACGGACCTCTGAAAGGTGGATTTCCATGAAAAAACGACTCGATCCGGGGCTGATCATGCTGCTTGTGATGATCGGCTTCGGGACTTTGCCCTTGTTCGTGCGCCGGATCGCGCTGAGCTCGCCGGAGCTGGCGCTTTGCCGGGCGGTGATCGCGGCGGCGCTGCTGGGGCTTTACCTGTTGGCGACCGGCCAGCGCATCCCGTTCCGCGCCATCCGCCGGGAGGCGCCGCTGGTGATCCTGTCCGGCGCGCTGATGGGCGTCAACTGGATCCTTCTGTTCCAGGCCTACCGCTACACCACGGTATCCGCCGCCACGCTGAGCTATTACTTCGCGCCGGTGCTCGTCACCGCGGCCTGCCCCGTGATCTTCCATGAAAGGCTGACGAAAAAGCAGATCCTCTGCTTCGTCATGTCCACCGTCGGCCTGCTGCTGATCTCCGATCTGACGGGCCTTGGCGGCGGCAGCCGGGACGGGCTGGGGCTGCTGTTCGGCTTCGGCGCGGCGGTGCTGTACGCCACGGTGATCCTGCTCAACAAGTTCATCAAAAACGTGGAGGGCATCCACCGCACGTTCCTGCAGTTCCTGGCGGCCATCGCCATTCTGGTCCCCTATGTCGCCGCCTCCGGCGGGCTTCATCTGGGCGTGCTGGACGCGGCGGGCTGGGCGAGCCTTCTGACCGTGGGCGCGATCCACACGGGCGTCGCCTACTGCCTCTATTTCTCCGCCCTGCGCCACCTGACGGGCCAGCGCACGGCCATCCTCAGCTACGCCGACCCACTGGTGGCCTGCCTGCTGTCCGTCACCGTGCTGGGCGAGGCAATGAGCCCCCGGCAGGTCCTGGGCGGCGCTCTGATCCTCGGCTTCACGCTGTGGAACGAGCTTTGACAGGCGGCGTCGGTTGCGGTATTGTGTAGTCAACTAAAGTGTTGAAGGAGACTGGCCATGAACGACCTGACCTTTCGCGCAGCCACCCGCGCGGACATCCCTCTGATCATCGATTTCCGCTTGGAGCAGCTCTCACGGGGCGGCACGGTGTTCGTGCCCGACATCACCGCGGAGCTGACCGCGTTTTTCGAGGACTGCTTCGACCGCGGCGTGCAGACGGCCAAGCTGGGCGCGACGCCCGCGGGAAAATCGCTGTACGAGCACGCGGGCTACGCGGAGGACGAGCTGTTTACGCTGATCAAGCCCCTTGAAGCGCCGCGCGCGTTGTGATACAATATTGATAAATACAACAACGAAAGCGAGGACCCCCATTATGATGAATCTGCAAGGCTCGTGGGTGGCCATGCCCACCCCGTTCACCGCGGACAACAAGATCGATTTCAACGGCTTTGAAACGCTGATCAACCGCCAGATCAAGTACGGCACGTCGCAGCTGTTCGTGCTGGGCTCCGCCGGCGAAGTGACGCTGCTGACGCTGGAGGAGAAGAAGGCCATCGTCAAGGAGGTCATCGCCATGACGAAGGGCAAGATCCCCGTGTTCTTCAGCGCCGCCTCCATGACCACCGAGGCCAGCGTCGAGTTCGCCCGGTTCGTCGAGAAGGAAGGCGCCGACGGCGTCATCTTCACGGTTCCCCCTTATGTCCTGATCAATCAGCACGCCGTCCACACCCATATGGACACCTGCATGGGCTCCGTGGACATCCCCTGCGGCATTTACAACAACCCCAGCCGTCTGGGCGTGCAGGTCATGCCCGAGACCATCAAGAAGCTGTCTGACGCCCATCCCAACTTCGTCGTCGATAAGGAAGCCATGGGCAGCGTCGAGCAGCTGGTGCAGGTCCAGCGCCTGTGCGAGGGCAAGGTCAAGATCATGTGCTGCGACTTCCCGAAGTATTCCATCGTGATCCCCACCCTGGCGGTAGGCGGCACAGGCACGGCCAACATCGGCGGCAACATCATCCCCGAGGAAGCGGCCAAGTACTCCCGTCCCTGGACCAGCATGCAGATCATCGAGGAGTGCCGCGAGGAGTATTTCAAGTGGTTCCCGCTGCTGCAGGAGCTGTACACGTTCAGCAACCCCGTGGTCATCAAGGCCGCCCTGCGCATCCTCGGCCTCCCCGGCGGCCACCTGAGGAAGCCCTACGAGGAGTACACCGGTGAGAAGCTCGCCCGTTTGGAGCAGATGATGGGCGAAATGGGCGTCATCGACAAGTACGGCGTCAAATAGAACGCGTTTGGAAACTAATAGAACGCGTTCTGAAATATAATCGAACACGTTCGGACAATGAAAAGCCTCCCGAAAGGGAGGCTTTTTTTCGAGTGGACAGTGGACAGTGGACAGTTGAAGGGTGAATTGACAATGGACAATTGTTGTGCCTGCGGCGCATTGGATACCGCCGCCGCCGCGGCGCGGGCCGCGGGGCGCGATGCCCTTCCCTGGCTCCCTCCGTGAGGGAGCTGTCAAACGGCAGAGCCGTTTGACAGAGGGAGTCGCAGCGGGATGCACACGTTTCCGGGTGCAGGAACAGTGTAGCGGCGAGCGCAGTTCGCCGCTATAACGACTACGTAACGAGGGCATGATCATGGGCCGATGTGGTCATCGGCCCCTACGACGCGATCTGTCCCCTCACATTGTCATCCTGAGGGTCGCGCAGCGGAGTCGAAGGATCTTGCCCTTGGCGCCGCCGAGTCGATCCCGGCGCCGTTTGTCAAGGGCAATGATTACGCGCTGACGCGCGCCCCCATTCCGCGCGAAAGGCCCGGCCGCAGGCCGGGACACGCGTGTTCAGACCGATGGGGGAAGCGAGGAAGGGTGTCGGACCGGCGCCGCATTCAGCGCCGACTGACGCCTCCCATCCGCGCCCGTCAAAAAACCCGGGCCGATGATCCCATCGGCCCGGGTTGACGAGTATATCCGTTATTTCTTATTTCGTCGTTCCGTTCTCCAGCTCCTGAATGAGCGCCTTCAGCACCTGCACGCAGTCGCCGACGACGGCGTAATCGGCGCGGGCGAAGATGGGGGCTTCGGGGTCGGTGTTGACGGCGATGACGGTCTTGGCGCCGGTGATGCCGGCCAGATGCTGGATGGCGCCGGAGACGCCGCAGGTGATCAGCAGATCCGGGGCCACGGTGACGCCGGTCTGACCCACCTGATGGGGGTACTCGGCCCAGCCCATATCCACCAGCGGCCGGGAGACGGCGTAATCGCCGCCCAGCAGCTCCGCCAGCCTGCGCACCAGCGCCACGTTCTTCTTGTCGCCCACGCCGCGGCCCGCGGTCACCAGGACCTTTGCCTCGGTGATGGACTTCCCGGCCGCGGCCTGCCGCACCATGCCCAGCAGCGTCTTCTGCGCCGCGGGCACGTCCGGACTGACGTGCTCTGCCGTCACTTGCCGCGTCTCGTCAAGCTCCGGCATGGGCAGGACGCCGGGACGGCAGGTGGCCATCTGCGGCCTGCGGTCGGGGCAGACGATGGTGGCCATCAGATTGCCGCCGAAGGCGGGGCGCGTCTGGCGCAGCAGCTTCGTTTCGGGGTCGATCTCCAGCAGCGTGCAGTCGGCCGTCAGGCCCGTTTCCAGCATCGCCGCCACCCGGGGGGCCAGGGACCGGCCGAACTCCGTGGCGCCGAACAGCAGGATCTCGGGCTTCCGCGCCCGGACCAGCTCCGCCAGCGCGGCGGCCCAGACCTCTTCCACAGGCTGTGCAAAACGCTCGCCCGTGACAAGCAGCACCTTGTCCGCTCCCGCGTAAGAGAGCTGAGACGCGCACGCGTCGGCGCTTTCATCGCCCAGCACCACGGCCGTCGCCTCGGTCTCCAGCTGGGCGGCCAGCTCGCGGGCCTTGCCCGTCAGCTCCAGCGCGCAGGGGTGGAGGCTGCCCTCCAGATATTCGGCGCAGACCCACACGCCGCCGTAGGCGGACTTGTCGATCCCGCTCTCCTCCTTCTCGATGGAGATGGCCGAAACGGGACACATATCGACGCACATGCCGCAGAGGATGCACTTCGCACTGTCCACCTCGGCATAAGAATCGACGGTCAGCGCCTCCTGCAGGCAGGCATTGGCGCAGTTGCCGCAGCCGATGCACAGGTCCTTATCGATGCGTAATCCGCTCATGCTCTCGCTCCTTCCGTCAGCCCGGCGATCAGCTCCGCCAGCTTGTGGGCCTGTTGAGACGCGTCGCCCTCGATGTACACGGCGGTGCTGTCGCGCTGAGGGGCCTCGGTGCGCACCACCTGCGTGGGCGAGCCCGTCAGACCGATGCGTTTGGCGTCGGCCTGCACCGCCTCCGCGCCCAGGACCTCCACGGGCGCCTCCAGCCCCCGCTTCACCCCGGCGATAGACGGCATCCGCGGCTGGTTGACGTCCTTCTGGACCGTCAGAAGCGCCGGAAGCGCGACCTTCACCTGCCGCACGCCGCCCTGCCAGGCGGTCTCCACGGTGACGGAAGCGCCGCCGACCTCCGTGATCGCCAGCACGTCCGTGACGTGGGGGATCCCGAGATGGGCGGCCAGCTCCGGCCCGATCTGGGCCGTGTCGCCGTCGATGGCCATTTTGCCGCATAGGATCAGGTCGAAATCGCCCAGGCGGCGCACGCCGAGAGACAGCGTATAGGACGTGGCCAGCGTATCCGCGCCGGCGAAGGCGCGGTCCGTCAGCAGCAGCCCGCGGTCCGCGCCGCGGCTGACGGCGTCGCGCAGCAGACGCTCGGTGGCCGGGATGCCCATGGACAGCACCGACACCGTGCCGCCGCACCGCTCCTTGAGCTGCACGGCCGTCTCCAGCGCGAAGGTATCATAGGGATTCGTGACGGACTGCCGCCCGTCGCGGATGATGGTCTTGGTGATGGGGTCCAGGTTCACCTCATTCGTCGAGGGGACCTGCTTGATGCAGACGATACAGTTCATGACCGGCCTCCTTCCCGGGCGGCGAACAGGTTGCCCGCGCCCAGCAGACCCTGGGGATCGAGGGTGTATTTCAGCGCGGCCATCTCGTCGATGTGCGCCTGCCCGTACATGACGGTGAGGAACGACGCTTTCAGCTTGCCCACGCCGTGCTCCGCGCTGACCGCGCCGCCCATTTCGGTGACGGCCTCGGCCCAGCGGACGAACAGAGCCTTGCCCCGGGCGTAGTCCGCCTCGCTGCGGGGCAGGACGTTGACGTGGACGTGGTTCTCGCCGATGTGGCCCCAGGTGGCGGACTCCAGGGCCTCCTCCTTAAGCGTCCGGCGGTACAGCGCCATGACGTCGAAGAGCCTGTCGTCGGGCACGGCCATGTCGCTGCCCAGCTTCGTGATGGACGGGGCGGTCTTTTTCCGCTCGTCGATCATCATATTGACGCTTTCGGGTACCGCGTGGCGGAAGAACATCAGCTTGTCGAGGTCGCTCTCCGTCCGGGCCACCCAGGTAACCTCACGGTCGCCCCCTGCCTGCTCCAGCGCGTCGCCCACGGCGAACAGCTTCTCCGCGGCCTCCTGCTCCGTCTGACAGTGCAGCTCCACGTAAATGGCGGCCCCGGCCGTCTCCGGGATCGTGGGCAGGGCGGCGAAGGCCGTCTTCTCCGCCTTCTGACGCCGCAGGATGTCCAGGGCGTTGCCGTCGAAGTATTCCATGGACACCTCGCCCAGCTTCATCCCGCGCACGAGGGACGTGAACGTCAGCGCGTCGTCCACTGTGGGGAGGAAGCACGTGACGCCCCACACCTGCGGGGCCATGGGCAGGAGCCGGAGCTCCATCTGCGAAAAGACGCCCAGGGTGCCGTCGGAGCCGATGAACAGGTCGATGGCGTCCATGTTATCCTCGATATAGTAGCCGGAGGCGTTCTTCGTCTTCGGCATGGTGAACGTGGGCAGGTCCAGCTCCAGCGTCGTGCCCTGCTCGGTGGTCAGCGTCAGATGACGCCCGGCGGCGAACACCTGGCCGCGCCGCAGCGCCAGCGTCTCGCCCGAGGGCAGCACCACGCGCAGCGCCGTCACGTAGCCCCGCGTGGGGCCGTAGCCGTGGGTGCGCGCGCCGGAGGCGTTGCAGGCGGTCATGCCGCCGATGGTGGCCGACGCCTCCGTGGGATCGGGCGGGAAGAACCAGACGCCGGACTTCATGAACGCGCCCAGCGCGTCCTTCGATGCGTCCGACCAGCCCGTGACGTCGAACTTCTTGGCGGCCAGCTTCTTGCGCAGCTCGCTGAGCACCGCGCCGGGCTGGACGGTCAGCGTGAAGCCGTCCGCCGTCTGACCCATGCCCAGCACCTTGTCCATGCGCGACAGGTTGAGGATATGGCCGCCGAAGGGCACGGCAGCCGCCGCCAGACCCGTGCGCCCGCCCTGAACGGTCAGGCGCGAGCCGCTTTCGCGGCAGGCGTTGACGGCCTCGACGATCTCCTGCTCCGTGGTGGGGAAGGAGATGGTCTCGGCGTGGCCCGTGGTGCGCGATTCGTCGCGCAGGTACGCCGCGTACTCCTCGCCCATGGGCCGGAAGCCGGAGGGTGTTTGTTTCATATCGATCACTCCCATGTGGTCTGAGTTGCTTGTGATTACTATCCATTATATTGTATCCCGCCGCCGTTTTCAATCCTTTGATTGACAAACGCCCGCCGGGACCTTAAGATGAAAGCAGCAAAACAGCAAAGGAGCATCCCATGAAACGCGACCTTCTCCCGGCGGGCCTTAACTGGTACCGCGCCAACCTGCACTGCCACACCACGCTCTCCGACGGCAAAAAGACCCCGGAGCAGATCAAGGACCTGTATCTCTCCCACGGTTACAGCGTCGTGGCCTTCACCGATCACGACCGTTATTACTGCCACAACGACCTGACGGACGGGCGCTTCCTCGCTCTCAACGGCTTCGAGCTGGAGTATTACCACACGCCCTGGCGCGGCCGGACCTGCCACGTTTGCTTCATCGCCCCCACGGACCGCACCGAGGCGCTGGGCTGGTCGCAGCCCGGCGAGCCCATCTTCATCCGGGAGCTGCCCGCAGGCGGCCTGGACCCCGAGGCGGGCGGTCAGCTCTACCGCGTCAGCTGCCCCGGGCGCAAATACACGCCGGAGTACATCAACGCCGACATCAGGGCGGCCAAGGACATGGGCTTTTTCGTCACCTACAACCACCCCACCTGGTCGCTGGAGCACTATCCCCAGTACAGCCGGTACGAGGGCATGGACGCCATGGAGATGTCCAACTACGGCTGCGTGGCCGGGGGCTACGACGAGGACGACGGCAGGGTCTATGACGACCTGCTCAGTCAGGGCAAGCGCCTTTACACCATCGCCACCGACGACAATCACAACCTGTTCCCCGACGACGGCCCCTACACCGACTCCGCCGGCTGCTGGACGATGATCGCCGCCGGGCGCCTGGATTACGAGAGCGTCTTCGCAGCCCTCAGGCGCGGCGACTTCTACTGCTGCGCCCGCGTCAACCCCGCCCGGGGCGACTGCCCGCAGATCAAAGCCCTGCGGCTGGAGGACGATCACGTCCACATCGAGACCACGCCCGCCTCCAACATCCTCCTGGTCACCGACGTCCGCCCCGGCACCAGAGCCATCGCCCCCGCCGACGGGACGATCACCGAAGCCGACCTCTCCCTGAAGGACGCCCATTATTTCCGCCTCGTCATCACCGGCCCCACGGGCAACAAGACGTATACCAACGCGTATTGGCGGTAGAGCCGGTGTACAGTTGACAGTGTACAGTTGCGGTGCCTGCGGCGCATTTGATACCGCCTGCGGCGGGGAAAGGCTCCCTCTCCGAGGGAGCTGTCTGCGGAGCAGACTGAGGGAGTTGCCCCGGGATGCACCCACCCCCGGACACCGGTCGTCGTAGGGGCCGATGCCCACATCGGCCCATGATCACGCTTCCGTTTCGTGGTCGTCGCAGCGGCGGCCTTCGGCCGCCATGACCGGCCCGCGCACATCACGGCCCCGTCAGCATAGCCTCCCTCTTCGTCTGAACACGCGTGTCTCAGCCTGCGGCTGAGCCTTTCGCGCGGAATAGGGAGGTGGCACGCGGAGCGTGACGGAAGGAGTTGCCCCGGGCTTTGAGCCGTCCCGGAAACATGTGCATCCCGCCGCAACTCCCTCAGTCAAACGGCCCTGCCGTTTGACAGCTCCCTCGGAGAGGGAGCCAAGCCCCGTCAACCGACGCGGCCCTCGCCCATCCACCCCAACCCTCACCCCACCCCAAAGGAGGTCCCTATGTTCACCCACTCCACCCTTCACCGCCTGGCGTCCGCCGCGGCGGACATCCACCTGCGAAACGCTTCCGGCGTCGCGGAGACCTACGCCAAGGGCGAGGGCGGCCTCGACGTCGTCAGCGCCACCGACCTCCGCAACGAGCGCGACCTCCGCGCCCTGCTCCGGGAGGCGCTGCCCGACCTCGCCTTCCTCTACGGCGAGGAAAACGGCTTCGAGAAGCTCCCCGGCGATGGATACGGCGCGCTGATCGATCCCATCGACGGCACCCGCCCCTACACCCAGCGGATGTTCTGCTCCGGCGTCTCCGTGGGCTTCTGCGACGGGACGGGCGTCATGCGCGCGGGCTTCATCGTCCGCCTCAACAACCAGTGGCCCGGGGACATGTCCCTCTGGACCTGGGACGGCGAGACCGTGCGGAAGGACGGCGCGCCCTTCACGCCGCCCGCTAAGATCCGCTCCTTCGCCGACGGCTGCGTCAGCGTCACCAACGTCCGCAGCTTCCCCGAGGACAGCCGCATGCTCAGCGCCGCCTGGTTCCTGCTGGCCGCCGACCGCTGCCGCGGCCCCATGTCCGTCTGCTCCGGCGCCTCCGAGGTGCTGGCCGTGCTGGAGGGTCGGCTGGCTGCCTTCGTCAATCCCGCCTCTTCCGACATGGTCAGCCACGCCGTGGCCGTGGGCATGGCGAAGAGCCTGGGCTTTTACGTGCGCCACTGCCTCACCGAGGGCAGCGACTTCACCCTCGCCGTCACGCCGGAGGGCGTCGCCCCCGCCGGGGACCTGTCTCTCGCCGTGTCGCCCATGGCCCTCCGGGACGAGCTCGACGCGCTGATCCGGGACGGTCACACGGCGGTCGAACGGCTGAAACAACACGCAAAATAAGCAGTAAACAGGAAAAAGGGCCTCCATCGGAGGCCCTTTTGTTATACCATCTGTAATCATCCAAGGAAATTATACATTCCGTTTGCCTTCTCGAACCCGTTGACTCCGGCGTACAGCACCAGCACGACATCCGGCTCCACCTCGTCCATGTACTGCAGCAGGTCCAGCCGGTCGCCCACGAAGAACGGGAAATCCCGCAGGTCGCACACGTGCAGCTCGCTGCACTCCAGCGCCAAAAACGGCGTCACGGCGCAGGCGAAGGAGTCGCGGACGATCATCACCTTCGGCCCGTCGGGGCGCAGATGGTTCGTCAGCACCTGCAGCCGGAAGTCCCCGCCGCCGTAGACCACGTAGGGGTTGACGTTGTACAGATCCTTTTTCAGGTATTCGGTGTACAGCGCCGCCTGCTCGAAGGTGCCCTCCCGCGTCAGCCCCTTGACGGGCTGGGTCTCGGTGAGGGACGTGTCGAACTGCGGCGTCAGCAGCGTGAAATCGTCGGGCCTGCCGCCGAAGGCCACGCCCACCTTCTTCCCGTAGGACCCCAGGAAGAACTCCGGATGATCGAACGCGTTCCATTTACTGCGATCCAGCAGGGAAGCATCATAATCGAACGCGTTCGATTCACTCAACCGCTCGCAGATCGCCCGGGCGGCGTCGAAGCCCGAGGCGGGCAGCCAGTGGTGGTCCGTGCGGAAATACTGCGGATGGATGCTCGTCAGGTCGAGAACCGGCACGTTTTTCTCGCCCAGCAGCTTGAGAAACCGCTCAAAATTGCTCTTTGACGCGTCCACGACGTTCTTCGGCACGGTCTCGCCGTTGTTCTTCGTGGGCGCTGCCGCATAGAGGAAGACCGCGCCCCGGTCCTCCACAGCCTGTTGAAAGCCGGATACGCGCCCGGCGATCTCCCGCAGCTCCTCATCGGGGATGGCGGGGGAGGGGACGATCAGACTGCCGGAGTCGGCCCGGACCACCGTCGTGTCGTCCTTGACGACGACGCGGACGCCCATGGCCCGCTGCTCGACGGCGTAAAGGTCCATCAGCTGATCGTGGTTGGCCAGCTTCTCCGCCGCGGCCTTGTCCACGCGGTCCCGGTACGTCTCAAAGGGGGAGAGCTGATCGTACCGCAGCGCGTCCCCCAGCGCCTCGGACCATCCGGTCGTCAGCAGCGCGAGGGCGAAGACCAGCACCAGCGCGTTCCAGTTGAATCGTTTCACGGCCCTCGCCTCCTAAAAATTGAAGTAGATGAAGGGGTTGTAGACGCTGCCCACCAGCGATGCCACGCTCAGCAGCAGCAGCGCGCAGAGGATCGCCGCCCGGAGCAGCCCCGGCGCGCGGTCAAGCGCCCGTCCGGGCAGCGGCGTGCAGCAGGCGAGCGCGATGACGAGCGGCCTTGCGTACTGGCTCAGCCAGCCCAGGAACGTCCCGTCGATCCAGCCGTTGGCCCCCGCCATGGCTTTGAGGTAAACGAACGCCTGCGACACCGAGTCGGCCCGGAACAGCACCCAGCCCACGAGGATGAAAACGCTCGTCACCAGCCACCCGAGGACGCTTCTGCGCTCTTTTTTGTCGAGATGCAGCAGCCGCTCCGCGCCGATGGCGCAGAAATGGAGCAGCCCCCACAGCAAAAACGTGAAGTTTGCCCCGTGCCACAGCCCCGTCAGCGCCCACACCGCCAGCAGGTTCAGCGCGTTCCGCGCCGGGCCCCGGCGGCTGCCGCCCAGGGGGATGTACACGTAATCCCGGAACCAGCTGCCCAGGGAGATGTGCCACCGCCGCCAGAAATCCGACACCGACGCGCTCAGGTAGGGGTAGTTGAAGTTTTCGAGGAAGTGGAACCCGAACATCCGCCCCAGGCCGATGGCCATGTCGCTGTAGCCGCTGAAATCGAAGAAGATCTGCATGGCGTAGGCCACGGCCCCCAGCCAGCCCATCCCCGCGCTCAGCGCGTTCAGGGAGAACGCCTCGTCGGCCAGCACCGCGAAGTGGTTGGCCAGCAGCACTTTTTTGCTCAGCCCCGCGACGAACCGGGCGAAGCCGTCCAGCACGTCTGTCCAGGTCTCCTTCCGGTGGAGGATCTCCTCCGCCACGGTCTCGTACCGGACGATGGGCCCCGCGATCAGCTGGGGGAAAAAGGCGATGTACAGCCCCACGTTGAGGATGTTTTTCTGCACGCGCCCCCGCCCCCGGCGCACGTCCAGGACGTAGGACATGGCCTGGAACGTGAAAAACGAAACGCCGATGGGCAGCGCGATCTGCGGGAACCGCGCGTCGAGCCCCAGAAGCTGCAGCACGCGCCCCGTGAAGCCCAGGTATTTGAAGATGAACAGGATCGCCAGGTTGCACACGACGTCAAGCGCCGTCACCGCCCGCGCCGGCGCCGGGCGGTGACGGAAGCGGTCCGCCAGCAGCCCGAACAGCCAGTTCACCGCGATGGACAGCGCCATGACCCGCACGAACCGCGGCTCGCCCCAGGCGTAAAAAAAGAGGCTGGCCAGCAGCAGAAACAGGTTCTGTAGCGGCCGCGACCATTTCAGCCCGTAGTAGACGACAAGTACCGCCGGCAGGAAGAGATATAGGAATGTCGCGCTCGAAAACAGCATGGCGTCGCCCCTTTGCATTCTTGGGTATATCATAGCATATTTGCGTCCGCCGCGCAACGAAGGCTTGCGGCGACGGGCCCGGACGCGTACAATGGTATCATAACAATAAGGAGGCACGACCATGGCAGAGCCCTTCCGCGCGATCAATTCGACGCTCATTTATATCGAACGGGACGGGAAGTACCTGATGCTCCACCGCACCCGCAAGGAAAACGACATGAACCACGACAAATGGCTGGGCGTGGGCGGCAAGTTCGAGGACGGCGAGTCCCCCGAGGACTGCGCCCTCCGTGAGACGAAAGAAGAGACAGGCCTGACGCTGACGAGCTGGCGGTACCGCGGCATCGTTACCTTCGTCTCCGACCGCTGGGAGACCGAGTACATGCACCTGTTCACCGCCGACCGGTGGACCGGCGCGATCCGCGACTGCGACGAGGGCGAGCTGGCGTGGATCGCAAAGGAGGACCTGCTGGCCCTCCCCCTCTGGGAGGGCGACAAGCTCTTCCTCCGCCTGCTGGACGAAGGCGGGCCCTTCTTCTCCCTCAAGCTCCGCTACGAAGGCGAACACCTCCGGGAGGCCGTCCTCAACGGGAAGCATCTGCAGCTGTGAGCGCCCTTTTTGGCTTCCCCCTCCGGTCTGAACACGCGTGTCCCGGCCTGTGGCCGGGCCTTTCGCGCGGAATGGGAAGTGGCCCGCGAAGCGGGTCAATAGGGGGCGCGCGTCAGCGCGTAACCAATGCCCTTAATCCGGTCCGCGCAGATCACGGCCTATTCAACGCATCCCTTCCCGGCTTCCGATGACAACGGGTGGGGAACGGATCGCGTCGTAGGGGCCGATGCCCACATCGGCCCATAATCACGCTTGCGTTATGTGGTCGTCGCAGCGGCGGCCTGCGGCCGCCCGGCTGCGTACGCGCCCATCCCGGCCCCTGATGGCAGTCGTATCCCGCAACAACTCCTTCCACCGCCTGCGGCGGTCCCCCTCCCTCAGAGAGGGAGGCTTCCGTGCGATGCATCACGCAAAAAAGGCTTCCCCGCCGGGGAAGCCTTTTTATATCATCCAACCTTATTCAAAAAACCCGAACCCCTCCCACACGTTCCGTCCCGTGTAGGTCAGGGCGCTCGTCTCGCCGCGCAGCACCTTCAGCACCGAGCTTGCCAGCGCCTGCTGCTCCAGCTCGCCGGGGTAGACCCGGATGGGCGCGATCCAGCCGCAGCGCGTCCGCACGGCCTCCTCCACGTCCCTGAACCGCAGCAGCCCGCCCGTCAGCAGGATGCCGTCGACCCGGCCGCACAGCACGGCGCTCATCTCGCCGATCATCTTGCACACCTGATAGACCATCGTGTCCCACACCAGCGCGGCGCGCCTGTCGCCCTGCTCCCGCAGCGCGTGGATGGCGTCGGAATCCGCCGTGCCGAACAGGCTGACGAACCCGCCGGCCCGGGAGCACATCAGCCGCACCTCGTCCACCGAGTGATGCTCGATGTAGTCCAGCAGCGCCAGCACCGGCACGCTGCCGATGCGCGTGGGCGTGAACGCGCCCTCGCCGCCGGCGCCCACGTTGCCGTCCACCATGCGCCCGTGGTCGTGGGCGCTGACCGTGATGCCGCCGTCGATGTGCGCCACGATGAAATTGCAGTCCTCGTACTTCCGCCCGAGACGCTCCGCCTCGACCTCGGCCACAGCCTTCTGGTTGAGGACGTGGGACTGGGGCGTGCGATAGACGCCCCTGATGCCCGTCAGCCGGGCCAGGTCACCGTATTCGTCCACATTCGTCGGGTTGAGTGTGTAGGCGGGACGGCCGTATTGCTGCGCGAACCGCCAGGCCAGCATGACGCCCAGCTTCGCCGGGTGCTCGCTGCCGCCCACGGCGGCTTCCGTGTCGTCGTACAGCTTCTGATCGATCACCGTCACACCGCCCGGCTGGGTGCAGGCGCTGCCGCCGCGTCCCACGAACACGTCGACGGTCGCCGGGTCGACGCCCCACTCGTCCAGCATGTCCGTGATCACGCGATACCGGAAATCCATCTGGTCGTTGACGTGGGGGTATTTCAGCAGTTCCGGCGCGTCGTGGAACACGCTGCGCGTGTGCACCTCCCGCGCATCCTCAAAAACGCTCACCTTCGTCGAAGTCGACCCCGGATTGATGATCAATAGCCTGTACATACCGCGCCTCCCGCCTTTCAGTCCACCCTATTATAATACGAACCGGCCCCGCGGGCAAGACGGTAAAAAAACCGCCCGTCAGATCGGCTGACGGACGGTCCCGGATCAGATCCTGCCGCGCTCTTCGCGGAGGGCTTCGCGTTTCAGGCGCTTGCGGTCGTATTTTTTGCGGTCGGGGGAGACGCGGGTGACGGGGGACAGCGCGCCCCAGGAGCCGCGGCGGGAGGCGTGATAGGCGCGCTGGGCGCTCTTGGATTGCTTCTTCAACGGTACGACCTTCATCGTTTCACAGCTCCTTTCCATTACGAATTGAAATAATGCAAGCAAAATAATACTTTACGTATTCACTATGAACAGTTTTTTCTCAAAAAGCATACCGCGGCGGTGCGGGTTTGTCAAGGGCGCGGCGGTATAATAGAACACATTCTATTTCTGCTCAAAAGCACTTGCGCCGGGGCGGCGGCTGTGCTATGATGAAACCAGAAATCGAACAGGTTCTATAAAGGAGGAAGCGCCATGCCGAAACGAAGCGGACGGCCGCCGCGGGCGGACCGGGAGGCCAGCAGGCAGCAGATCATCGCCGCCGCCGCGAGGCTGATCCGGGACCAGGGGGCCGAGCGCGTCACCGTGCGCAGCGTCTGTCAGGAGGCCGACATGGGCACGGGCACGTTTTACTATTACTTCCGGGACAAGGACGACCTGCTGATGGTCTTTCTGCGGGAACTGAACTTTGAGGACTGCGCGCTGGAGACGAGCGCAGGCGATCCCGCCGGACGGCTGTCGGAGCTGTGGATGATGCTGGTCGATCGTCTTGAGGCGCTGGGTCTCGACTTTATGAACACGTTCTATTCCACGAGAAACAAGGCGCTGACCGCCTTTCTGGGCGAGACTGACGGCGCGTTCGCGCCCGGGACCGTTCTGGCCCGCTGTGAAGAGGAGCTGGCGCTGGCCCGGCAGAGCGGCGCCCTGCGCCCAGACGCCGACGTCCGCCAGCTGGCGCTGGACGCCTGCACCGTCGTCAAGGGCTGCCTCTTCGACTGGTGCCTCACCGGCGGCCGCACAGACCTCCGCCGCACCGTCCCCCGCCTCCTCCGTGCCCTCGTGACCCCATCCCTCCCCGAAAAAACCCCCGCCCCCACCGGCTGGAACGCCGACTGGAGCAGATAATAAACAACCGCCGCCCGGACGGGCGGCGGTTTTATATCTCTTCCTCCAGCGCCGTCAGGGTTTTGCGGTAGCACCACATGTTGGGGCGGAAGCGGGGATCGTTGAAGATGGGGGAATCGTCGCCGGTGAGGTGCTTGAGGATGGCGGCGGCGACGCCGGCGGAGCGGGAGACGCCAGCGTCGCAGTGGACGATGAGGTCGAGCGCTTGATGGCGGCGGACGAAGTCGGCGATCCGGGCGGCGTCCTCGTCCTGCATCATGTCGAGGGCGGAGGCCTCGCGGCCGTAGACGTCGGGGCCGGGACGGTCGGCGTCCGCGAACCGCAGCCGCAGGATGCTTTTGAGCATGTTCTGCGGCGAGCAGAACACGCGTCCCGCCCGCTCCTCGTAGGGGTCTGAGATCGAGATCATCACCGCCGGGCGGTCGTGGCGCTTATGACAATACGAGACCGCCTGAGCGCGGTTCATGACGGTAACGCGCATCGTGCCGCCTCCTTTCCTGTTGATAGCTCTAATTATACCACGCGCGGCGGGCCCGATTGTGACATTTCCGTTACCGCGCTTGCTTTTTGGGGCGGGGTCTGGTATTCTGTAGTCTCACAGATTCAAAGGAGGCGATCTTCATGAGCATGAAGCAATTCCCCGTCATCGACATGGCGGCGACGGGGGAGAACATCCGCCGCCTGCGCCTGGCGCGCGGGCTGACCGTGCGGGACGTCCAGCGCTGGTTCGGCTTTGAGGAGCCGCAGGCCATTTACAAATGGCAGCGCGGCGAGAGCCTGCCCACGGTGGACAACCTGTACGCCCTCGGCAGCCTCCTGGAGGTGCCGATGGACAGCATCCTCGTCCCCAGGGAACAACTTCACATATACAGCAGCAGCGGGCCGAAGCCCGCTGCTTTTGATTTCTATGCCCTTTATTCCTCCGAAAAATCCAGCAGGAAGCCGCCCTTGTCGGCGCCCTTCCGCATGACCTCGGCCAGATGGCCGTTGTCCAGGATCGCCTGACGGCAGCGGCCCCAGCACAGCTCGGCCACCGCCTCGATCTCCTCGCTCAGGCCCAGGGCCACGCCGTCGGGGTCGGTCCGCAGCGGATCGTTCATCCAGTAGGCCATGTCCGTTTTCCGCAGGACCTTGCCGCCGCAGGCGTCAAAACCGTTTTTCCGGAATCCGAGACTGACGTTCCTATCATCGATCCTCCCATGCGGCGCAGAGCGGGATATAATCGCCCGTGACGAGGAACAGACGGTATTCGTCGCCTGTTCCGGGCAGGTCCGCCGTGCCGGAAGCATCGGCAGGCAGCACCTTCACGGACGTCATGCGCCCGCCCTCGTACCGCGCGGCGATGAGGACCGCCCCCGCCGGGGCGTTGGTGACGGTATAGTCCACCGCGTCGTCGCCCTCGTCGCCGCTGACGCGGATCGTGGGATCGGGCAGCTTCGGGATCGCACGGAACTCCGTCTGACCGCAGCGGGCGCACATGCGCTTCTCGCTGCCCTCGGCGTGGACCGTGGCCGGGGTGACCTCCGTCCAAGCGCCCCAGCTGTGGCCCAGGGCGGCGGTCTCGGCGTCCCTGTACGTGTCGCCGCATCGTGAACAGGTATGAGTGGTATAGCCCTTCTCCGTGCAGGTGGGCGGGGTGACGGTCTCGGTGTACGCATGGCCCAAGGCGGGCGTCACCGCGGCGGCCGCGTCGATCTCTGTCGTTCCGGCAGCGTCCCGGAACAGCCTGCCGCAGCCCGAGCAGGTCCAGTAGGCGATGTGCCCGGCCGCGGTGCAGGTGGGCGCGGCCGCCTCTGTCTTGACGAGCACATGGACGTGGCTGAGCTTGGGGATCGCCCGGGTCTCGGTCTCGCCGCAGCGGGCGCAGGTGCGCTTTTCGCTGCCCTCGGCGGTCTCGGTGGCCGCGCTGACGACGGTCCACGCGCCCCAGCTATGGCCCAGGGCGGGGACGGACGTGGGGACGCTGTTCAGCACCTTGCCGCAGTGTTCGCAGCGCGTCACCAGCTCGTAATAGCCGCTCGACGTGCACGTGGGCTCCACACGGTTCTCCTCGTGCGCCTCGTCCGGCGTATGGGTCAGGGCCGGGATGGGTCCCGCCGCCATCTGCGTCTCCAGCATGGGATCGTCGAAGACGGCGGTCCAGACGGCCAGACCCTCCTGATCGCAGGAAGCCGGGATGCGGGTCTCGCGGGTCACGACGCCGTTCGCGGTGAAATCGTGGCTCCGGGAGCGGGCGCAGACGGCGTTGGCCGTGCATGAGGCGTGATTGGAGGACCAGGAGTAGCTGATCGTCCAGATGTGCCTCAGCGCCGGGATCGGCGTCATCATCGTCTCGCCGCAGCGGATGCAGGTGAGCCTGCGCTGACCGTCGGTCTCGCAGCCGGGCGCGGTGACGACGACGCCCTCGTCCCAGTCATGGCCCAGGGCCGGATCGCCCTCGATGTAAAGGGTCTGGACTTCGAAGGCGGGATTGGCGAAGGCTTTGCTGACGTAACGGATATATCCGGCGGTCTCGCAGGTCGCCGCCGCGCGTTCGGCGCGATCCAGGGTCGCCCGCTCTGACTCGACGTGGCTGGGATCGTTCCCGCAGACGCGGGAGGCCAGGACGGAGCCGAAGGTCGTTGCCCAGCGGTAGTCCACAGCGCTCCAGTCGTGGCCCGTGGCGTCCAGCGCGGTGAACTCGCGATTCACCTCCGCATGGCACACCGTGCAGTACGTCGCCAGCTCGCAGAAGCCGTCCTCGGTGCAGGTGGGCGCCTCCTCGTTCTCGCGGACCGGGTCCCCGGGCACGTGGCCCTGGGCGCGCACCGTGTAATACTCGATGCTGAACACGGGATCATATCTGCCCCAGTAATCGTCATAACTGAACCACTCGCCGCAGATCGGGCACTCGTAATGCTCCATGCAGCCGTCCGCCGTGCAGGTGACGGCGCGTTCGGGCCGGAAGACGAGAGTCGCCGCGTCGTGGAGATGGCCGCCCTCGGCCAGAGGCTTCATGGCGAAGCGGACCGTCACGTACATATCCTTGCGCTGCATGGTGAAGCGCTGCGTGCCGCCGATATACGACGAATCGGCCATGATCCAGCCGCTGCCGTAAGCGGTGTCGTTTACGGAGCCCTCGGCGGGCGCGGTGGCCACCGAGATCACCGTGCCGGGGTGGGCGAGGTACGTCTCGTCGTTCAGCTGCACCAGACCGTCGCCCGTGAGGGCCGCATGGCCGAAGCCGGTCCCCTCGTAGCTCATATGGATCACATAGGCCGTGCTGTCCCGCCATCCGGCGTACAGGGTGACGTTATCGTAAAGGGGCTTCGTGAAATCGAAGAGGTAGGACGACGACGCACCGTCCGCGCCGGCCTTCGTGGTGTACCAGCCCTTGAAGGTCCAGCCGCTCTCATACGGCTCCTCGGGCGGGGTCATGGGCGCGGTCTTCCACTGGACGCGCATGGGCGCGACGGCTGCGCCGTGGCCGTTCATGTTGAAGGTGATCACGCGCGTGGCCACGTTCTCCCACACGGCCGTGAACGTGGTGTCGTCCTCGATGACGACGGTCTGGCCCGGGGCCTTGTAGCCCGGCTCGCCGGTGACGGCCCAGTATTTGAACTGCTTGCCCTCGGGCGGCGTGAAGCCGCAGGCGGGTGCGGTGTAGCTCGTGCGCTGCAGCGCCATTTCGGGGGCCATGGAGCCGCTGCCGCCGCCTGCGTCAAAGGTGATCGCGCAGTGCTTCGTCCACTTGGCCCAGAGCGTCAGGTTCCGCTTGACCGGGGCCGAGAAATCGTACTCCGCCCCGTCGATGTACCAGCCGCCGAAGATATAGCCCGGCGCGGAGGGGTCCTCGGGCCGGACGGCCGTTTCGCCGTACTCGATGCGCTGGACAGGCGGCTGCGTGCCGATGTTCTGATTCTGGAAATACACCGTGAAGACGGGGATGTCCCACTTGGCCCAGAGCTTCAGAGGCCCCGTGATCGGCCGGCTGAAGTCGTAGAGATTGTTGTATTCGGGGTCCGTGTACCAGCCGCGGAAGACGCCGCCCTCGCGCACGGGCTCTGCCGGGGGGCTGATCGTGTCGTAATAGGACACGGCCATGGGCGGGGGCGTGGGCGAGCCGCCCATGGCGTCGTACTCCACGCGGTAGTAGTTGATGTTCCACTTGGCGTAGAGCGTCATCGCCTCGGTGACGGGCGCGGAGAAATCCCAGCGCTGGGTGAAGGAGGCGTCTTTGTACCAGCCGCCGAAGGTGTAGCCGCTGATCGTGGCGCCGAAGACCGGCTCCTGAACGCATTCGCCGTCGATCACCACCTGATCCGGGATGCTCCAGCCGTATTCGTTCTGCACGAACTTCACCGTGTGGGCCGCGCGGACGTAAAACGGCTCGCTGTCCAGCTCGGGGCAGCCGTCCTGGTGGATGATCATGGTGTAGGGCTTGTCGCTGACCCAACCGGAGGAGGCCATGACGCTCATCTCCCGGTACTCGCCGGGCGCCGTGACCCAGCTGCCGCCCAGTCTGCTCAGCATATCCTGGACGGAGAACCGCACGCCGCTGTAGACGTTGCCCCCGGTAAAATAGTAAACCTTGCCGGTATAGCCCCAGTTGTCCGTGTGCGGCATCGGGTCCTTGTCGATGGACCAGGTGAAGGGCGCATCCTCGCCGTCCACGATCAGCACGTCCCGGGGCGCCTGCACGAACTGCGGCATGGTCGCGGGGTAGATGTAAAACGGCTCGCTGACCAGCGTCGTGCCGTTCGGCTGGGCGTAGCCGATCCGGTAAGAGTCTTCCCGGATCATCGATTCGTCGGCCATGACCTCCATGGTCCGCCGCGTGACCGGCGGGTTCCCGGCGCGGTCCTTGAAGAACGTGTCGGCGGTCTCGACGAACAGGTCCGCGTTGTTGTAGTCGTTGATGAGGAACACGAAGACATCATCGTCCTCGTTCGGGGTGTAGTTGACGGTCCAGCTGATGGGCGCTGTGCCGCCCGCGGGGACGTAGACGGTCTGCGGCTGATAGACGAAGGCGTGGGGCGCGGGCTTGATGTAAAACGGGTCGCTGACGACCTCCGTGCCGGAGACGGGCCGCATGATGATGCGGTAGGGCGTCTCGCTGATCCACGTGTCGTCAACGAGCACGTTCATCTCCGGCAGGTTCTTTGCGAACTCCAGCGCTGAGCCGGTGTCGTAGTGAAAGGCGGTGTAGACCCGGATGGAGGTGCCCTCCTCCAGATGGCCGCCCGTGATCCAGTAGACGTCGTCGCCGGCGGGGGCGAAGCCCGCCGACCAGTGGAGCGTCGCCGTCCGCGATTCCTCCACGTAAATGTCCGTGGGCTGCTCGGTGAACGCATAGGTCTCCGCCGCCCGGGCGCGGGGGATCAGCGCCAGCGCCAGGACCAGCGCCAGCAGCAGCACCGCATGTCTGGGTCCGTTCGTCCGTTTCATGAAAAACACCTCCCGGATAGTCGATCGTAAATACTTCTTTTAATATTTTTATTATATACGTGCACAATATGCCTGTAAAGGATTGTCTGCTTTTTCACGCACCGCCCGGACATAAAAAAGGCCGCCGTTCAGAGACGGCGGCCTTTTTTTGGATTGACCCATTTTGCGGGCAAGCGGCCCCCTCGGATGCGGCGGCGCTCCCGGACAGTTCAGCCATTTTTTCCCGGCCGCATCGCCGCCGAAGCGGCTTGCCGCAGCCGGGAGGGTTGATCAAAAGATCGGATCACTGGAGCCTCCCGGTGAGGGGAGGGAAAGGGCCGCATGGCGCTTCATGGAGACGTAAGGTCGCATGGCGGGCGCAGGAAAGTGCGCTGATCGGTCTTCGCGTGAGGGCGCGGGACGGTGGGGGAGGCGCTGGACGCGCTTCTTTCATCCTGAATCGCCGTCAGGCGGATCGCTCTGTAGAGTTCCCGAGGGAACACGTGCAGCTTCATCGTTCATCTGCACCTGAACCGGCGTCCCTGTCCGAAAGCGCGGGCCCGCCGCATCCGAGGGGGCCCGGGTCTTATTCAGTTAAGGCGGATTCGTTGCTGCCCGCGGGGGCGGGCAGCAAGGGCGTTACGGCCGTCCGGCGTCCGCCAGGAACCCCTGAAACGCGTCGTCAAAGCTGTCGTTGACGTTGAAGGGGGGCTGGAAGTCCACCTGCGCCGTCACGGTGCACAGGTCCAGCGCCGCGGAGGTCTCGTCGGCCTTTTTGTTCAGCCGCGCCAGCTCCCGGCGGATGACGTTTCGGTCGAAGTTGATCGTCGTCACACGCTTGACGTCGCAGCGGTAGCTCACCTGATTGCCGTCGGCGTTGAAGCGGTAGCCCGTGCCGCCGCCGGAGATGATCTGCTCCGACGCGCGCAGCCCGTTCATCTGCCGGAACGTCTGGGCGACGCTCTGGCGGCAGGCGTTGAGGCTCACCTCGCTGTCGATGTCGATGGTCTGGGCGGCCTTGGCCTCCCGGATCGCCGCGTACAGCGCTTCCTTCTGCTCCAGCAGCCACACGAGGAACCGCGCCACGTCGGTGATCCGGTCGTAATAATCGGTTTCCGGCGCGATGAGCACCGTTTCGTTCTGCGCCTCGGCCATCACCTTGCGCCGCAGGTAGGTGTTCTCCACCCGCGTGATGTTGCTCTCCCGTGACAGGATGCGCTGCCCCTCCTCCAGAAAGGCCTGCAGCTTGTTCTGGAATCGGAATGCTTCCTTGAGATTCATGATATCACCTCGTTTTCGTTTCTGCAACGAGTATATCGCGCCGGAAGGGAAAAGTCATTGAACTCGTGGTTCAATGGCGCGACGGTTTTGATGCTTCACGCCCCGGCAAAGGATCGCGGCGGTCTTGATTGTCCCTGCCGCGCCCACTCCTGAAAATCCCCGTTCACGATTGCAAGCCCTCACGCCCTGTGTTATAATTATATTATAAAAAAATAGCAGGATTCACTGAACATTCAAAAAATGGGTTTAGAGTTTATGAAACGGACGTATACGATGGTTCAGGCCCCGGGCAGGATAAGTCTGCCCTTTTTTGCGTCTGATCCCATATTGTGCTCCGGATTGCGCACCGTCACGCCGGGTCGTTCCCGGCGTGACGGCGCGCTGCTTTTTTGTCCCTGACCAGCGGTTTCAACCACACGTTTCAAAAAGGAGGTCATTCCATGAAAAAGAAACGAATCCTTTCCCTGCTCCCGGCCCTGGTCCTGTGTCTGTTGTTTCCCTCCGTCTTCGGTCCCGTGTCGCAGGCGGCCAACGTCATCCTCATCGGCGATGTGGACGGCAGCGGATCTGTGACAAAGGACGATGTGACCTGCCTCTCGCGGTACATCGCGGGCTGGGTGGGCTATGATGACAAGGTGGACATGGAGGCCGCCGACGTAAACCGGGACGGCAAGGTGACCAAGGCGGACGGCACCATCCTGGCCCGGTATATGGCGGGCTGGGACGGCTATGACATGTACATCAACACGCTCTTTGTCAAGAGTCCGCTGACCATCGTGAAGGAGCCGCTGGACGTGGAAATGAACGCCCAATCTGCGGTGCTCTCCATCACGGTCTCCGGCGAGTTCGATTCCATCGTGTACGAGTGGCAGAAGAAGACCGTCAGTGGCTGGCGGGACGTCCCGACCCTGAACAGCGACGACGCCACCTATACCGTCAACAACTCGGCCTTGCAGATCATCTCCAAAAACGGCACGGGAGGCTTCGGAGAATACCGCTGCGTCGTTTCGGCGTTTTACAAGAAATCTCTTGTGGCGCAGGTCATCAGCCGCACCGCCACGGTAGACCCGCTGCCCGAGCCGCTGAAGGCTTCGCTCTCGACGGCAGACACCCCCGGCACCAATTATTACTACTATTATCATACGTGGCATCACAGCTCAGAGACTGACGAAGAGAGCGGACTGAGAATAGCAGAGCAGGTTCAGACTCGCATTTTGAAAAACTACCAAACAGAGGAGCGCTTTCGGTATATGATCACGCCCCTGAGGCTGTTGTATGATGAATATGATTACGAGGCATCAGGCTATCACTGGTTTTACAGCGAAGACGGCTATTACAAGGCGGGATCCCTTTATGACGACAGCGAAGGGGTCTATCAGGATGATAACGGTAATTGGTGGATAATCCCGGCAGCCAATCTGAACTACTTTACGTGTTCCATCGCGTCCGTGTCAGGAGGAAAAGGGCCCTACACCTACACCTGGTATCTCAGCGACGACCGGTTCGGCAATGATTTCAAACCCCTGATCGAGGGCTGCAACTGCACGGGGCAGGGCACGAAGAACATCAAGGTCTGGCCCTTTGAGCCGAATAAGGGGAAGAACGAGCCGTATTTTATGGGCTTCCTCTGCTGCAGGGTCACCGACGCCAAGGGCCGGACAACGAACGCCTGCTATAGCCTGGATAAATATTCGGACAGTTCCGGTGATTTGGTTTTGCGTCTTTATCCTATGGTTTATGCCCTTGATGAGAACAATCATTGGTTTGATAGTCCAACGTATAGCGGACTCTTCTGCTGGACTTATGATCACACCGGCGACATTGGCAAATGGTGGTAAGCCCTTGCCGCGTCCCGATTGAATGAAACGATTTCAGGAAAGGAGAGCCTGAACGATGAGAACGATCACAATAAGAAAGCTCCCGGCGGTTTTGCTGGCCCTGGCTCTTGTGTCGGTCCTGCTCCCCGTGGGGGTGTCCGCCGCCGGCACCCTCGCACTTGAAGCGGGCAAAGTCATGGCCCCGGCGGTACCGGGCACCGTCATACGGGTCCCCATCAAAGCGACGGCCAACAGCGGATACGGCTCCGGTATTTTGACGGTCGGCTGGGACAAAAATGTACTGGAGCTCAAGGATGTGGAGTACAGCGCCCGGGCCCCAAAGGGCTACTCCGCGGACATCCAGAACACGGGGAAGTATATCATCGACTTCGGTGACGATCTCGCCACGACGAACTATACCGGCACCGGCACCTTCTTCATCCTCGTCTTTGCGGTCAGGGCTGGCGCCGCCAAGGGCGATTATCCCATCAGCCTTTCGGATTTCGATATCAACGACAAGGACATTGACCCCGTGACCGTCACCGGCAAGGCCGGGACAGTCACCCTCACCGACGCCGCGCCCGTTACCCTGACCGGCATCACCATCACAAAGGTCCCCGCCAGGACCGCGTATCTCTTGGGCGAGACCTTCGACAAGGCAGGCATGGAGGTGACGGCCGCCTACAGCGACAACTCCACCGCCAAGGTCACCGGCTATACGGTGAGCCCCGCCGGGGCGCTGAAAACCTCTGATACCAGCGTAACCGTCAGCTACACCGAAAACGGCGTCACCAGGACGGTGAAGCAGATGATCACCGTGAAAAATCAAATCTGGACCTTCGACAAAACTGCGAAGTCCATCACCATCACCTCCGCCGTCAGCGAATCCTGCCCCGTGATCGTGGCGTCCTACGATGACCAGGGCCGGTTCCTGGGGTCGACCTTCGTCACCAAGGCCGGGAAAATGTCTTCCGTGGTGAAGTCCGGGGCCGGTCGTGTCGCGATATTCTGGATCGACACGACTGCCTCCTTTATCCCCAAATGCGCCGCGGAAAAGATTGACCTGTGACATGACCGGGTGATTATCCGGTCCATGACAATGGCGCACATACGGGGCGGCGTCGGCTGCCCCGTATGTGCGCTCTGCAAAACCGGCGGCGGTGACGTCTGAATGTCCCGCCGCCCGGCCATAACCCCAATATCCGCCGCCTCCGGCGCGCGCTTCCGGACCCGCTCGTGCGGCGGCTCGACCGCCGCTGAGCTAACAATCAAACACGTTCGGATATAGAAAAACCCGCAAATCAACAAAATAGAACACGTTCTAAAATATTTCGGGTACCCGAAATGCGCGAAGAATAGAATAGAACGCGTTCAAAAATAGCCGCTCCGGCCAGATGGCCGGGGCGGCTTTCATAAAAGCGGGGAGCTAAGCCGCTTTTATTTCCGTTCGGCGCCCGGCTTGCCGCGCACCGTGATTTCGACGTTCTTGTCGAACGCCCGAGCCGCCGCGTCCGCCAGATGCTCCGGCAGGGAGACGCTCGTCAGGCCGGTGCAGCCCAAGAACGCATAGTCCCCGATTTCCGTCACGCCGTCCGGCAGAGAGACGCTCGTCAGGCCTGTACAGCCCCGGAACGCATAGTTCCCGATTTCCGTCACGCCGTCCGGCAGAGAGACGCTCGTCAGGCCGGTGCAGCCCTCGAACGCATAGTTCCCGATTTCCGTCACGCTGTCCGGCAGGGAGACGCTCGTCAGGCCTATGCAGCCCAGGAACGCTGCGTTCCCGATTTCCGTCACGCCGTCCGGCAGAGAGACGCTCGTCAGGCCGGTGCAGTTCTCGAACACCTGGTACCCGATGACCGTCACGTCTTCCGGGACGGTCACGTCGCCGCCGGGGCCGAAATAATCGAACAGGACGGATTTCACGATCACGAAGCCGTCTTCGTCCGCCAGCCCCTTGCAGCCCCGGAACGCCTCCTCGCCGATGTCCGTCACAGTATTCGGCAGGGAGAGGCTCGTCAGGCCCGCGCAGCCCACGAACGCCCAGCTCCCGATGGTCGTCAACCCGTCCGGCAGGGAGACGCTCGTCAGGCCGGTGCAGCCCCCGAACGCAAAGACCCCGATGTCCGTCACGCTGTCCGGCAGGGAGACGCTCGTCAGGCCGGTGCAGCCCCGGAACGCCCCGTCCCCGATGTCCGTCACGCTGTCCGGCAGGGAAACGCTCGTCAGGCCCGCGCAGCCCTCGAACGCAAAGCCCCTGATCTTCGTCACGCCCTCCGGCAGCGTGACGCGCGTCAGGCCGCTGCAGTTCTCGAACACCCGGGCCCCGATGACCGTCACGTCTTCCGGGACGGTCACGTCGCCGCCGGGGCCGCAGTAATCGAACAGGATCGACCGGACGATCACGAAGCCGTCTTCGTCTGCCAGCCCTTTGCAGCCCCGGAACGCTCCGTTCCCGATTTTCGTCACGCCGTCCGGCAGGGAAACGCTCGTCAGGCCGGTGCAGCCCTGGAACGCTCCGTTCCCGATTTCCGTCACGCTGTCCGGCAGGGAGACGCTCGTCAGGCCGGTGCAGCCCTCGAACGCATAGTTCCCGATGTCCGTCACGCCCTCCGGGACGGTCACGTCGCCGCCGGGACCGCAGTAATCGAACAGGATCGACCGGACGATCACGAAGCCGTCTTCGTCTGCCAGCCCTTTGCAGCCCCGGAACGCTCCGTTCCCGATTTCCGTCACGCCGTCCGGCAGGGAAACGCTCGTCAGGCCGGTGCAGCCCTGGAACGCTCCGTTCCCGATTTCCGTCACGCTGTCCGGCAGGGAGACGCTCGT